>Ga0207647_10000451_pt1 | contig 33414 bp, 28 predicted proteins | sample KBSCornC2_FD_184295 | JGI IMG/M metagenome (GOLD analysis project Ga0207647, IMG submission 184295) | Corn rhizosphere microbial communities from Kellogg Biological Station, Michigan, USA - C2 (SPAdes) (version 2) | ecosystem: Host-associated > Plants > Roots > Rhizosphere ... | reverse complement strand
CCTGATCGCACGCAGCGCGCGTTGGGATTGATCCACAGTCGCTCGGCTCCGGTTGCCTGCGCTCTGTTGATGTACTGTGAGGCAATCAGCCAGCTCTTGATTTATTTCAACGGCGCGACACAGCCGATGTCCAGCAAGAGCGGTGCGAGACCAGCAGTTAAACCTACTAACGGCGGTTCGAATCGAACTTTCCACCGAATCACGAAGTACGTCAGCGAAGGCAGCGCTGCACAACGGAAAGAAGGTAGGGCCTTCATCGGGTGTGGTGAAGTTGCACGGATGCGGACGTCGTTGGAGTTACTTTGGTCTCACCGTTGTTCGCCGGGATGTTGGCGGTTAACCACTCAATTAGCCGCCCCTTGTTCGGATTACGGATAGCCTAAATATCCATTTTCTGACAACCAGAACCGGGATCGCCCGCCACTGGCGCCTGCCGAATCGCCCAAGGCTTTCCCAACCTGCCGCACTGCGCGATCTCCGTTGACAGCCGACCGGACGGTCGATATACGCCATACAACACACCCGACCGGTCGGTCGGATGCGATGTGTCAGCGGATAGCCCGACTACGCGACCGGGTATCAAGAGCAAAGTCGTGGAGGAGAGCAAGCGATGGTTCGAATGGGATCCGGTTACAATACAGGTCTGGCGCGTGGGCGACGAGGCCGAGCGCTCGCTTCGATCTCTGCGCTCGCGTTGTGCAGCGTTGCAACGCTGTTTGTGGCGACTTCGGCGCTGGCACAGGATGCGCCGGCTGCCCCTCAGGCGAGCGAGGCCGCGGCATCTGCAGACGAGATCATCGTGACCGCGCGCAAACATTCCGAATCGCTCGAGAAGACGCCGATGGCGCTGTCGGTCGCGGACGACCAGTTGCTCAAACGGAAGCAGATCACGGACGTGAACGGCCTCCAGAGCGTCATCCCGACGATCACGATCGGCGAAACCGTTGGGATGCTGAAGATCAATGTTCGCGGCCTCGGCAACTCGACCAATACCCGCTCGGAGGACTCCGATGTCGTGCTTTATGAGGATGGGGCCGTCATCTCTCGAATGGAAGCGCAGTCGGCCGCCTTCTTCGACCTCCAGCGCGTCGAAGTGCTGCGCGGGCCGCAAGGCACGCTCTACGGCCGCAACTCGACCGGCGGCGCGATCAATCTGATCACGAGGAAGCCTACCGACACCTTCGAAGGCTATGTCGACGCCACTCTGGGTAATTATAACCTGGCCAAGGTGGATGCGGCTGTCAGCGGACCGCTTAGCAACACGCTCAGCGCACGCGCCGCGATAACCTCGACACTACGCGGCGGTTACGGCAAAAACATCGCTACCGGCAACGATATCGAGGACCAGAAGCGCTACGCTGGCCGCCTGCAACTGCTTTTCAAGCCTTCGGACAGGTTCAGCTTCCTGCTGGCAGGCGAATACGCGAAGGAGGACGATGCCAGCGGCTTCTTCGGATACCTTGCGCCGCTCTATCCCTTTGCCAACCCTCCCTATGTTCCGCGCGGTGCCGGCGGCTTCTCCGATCCGAATTCGCGCGACGTTGCTTCCAACTACGATCCGATCCTGAAGAAAAAGACCTGGTCGGTTACGGGGACACTCGACTGGAAGCTCAATGACGCCCTCTCGGTGCGTAACATCATCAATTACCGGAAGCTGGATTTCTTCATCGCGCAGGATCTCGATACCTCGACGGTGAGCACACCGACTTATGCGTCGATCCCGCTCAAGGACAACCAGTTCAGCGAGGAATTCCAGTTTCTGTACCAGACCGACCGGGTCAGCGCGATCGCGGGCCTCTATTATTTCCATGAGAAGTTCGGCGGTGAGACCGATATCGGGACGGGGCCGAACCAGGGCATCTATTACCGACTGCTGGGCACCAGCAAGACCGACGCGGTCGCGCCTTTCTTCAATGTGGCCTACAATCTGAGTGACGCATTCACCCTGCGCGTGGGCGGGCGCTACAATTCGGAGAAGCGCTCGATCATCAACAGCTTCGTGTTGAACGGCGCGACCACTGTTCCCGCGATTGCTAACGATCGGCGGACCCTGAAGGCCTATATCGGAGAATATGGGTTCGATTGGCACATCACCAAACGGACGATGGCCTACTTCACTTACTCGCAGGGGTTCCGTTCAGGCGCGGCGTTGATCTTCCAGAGCACCTCGCCGATTATCAACCCGACCAAGGTAGACAACTTCGAGGCTGGTCTCAAATTCACCAGCGATGACAGAAAGTTCTTCGTCAACATTGCCGCGTTCACGGCCAAGATCAAGGATCTGCAACGCACCCAGGCCACACTTGTCAATGGGCTGCTCAGCACCCGGGTCAACAACGTGAACGCTATGCGGACCAAAGGTGTCGAACTGGATACGGGCTGGACACCCGTCCCCGACCTGAACCTGCACGGATCGGCCGCCTGGCTCAGTGCGAAATTCCTCGATTTCACCAACGATGATCCGATCATCCAGGGCACCAACATCATCCAGCTTGCCGGAAACACGACCCAGCAAGCCCCTCGTTGGAAATGGAACGCTGGAGCGGACTACACCGTACCTTTCGATAATGGTTCGTCGCTGGTTGCAAGCGCTGGAGTCAGCTATCAAAGCCACGTCTACTTCGACGAATTCGATCGCGCGCCGTTCGCGGAAGGCGGCTATGCGCTCGTCGACGGCAACCTGACCTACCACTTTGCCGGCGACAAGTTGAGCCTGTCGATCTGGGGCAAGAATCTGACGGATCAAAAGCGGTTCGCCGATGTCAGCTTCTCGGCATTTGGTCAGGTGCTGAGCAAGCAGTGGATTCCACCTCGGACCTTTGGAGCAACCGCGCACTACGATTTCTGAATTTGAGGAGATGGAGGCGGTTCAAGAGCCGCCTCCGTTTTATTCTGATACCGCCGCAAACCGTGACAAGGAGTGGACGTGCATAGAGGGCAGGTGACCGCGGATAAGGTAGAGGCATTCATCCGTGACGTCGTAATCCCCTATGAACAGGACCCGCGCATCGAAGTCCACGGCCATGGCCCGAGCGACGAACTAGTGATGGACATGCGCGAAAAAGCGCGCGCGGCAGGCGTGTTGACGCCCCATATCTTGCCGGACGGGACGCATCTGACCCAGCGCGAGACGGCAAGGGTGCTCGTTCGGTCCGGCCTCTCGCCGCTCGGCCCGCTCGCCTGCAACACGATGGCGCCGGACGAGGGCAACATGTATCTGCTCGGACACGTGGCCAACGCGGAGCAGAAGGAGCGGTTCCTTACGCCGCTCGTCGAAGGACACGCACGCTCGGCCTTTTTCATGACCGAACCCGCGGAGGACGGTGGAGCCGGCTCCGATCCCTCGATGATGATCACCACTTGCCGCCCGGACGGCAACCACTGGGTGATCAACGGACGCAAGGCATTCATCACCGGCGCATGCGGCGCCAGGGTCGGCATCATCATGGCCAGAAGCGAGGATGGTGCGTGCATGTTTCTGGTCGACTTGCCCGATCCGGCAATCCGCATCGAACGAGTGCTCGATACCATCGACAGTTCCATGCCCGGCGGCCATGCCGTCATCGCGATTGACAACCTTCGTGTACCCGCAGACCAGATGCTCGGCGCGTCGGGCGAAGGCTTCAAATACGCGCAAGTGCGCCTCTCGCCCGCCCGGCTGTCCCACTGCATGCGCTGGCTGGGTGGCTGCATCCGCGCGCAGGAGATCGCCTCTGCCTATGCCTGCAAGCGGCAAGCGTTCGGCAAGCCGTTGATCGATCACGAAGGCGTTGGCTTCATGCTGGCCGAAAACATGATCGACCTCAGGCAATGCGAACTGATGATCGACTGGGCGGCCGGCGTGCTGGACACCGGCTCCTTGGGCACTGTCGAAAGCTCTATGGCGAAAGTCGCCGTTTCCGAGGCGCTGATGCGGGTTGCCGACAAGTGCGTGCAGGTCATGGGCGGCACCGGCGTCTCCGGCGATACGATCGTCGAGCAGATCTTCCGCGAGGTCCGGGCCTTTCGCATCTACGATGGGCCCACCGAAGTCCACAAATGGTCGCTCGCCAATAAGATCAAGCGCGAGGTCCTTACGGGCGCCCAGGCATGAGTGATGATACAGGCGCCGACGCGAACCAGGGCACGACGCTGGTTCGCGAGGGGTTTGCTTTCGACGAGGGCGCACTGAAAGCCTGGATGCGCGAGAATGTGGACGGCTTTGCTGGCCCGATGCGGGTAGAACAGTTCAAGGGCGGGCAGTCCAACCCGACCTACAAGCTGGTGACGGCGGATCGCAGCTATGTCCTCCGGCGCAAGCCGCCGGGACACGCGCTGAAGGGCGCGCATGCCGTGGACCGCGAGGCGAAGGTGCTGACCGGACTTGCCAAGGCCAACTTTCCGGTCGCCCGTGTCCATGGGCTGTGCACCGACGAGGATGTGATCGGCAGCATATTCTATGTGATGGATATGGTGGAGGGCCGCATCTTCTGGGACGCGACGGTGCCCGGCATCTCCAACGCCGAACGCGCCGCGATCTTCGATGCCATGAACGAGACGATCGCCCGGCTCCACATGGTCGACTACGAGGCCGTGGGCCTTGGCGACTATGGCCGGCCGGGCAACTACTTCGCGCGGCAGATCGCGCGATGGTCAAGGCAGTATCACGAAGATGCCGACGTCCGCCGCGACGCCAACATGGATCGCCTGATCGACTGGCTGAATGCCAACACGCCCGGCGATGACGATGCAACCAGCGTGATCCACGGCGACTTCCGCATCGACAACATGATCTTCCATCCCACCAAGCCCAGGGTGCTCGCCGTGCTGGACTGGGAACTGTCCACGCTTGGCCATCCCGGCGCCGACTTTGCTTATCACGCGATGATGTACCGGATGCCGCCTCATATAGTCGCCGGGCTTGCCGGCGCGGACATCGCCGCGCTCGGCATTCCCACGGAAGAAGATTACCTGGCCGCCTATTGCGCGCGCACCGGGCGCGATGGCATGCCGGGCTATGGCTTCTACATGGCCTTCAACTTCTTTCGCCTCGCCGCCATTTTCCACGGCATCAAGGGGCGGGTGATCCGGGGCAATGCATCGTCGGCGCAGGCGAACGAGCGCGTCAAGGTGCTGCCGGAACTGATGGAACTGGCCTGGCGGCAAGCCGCTCGCGCCGGCGCCTGATTCAGGTGGCCTGAGCCTCCCACGCGCCGATCAGCGATGCCTTGAGCCTTGCCGTATTCGCGACCATCAGGAACAAGGCCACCGCCAGGAACGAGGGGATCAGGGCGATGATCAGCGCATAGCCCACCGAGGCTCCGGGCGCCGGAAAATGCGGCTGGAGAAGATCGCTCAGCAGGCCGGTGATCGACGGGCCCAGCCCAAGCCCGATGATGTTGAAGGTCAGCAGCAGCACGGCGGCGGTGAAGGCCCGCATCGAGCCGCGCACCATCGAATGCACGACCGCGAGGATCGGCCCGTAGTAGCATAGCATCAAGGTCGAGACCGCCGCCCCGCACAGCAGCGACACGGGGAGCGATGGAACCGTGTACTGCACCAACGCGAACGGCAGCATGGCGGCGATCGAGTAGGCCATGACGAGCACTCGCCAGCGGGGATCGCGGCTGCCCAGCCGGTCCGACAGATAGCCGCCCGCGAAGATGCCGATGCCGCCGCCGATGCCGCTGACCAGCGCCATGTAGAGCGAGACGGCGGACAGCGACATACCATGCGCCCGCACATAGAACGGCGCCATCCAGTTCATCATGGAATATTGCGAAAAGCCGTGCAGCGCCGCCGCTAGGACGACGAGCCGGAACGCGGGCATGCGCCAGAGGAAGCGGGCCGACTGCCTGAAAGTGGATGGGGATACCAAAGAGGCCGCCGGCGATGGATCATGCGCGCCCCGCACCGGCTCTCGAAGGCCCAGCAGCACAAGCGGCGCGAGGACGATCCCAAGCCCCCCGATGACGGCAAAGGTCCAGCGCCAGCCGATCGCTTCCGCCAGCCACCCGGTCGTGCTGTACCCCAGCAGCAGTCCGACCGGCAGCGAGAGTCCCCAGATCGACATCGCCGTTGCTCGCCGGGATACGGGATAGATGTCGGCGATGATCGACTGGCTGGCCGGAATGCTGCCCGCTTCACCGGCAGCCACGCCGATACGCAGGAAGACAAGCGAGGCAAAGCCGGTCGCCAGTCCGCAAAGGGCGGTCATGCCGCTCCACAGACCGAGCGCCATCGTAATGAGGTTGCGACGGTTGCTGCGATCGGCCAGCCGCGCGATGGGGATCGACAGCGTGGTGTAGAAGATCGCGAAGGCCAGGCCGGTAAGCAAGCCGAGCTGCGCATCGCTAAGGCCCAGTTCCCGCTTGATCGGGACCTGCAGGATGGAAAGAATCGTCCTGTCGATATAGTTGAAGGTCGATACCGCGAAGAGCAGCACCATCGCGATCCGGCGCCGGGCGGCCGAGTAAGCCGGGTGGCTTGCGGGCTCTTCCATCAAATCCGTCCCATCTTGTGTGCTCCGGCATCCGAAGCTTTCTTACGTGGTCGCGGTTATCGCTCGCATGGCTGTGCCAGCAGGCGCGGGGTCGTACTATTCCGCCCGGATCTGCCCGGCGCGCTTCGCCAGCGCCTTCTTGTCGATCTTGCCGTTGGCGTTCACCGGCATGGCATCGACGATCAGCAGATGCTCGGGCCATTTCTTTTTGGAGAGGCCCTGCTGGGCCAGATGCCGCGTGAGCATGTCCAGGCTCGGCTTTTGCATTCCCTGCCGCACCACGCACACGGCGCAGGCCTGCTCGCCCAGCTTGGCGTGCGGAACCGGCACGACCGCCGCCTCCCGGATCGTCTCCAGGCGCAACAGCATGCCTTCGATCTCCGCCGGATCGATGTTGAAGCCGCCACGGATGATCTGGTCCTTGATGCGGCCGACGACCTTGAGGTAACCGTCCTCGTCGCGGACGATCTCATCCCCGGTCAGCAGGTAGCCGCCGGGCGCCATGTGCTCCACACCGTCTCCAAGGCCCTTGCAGTACCCCAGAAACAGCGAAGGACCGCGCACCCCGGCCTGCCCGCGCTCGCCGGGGCCCAGCGGGCGAAGATCGGCGCCGAACGCCAGATCCTCGGTGCCGGGGAAGGATCGGCCATCCGAGTGCATGCGCCGTTCCAGGCTGTCATCCGGATGGGTTGAGGCATGACCCATGCATTCCGACATCCCGAACATGCGCAGCGCGCGAATGCCCAGCAATTCCTCGGCATCGACGATCAATTCCGGCGTCATCGCACTGCCGCCCACCGCAAGCGCGCGGAAGGCGAGCGTGCCTGCCCATGCCCCCTCCCTTGCCGCTTCCACCATCATGAACAGATGGGTGGGCACGCAGATGGCCCAGGTGCAGCGATATTGCTCGGCGATATTGAGCGCCGCGACCGGATCCCAGGGATCGACGATGACCAGCGGATGGCCAAGCGACAGGCTGAAATGCAGCGTGAAGGTATAGCCGGGGGCGCTATCCCAAGGAACGATCGCGAGCAGGGGTTCACCCGCTTGCAATCCGGCGATGCGGGCACAGGCGCGCGTGGCGTAGTTGAGCGCCGCCGGACTGTGCATCACCGCCTTGGGGACGCCCGTGGTTCCCGAAGTGAAGCCGATCAGCGTGGTGCGGGCATTGCGCTCGTCCTGCGAGGTGGCGGCGCCTTCGGGCGGGGGCACGAGGTACAGGCCATCGATCTCGCCCACCGGCGCTTCGGGCCGTTTCCAGCAAAGCCGCAGCCGGTGCCCCAGCCGGCCTTCCAGCGCCGCCAGATCGGCATCGCTGAGCTTGTCCCCATATGGACAGGCGATGGCGCCCAGCGCGGATATCGCCAGCACCGCCGCCATGGTGACGATGTTCTTGCGCGCCTCGATCATCACCCGGTTGCCGGGCCCGATCCCCTGCGCCTCCAGCGCGCTTCGCAGCGCCAGCGCGCGCGCATGCAGCTGGCTGCGAGTCCAGCGCGCGCGCGAGGCATCGACGGCGGCTAGCGCCGCGCTGTCCCGATCGGCAAGGGCATCGAATTGCGACCAGAGCGAGCTGGCGTCCCATTCGAGCCCATCAGCCGAAAATCCCTCGGCAAACGTGTCAGGCAAGCGACTGCCCTCCGTCCACCAGAATGGTCTGGCCGGTCATGAAGCTGCCCGCCTCCGAAGCCAGCAGCGCCAACGCGCCGGCCATTTCCAGCGGCTTGCCCAAACGACGCAGGCGGATGGCATCCTTGAGCTTGCGCTGAATGTCCGGCGCCAATGTCTCGGTCATTCCGGTTTCGATCGATCCGGGGGCAATAGCGTTCACGCGAATGCCGTGGTCGGCCCACTGCGCCGCAAGATCGGCCGTGAGGTGGACGATGGCCGCCTTGGACGTCGTATAGGGCACCACCTGCCCGTCCGCCGGGCGGTAGGAGAGGAATGCGCCGACCGACGCGATGTTGACGATCGACCCGCCGCCACGCGCGATCATGTGCCGGGCGGCATGGCGACAGGCCAGGAAAGTGCCTGTCACATTGACGTCCATCACCTTCTGCCAGCCCTTGAGCGGAATGTCCTGCGGCAGCCCCCACCAGGATGCGCCGGCATTGTTGATGAGCACGTCGAGCGATCCCAACTGATCGACCACGGCCGCGATCGTGCGCTCCACGTCGCCCTCATCGGATATGTCACAGCCAAGGCCAATGGCGCGGCCGCCAAAGCGCTCGGCGATCACTCCGGCAAGCGCCGCGCATTCTTCCTGGTGGCGGGAGGCAAGGGCAATGTCGCATCCCAGATCGGCCAGCGCACAGGCCATCAACTCGGCCAGATCGCCGCGCCCGCCGGTGATCAGCGCGACTTTGCCATCCAGCCGGAACAGCCGAGGGACGAAACCGGATGCATAGTCCTCATTCATGGCCGGCCCCAGCCTCCGCGGCCGCAAGCAGGTCCAGTTCTTCGGTCAGCACGCAGATGCGCTTGCCCTTCATCTTGCCGACATGGCGGACCGCCTCCTCCCATTGCGGCGAGGCAAGGGCGGCATCGAGATCCTGGCGCGATGGAAACGTCAGGACGGCATGACCGTCCCACGCGGGTGCGTCGGCATGATCGTAGTCGTGATAGACCGCGCCATGCCGGTAGGCGATGAGCCCGGGCAGACGCTTCGCCATCTCGGCATGGTCCCCCCGCCACCAGGTCGTGAACTGCTCCACCGTCCAGTCCGGAGGGCGGGAGGCCAGAACAACCATCGATACCGGCATGGCGTTTCTCTCCTCGTCAGCCTTCCCTCAGCGCCCGGTCCAGACCGGCTTGCGCTTTTCGAGGAATGCGCTGACGCCTTCCTTGGCGTCCTGGCTGTGGTGAACCACGTTGCAGGTCATGGTTTCAAGCGTGATGAGCGAGTCCGTGTCGGCATCGAGGCCACGGTTTACCGCCATCTTGGTCATCCACATGCAGAACGGGCTCTTGTCGATCAGCGGCGCGCAGAAATCCTCGATCAACTGATCGAAGTCCTCGGCGGAGGACGCGGCATTGCACAGGCCCCATTCGACGCATTCGTCGCCCGTGAGCAGCTTGCCGGTCAGCATCAGCTCCTTGGACTTGCGCATGCCGATATAGCGCGGCAGGCGGTAGATCGGGCCGGCGCCGCCGAACAGGGCGCGGCGGATATGGAAATCGCCGATCTTCGCGTCGGAAGTCGCGACGGCGAAATCGCAGGAGATGAACAGCTCGAAGCCGCCGGCCACCGCATAGCCCTCAACCGCTGCGATGGTGGGCTTCTTCATGTTGTAGATCTTGTCGTAGGTGCGCGCCGAATCGATCGCAAGCTGCAGCGAGGTGGTGGTTTCCTGCAGCACCGGGCCCACGAGCTGATCAAGGTCCGCGCCTGAGCAAAAGGTATTGCCCCGGCCGCGGAACACCACGGCAAGCGCCTTCCCGTCCGCCGCCGCGCGGTCCACCGCCACTTCGAGGTCGCGGAGAAGCTGCGGGCTGACGCAGTTGCGCTTGTGAGGCCGGTTCAGCCAGATCGTGCAGATACCGTTGTCGGCCAGTTCGTACTGGATCACATCCTTCTCAAGTTCCATCTCATGCTCCTGTTCATTGAGTCCGTTCGTTGGCGGGCACTTAAAGCCTGTTTCCAAAATACCCGACCGACCGGTCGGGTGTTTTTCTAGGTGCTCTCGCACCACCTGTCAATCAATCCCTTCCGGCGACCCGGTCATGCCTCAAAATATCTCGAAGAGGCCGGCCGCGCCGATGCCGCCGCCGATGCACATGGTGACCACGCCGTATTTCGCGCCCCGGCGGCGCCCTTCGATCAGGGCATGACCGGTCATGCGTGCGCCGGACATGCCATAGGGGTGGCCGATGGCGATCGCGCCGCCGGAGACGTTGAGCCGTTCTTGCGGGATACCCAGCTTGTCGCGGCAATAGAGCACCTGGCTCGCAAAGGCTTCGTTGAGTTCCCAGATGCCGATGTCGTCGACGGAAAGACCCGTCCCGGCAAGCAGCTTGGGCACCGCGAAAACCGGCCCTATGCCCATTTCCGCCGGATCGCATCCGGCTACAGCCATGCCCCGGTAAGTGCCCAGCGGCTCCAATCCGCGCCGCGCCGCCTCGGACGCTTCCATAAGCGTAAGCGCCGCCGCGCCATCGGAGAGCTGCGAGGCGTTGCCCGCCGTAACGAACCTGCCCTCCAAGAGGCGCTGCCCGCCCTTGAACACCGGTTGCAGCGCAGCAAGGCTTTCCCGTGTAGTTTGCGGCCGGTTGCCCTCGTCCTGAACAATGCGCACCGCCTTGCGGGCGGTTTCGCCGGTCGCCCTGTCAGTCACCAGCATTTCGGTGTCGACGGGCACGATCTCAGCATCGAAGCATCCTTCCCGCTGCGCCTCGGCCGTGCGCATCTGCGAGGACCAGGCATATTCGTCCTGCGCCTCGCGCGATACGCCATAGCGGTCGGCGACGATTTCGGCGGTCTCCAGCATCGACATGTAGAGCTGCGGAACGTGATCATTCAGCCAGGGGTCGATGACCCGATACTGGTTGGCCTTGTCGTTCTGGACCAGCGAGACGGATTCGACCCCGCCAGCAACGGCGATGGCCATGCCATCGACAACGATCTGCTTGGCGGCGGCCGCGATCGCCATCAGGCCCGAGCCGCATTGCCGGTCAACGGTCATGCCCGGCACGCTGACCGGAAAGCCGGCCCGCAGCGCCGCCTGCCGGGCGACATTGAAGCCCGTACTGCCCTGCTGGAGCGCGCAGCCCATCACGACATCGTCGATTTCCGCCGGCTCGATACCGGCTCTCTCGACTGCCGCGCTGATCGCGTGCGCCGCCAGAAACTGGCCCTGCGTATCGTTGAAACTGCCCCGATAGGCACGCCCGATCGGCGTGCGCGCGACGGAGACGATTACGGCTTCCCGCATGGATATGTCCCTCCGATTGATTATGGCCGCGACGATGGCCAGTCCAGCCCTTCGGCCGCCAGTGTTTCGAGCAGGTGCGAGGGAGCCGGGCGCTCGCTATCCTCGGCCGCGAACTTCCGCAGATGTCCGCAGATAATGCCAAGGCCCTGCTGCTCGGCCCAATGCATCGGACCACCGCGATAACGCGGAAAGCCGTAGCCGTGGACCATGACCAGATCGATATCGCTCGCGCTCGCGGCCACCCGGCTTTCGAGCAGCCGGGCCCCGGCATTGACCATGGCGGCCATCAGCCGGTCCCTGACTTCCTCATCGCTGACCGCACGCCGGACAATGGCCCGCTCGCGCGCGATCTCGTCGATGATCTCGTCGGTCAGCGGATCGGGCGCGCCTTTCCGGGCCTCGTAGATGTAATAGCCGGCACCGGTCTTCTGCCCATGGCGGCCGCGTTCCCAGAGCCGGTCCGCGACCAGCGGATAACGCCCCGGCCGCTCCCATTCGCGGCGCTGTTCGCGCACCCGGCGGATCACGTCGAGCCCCGCCATGTCGCGCATCTCGAACAGGCCCATGGCAAAGCCGAAATCGCGCATCACCCTGTCGACCTGCCAGGGCGAGGCGCCATCCTCGATCAGGAAATCCATCTCCCGCCCGTAGGCGTCGAGGATGAAGTTGCCGATGAACCCTTCGCCATTACCAGCAATGACCGGGATCTTGCCAAGCTTGCGTCCCACCGCGACGACCGTGCGCAGGACGGCGTCTTGCGTTGCTGATCCCCGTACGACTTCCAGCAGCTTCATCACATGCGCCGGGCTGAAGAAGTGCATGCCCACCACCCGCTCCGGGCGAGTCGACGCGGAGGCAAGCACGTCGATGTCGAGCATGGAGGTATTGGTTGCGATAATCGTGTCGGGCCGGACGATCGCGTCGAGCCGCGCGATCAGAGCGCGCTTCACCTCCATGTGCTCGAACACCGCCTCGATCACGAGGTCGCACGGCGCGACGTATTCCAGCACGACGGTGGGCGTAATCGTCGCCAGTGCGGACTGGGCCTTTGCCTCGGGCATTCGCCCTTTCGCCACCGCGCTGTCATAGGTCGAGCGGATCTGCGCCATCCCCCGGTCGATCGCCGCCTGCTCCGCATCGACCAGCACCACCGCGAAACCGCTGTTGGCTAATGCCATGGCGATGCCGCCGCCCATCGTGCCCGCGCCGATGACACCAACGGACCGGACCGGAGCAGCCGGGCCTTCCTCAATCCGCCCGGCCGCTCTTGCAGCGAAGAACAGGTGCATGAGCGCCCGCGCCTGCGAACTGTCCGCGCACGCGGCGAAGGCATCCCGTTCAGCCTGCAGCATTTCATCAAGCGGATGCGTGCATGCGCCCTTGATGCATTCCACGATCTTCAACGGTGAAAACAGTCCGCGCCATGCGCGTGCATGTTCGGCCACGAAGGTATCGAACAATGCGTCGCTGCCGTCAGCGAGTTTGTCCGTACGCTCCGCATAGGCGGGAAGCGCGGCCCCTTCGGCCAGTTTCTCCTGGGCAAAGGCGATAGCAGCCTCGCGAATATCGCCTTCGGCAACCGCATCGATCAGCCCGAGTTCCAGCGCCTGCGCGGCGCGAACCTGCTTGCCGCTGGTCAGATATTCCAGCGCCGAGCGCGGACCGGCCAGCCGCGTCCAATACTGCGTTCCCCCCGCACCGGGCATCAGCCCCAGCAGAACTTCGGGCAAGCCCAACCACGCCCGGTCCCGCGCAATCCGCCAGTGGCAATGAAACGCCAGTTCGAGCCCGCCGCCCAGCGCAAAACCGTCAATCGCGGCGATGACAGGCTTTGCGAACGACAACAGCCTGTCGTCGATCCGCCAGAGCGTGGGTTCCTGATAGGGCTTGCCGAACTCGCGGATGTCGGCGCCGCCCACGAATGTATCGTTCGCACCGATCAGCACCAGTGCCTTTACGGCAGGGTCGGCCTCGGCGCGTTCGATCGCTTCCATCAGGCCCTTGCGCAAGTCGTGCGACAGGGCATTGACCGGCGGATTGGACAGTTCGGCGAGCGCGATGCCATCCTTGATATCGACGCGAACGCCGCCCTGGAGTTGCATCGATGTCATTCGTTTTCCCCGCTGACATGAACCAGCAGCCGGCCCGAGTTGCCGCCGCTGAAGAGAGACAGGAACGCCGCCGGCGCCCGGTCCAGCCCATCGCGGATATCAAGATCGCCCCGCAGATTCCCCGAAGCGATCCAGCGATCGAGGTCCGCCTTCGCCTTGGCCAGGAAGGCCTGGTCGCCGAGCATGTCCGTCACGCGAAATCCGCGCATCGCGGCAGTCTGGGCCACCAGATTCCACAGGTTGGGCGGTGTTTGCGCGTTCCGGCCGTCATAGCCCGATATCATGCCGCACAGTGCGATTCGGCCATCCTTGCGCAGCAGGTCGACGGCAGCGCCGAGCGCCTCTCCGCCGACATTGTCGAAATAAACATCAAGGCCATCGGGCAAGGCCCCCGCCAGGGCGGCCGGGAGATCGGCGGCGGCCTTGTAATCGATGCAGTGATCGTAGCCGTAACGATCGACGGCACGGCGGCATTTGTCCGGCCCTCCGGCAATGCCGACGACGCGCGATGCGCCCAATTGCCGCGCGATCTGCCCTGCCAGCGAACCGACCGCGCCGGCCGCTCCGCTCACAAGCACCCGATCGCCTCGCCGCACCTGGGCGATTTCCGTAAGACCGTAATAGGCGGTAAGGCCGATCGTCCCCCGTCGATGGAGCAAGTCCGGGTCCGGCGCGCTTCCTTTGGCCGCGCGATCTTTGGCTACGCGATGCAACTGCGCTGCGGCGGCAACGATGTGATCGCTCCAACTACCGAAACCCCAGACCACATCCCCCACGGCAAGTTCAGCGGCGCGGGAAGCGACAACGGTGCCAAGGATCATCCCGCGTATGGGCTGTCCCGGTTCGATCGGCGCCGCATAAGTTCCACTGTCGTTCATGAAGCCGCGTATCGCCGGGTCCATCGCCAGATAATCCACGCGCACAGCAGCCTCGCCCTGGTCCGGTGCCGGCAGGGCGCGCCGTTCGAGCTTGAAGTGCTCAAGCGCCAATTGCCCCGTGGGACGGCTGCGCAAAGTCCATTGGCTGACAGTTGAAGGCGCGGCGGGCATTCCCGATCAATCCGCCAGGAAAGGGGCCGCCCCCATCCATGCGGCAATACCGCCCGCAGGGATCGCACAGATGAGCGATTCCGCGATTTCCTCATCGCTTGCGCCGGCGGTACGGGCGCCGCGCACATGCGTCTTCACCATCGGGCTATAGTCGGCCGCCAGGATCGTCAGAAGCAGGAATTCGCCGTGCTTGGGGCTCAGCGGATTGGCATCGATACTGCCCTTGCGCATCAGATAGTAAGCGTCGGCCCCGGTGGGCAGAAGACGCAGCATGAGTTCCAGCGGCACGGGGATGGTGCCGAAATAGGATGTGAAATTCTCCGCAGCCTCGCCAGGTGATACCGGGACCGGTTCGAACGGCCTCTCGCCCGCTTGCGCGCCGAACACGTCCGTCAACACCTGCTCGAAATCCAGCGCCGCACCTTCTCCGCGCAAGCTGCTGAGCACGATCATGCCCGCCACCGCCTCGTCCAGCACGAGCCCCAGATCGGCGCCGCGCCGCAGTTCGCGCAGGGCCAACGCCTGCCGCCCCTTGGAAACCGCCGCCACCGCGGCCAGCATTGCCTTGATCTTTGCGGGAATGGCGCCGTCCTCATCGATGACGCGGCGGAACAGGGCATAGCCGGACAGCGTGTAGGGCGCATAACGGCGCAGCAGCGGCGAATCGATCAGGGCGTTGGAAGTCATTACGGCATTCCTTTTCGGTTGGCGTCGATAATCGACCGACCGGTCGGCCGTCAACACTCTTTTTGCATTGACAACCGACCGGGCGGTCGATTACTTGCGACAAAACCGATCATGGGATTGTCCCGCATCAAATCTGCGTCCTATCAATGCACAGGTTCCCTCAGATGTACTTTGAACAATCGGAAAAATCCAAGCTGTGGTCCGCGCGCGTTCGCAAGTTCATGGACGAGGAAATCTATCCCAACATTCCGGTCTATGAGGAACAGAGCAGCAAGATCGACCGCTGGAAAGAGATCCCGCCGATCTTTGATGAACTGAAGGCGAAGGCCCGTCAGCAAGGCCTGTGGAACATGTTCATGCCGCCTTCCGAGCATGACGACGATTTCTTCAGCAGCCCGGGCCTCACCAATGTCGAGTATGCCCCGATCGCCGAGATCATGGGACGGGTTTCCTGGGCGTCCGAAGTGTTCAACTGCATGGCGCCCGACACCGGCAATTTCGAGGTCCTGCACCGCTACGGCACTCCGGAGCAGAAGCGCCGCTACATGCTGCCTTTGGCCAACGGCGAGACCCGCTCAGCCTTCCTGATGACAGAGCCGGCAGTCGCATCGTCGGATGCGCGCAACATCCAGACCGAAATCCGGCGCGAAGGCGATGAGTATGTGATCAACGGCCGCAAGTGGTGGTCGTCGGGCGCCGGTCATCCGCGCTGCGACTTCTTCATCGTGATGGGCAAGACCGATCCCGACGCCGAACCTTATCGCCAGCAGTCGATGATCCTGGTCCCCCGCGATGCCAAGGGCGTGGAGATTGTCCGCTTCCTGCCAGTCTTCGGCTATGACCATGCGCCGCACGGCCATTTCGAGGTCAAGCTCGACAATGTCCGGGTGCCTGCCGATCACATGCTCAAGGAAGAAGGCGCGGGCTTCGAGATCGCGCAGGGGCGGCTGGGGCCGGGCCGCATCCACCACACGATGCGCAATATCGCATCGGCCGAGATCGCGCTGGAAAAAACCGTCCGCCGCCTGTCGGAGCGAGTGGCTTTCGGCAAGCCGATCATCGAGCACAGCGTGTGGGAACAGCGCATCGCCGAGGCGCGCACCGAGATCGAGATGATGCGCCTGCTGTGCCTGAAAGCCGCCTACATGATGGACACCGTGGGCAACAAGGCGGCACGCGCCGAGATCGCGATGATCAAGGTCTGCGCGCCGCGCATCACCCAGCGCATCGTCGACGAAGCGATCCAGGCCCATGGCGGAGGCGGCGTCTCGGACGATTTCGGCCTGGCCGAACTCTACGCCAACACCCGGATCGTCCGCCTGACCGACGGCCCGGACGAAGTCCATTGCCGGCAGATCGCCCGGCTCGAAATGAAGAAGTACCGGTGATGCCGCGCATCAAGCCGCAGGAGGCACCCGGACCTTGAACGCGCCACAGAAATATATCGGGAGGGTGAGTGATATCCAGTCGGGCGCGGGCTTCGACGAAGCCACCCTGGCCGCCTATCTGGAAGCGAGAGTGAAAGGCTTCAGCGGACCGCTGACCGTTCGTCAGTTCGAAGGCGGGCAATCCAATCCCACTTACCTGCTGATCACGCCCGACGCGAAATACGTCATGCGGCGCAAACCTCCCGGCGTCCTGCTCAAGTCCGCCCATGCCGTCGACCGCGAATACCGCGTCACGCTGGCGCTGTTCGGCCAGGGCTTCCCGGTCGCCGAACCGCTGCACTTATGCGAGGACGACGAGGTCATCGGCACCATATTCTATGTGATGCGTCATGTTGAAGGGCGGATCTTCTGGGATTGCCGAATGCCCGACCTCAGCCGCGAGCACCGGGCCAAAATCTACGATTCCGCCAATGAAACGCTCGCGCGGCTGCACACGATCGACTACGCCGCCATCGGCCTGTCAGACTATGGCCGCCCCGGGAATTATTTCGAACGGCAGATCAAGCGCTGGTCCGGCCAGTACGAAGCGTCGCGCACCGCGGACATCTCGGCGATGGACCGGCTTGTTGAATGGCTACCCGGTCACGTGCCGGCGGACGACGGGCTCTCGTCGATCATTCATGGCGACTATTCGTTCCATAACCTGCTGGTCCACCCCAGCGAACCGCGAGTCGCCGCCGTTCTTGACTGGGAACTCTCGACGATCGGCCATCCGCTGGGCGACCTAATGTACCATTGCATGGAGTGGTACCGCCCGCCGGGCATCGATGACCGCGGAACGCTCTGCGGAGCGGATCTCGACGCACTCGGCATCCCCGCGCTGGCGGATTACGTGGCGCGCTATTGCGAGCGGACGGGCTTCCGCATCGAGACCGGCGACATTGGCTTTTACAGCGCCTTCAACCTGTTCCGCGTCGCCGCCATCCTCCAAGGCGTCGCCGGGCGCATCCGTGATGGCATCGTGACGGCAAAGAACGCGCAGCAGATCATCGAGCGCATCGAACCGATCGCCAACGCCGCCTGGGCGGAAGCGCAAAAGGTGGACGAGGGCTGAACCCGCGCCACGCCAGGGTGGATCGACATTCAGTTCAGGGCGCGGCGAAAATGCTGGTTTTGCATGACCCGAAGCGCAGCATACTTAAAGTACGTGCGCACCGGAAGCGCGCAGAAGCGCCATTTGCAGCCCGTCATGGGCTGAACCCGCGCCACCCTAAATCGTCAACCCCAGCCGCTGCCCTTCAAACACCGCATTGGCCATGCGCCGGGGCGTGATGCAGTCTCCGATCATGTGTGCGGCCGGTCCGAACGCCGGCCGCACCACGCAAGGCGAGCGGCCGGTTTGGATCACCACAAGTTCCGCCGTGATCTCCACAAGCGCGCCGCTTGTCACGTCGACAAGCTGAACATCGCGCCCGTCGACACCGAACATCTGGGTCAGCGGCATGAAGCGGGTGCCGCTGCGTCCCATCCGCGCCAGCATGGGTGAAAGGCTTTCAGCCGGTATCTGATAGCCGATCGTCGCCGAAGGGGTTACATAGCTGACCGACCAGCCAGCCTCTCCAAGCATTTCCGCCACGCCGTAATTCCACCAGAAGCCGGTGCCGTCATCGACCATGATCGCACGGGCCTGGCCGTGCGGGGCCGGCGCACCCTCGGACAGGATATCGAACCAGCTTCGCACGCATTCGCCCAAGAACTCTTCCGGCACAGGATTGGCGATCGCGCCGGTAGCCAGCACGATCTCATCGAAAGGCGCTGGCAGGTCAGAGGGGCTCTCTATCGGGCTGTTGAACGAAACCGGGATCGACAGCCGGCGGATTTCGCTCTGGTGGAAATCGAGCAGCCGCCGCAGCCCCTGCCGGTGCGGTACGCCCGAGGCATAGAGGAATTGTCCGCCGATGCTGTCCGACTGTTCGAAGATATGCGCCTTGTGCCCGAGAAGCGTGGCAGTCCTGGCAGCCTCCAGACCCGCCGGCCCGCCACCGATGATCGCTATCGATCTGGGCGCCGAGGCCGGACGCGGCGTATCGAACGGCGCCACTTGCTCGCGCCCCACATGCGGATTCACCGCGCAGTGGAGATGGGGCGCGAAAGCGCGGCAATCCTGATTGACGCCAATGCAAGGCCGGATCCGCGCTGCATGGCCGTCCCTTACTTTGTCCAGCCAGTTAGGATCGGCAATCAGGGCGCGCGCCATGCCGATGAGGTCGGCCTGTCCGTCGGCCAGCATTTGTTCAGCCAATTCAGGCCGGGCGATACGCTGGCCCACCAAAACGGGAATGTCGCATTTCGCCTTGATGATCCCGCCCGCGCGCGCTGCCGTTGCCTCTGGTTGGGTCACGTCTTTTACATAGGCCCCGCGCACGCCCAGCGTGATGCTGAGATAATCGACGGCATTCATCGCCTGCAGGCGTTCAACGATACGCAGTGTATCGGCGATCTCCATGCCTTCGCCGGTCTCCTCGTCGGCGGATAGACGTATACCCAGCAGGAATTCGCTGCCGCAGCGCGCGCGGATCGCCTCGATGATTTCCTTGAGGAACCGGAAACGCCTCTCCTCGTCGCCGCCCCAGGCATCGTCGCGATGGTTGGTGGCGGGGGACAGGAACTGCGCAATCAGATAACCGTGCGCGGAATGCAGTTCGACGCCGTCATGGCCTGTCCGCGATAGGTTGTGCGCCGAGAGAGCAAATCCGTCGATCTGTTCGGCGATCTCGTGCTCATCCATGACATGGGGCGGATAGGGATCGCGCGGAGAGCGAAGACCAGAGGGGGCCATCGGCGGGATGTCCGTCTCATAGCCGATCGTCTCGCGGCCCAGGTGCACCAGTTGCCCCACCGCCAGCGCACCGAAGCCGCGAATCATCGCCGCCCGCTGTTCAAGGCCTGGCAAGGCATGTTCGCTATAGGTTTCGACCAGCGTTCGCAGGCGGCGCGCGGAGCTTGGGTGAGTAACCGCCGCCCCAGTGATCATCATGCCCGGCCGCGATGCCGCGCGCGCCCGGTAATAGGCAATGTCCGCTTCGGTGATCGCGCCGCCCTGGACCATGCTGGTTCCATGCGGCAGCATCACTGCGCGGTTCTGCAACTGGAAACGGCCCAGACTGAAAGGTGATAACAACAGGGGGAATGCTGCAGGAGTTTGAACCATTCGGAGCACCTAAAGCGCTGTCACGCCGCCATCGATCACCAGTTCCGCACCTGTCATATAGGCGGATTCGTCGCTGGCCAGGAACAGGATGAGATTGGCGACATCATCGGGTTGGCCAAAGCGGCCCAACGGTGTGTGGGACAGAAACTCCCGCGCGATTTCGCGATCGGAATAGGCCTTTGCCGTCAGCGGTGTTTCGATATGACCCGGATGGACCGAATTGGCGCGTACCCCGTTCTTGAGACCCGCGCATTCGAGCGCCGTGCATTTGGTGAGCAGGCGCACACCGCCTTTTGCCGCACTGTAGGACGCGCAATTTTCTCCGCCCGTGATGCCGCGAAATGACGACAGGTTGATAATCGAACCGCCCGCTGACTTTGCGAGGTGAGGCAGCAGGTATTTGGTGGCAAGGAATACACTGTCGAGGTTGACGGCGATGATCGAACGCCATGTGTCGAGGCTGGTGTCCGCGATGGAACAGAACGTCCCGTAACCGGCATTGTTGACGAGCACATCCAAATGCCCGAATCGCTCGCCCACAAGCGCCGCCGCCCTTTGCCAGTCTTCCTCGCGCGTGACGTCCATCGCAAGTGGTATGGCCCGGTCGGGATGCGGAAATTCGGCCAGCGCGTCCGCCAGCTTCGCCTCGGCCCGGTCGGCAAGAATGACGTTAGCGCCTTCCGCGGCAAGGCGCCGGGCAGCGGCAAGGCCGATGCCTGACGCGGCCCCGCTTACAAGGGAGGTTTTGCCCGCGACGCGCTCCATCACTTCGGCTCCCTTGCCGGCGAGTCCGCTTTGCTGAGCGCCAGCAGGCCGGGGAATTCCGGGTTGCGCCGCGACAGCATCGCTTCGGTGCGTTCCCGGATGGCGCCATCATAATTTTGCGAAGTGACGGCGTAAAGGCGTCCCTCCTGAATGGCACCGAAAAGCTGATCGGCGACGGCTTCCGGCGACAGGGCATTGCGGTACAATTCGTCGGCAATGGCCTGAAGTTCAGGTGTTTCCTCCACGATGCCGGCTTGCGGTTGCAGCGTGCTCGGACGGCTCCGTTCGGATTGATAGATCCTGGTGTTGACTAGGCCGGGGCACAGCAGCGTCACGCCGATCGGCAGGCCCTTTTCCCTCAGCGATGCGTAAAGCGCTTCGGTTACCCGCACCGCGCCGTGCTTGGCGGTGCTGTAGACGGCGGAGCCGGGACCGCTGACCAACCCGGCGACCGATGCCGTCGTCACGAAATGGCCTGGGCGTCCCTCAGCAATCATCCGGGGAATGAACGCGCGGATCGTGTGGACGACGCCCATTAGGTTGACATCGAGCGACCACGTCCAATCCTCCAACGGATAGTCCCACACCGGGCGGTGCCGCCCGGCCGGGACCACGCCGGCATTGGCGCAGACCAGATCGGCCGATCCGAAATGCGACCATGCCAGTTCGGCGAGCGCATCCAGATCATCCTGCCGCGCGACATCGGCGCGGGCGGCAAGGGCTGTGCCGCCCGCGGTTTCGATCGCGGCTGCGACTCTGCCCGCGGCCTCCATATCGATATCGGCGACGATCAGCGCCATGCCTTCACGGGCGAAGCGATGCGCCATCGCCTCCCCAATACCGCTGCCTCCCCCGGTAACGACCGCGATCTTGTTTTGCCAATCGATCATGATCTCTCCACATTTCGTTTCGAGATGTGTATACGACCGTCCGGTCGGTCGTCAATATTGCATTGCGACGATTGACACGGCAAAGTCGCCGTCCCTAAACCAATCGAATGGTCGGTTGATCTTGTTGGAAATGGAACAAATGAACGCCCTGCTCGATTCACCGGTACTGCGCGCGGTCGCACCAAAGAGCCTCGCCGGCTATGCCCGATTCCGGCACGCCATTGACGGCGACAGCGCTCTTCCGGCGCGCATCAAGGCGCTGTTCGTGGCCGTGGCGGCCGTAACCAAGGCATATCCGGAAATGGCCCGGCGCGAACTGGCGCGGGCGCGGACGCTGGGCCTCTCGTGGGAGGAGGCTTCGTCCGCCGCGGTCATCCTGTGCAGCGTTCGCGGCGAAGGCGCGGCCTTGCGCTTCGTGGAACTGTTGCAGGCGGAATATGGTGACGATCACGTCGAAGATGCACCGCCCGCCGATATCGCCGTCGCGCCGAACGAGGCACGCGACAACTTCCTTGCCTATTTCGGCACCATGCCGCCGTCGCTGGGCAAACTTGTCGAACACCTGCCCGCCGCCGCCGATGCTTATTACCTGATGCGGGAAGGGACGCTGGGCGCCACCGCGATCGGTACCAGATATGCGGAACTGCTGCTGGTGGCGGTCATCGCGGCGGACTACAGCCCGCTTGTCGCCGTCCATGCCAAGGGCGCGATAACGGCGGGAGCATCGCAACTGGAGCTGTACGAAGCGATCCTCTGCGCCGTGCCGACTTCGGGGCTTTCCGCCTGGGTCGCGGCCTCCAACGCGATCGACGAAGCGGCGGCTCGTGGCTGAACGCCTGCTTGAAGGGATGGTGGCGCTGGTAACCGGCGGCGCCCGCGGCATCGGCGCCGAGATCAGCCGGCATTTCGCAATCGAAGGAGCCATGCTCCACGTCGCCGATATCGCAGTGGAAGAAGGCCGGACGCTGGCCGGCGAACTCGGCGCTTCCTGCCACCACCTCGACGTCACGGACGAGGCATCATGGTCGGGTACGGTGGCCCAAGTCATGGCGGCCCACGACCGGATCGACATTCTCGTCAACAATGCCGGCGTGGCCTTGTCGTTCATCCCGCTGCACGAGCGCACGCTGGACGAATGGGAGCGGATCATGGCGGTGAACGCAACCGGCGTGTTCCTGGGCATGCGCGCGGTCATTCCGGCGATGATGGCGCACGGCGGCGGCTCGATCGTCAACATTTCCTCCGCCGCTGCGCTGGGCCAGTGGCAAATCATGGAAAGCGCCTATGCCGCCAGCAAGGCGGCAGTGCATGTGCTGACCAAGACCGTGGGGACGCAATACGCCGCGCACGGCATCCGCTGCAACTCGGTCCACCCCGGCCCGATCGACGGTGAAATGGCGCAAGCCGTGCTGGGCGCCAACCCCGCCGTACTGGAACATCGACTCAGCCGCGTGCCGATGAAGCGGCTGGGCAAACCATCGGAAATTGCAACCGCCGTCGCATTTCTGGCATCGCCGCAGTCTTCCTACATGACCGGCGCGGAACTGGCGGTCGATGGCGGGGCCGTTGCACAATAGCGCGCGCTGGTGATAGGCCGCAAACAAGGCCCGAGACGCGGCACATGAATAGAAACGAGGCGAGTATCGAAATGGCAACGCGCCCACCCAAGCGACGCCCGACATCGGAAGCGCATGACAGCAAGCGCCTGGAAATCATCCAGCATTGCGCCAATCTGTTCGACAAGGAAGGCTATCACCGCACCACCATGCAGATGCTGGCGGACGAAGTGGGGCTCGGCAAGCCGACGCTCTACCACTATTTCCGCAGCAAGGCGGAAATCCTCTACGCCATCCACGAAATCCACATCGACGCCCTGCTCGCCAGCCTGGATCAGCTCAGCCGGAAGGATCTCGAGCCAAGCCAACTCCTGCGCAATGCCTGCACCGATATCCTGCAGCAGATCGCCGATCATCCGGGCTACGTGCGTGCCTTCATGGACCACTACGCCGATCTGGAAGGCGAGATGCGCAAGAACATCCGCGATCGTCGAAACCAGTACTTCGACGGCATCTGCAACGTCATCCAGCGCGGAATCGATGAGGGGCGGTTCAAACGCTGCGACGTGGAGCTGACCGCCTACGGCTTCCTCGGCATGGGAAACTGGGCCTACAAATGGTACCCGGCAATGCACAAGAAGCGCAGTCCCGAAAGCGTCTCCAAGGCGCTGTGCGACGTGTTCATGAAAGGTCTGGAGACGTCAGCCGACTAAGCTGTCTGCTAAAGCGAATTGATCGAATGCCCGCCGTCGACGACCACGACCGATCCGGTCATGTGGCGCGACGCGTCGGAGCATAGCAGCCGTAGCGGCCCGTCTAAGTCGTCCATGCTGCCCAGCACTCTGGTAGGAATGCGTTCGATCAACCTGCCGCCTGCGGGGGTCGCGAAGAAGTCGCGGTTGAGATCGGTTTCCACGTATCCGGGCGCCAGCACGTTCACCCGGATGCCGAGCGGCGCCCATTCCAGCGCCAGAGCCTTGCTCAGGTGAATCACGGCGGCCTTGCTGGCGATGTAGGACGAGAGGCCCCGTGCCGCGCGCAGGCCGAGGATTGAGGCGACATTGACTATGTTGCCGCCTTTGCCCGCGGCTTTCATCTGCCGCCCGGCCGCCTGCGCCACGCGGAACACACCATTGAGATTAAGATCGATGATGCCGGTCCAGTCCTCCTCGGTCACATCGAGTGCCATCTTCGTTTGCGTGGCGCCGGCATTGTTCACGACAACGTCAGGCGCGGTTCCGGCAATCACAGCAATCTCCTCAAAAGCCCGCGCGACAGAGACAGGATCGGTCACATCCATCTGGACGGGATGGCAGACCTGCCCTTTTCCCCGCAACCCCGCCGAAAGCCGTTCGAGTGCGTCCACCCGCCGGGCGCAGGCCACGACCATTGCGCCATCCCCGGCCAGCACTTGCGCGAAATGCCGGCCCAGACCGGAGCTTGCGCCCGTAACGACAGCTACTTTGCCCCACATTGCCTTATTCCCACCAGTTCAGAGGCCAAACGCGGCCTTCGCCAGAATATTGAGCTGTATCTCCGTAGTCCCGCCAAAGATCGTCCAGGCCCGGCTGTTTAGATAGCGCGCGGCGGCAACCTGGGCCTCGCTCGAACCAATCGGCGCCGGGACGCCAAGGCCGTAGAGCGGGCGTTCTATTGGCATCTGCAATCCGTCCACGCCATGGATTTCCATGGCGATGCGATCGAGCGCCTGACGTGTTTCGGCCGCGATCTGCTTGGTCATCAATGCCCGCACGCCCGGATCGGCATCGTCGCGCAGATCGCAGGCGACCTGCAATTCGATCAGTTCCAGCGCAAGCGCATCGAGCCTTGCCTGATCCAGCGCCGCCGCAAGCATGGGATCGCATCCGGGCAGTTTCGTCACCCATCCCTGCAAGTGCGACGCGCGTTCGACCAGACCCGGTCCGAAGAATGTACCCCCGCGCTCGTTTTCGAGCAGGAACTTGGCGATCGTCCAGCCCTGTCCTTCCTCGCAGACAAGGTTTTCGACCGGCACCAGCACATCCTCGAAGAATACCTCATTCACTTCATGCTCGCCCGAAGCGCTCAGGATCGGGCGCACTGATATGCCCGGCAGGTCTATATCCATCAGCAGGAAACTGATCCCGCGCTGGGGCTTCACCTCGGGATCGGTACGCACGAGGCAGAAGATGCGATTGGCGAAATGGGCATGGGTCGTCCAGATCTTGGATCCGTTCACGCGGTAATGTCCGCCTTCCCGCACAGCGCGGGTGCGCAGGCTAGCAAGATCGGAACCTGAACCGGGCTCGGAAAAGCCCTGAGCCCAGAAATCCTCACCCGAAAGAATTGCAGGGAGATAGCGCTGCTGCTGCGCCGCGCTGCCAAAATGGATGAGCACCGGACCGAGCAACTTCAGGCTCATGAACGGCAGCGTGGGCGCGCCGGCCCGGGCACATTCCTTCTCGAAGATATAGCGCTCCAACGGGGTCCAGCCGGGACCGCCATGCTCACGCGGCCAGTTCGGTGCGGCCCAGCCCCGGCTGTGCAGCCGCTCCTGCCATGCCTGCGCCAGCGGCCGCTCCGCGAACACGCCGACTGTCAGCCTGGCCTGTTCGCGCATCTCCTCGGTCAGTTCGGCGTCGAGAAAGGCGCGGATTTCGGCGCGAAGCACTTCCTCGGCCGGAGAGAAGTTGAGGTCCATCGCCGCTCTTCCTATTTCACCAATATGGTAACGCCCGAAACGCCGGGCGCACCATAGACATGGCTGTAGGCGCCGCGAATGTTCCCCTGGACCTGGCGCCGACCAGCCCGCCCGCGCAACTGCTGCACATTCTCATAGACCTGCCGCAGCCCCGAAGCACCGATAGGCTCGCCGCAGGCAATGCAGCCGCCGTCGGTATTGACCGGCAAGGCGCCATCGATGCGCGTGCGCCCCTCGGCGATCCATCGTTCCTGATCGCCGTCGGCGCAGAACCCGTTTTCTGCCATGTGCATGATCTCAGCGCCGGATTCGGTGTCCTGCAACTGGGCTATATCGATATCCTCAGGCCCCATGCCCGCCATCGCGAAGGCCGCGCGGGAGGCGTTGGTCGTAGGAGAGCCGCCGCGTTCGATATCGATCGCGGGGGAGAACACTTCGAACGAGCCCGGCGGACGGCTGCGCACAACCGCCGCCTTCAGTTCGACCGCGTTGGCACCCAATTCTCGCGCCTTTTGCTCGCTGGCGAGTATCAGTGCGACGCCGCCCTCACCCGGCGAGCAGAACATGAACTTGGTCAGGGGATCGCTGATCATTTCCGAGCCCAGGATGGCATCGACCGGGACGGGCTCGCGCCGCCAGGCGTGGTCGGTGAGCGCACCATTGGCGAAAGCCTTTTCCGCGACCATCGCCAGAGTCCTGGCGCTGATGCCGAAATTGGCCATGTAGCGCTGGATCTTCATCGCGAAGAACTGTGTCGTGCTCATCAGCCCGACCTCGCCATACCAGTCCGGCAAGTTCCAGTCGCGCGGCAGGGGATTGAACGCCCCGCGCGGATGCTTGTCGAAGCCCACCGCCATAGCGAGGTCGAATTCGCCCGACTTGATTGCGCTATAAGCACCGAATAGCGCCGATCCACCCGTCGCGCAGCCGTTGGCGACATTGGTGAACTGCAGGCCGGTCAGGCCGAGTTCATTGACCATGGTATCGGCGTTGCCGGCGGCATCGGAACCGCCATATGCACATGGAATGTCTCGCCATTCGATGCCGGCGTCGGCCAATGCCTGCCTGGCTGCGAAGGCGCCCTGCTGCAGCCCGGTTCGCTCGGGTGTTCTGCCGAAACCATGAATGCCGGCGCCGATGATGAAGATCTTCCGGCTCATGCCGCGTCCTCCCGCGATGTGAAGGCAAAGCTGATCCGCACTTCACCCGAGAGCGCGATCGGCTCGGTGACGAGCCTCATCGACATCCCGATCCTAAGCCGTTCGAAGGGCACACCGACAATGCGGCTCTCGATGATGATTGCACCCGGCAGTTCGATGTAGCCGACGGCGTAGGGCGTGAACGCTTCCGGCCCGGCGTAGGGCGGCGACTTGAGGCGAAAGCGCTGGACCGTGAAGGACCAGAGCGTCCCGTTCACCGGCAGTTCCTCGATGCCCCACTCGGCTGGATCGAGATTCGGCGGACAGGGAAAATGCAGCTTCCCGTCGGCACGACGGCGCGCGCCGAGCAGGCGTGGACCGGCCGCCTCGTCCAGCGATCCGACGGCAAACAGGGTCGGGGCAATAGCGTTCACGAGCATCCATCCCTTGATGATGAACGGTGCGTATCACGCGCCTCTGGCGGTGCTACTGACCCATGGGTCAGGCACGGTTTCCGAAATCAGCGACCTGACGCCAGATAGCCGAGCTGCGCGGCCTTGTAGACGGTCTGGTCCCGGTTCACCGCATCCAGCTTTTCCGAGGCGTTGCGAATGTGGAAACGAACAGTCGAGCGGACCAGGTCGAGGATCATCGCGATCTCCTCGTTCGTCTTGCCTAGCGACGCCCAGTGCAGGCATTCGACTTCCCGCCGCGTGAGTGTGGGTGACATGCCCAGGGGCCGGGACGAACGCTCGACATGGACATAGCTCGCAATGAATTGCCGCGCATAGATGCCCAATATGTCGGCACAGGCAGCAAAGACCTCCGAAAGATCCATTTTTCCGGCTTCCTTCGGCAGGAAACTGGCCGCGCCGACCTGGCCGAAGGGCAAGTGCACGGGCACGACCAAAGCGCTGCTGGTCAGGGCTCGCTGTTCGAAATCACCAAGATCGATCCCCTCGGTGGACCGTGCGCCGTAGTGGGTCCAGGCACCATTGGCGTTGCACCAGAATGGATGTGCCTCCAGCCGGCACAATGCCGTCAGCGGGGAGATCAGCGCGAGATTGGGTGCAAGCCACCAAGCCTCTCCGGGATTGTCGAAGCCGAAGACCGTGGAGGCAAGGACATTGCCCTCGGCATCCGTCATTGGCCGGGACGACGCGATATTGTGCGTGGCCGCCACCCGCATTCCGGACAGATCGGCCGCAATGTCGCGCAGGTGTATGGCCGCCATGCGTATCTCGGCAGGACTCCCGATGCGCAACCGTTCATAAAGCTCCAGATCAAGGATGCCGCGCATATTCGTGATCATCCCTTTCCCTTCGCCTGACCCTAAGGTCAGAAGCCCGGTTCCGCAACGTATGGCATGCCTGCCCGACCGGATGACGCAGACCGGACGACGAGGAGCCGATATGGATTTCAACCCGAGCGATGAGCAGAGGATGCTGGCCGACAGCATCAGGCGTTTCGTGCAGAGCAAGTATGATCTGGAGCGGCGAAAGGCCTATCTCAAGCGCCCCGGTTCATTTTGTACCGAAAACTGGAAGATGCTCACGGAGTTGGGAATAACCGCTCTGGTTTTGCCGGACGAATTGGGCGGGTTTGACGGCACACTCGCAGACCTTGTCGTGGTGATGGAACAGCTGGGCAAAGGGCTGGTTGTAGAGCCGGTCACTTCGTCGGCGGTGATCGCAGCGCGCATTCTGGCGGCATCCTCGGCGCACGCCGGGATTGCCGCAGCTGCTGCCGCAGGCGAACGCCGCATAGCCGTGGCATTCGCCGATCCCCCGGCCAGCCGGCCCGGCCCCGCTGCGCCCTTGAGATACGAGGCTGACGGCGGGGGCTTCCGGCTGATTGGCATCAAGACGCTGGCCGTCCAATCCTTGGGCGCCGATGCGGTAATATTCTCTTGTCAGGGTCTGCAAGGCTTCGCCGCCTTCCTGATCGCTCCCGACACGCTACCCAGGATCACGCGCAAGGATTACCGACTGCTCGACGGCTGTCTCGCGTCGGAATTCCATTTCGACAACGTCGAAGTCGGCGGTGACACTCTTATCGATGTTACGCGCGAACAATGGACCAGTGCCAACGCCTGGGGCGACATTGCCAATTGCGCGGAAATGCTGGGAATTATGAGCAGACTTTTGGATGAGACGGGCGAATATATGCGCACCCGCAAACAGTTCGGGGTTGCCATCGGCACGTTCCAGGCGCTGCAGCACCAGATGGCGCGCATGCTCATGGAACACGAGAAGACACGGGCGCTTCTCTACCGGGCCGCAGCTCCAGCAGAAGGCGTGAAACTGCTTGACGCCGTAAGGGACTGCCGACGCCTGACGGGCAAGGCGGCGATCGAAATTGGGAAGGGCTGCCTCCATCTTCACGGCGGCATGGGCGTGGCGGAGGAGTTGTTCGTGGGCCCTGCCTTGAAAAGGCTCAATTTCCTGCGCGGCCATGTCTTGCTGGACAAAGTGGCTGCATGAGTACCCGCCGAATAGCGGAAAATCCAGTAAGTTGGCTGTACAGATCTCAGTCCATGCCGCCAAGCCGCATAAGGCCGAAATTCTCTACAACCCAGTCGGCGGCCACAGATACCGGCAACCTCGGCCGCCTCCCGAACCGCGCCATGCAGTTGCCGGGTCGAGAGCGGATCGGTGTAGCTGCCCCCGGGGAACAGCCATCCATGCGGGAACATCACGCCGCGCCGCTTGCCTTCGCGCTACCACAGGCGGAGCAGCTCGAGCAGTAGTGGTGACAGCATCGCGTTGCGATCCCGGCCGCCCTTGCCCTGCTCGACGCGGATCAGCATCCGCGTGCTGTCGATATCGTCGACCTTGAGGTGCGCGACTTCGGACACACGCAGCCCGGCGCCATAGGCCACGCCGAGCGCCGCCTTGTACTTGATGCCCGGTGCCGCCTCGAGCAGTCGCGCGGCCTCCTCGACGCTGAGCACCTCGGGCACCTTGTACGGGCGCTTCGTCGCGACCAGGCTGCGGGCGAGATCCCGCCGCCGCAGCGTTACGGTATACAGGAAGCGTAGTGCCGATACCGCGCCGTTGATGGTCGGCACGCTTGCCCCGGCTTCATGCTGGTGGATCTGGAAGCGCCGCAGGTCGTCTTCGGTCGCGGTGTCGGGAGGGCGGGCAAGGAAAGCCTCGAGACGCCGGACATGGCGGATATAATCCCGCTGCGTGTGCGGCCCCAGACCGCGCATCATCATATCGTGCTGCATGCGCTGGCGCAGCGGGCTGATCGGGGCGGCGGTCGTCGATGCGGGGGCAGATGTAGACATGGTTGGCTCCTCTTGTTGAAGGAACCCCATGATCGGTGGACGGCCTATCCCCGCCCAAAGCCTATGAATATCACGCTACCTCACCCCACGCGACACTCCCGCGCGAGCGGGTTCGTGCTTGTCGGCGACAGCTGCCGTTGAGGTTATGCCAGCTAGTTGCGGCTTGCCTTAGTCAACTTGCAACCGCGCGCAAGGGCCAAGCCGCGCAAGAAGCCGCGCCTGAGCCGCTAGGCCGGCAAATTGCTTTGCCCCATGAGGTGCAGGTCGATCGCACGCGCGCATTGCCGGCCCTCGCGAATGGCCCATACGACCAGCGACTGGCCTCGCCGCATGTCACCGCAGGTGAAAACGCCATCCTCGCTGGATGCATAGCCGCCGGTATCAGCCTTGACATTGCCGCGTGCATCGAGCGCGACGCCGGACTGCTCGATCATTCCGGTCCGGCGCGGGCCGAGGAAGCCCATCGCGAGCAGCACGAGATCGGCCTTGATCTGAAATTCGCTGCCGACGATCTCGCGCGGCTGGCCGTCGATCCATTCAACCCGCGCACATTCGAGCGCACGGAGTTTCCCGCCGATGCCGATGAAACGCTTGGTCATCACGGACCAATCGCGCTCGCACCCTTCCTCCTGCGAGGAGGAGGTGCGCAGCTTCATCGGCCAATCCGGCCAGGTGAGGCCCTTATTTTCCTTTTCGGGCGGCTTGGGCATGATTTCGATCTGAGTCACCGAGGCCGCGCCTTGGCGGTTCGAGGTACCGATGCAATCCGATCCGGTATCGCCGCCGCCGATCACCACGACATGCTTGCCCGTCGCCGTCAGCGAACCCCGCGGCGCAGCGCGCAGCTCGTCGTCACCGGCATTGCGCTTGTTCTGCTGCGTCAGGAATTCCATCGCGAAGCGCACGCCCGGAAGCTCCGAGCCGGGAATGTCAAGCGGCCGCGGCTGTTCGGCGCCCCCCGCCAGCACCACCGCATCGAAATTCTGCCGGAGCGTGGCGACGGTCACGGCAACGCCCACTTCGGTGCCGATACGAAATTCCACCCCCTCCGCTTCCATCTGCTGGGCGCGGCGGTTGATGAGGTGCTTCTCCATCTTGAAATCGGGAATGCCGTACCGGAGCAACCCGCCCACACGATCATTTTTCTCGAATACGGTGACGGCATGGCCGGCACGCGCGAGCTGCTGCGCGCAGGCGAGCCCCGCCGGGCCGGATCCGACGACCGCCACCCGCTTGCCGCTCTTTTCCTTGGGCGGCTGCGGCACGATCCAGCCTTCCGCCCAGCCGCGATCGACGATCTGGCATTCGATCGTTTTGATCGTTACGGGCGCATCGTCGATGTCGAGCGTACAGGCCGCCTCGCAGGGCGCGGGGCAGACACGGCCGGTGAATTCCGGGAAATTATTGGTCGAATGCAGCACTTCGAGCGCGCTGCGCCAATCATCCTCATAGACCAGATGGTTCCAGTCCGGGATGATGTTGTTCACCGGGCAGCCATTATGACAATAAGGGATGCCGCAATTCATGCAGCGCGCCGCCTGATCGCGGATGTCGCTGCCGCCGAGCGGACGAAGAAATTCCGTCCACGTCCTCAAACGCGCCTCGGGCTTTTCATAGCTCCGGTCGCGCCGTTCGATCTCGAGGAAACCCGTTACCTTGCCCACCCTGATCCTCCTATTCCGCCGCCACCGCAGCGGCGAGGCGCTCGGCCTCAAGCTGCTGCAGCGCGCGGCGATAATCGCGCGGCATGACCTTTACGAAATGGCCCAGTGCGTTGCTCCAGTCGTCAAGCAGCGCCTTGGCTTGCGTGCTACCTGTATGGAGTTGATGACGCTGGAGCAGGATCTTCAATCGCTCCGCATCATGGCGCAGCATGTCCCCCATGCCATTGTCATGCACATTGCTCGGCCGCTGCGAAGGCCGGCCCGCGCCGTCCTCCGCATTGATCTCGGCCGAAACCGGATCGACATCAACCATCGCGGGGTTGCAGAGCGTACGGAACTGCCCGTCGGGATCGTAAACATAGGCCACGCCGCCCGACATGCCCGCCGCGAAATTGCGGCCGGTTTTGCCGAGCACGACCACCACGCCGCCGGTCATATATTCGCAGCCATGATCGCCGGTACCCTCGACGACCGCGATCGCGCCTGAATTGCGGACCGCGAAGCGCTCGCCGGCGACGCCCTGGAAATAGGCCTCGCCTGCGATCGCGCCGTAGAGCACGGTATTGCCGACGATGATATTTTCCAGCGGATTGCGATCGACATTCGCAGGCTGACGCACGATGACGCGGCCGCCCGAGAGCCCTTTGCCGACATAGTCATTGCCGTCGCCGGTCAGTTCCAGCGTGATGCCGTGGGCGAGGAAGGCGCCGAAGCTCTGCCCGGCCACGCCGCTGAGGCGAATGACGATGCTGTTGTCCGGCAGGCCGCGATGGCCGTGCACCTTGGCCACTTCGCCGGAAAGCATCGCGCCGACCGTCCGGTTGACGTTACGCACCTCGCGCTCAATCCGGACCGTTTCGTCCTTCTCGATCGCGGGACGCGCCGCCGCGATCAGCTCATTGTCGAGCGCCGCGTCCAAGCCATGGTCCTGCGCCTCGCTCCTGCGGAGCGACGTGCCTGGCGCGACCGGCGCCTGGTAGAGGATCCGTGACAGATCGACGCCGCGTGCCTTCCAGTGATCGATCGCGCCGCGCATATTGATGCGGTCGACGCGGCCAATCATCTCATCGAGCGTGCGGAAGCCCATCTCCGCCATGATCTGGCGAAGCTCCTCGGCCACGAAGAAGAAATAGTTGATCACATGCTCGGGCTGGCCGGTAAAGCGCGCGCGGAGGACTGGATCCTGCGTTGCGACGCCGACGGGACAAGTGTTCAGATGGCATTTGCGCATCATGATGCAGCCCGCCGCAATGAGCGGAGCGGTCGCGAAACCGAATTCGTCCGCGCCGAGCAGCGCCCCGATCGCCACGTCGCGGCCAGTGCGAAGCCCGCCATCGACCTGCACCGCAATCCGGCTCCGCAAGCCGTTGAGCAAAAGCGTCTGCTGGGTCTCGGCCAGGCCGATCTCCCACGGGCTTCCCGCATGCGTGAGCGACGTCAGCGGCGAGGCGCCGGTCCCGCCCTCATAGCCGGATATGGTGACATGGTCCGCGCGCGCCTTGCTGACGCCCGCCGCCACCGTACCGACACCGACCTCGGACACCAGCTTTACCGAAATGCGCGCGCCGGT
>Ga0207647_10000450_pt1 | contig 33415 bp, 36 predicted proteins | sample KBSCornC2_FD_184295 | JGI IMG/M metagenome (GOLD analysis project Ga0207647, IMG submission 184295) | Corn rhizosphere microbial communities from Kellogg Biological Station, Michigan, USA - C2 (SPAdes) (version 2) | ecosystem: Host-associated > Plants > Roots > Rhizosphere ... | reverse complement strand
GGGAAGCCGCGTCCTTCATGCTCAGCGCCGACGCCGGATCGATTCCGGTGACGGATGGCAATCGCCTGATCGGCATGATCACCGACCGCGACATCGCCGTTCGCGGAGTCGCAAAGGGCCTTGGCCCCGACACGCCCGTCCGCGAGCTCATGACCAGCGACTGTGTCTGTGCGCGCGACGACGACGATATCTCGGACGCTGCAAGCAAGATGAGCGAGGCGCAGGTGCGCCGGCTGCCGGTGATCGACGAACAAGAGCAGTTGTGCGGAATCGTCAGCCTAGGCGATCTCAGCCGTGAGACCGACAACGATACCGCCGGCCAGGCGCTCGAAGGCGTGAGCCAGCCGGGAGGCCAGCACCAGCAGTAATTGACTGCGCTCCTGCGAAGGCAGGAGCGCAGACTCTTTTTGGACTGGACCCCGGCCTTCGCCGGGGAACGGTTAGCGGTCGGCGATTGCCCTGATCGCCTGATCGATCAGCTTTGAGTCCGTCGCCGCATCGTGCCGCTCAGCGATGAGCTTTGCGGCGGCGCGGCTGGCGGCTTCGGCGGCAGCGGAGCGCAGCTGATTGACCGCGGCGCGCTCTTCGGCGGCAATCCTGTCTTCGGCCATTCGGGTGCGGCGCTCGATCAATGCCTCCGCATCGACCTTGGCCTTGGCGACGATCTCGTCCGCCTCGTGCTTTGCGCGCTCGAGGAGGGCCTTGCGGTCCTTGTCGACCGACTTGGCCTTCTTCTCATACTCGGCTTTGAGCGCCTCGGCTTCCTTGCGCAGCGCTTCCGCCTCGGCGAGCTGGTCGCGGATCAGCTTGATCTTGTCGTCCAGCGCACGACCGATCGCCGCGGGGACCTTCTTCCAAATAAAGACCGCGAACACGACCAGCATCGCGATCGCGACCATCGCGCCCGGATCGAAGATCCCAAGAACCGTCGGCTCATGCTCGGCCGCCGGCTCGTGACCGACGGTTTCGGTCGTCTGCTGCTCAGCCATTCATTTCCGCCTTCACGGCGGCTGCCGCGTCCTTGCTGTCAACCTTGAGACCTGTCAGCCGGCTGACGAGCTCCCGCGTGGCGTCGCTGGCGACATTCTCAATCTCGGCGCGCGCCGAATTCAGCGCCTCGCGAATCTTCCGCTCCGAAGCCTCGATCTTCAGCCCCAGCTTGTCCGCGGCCTTCTTGACCTTGGCTTCAGTGTCGCGCGCGCTGGCTTGCTTGGCTTCGCCAGTGAGCTTGGCAGCTTCGGCACGGGCGGCATCCATCCGCTCCCGCCACGCCGCCTCGGTCTCGTCCGCGGCGAGGCGTGCCTGTTGCGCTGCCTCGAGGTCGGCAGCGATCCGCTTCTCCCGGTCATCGACCGTGGCCTGGATCTTCGGAACCATGCCGCGACCGACGACGAAGAAGATGAAGCCGAGGCCGATCGCCAGCCACAGGAACTGTGACAGCGCGACGTCGGCAAGCTGCGCAAGTTGAGGCATCTAAACTCGTCCGTTCGCCTTAGGACGCGAACAAGATGAGCATGGCGATGGCGAAGGCCATCAGGCCGAGAAGCTCGGCGGCAGCAAAGCCGATGTACAGGCGGCCCTGCTGGCCGTCGGCCGCGGCCGGGTTGCGCAGCGCGCTCTCGAGGAACGAGCCGAAGACGTTGCCGACGCCGGCGGCGGCGGCGCCGACGCCAATTGCCGCAAGACCGGCACCGATGAGCTTGGCAGAAGCGAGATCCATGGTTGAACTCCTTTGAAAAACCGAGTGATTAGTGAAGGTTGACGGCGTCGTTAATGTACAGCGACGTGAGCAGCGCGAAGACGTATGCCTGGATCGCGCCGACCAGCAATTCGAGCGCGCTGACGAATATGACGAAGGCGAAGCACAGCAGCGAGATGCCGTATCCCGCAGCGCTGTTCGCGTTCAACGCCTGAACGATGAAATTGCCGAAGACGTCGAGGAGGACGTGACCCGCGAACATCGCGATGAAGGGCCGCAACCCGAGGCTGAACGGCCGCACCGCGAAACTGACGAGTTCGATTGGCGCGATGAACAGCTTGAAGATGAACGGCGCGTCCTTAGGCACGAACAGCGACAGGAAATGCAGGCCATGCTTCCAGAAGCCGACGCCGAGCACGATCGCGAAGCTGATCAGCGACATCACGCCGGTGATCGTGAACTGGCTAGTCACCGTGAACGGATGCGCACCGGGAATGACGCCGAATGGCATCGAGCCAATCAGGTTGGCGAACAGGATGAAAATGAACGCGGAGAACACCCACGGCAGATACTTGCGGCCTTGCGGCCCGATGCTGCCGACGACCATGTTGTCGACGAACCCGGTCAGGCCCTCCACCGCGACCTGCCAGCGGCCGGGGATCAGGGCGCGCTTCATTCCGCCGAGCATGAAGACGTAGATCGTGCCGACGACGATCAGCAGCCATAAGGCGCTGTTAGTGAAGACGAACGGGTTCCCGCCCTGGAAGCTGCCCACGATCGGCTCGATCATGAACTGGTGCATCGGGTCGATCTTGCCGGCCACGCGTCCCTCTTACCTTACCTGTCCTGGCCGGGGATGTGTCCCGGCGGTGTTTTTGAAATTCGAATGACGTTCATGACGCCGACCCCGAAGCCGAGGAACAGCATCAGCAACATCAGCCACGGTTTCGTTCCCAGGAACTTGTCCAGGACGAACCCGATTACGAAGCCGCCGAAGGGCGCTCCCACGAGGTGGCTGAGGACCAGCTGGCCAATCCGGTAGTTGGGATCGCCCTGCCCCTGAGCCTTCTTCGCGGCTTCCGCCTGCCGCATCTTATCGAGCCGCTTATCGAGCGATTCGAGCCGCGCGTCGGGTGGAAGCTTCGGGACCTCGTCGGTTTCGTCTTCAGCCATGCATCTCCCCTGTGCGTCGCCCCTGCAGGAAAATAGGGCAGGCAAGGCGAGGAACATGGCGGTGAACGACCCCGCCAAGGCGCCGCTCCTTTATGAAGGGGGGTAGCGATAGTCAACCGCGGCGAAGGGTCAGCGACAGTAAGGCGGAACCGGCGCCCCCTGCCCCGGCGCCCGGCGGCGCCACACGCCGTCGCTGAGCAAATACGTCTCCCCTACTGCGACCCGTGAGAGCAATTCGCACCCAGCCGTGATGCCAACGTCCTGTGGGCTGGCGCCCTTTCTCGCTGCGAGATTGGAATAGAGCGAGCGGCGGTGAATATTGATCGTCGCAACCTGGCTGCGGACGACGGCCGATACGGGCGCAGCGACCCCGATATACCCGTCGTAGCGTTCTCCGATCGCCCCCCCGGCCCGCGCAGCGTTGACCGCCGGCGTCTGCGCCACCGCCGGCGCGGCCAAGGCTAGCGCACCCAATAGAAACCAGCGTCTCATTTCGGCGGCTGCGGTTGTGGTTGCTGCGGCTGCGGGAAGGCCTGTGGATTCTGGTTGATCAGCTGCTCTACGTCCCGCTGCAGTCGCACCAGGACCTCCTGTTTGATCGTCACGTTAAGGTTGACCTCGATCGGCTTGTCCGGGGTCTTCACGGAAATGCAGCTCGACAGCGGCAACGCGATCGAAGCTGCGGCGAGCCAAAGCGGAATGCGGGTGGGTCTCATCATCTCATTTCTCGCTGGCGGGGGTTGGGGTGACGGTTTCCTTGACCGGAGTTTGGGTCTGGTTCTGTTGCTCATCCTCACGGCGCACCTCGGTCACGATGCCCGGAATGTCGTCGAGCGAGCGCGGGAGCACCTGGTTGATCTGCTGGCGCGGGTCGCGATACGATTTGGCGGTCTGGATCAGCGACCTGAACGGCCCTTTGATCGAGATATTGAAGCGGAAGGGCACCTTGCGGAAGGCGTTGCGCAGGATCTTGGCAGCGCCAGTCTGGCCGCCAAGGCCTAGTTGTTCGATGGTCAGGCGTGTCGCGAACTCGCCGGCAAGATCGCCGTCCAGGCGGACGATCATCAAGCGATAGCGCAGGTCCTTCAGGGCATCGAATGCAGTGTTCGCCATCATCCCGAGGTTCGCGCGATTGACCGCTCCGACATAGGACAGAGTCCCTCCCGCCGGCCGTGAATCAAGTCGGCCGCCAACGATCCGCCCGCCATTTTCGTCGAAGATCATCGGCAGAACGCCGTCGAACGTGCCGGTGGCGGCAATCTCCTTGAAACCGAGACTGTCGACGAAGGTCCTGGCGTCGAGACCGACGACCTCGAAGGTCAGCCGCTTGGCGGTCGGGCGGGCGAAGTTCAGCACCGTCTCGTGGAGGATCAGCCGTCCGCCCATGAACGGCCAGTCGCCGCGCTCGATCTTCACCAGATTGTCGGGCAGCAGCTGGTAATGGATCACCCCATTCTCGACGAGGATGCCGGGGTTGATTGATTCGACGTTGAGCACCTGCCCCGACGGGGTAGTCAGGCCGAGCAAATCGTCGAAGTGCATCGTCCCGCGCATTCCCGTAACCGGCCCGAACGGTGCGGCAAGATCCAGATGGGCGGTCGAAAAGTCGCCGGTCGAGGTGACATGACCCGTCGAATCCCAATCGATCCGGCCCTGACCGCTGATCGTGCCATTGACCAGGGCGATCACGCCTTCGGGCAGCCGGCTGATTTCGTCCGGCTGAAGGCCGGGCCCGAAGGTCAGCGATGGGACATCCAGGGTCGCATGGCCGGCTCCAGTCGAAAGCCGGTGCTCGATCGTCACATCGCTGACCCGGGTGCCGTCATGTTTCAGCGTGCCGGTCGCACGAACATAGTCACCGCCGAGCGTGAAATGCACGTCGCCGCTCTTGAGCGGGTAGAAGCGCGGGTTGGAATCGCGATCGGACACCGTCAGCGCACTCGTCAAGCTGAGATCGCCATGGTGGACCAGCCATTTGCCTGAAGCGTCGCTGAGCAGCAGCGGGACGTTGCCGATCGTCGATTTTGCGCCCGAGAAGGTGCCGCTGACGCCCTTTCCGACGAAACTGCCGGTGAGCTTGGCCGTATCGAACGTGATTGGCGATGCGGGCTTACCGAGGCGCATGCCGAGCTGGTTGAGCGAAAAGACCTTGCCCACGATCTGACCCCCGGCCGCCGCCAGGTGAAGGGGCGAGGTGCCGAGGCGGCCGTCGAGGACTGGTCCGGAAAAGCGGGCGTTGGCCAGCAAGGGCCCGCCGGGCCGCTTCGAGACGATGGCCGGCCCGACTGGGCAGATCGGAAGGTGCGTTTGGGAGAGCTGCAGCGCGCCGGTCTGGAGATAATTGAAGCTGACCACCGCGCAGCTGGTACCGAAGGCGAAGCTGCCCCCGCGGCCGATCCGGCCGTCGATCGGAATGCGCAGCGCCTGGACCCGACCATCGGGGAACGGACCGTCGAGCTGGGCGAGGCTGTGGAGCTCCGTCGATCCATCGCGCGCGGCGGCAAAGCGGATTGGAGCGAGTGCGAGACGCGATCCGCGGGCGGTATAAGGCGCAATTTCAGCGACGCCGCTCATCGGCCCGCCCGGGCCCGCCTGGTGAAGCGCGACCCTGCCGTTCGGCAAGCCGCCGCCACCCATTTGGATATTGCCGTCGATGCGCAAACCGTTCGCCGGCCAATAATAAGTCACCCCGCTTCCACCCGCGATGCGCGCTCTGGCGCCGCCCGGTCCGATGATGTCGGCGCTTTCGATACGCGCCGCACCGCCACCGGGAAAATTGACGACCTTGATGTGGCCGGCTGCGTTGAAGTTATGGGCGGTACGGTCGATCGCATCGCGGATCGCACCGGCGATCGGGCCGATCGGGGTTTTTGCGGCGGCTTCGAGCGGTTGAGTCACCCCGGCGAGCATGGACGGGTCGAGCGCCGAACTGTCGGCAGCAAAGTCGCCGGAGAGACCAAATTTGCCGTTGCGGATTCCTAAATTGTACGACGCGTTGAGCCTGGTGCGATCCGCGAAGATCGTCGCCATGCGCGACCTTTGCGCGGCCAGCTTCACATTGCCGCGCACATCGGTGAGCGGGCCCTTGTAGGTCAGCTCGCCGGCAAATGCCGCAAGGCCGTTCGCTCCGGCGTTGAGCGTCTGGATCGCCATCCGTCCGCGGCCGTCGACGCTGGTGAAGGCCTCGTTGAAGCTGGCGTTGGCGTCGAACCGCGGTGCGACGACGTCGAACTTGCTCACCGGACAAGCGAACCGGTCGAGGGTCACCGGCCCGTTGATGCCCGGCCGGCGAGCGACCACTGAAACGGCGACATTGGCATGGAGATTGAGCGCGGCGCAGCGTCCCGGAATCAAGCGCGGACTGACCATCGCGACACGGCCTTTGAAGCCGCCGCTCAGCTTGCCGTTACCCTCGACCGCAACTCCGACAGGGCCGAACGGAGTGGCGAGCGAAATGCTGCTGTCGGCGACGTCGAGGACGAAGTCGGGCAGCTGGAACGGCTTATTGCTCGGCGGGGGCATGAGTTTGTCGATCTGGCCCCAGCTCACCTTGCCGTGGATCAGCCGGCCGCGAAGCCGCACTCCGCGAGCCACGACGCGATAGACCTTGAAGCTGCCGTCCCATTTCAGCTTCATCTGGATGATGGCGTGGCGCGCAACGATATCGGGCCGTTTCGGATCGCCGATAACGAGATTGCTGACCTCCTGGGTCCTGATGCCGACACGGTCGAGGTGGTAGCTGGCCTGAACGCCGCGCCGTTCGAATTCCTGCTTGAGGTAATGGACCGCGATCGGACGCCGCTCGATCCACAAAACCCCGATGGCGAGGATCAGCAGCGCAATTCCCGCGGCCGCGATCACCCCGGCAACCCGGGTCCAACGGGGCCCGCGCCGTCTCAAAATTGTCTCTTCGGTCCCTGACCGCTCCGCCATGGGTCTTACTAACCCGATTTTCCCGTGACCGTTCCAGATGCGGCATGACTGAGGCTTGCGCGCTCGGCGAGCCGTGCTCTACGTCTGACGTGCTCGGATCAGTCGCAAGAGGAGCGGCATGGACGGGCGCATCAGCACGGAAGACGAAGGTGAAACCGCAAGCGGGCACCGCTCGCGCCTGCGCAAGCGCCTGCTCGACGCGGGTCCGCAGGGCTTTCACGATTACGAGCTCATCGAATATCTGCTCGCGCTGACCATTCCGCGGGTCGACACCAAGCCGCTGGCCAAAAGGCTGCTCCATGATTTCGGCGGAATCGGCCCCCTGCTTTCGGCCAGCGCCGATAACTTGCGGCGTGAGGGCATTACAGACCCAACGATCGCGGCTCTGAAGATCGCCGAGGCGACCGCGCTGAGGTTGCTGGAGAGCCGGATCGAGCGCCAACCGATCCTTTCGAGCTGGGATGCGCTCGGAGATTATCTTCAAGCCGCGATGGCGCATCGTCGGGTCGAAGAGGTGCGGATCCTGTTCCTCAACGCCAAAAACGTTCTGATCGCCAACGAGGCGCTGTGGAAAGGCAGCGTGGACGAGGCCTCGGTCCACGTCCGCGAAGTCATCGCCCGGGCGATCGCCCTCGGAGCAACGGCGCTGATCATCGTCCACAATCACCCGAGCGGCGACCCAACGCCGTCGAGCCAAGATATTCGGCTGACCCGCGACCTGGTCGAGGCCGGGCGGCACATGAAGGTGACGGTGCACGACCATGTGATCGTCGGCACGAACGGCCGCACGAGCATGAGGGCGATGGGGTTGATTTGATGCATCCCGGCGGCTCTGCTAGCCGCCTCGGGCATGGTCCCCCGCTACTCGCGTCCCGAAATGACGGCCATCTGGTCCGCCGAGAACCGCTATCGCATCTGGTGGCAGGTCGAGGTGTTCGCGGCCGAAGCGATGGGCAAGATCGGGATGATTCCGGTCGAGGATGCGGCGACCATCCGCAAGGCGTACGACACCAACGCGCTCGGCGAGATCGACGTGCCGGCGATCGACGCGATCGAGGCCGTCACCAAGCATGACGTGATCGCCTTTTTGACCTGGGCCGGCGAGAAGCTCGGGCCCGAGCGGCGCTGGCTGCACCAAGGTATGACCAGCTCGGATGTGCTGGACACGGCGCTTGCGGTGCAGCTGACGCAGGCGGCGGACCTGCTGCTGAAAGACATCGACGGGCTGTTGACCGTGCTGAAGCGCCGGGCGTTCGAGCACAAGCTGACCCCGACGATCGGCCGCAGCCACGGAATCCACGCCGAGCCGACGACGTTCGGACTGAAGCTCGCCCAGGCTCATGCCGAGTTCACTCGAAACCGCGACCGGCTCATTGCGGCGCGCGACGGTGTCGCGACCTGCGCGATTTCCGGCGCGGTCGGGACGTTCGCCAACGTCCCGCCCGAAGTGGAAGCGCATGTCGCCGCCGAGCTCGGCCTCACCGTCGAGCCGGTTTCGACCCAGGTGATCCCACGCGACCGGCACGCCATGTTCTTCGCCACGCTGGGTGTGATCGCCGCATCAATCGAGCGGCTGGCGACCGAAGTCCGGCACCTGCAGCGCACCGAAGTGCTCGAGGCCGAAGAATATTTCTCGCCGGGGCAGAAGGGCAGCTCGTCGATGCCGCACAAGCGCAACCCGGTGCTGAGCGAGAACCTCACCGGGCTCGCCCGCCTTGTGCGCGGTTATGTGACTCCTGCGCTGGAAAATGTCGCGCTTTGGCATGAGCGGGACATATCGCACTCGTCGGTCGAGCGGTTCATCGGCCCCGACGCGACGATCACGCTCGATTTCGCGCTCGCGCGTCTCACGAGCGTCATCGACAAGCTCTTCGTTTACCCCGAGCGGATGCAGAAAAACCTCGACCGCATGGGCGGGCTCGTCCACTCACAGCGGGTGATGCTCGCGCTCACCCAGGCCGGCCTCAGCCGCGAAGATGCCTATGGGCTCGTCCAGCGCAACGCGATGAAGGTATGGGAGTCCGACGGCAAGCTGTCGCTGCTCGACCTGCTGAAAGCCGATCCGGACGTGTCGCAGCACATGTCAGGCGAGCAGCTGAATGAGCTCTTCGATCTCGACTTTCACCTAAAGCACGTCGACACGATCTTCTCGCGCGTCTTCGGCTGACCTAGGGGTCGCGCGTGGACAGGGGCATTCAACCTTGCGGCTATCTGCTCGAGCTATCACTCGACTGGATCGTCGAGCGCGCGTCGGAGAACGTGCACCAATTGCTCGGCGAATCCCATGTCACCCTGATCGACGAGCCGCTCGGGCGGTTCGTTCAGTCCCAGGCGATTCACGACCTTCGCAACCTGTTCTCCAGGTTGAGCGCGACTACCGGGATCGCGCGGGCCTATCGGGTGCGGCTGACTGACGATCCCGACCTGTTCGACATTGCCTTCCAGCAGCGTGGCGATCGCGTCATCCTCGAAGCGGTTCCGACTCCTGCTGGGGGACTTGGCGAAGAATTGAGCGCCGTCGGTGGGCTTGGCGAGGGCCTGGCGAGCGAAAGCGGCCCTGATCTACTCGAAGCTGCGGCTCGGCGAATGCGCGCGCTCACCGCATTCGATCGGGTGACCCTCCTGATCGGCGGCTCGAAGGCGACCAGTAGCCGCACCGGCGTCCCGTTCCGATCCGGCGCGAACGCTACGCTGAGCGATGATCTTCCGCTGCTGGTATCCGACAGCGCGGCGACCGGCGTGTCCGTTTTCCCGCGCGAAGACGAAGATTCGGCGATCGCAACGGCGATCCTTCGCGCGCCATCGGCCGACCAGAAAGCGGAACTCGCCGAGCGCGGATTTGGCTCGACGATGCGGATTCCGGTTGCGCTCGGCAGCGAGAAGATCGGAGAGTTTCGCCTGGCGCATACGAAACCGCGCCGGCCAAGCTTCGAAGTCCATGCGGCGGCCGAGCTCTTTGCTCAGCTATTTGCCATGCGGCTGGAAATCGATCGGCTGAAAGGCGCCTGATCAGGCGCCGAAATATTCGCGGACGCGAGTGAAGAAGCCCTTCGCGGCGGGGCATTCTTCCCCTGTCTCGGTCTCGCGGAAGGCCTGCAGCAATTCCTTCTGCTTCGCCGACATTTTCGTCGGGGTCTCGACCAGAATGCGCGCAACGAGATCGCCGCGGCCACGCCCGTTGAGCACACTCATTCCCGAGCCGCGGTGCCGCAATTGCTCGCCCGACTGGACGCCCGCCGGAATCTTGATTTCGACCTTGTTCCCATCGACCCCCGGAAGGTTGATGGAACCACCGAGCGCTGCAGTGGTGAAACTGACCGGAACTTCGGCCACCAGGGTCGTTCCTTCGCGCGCGAAGATCGGGTGCCGCTTCATGTGTATGAACAGGTAAAGGTCGCCCGAAGCTGCGCCGCGAAGGCCGGCTTCGCCTTCACCGGCAACCCGGATCCGCGTGCCTTCGTCGACTCCGGCGGGAATTTTTACTGACAGCTTGTGCTGCATGATTGCCCGGCCCTCGCCGTGGCAGTTCGAGCAGGGATTGCTGATCACCTCCCCGCTCCCACGGCAGGTTGGGCAGCCGCGTTCGACGACGAAGAAGCCCTGCTGCGCGCGAACTTTGCCAGCGCCTCCGCAGGTCTGGCAGGTGCTGGCGCAGCGATCCAGGCCGGTGCAGCCGCGGCCCTCGCAGCTGTTGCACGTCGACAGGGATTCGATCGTCACATTCTTTTCGGCACCGGAGAATGCCTCCTGGAGGCTTAGCTCGAGATCGTAGCGCAGGTCGGCGCCGCGCGCGGCGTTCTGGCGCGCGCCCCGTGGATCCATGAATTCCCCGAAAATAGTCGAGAAGATGTCGGAAAAGCCCTCGAAACCGGCGCTTCCGAACGGGTCGTGCCCACCGCCACCATTGAATGCGTCCCGGCCGAAGCGGTCGTATGCTGCGCGCTTCTGCGGATCCTTGAGCACGTCATAGGCTTCGTTGATCGCCTTGAAGCGGGCTTCGGATTCCTTGCAGCCGTTCTTGCGGTCCGGGTGATGCTCCTTGGCGAGACTACGATAAGCAGCCTTGATGGCCGCCTCGTCCGCGCCACGCGGAACCCCCAGCAATTCGTAATAGTCCTGCTCGACCATCACGTCTCCCCGTTACGCCTACTCATGGCGCCGGCCCCCTTTTGTCCGGCGCCACCCAATCATGCGCCCTTGTTCTCTTCGTCAACCTCGGAGAACTCAGCGTCGACCACATCTTCCTCGCCGGCCTGCTCCTCGGCCGAGGCAGCCGCCTCGCCCTCCGCGCCAGCAGAACCAGCGGCACCTTCGGTCTCAGCCTGCTGCGCCTTGTACATGGCTTCGCCGAGCTTCATCGCGGCCTGAGCCAGCGCGTTGGTCTTCTCGGTCATCTGGTCGGCGTCGTCGCTTTCGACCGCGCTCTTCGCCTCAGCGAGGGCGGTCTCAATCTCCGACTTCACCTCTGCCGAGACCTTGTCGCCATGCTCCTGCAGCTGCTTCTCGGTCGAATGGATGAGGCTTTCGGCATTGTTCTTCGCCTCGGCAGCGCCGCGCCGCTTCTTGTCGTCTTCGGCGAACTGCTCGGCCTCCTTGACCATATTTTCTATATCGGAGTCCGACAGGCCGCCCGAGGCCTGGATACGGATCTGCTGTTCCTTGCCGGTGCCCTTGTCCTTCGCCGACACGTTGACGATGCCATTGGCGTCGATGTCGAAGGTGACCTCGACCTGCGGCACGCCGCGTGGCGCGGGCGGAATTCCTACCAGGTCGAACTGGCCCAGAATCTTGTTGTCGGTCGCCATTTCCCGCTCGCCCTGGTAGACCTTGATGGTCACCGCATTCTGATTGTCCTCGGCGGTCGAGAAGACTTGGCTCTTCTTGGTCGGGATCGTCGTGTTGCGGTCGATCATCCGGGTGAAGACGCCGCCCAGCGTTTCGATACCGAGGGACAGCGGCGTTACGTCGAGCAGCAGGACGTCCTTGACGTCACCCTGCAGAACGCCCGCCTGGATCGCCGCGCCCATGGCGACGACCTCGTCCGGATTGACGCCGGTGTGCGGATCACGGCCGAAGAAATCCTTCACCCGCTCGCGCACGCGCGGCATGCGGGTCATGCCGCCGACCAGCACGACTTCGGCAACGTCCTTGGCGTCGATCCCGGCGTCCTTAAGTGCCTTCTTGCACGGCTCGATCGTCCGTTCGATCAGATCCTCCACCAGCTTTTCGAGGTCGGCACGGCTGATCGTTTCCACGAGGTGGAGCGGAGTGGTCGTTCCGCCTTCCATGCGCGCGGTGATGAACGGCTGGTTGATCTCGGTCGTCGCGGCCGAGCTCAATTCGATTTTCGCTTTCTCGGCAGCTTCCTTGAGGCGCTGCAGCGCAAGCCGATCGGTGCGAAGGTCGATATTCTCTTTCGCCTTGAACTTGTCCGCGAGCCAATTGACGATGCGCGCGTCGAAATCCTCGCCGCCGAGGAAGGTGTCGCCGTTCGTCGACTTCACCTCGAAGACGCCGTCGCCGATTTCGAGGATCGAGATGTCGAACGTTCCGCCGCCAAGGTCGTAGACGGCAATCGTCTTGCCCTCGTCCTTCTCGAGGCCGTAGGCGAGCGCAGCCGCGGTCGGCTCGTTGATGATGCGCAGCACTTCAAGACCCGCGATCTGGCCGGCGTCCTTGGTCGCCTGGCGCTGTGCGTCGTTGAAGTAAGCGGGAACGGTGATGACCGCTTGGGTGACTGTCTCTCCGAGATAGGCCTCGGCGGTCTCCTTCATCTTCTGGAGAATGAAGGCGGAAATCTGCGAGGGGCTGTAATCCTTGCCGCCCGCTTCAACCCATGCGTCGCCGTTCGATCCCTTGACGATCTTGTAGGGGACGAGCTCGGTGTCCTTCTTGGTGATCGGATCGTCGAAACGCCGGCCAATGAGGCGCTTAACCGCGAACACGGTGTTGTCCGGATTGGTCACCGCCTGGCGCTTGGCCGGCTGTCCGACCAGCCGCTCGCCGTCCTTGGTAAACGCGACGGTCGACGGCGTGGTGCGCGCGCCTTCGCTATTTTCGATCACCTTCGGCTTGCCGCCTTCCATGACGGCCACGCAGCTGTTCGTGGTGCCCAAGTCGATGCCGATGACCTTGGCCATATATTTTTCCCTCTTATCCAGCCCCTGTTCCGGCCACCTGTGGCGGCCGGAATTGTTGATATCCACCCGGGATATAGGGGGCGCGAGGGCGACGACAAGGATTGCGGTAAGAGAGGGTTAACCGCCGATCACGGCATCGCCATGCCGCCGTTGACGTGGATCGTCTGGCCGGTGACGTATCCGGCCTCCTTCGAAGCGAGGTAGACGCAGGCCGCGCCGATATCCTCGCCGGTGCCCATCTCGCCCAGCGGAATGCGGGCGAGAATGCCTTCGCGCTGCTGCTCATTGAGCGCATCGGTCATCGCGGACGTCATGAAGCCGGGAGCGATCGCGTTGACGGTGATGCCGCGGCTGGCAAGCTCCTGCGCCACCGATTTGGTCATCCCGATCAGCGCAGCCTTCGACGCGACATAGTTCGCCTGGCCCGGATTGCCGGTCACTCCGACGACCGACGTAATCGAAATGATCCGTCCGAAGCGAGCCTTCATCATCGGCCTTGCCGCCGCGCGCATCAGCCGGAACGCTGCCTCGAGGTTGATTCGGATCACCTCCTCGAACTCCTCGTCCTTCATCCGCATGAGGAGATTGTCGCGCGTCACGCCGGCGTTGTTGACGAGGATGTCGAGCTTTCCGCCCAGCGCCTCGACTGCTTGGGGAACAAGCTGGTCGACCGCGGCTCCGTCGGAAAGGTTGCAGGGCAGCGCGACATGGTCACCGCCCAGCGAGGCTCGGAACGTGCTGAGTTTCTCGACATTGCTTCCGGACACAGCAAGCCGCGCGCCCTGCCCGGCCAACGCCTTGGCGATCGCGCTGCCAAGCCCGCCGCTCGCGCCCGTCACCAGCGCGGTCATTCCTGAAAGATCAAACATTCACGCGATCTCCTTCGCCAGCGCCTCGATATCCTCGATCGTCACCACGCTCGTCACCGTCGCATCGGGCGCGATGCGCTTGACCATCCCGGCAAGCACCTTGCCGCCGAGCTCGATGAACTCCTCGACCCCGGCAGAGGTCATGTTCGCGACGCTCTCCCGCCAACGCACCATGCCGGTGACCTGTTCTACGAGCTGGTTGCGGATGGTGTCGGGATCGGTTGCCGGCTGCGCTGTCACGTTGGCGTAAAGCGGAATCGCGGGGGCCTTGACGATGACGTAGCCCAGCGCGTCGGCCATCGCCTCGGCCGCGGGCTGCATCAGCGGGCAGTGGAACGGCGCCGAAACTGGCAAAGGCACCGCGCGCTTTGCACCCATGTCTTTGGCCATCTCGATCGCTCGATCGATTGCCCCTTTGTGACCTGAAATGACGACCTGGGTCGGGTCATTGTCGTTAGCGACGGCGCAGACTTCGCCCTGTGAAGCGGCCTCGGCGATCTTCTGCGCGAGAGCGAGATCCGCTCCGAGCAACGCGGCCATCGCACCCTGCCCCACCGGCACAGCGGCCTGCATCGCCTGGCCGCGCAGTTTCAACAGCTTCGCCGTGGTCGCGAGGTCGAACGATCCGGCGGCGCAGAGCGCGGAATATTCGCCGAGGCTGTGACCGGCGACGAAGTTCGCCGCCTTGGTCAGCTCGACGCCGCCATCCTTTGTCAGCGCGCGGAACACGGCGATCGAATGTGCCATGATTGCGGGTTGCGCATTTTCGGTGAGCTTGAGTTCGTCCTCGGGGCCATCGCGCATCAGCCGGAACAGATTCTGCCCGAGCGCCTGATCTACCTCGTCGAAGACATCGCGCGCCGCGCGGCTCGCGCCGGCTAGCGCCGCGCCCATGCCGACTGCCTGGCTGCCCTGCCCCGGAAAAAGGAATGCGCGCATTGTTCCCCCTGCTATGAACCGCCGGGGCGACTAGGCCGACAGACGGGAATTGCCAAGGCTGGAAGGGGACGGATGACCAAGGATCGGGACGCCCGGCTGCTCGGGCCGTGGATGACGCTCGCGCTCGTTATTGGCGGCGTCGTCGGTTCGGGCATCTTCTACTTGCCGATCGCGCTTGCGCCGCTCGGGGGCAGCGTTCCCTTCGGTTGGTTGATCAGCGGCGTCGGCGTGATGGCCCTGGCTTATTGCTCGTCGCGCATCGTCAGCCCTGACGGGGGCGGCCTTCAGACCTATGTCGAAAATGAGCTGGGCCCGGCCGCCGGGTTCATCGTGACGTGGATGACCTGGTGCGCGACCTGGGTCGGGATCCCGGCCGTGGCGCTTGCCAGCGCGGGGCTCGCTCAGTTGATGCCCGGGCTTTCCGGCCACCTGATCGCTTTGTCGTTCGCGATCATCGCCATCCTGGCGTTGATCAATCTGCGCGGGGTGAGGGCAACTGGCGATTTCGCCATCGTCACCGTGCTCATCAAGATTTTGCCGATAATGGCTGTGGTTGTGATCGCGGCGATGCTTGGCGTCAGGGGCGAACCGCTTCAGCCGATCGACGTTCCCGCCCCTTCGCTGGGCAATATCGCGACGGCGTCGGCTTTATGCTTGTTCGCCGTGACCGGGTTCGAATTCGCGATGTCTCCAGTCGGCAAGATCCGTAATCCCGAGCGTAATTTGGTTCGCGCGCTGATCATCGGCCTGGCGGGTATCGCCATTGTTTATTTGCTGACCACGCTGTCGCTCAGCCTCATCATTCCGAACGCCCGGATTGCAAAGTCGCTCACCCCCTTTCCAGACGCCATTGGGATTTACTGGGGGCCCGGCGCTGCAGCGATTGCGGCCGTGGCGATCGGAATAAGTGCGATCGGCGGGTTGAACGTAGCCATGCTGGGCGGCGGTGAGATGCTGTTCTCGATGTCGCTGCGCAGCGACATGCCTCGTTTCTTCAGTCGCACCAACCGCTTCAACGCGCCTTATGCGGCCCAACTCGGCACCCTGGCGCTGTCGGGCGTCTTGCTCGCGCTCAATGCGTCAAAGGAGACGACGCAGCTCTTCGCGTTCATCACCGTGCTGGCGAGCGATGCGGTGCTTTATCTGTATGCGGCCGCGGCGATTGCAGCGGCAATGAAGGACCGGAAGCCGCTGACCTACCTCGCGACCGCGATCGGGCTCGGCTTCGTCCTGTTCGCATTTTACGGCTCCGGGCTGGAGACGTTCCTGATGTCGCTCGGCCTGGCGGCATCAGGGATCGTGATCTTCCTGATCAGGAAGCCTCTGAAAAGCCCGCAGCAAGTCGCGACGGCCGAAGAGTGAAGCTCGAGACTCCTTGAGGGGGAAAGCGACGATGACCGACACCGATGAAAGCAAAATGGGCTTCTGGATGACGTCGGCGCTGGTCGTGGGCACGATCATCGGCGGGGCGATTTTCATGTTGCCGGTCAGCCTCGCCCCGCTCGGGCTCAACGCCTCCATAGGCTGGGTGATCAGCGGGTTGGGTGCGATGTGCATCGTCTTTGGACTCGCCCAGATCTCCCGGTTCGGGGGCGAAGGAATCCAGGCGAACATCGAGCGCGAATTTGGGGCGACGAGCGGCTTCCTCGCGACCTGGTCGTTCTGGGTTTCCAACTGGGTCGCGCAGGCTTCGGTCGCGGTCGCGACGGCATCGGCGCTGTCGTTCATCGGCCCACAATTCGGTGGGAGTGGCTGGGTCGTTTCGATTGCCGTCGGCTGCGTCATCTTCCTCACCGCGGTCAATGCCATCGGAGTGCGCGCCGCCGGCGGGCTCTCGATCGTGACGGTGGCAATCAAGATCCTCCCGCTGCTGGCCGTGATCTGGCTGTTCATCCAACGCGGCGCCAGCGGGGCAGCCTACGAACCGTTTGCGCCGATGCCGATTACATTCGCCAATGTCGCCACCGCCACGGCCCTCACCTTCTTCGCGCTGACCGGATTCGAAGCCGCAACCGCCCCGGTCTGCAAGATCCGGAATGCGTCGCGAACCATTCCACGTGCACTCCTGGGCGGGACCGCCTTCGTCGCGCTGCTCTATTTGGTCGCCGGAACGGGCATCCAGATGCTCTTACCCGCGAACCTCGTTGCGTCCTCGCCAGCCCCATTTGCCGACGCATTGGTGTCCAATTGGGGACATGGAGTTGCGTCCTTTGCCGCGCTGGCCATCGCGATCAGTGCGTTCGGATGTCTCAACTGCCTGATCCTCGGCACGGGTGAGCTTGGCTATTCCATGGCGCTGAGGGGCGACCTTCCTTCGGCGATGGCGCGCACCCGCGGCGCGAACACGCCCTTCGTCTCGCAAGCGATCGGATCGGCGCTGTCCATCCTTCTGATCCTTGCCAACAGCAGCCGTGCCACCGCCAACCTCTATACCTTCATCATCCTGCTTTCGACGGCCGCGGTGATCGTTGTGTATCTCGCCGGCGTATTGGCCGCGTGGAAAGCCAACGCGGCGATCGGCGCACGGTCGGTCTTCGTCGTCGCCCTGCTGTTTATCGTTTTCGCGATCTACGGGACCGGTCTTGAGGCCGACCTGTGGTGCCTGGTGCTATTGGGCGTCGGCCTTGCAATCCGCGCCGTTATGCGGCGCCTGAATTCGCGAGCCGACTCCAGCCTGGCGGTGGAGGCGAGCTGAGCCGCGCTTCCGGGATCATCCGCCTGAGCTTGCGCGAAAAGCTCCTCAGGCAAACTTCGCTCGTCCCCAAGGGTCCGGCTTCGTAGCTGGTCGATTGCATGCCGAGCTGGACGCGCGTGATGAGCTCGGTGTCTTCGGCGTTCACCCGGCGATTGATCCGCCAGTTGAGGTAGCGCGCCGCCTCCATCTCGCGGCGGTCATCGGGCAGCCCGTAACTGACCTCCCGAAGCAGCGTCTCCGTCGCGCTCACGGGCAGGAACTGCATGAAGTCGACCTGATCCGCGTAAATATCGAAGGCGACGTTCGGGAACAGCTTGTAATAGAGCCACTTGCGCTGGTGCGTCGGCGGCAGGTGATCGACCTTCGGCAAGTAACGCTGATAGGCGCGTTCGGACGGATTGGCCGATTCCTTGTCGACCAGGTCGCCTTCCATCTTGTCGACCCAGTCCTTTGCTTCGATCCGGTAGCTCTTGCCGAACAGGCGCGTCAGTCCAGGGTGGCCGACCGGGATATGGAGATGGTCGGAATAATTGTCCGCGATCGTCTTCCAATTGAGCGGCCGCGGCCGAAGCCTCAGCGGCGCCAGCGGTTTCAGCTCTTCGAAGCGATAAGGCGCGATCTCGTCGTCATAGGGCGCCATCATCTCGGCGATCGACGGTACACCAGGTTCGAGCGTGACGAACAGGAAACCCCGCCAATTTTCGAGCGCGACCGGCTTCAGTCCCAGAGTCTCGGTCTGGAGATCCGGATATTCCTGCCGGTGCGGGACTCCGACCAGGCGCCCGTCCCGCGCATAGCTCCACGCGTGATACGGGCACGTCAGGACCTTCGAGCATCCGCCTGTTCCGTCCACCAGCCGCGATCCGCGATGGCGGCAAACGTTTGAAAAAGCCCGCACTCGCCCGTCGTCGCCGCGGATGACGATCACGCTCTCGCCGAGATATTCCAGCGTGCGCCACTCGCCGGCTTCGGGGATTTCGCTCTCGTGGCAGACGACCTGCGGCGCCGCGCGCAGGAAGGCCTTTTTCTCCGCCTCGAAGAATTCGGGATCGAAATAGAGCCAGCCGGGCAGGCTCATGTCGTCGAGCGGATCACGAATCGGCTGGACGGATTTCAGATGCGTTGCCACGGGCATGCACTTGCCATTTCGCGGCTTTTGCGGCAATGGGCGCGGCGCTGGCGCGGAGCTTTTGCTCCTGCGCCCGTTATTTTTGGAAGACAGCCGGAGGGGCGTGCCAATGGGGTACGTCAGCGATCGGCCAAAAGAGAGAAGTGAAACATGCCGCTCTACGAGCATGTTTTCCTCGCGCGCCAGGACCTCGCACAGGCACAGGTCGATGCGCTCGCGGAAAACGCCAGCAAAATCATCGAAGACAATGGCGGGAAGGTCGAGAAGACCGAAACCTGGGGTCTCAGATCCCTCGCCTACCGCATCGCCAAGAACCGCAAGGCGCACTACGTGGCGCTGGACCTCGACGCGCCCGCCGCCGCCGTTGCGGAGCTGGAGCGCCAGTCGAACATCAACGAGGATATCATCCGCTTCCTCACCATCCGCGTCGACGAGCATGAAAAAGGCCCGTCGGCGATGATGCGCCGCGGCGACAAGGAGCGCTCATCGCGCGGCGACCGCGGCATGGATTTCCGCCGTGAAGAGGAGGTCGAGTAATGGCCCGCGCATTTTTCCGCCGCCGCAAGTCCTGCCCCTTTTCGGGCAAGGATGCGCCTAAGATCGATTACAAGGACATCCGCCTGCTCCAGGGCTTCATCTCGGAGCGCGGCAAGATCGTCCCCTCGCGGATCACCGCGGTCTCATCCAAGAAGCAGCGTGAACTCGCGCGCGCCATCAAGCGCTCGCGCCATCTCGGCCTGCTTCCGTACATCGTGAAATAAGGAGGCTCAGAGCATGGAAGTCATCCTGCTTGAGCGCGTCGAAAAGCTCGGTGCCATCGGCGACGTGGTGAAGGTCAAGAACGGCTTTGCCCGCAACTACCTTTTGCCGAACAAGAAGGCGCTCCGCGCCAACGAGGCCAACCGCAAGCTCTTCGAAACGAACCGCGCGCGGATCGAGAAAGAGAATGAGGAGAAGCGCCGCGATGCCGAGAAGGCGTCGAAGGGCGTCGATGGCAAGACCGTCAAGCTGATCCGCCAGGCATCGAACGTCGGCCACCTGTACGGGTCGGTCAGCGCTCGCGACATCGCTGAGGCGCTTGAGGGCGTTGGCGCGAAGGTCGCCAAGAGCCAGGTCGTGCTTGACCGTCCGATCAAGGCGATCGGCGTGCACGAGGTGAAGATTGCGCTCCACCCGGAGGTCGCGGTGACCGTCAAGGTCAACGTCGCCCGTTCGCCGGAAGAGGCGGATCTACAGGCTCAGGGCATCGACGTCCTTCAGCAGATGTTCGAGGAGGAAGCGGCGCCGATCGTTGCCGAAGACCTTGCACCGCCCGCTGAGGAAGCCGTTGAGGAAGGTCCGGCCGCGGACGCCGAAGCAACCGGCGAGGCTCCGGTCGAGAAATCTGCTGAAGCTGCTCCCGAGGCGGCGGAAACGCCAGCTGAAGAAGCCCCCGAAGCGGCTGCCGATGCGTCGGCCGACGAGGGCGAGCTGCCGGAGGCCTGATCAGCCTTTCAGAGACGACGAAAAAACGCCGCCGGTCAAACGATCGGCGGCGTTTTTTTACGCAGGCTCTTTCGCAAGCAAGGCCGCCTCGCGCTCGATCCACGGCGCGAAACTCGGCCGCGACAGGATAGAGTCGACATAAGCGCGGACTCGGCCGTGCCGCTGGGGATCGATCTCGCAGCATAGATGCGCGAGGTTCGCGAAGGGGCTCGCAACGGCGATGTCCGCGAGCGTTATGTTATCGCCGACGAGATATTTCCCGGCATCCGGCACGACGCGCTCGAGATAGTCGAGGATCGGCGGCAATTCCTCGCGCTCGGCGGTGTCGGCTGCCGCGAGGTCGCCGGGCCTGCCGATGAAGCGCGGGGCCACAATCCGATTGAAGAACATCTTCGCCCCGCAGGCGGTGAGGATCGTATCGGAAAACTCATCGAACCAGATCACCTTTCCGCGTGCGCGCGGTTCAGCGGGGATGAGCGCCGGATCGGGGAATTTGGCCTCGAGATAGTGAATGATCGCGGTCGAATCGGCGAGCGTGTAGTCGCCATCGCGCAGCGCCGGCATCTTCTTGAACGGACTCGCTTCGGCATATTCCGGCGAATGGTTGGGAAAGCCGGTGGGCTGGAGATCGAGCTCGATTCCCTTTTCGCCAGCGTAAGCGAGTACTTTGCGGACGTAGGGCGAGAGCGAAGATCCGTAGAGAATCATTTTGAATGCCTTTCCTTGGGGCGACTGGCGGCGGCGGTCGATTACCGAATTCGGTAATAGTCCGCGATCCGGTCGAGCGCGAGGGTGAGCACGAGCTTGCCCGCGCGAGCCGGCCAGCCGAGGGCGGTCTCGGCCTCGCGCATGCCCTCACCCGCGCAAACGATGCGCCACAGGATATTGGAAAGACCGGGCCCTGCTTTGGCGATGGCGCCATCGAACCGCGCGCGGGCGTCAATCTGCGCGCCATTGAGATCCGGCCCTGGAGCCGAACCGCCCCGGCCATTGGCGATCGGCGCCGAATCCCAGGCCATCGTGACCCGCGGGGACAGCTGCGCGCGCTCCCAGTCGGCGCGAAGCCGCTCGCCCGCCTCATACTGCCGCTTCGTCACCATGCCTCGGACGAACAGCCAGCCGAGCGGCGATTCGAGCATGTTCACGGTGACGGAACGGGCCGCGATCGCCCGGGGCGTTCTGGGTCCGGTATCGCCGTCTTCGATTGCACGCTCTCGAAGCAGTCGCCGCCCAATCTTCATCATCATCCTTCCTCCTGCGCGAGTCGGAATGCCCTTGCCATATCGGCAAGTCTGTAGGACAGTATAGAAACCGTTTTGGTTAGATAAAACTGAGGCCGGATCGATGATCACGAGGATTAGGGAAGTACGCCGGGCGCGCGGGATGACACTGGACGATGTCGCAAAGCGCTGCGATCCGCCGACCACTCCGCAGACGATCGGGCGCCTCGAAACGGGCACACGCACGGTCTCGGTCGGTTGGCTCAATCGCATCGCCAACGCGCTCGGCGTCGAGGCGCAGGACCTGGTCCAGGGGGGCGAGACTGCCGAGCTCAGCGTGGCGGCGGTTCTCGGGCCGTCAGGCGCGACTGCTCCAAGGCGCTCTGCGATCGTCGTTCCGCCGCGGATCGACGATGGCCAGATCGCGGTGATCGTCTCGGGCAGCGTCGGCGACTACCGCGCCGGCGACGAAATCTGGTGCGATGCGCTGCAGCCGGAAGATTACGGGCGGGCGCTCAACCGCGACGTCCTCGTTCCGCGTCCCGCCGGCCGCTTCATCTTCGGACGGCTGATCAACCGCGACGAAGAAAAGCTGCAGATCCTGCCCCTGGAGGCTGGGGGCCGCCAACAGGTAATCGCCAATCCGCCCTGGCTCGGTGTCGCGGTGAAGCTGGTCCGAAGCCTTTAGCTATCGCTCGAATGGGAGGAGCTGCTGCGAATGAGAATTTCGATGATCGGCCTCGGGCGCATGGGGGCGAATATTGCTCTCCGCCTGATGCGCGGCGGGCATGAGGTCGTCGGTTTCGACCTCAATCAGGACAGCGTGCGTGGGCTGGTCGCGGAAGGCGCAATCGGCGCAGGCTCGCTGGAAGAGACCGCCTCGCACCTCGACACCCCGAGGATATTCTGGGTGATGTTGCCGGCGGGCGCCCCGACCGAAGGGACAATCGCCACGCTTTTGGAGATTGCACAGCCGGGCGATGTCTTAATCGACGGCGGCAACACCTTCTTCAAGGACGACGTCCGTCGCGCCAAAGAGTGTCGCAAGCGCGGCATCCATTACGTCGACGTCGGGACATCGGGTGGCGTTTGGGGGCTCGAGCGCGGCTATTGCCTGATGATCGGCGGCGACCCGCAAGTCGTCGAGATGCTCGATCCGATCTTCAGCGCCCTCGCGCCAGGTTACGGGACGCTGCCGCGCACGCCGGGCCGCGAGGGGAGCGATGATCGTGCCGAGCGCGGCTACATTCACGCCGGTCCGGCTGGTGCGGGACATTTCGTCAAGATGGTCCACAACGGGATCGAATACGGCCTCATGCAGGCTTACGCCGAAGGCTTTGACGTTCTCAAAGGCCGGGCTTCCGAGAAGCTTCCCGAGGACGAGCGCTTTGCGATCAATCTTCCTGATGTTGCCGAGGTTTGGCGGCGGGGATCGGTGATCTCGTCATGGCTGCTCGACTTGTGTGCGCTGGAGCTCGCGCGTGATCATGACCTTGGCCAGTTTTCGGGCCGGGTGGCCGATAGCGGCGAAGGTCACTGGACCGTGGACGCGGCAATGGAAGAGGCGGTCCCAGCAAACGTCCTCGCTACAGCCTTGTTCGCGCGATATCGCAGCCGCACCGAGCAAAGCTTCGCCGACAAGCTTCTGTCCGCCATGCGCTTCGGATTCGGAGGGCATGTCGAGATGCCGCAGTGAAGGTCGGCACCCCATCGGCCTGCTAGGGAAGCAACCGCTGTTCCCCAGCTAGGCGTATCGCATCAACAAGGAGCGTGGCGCACGGGCCTTGGGTGTGTCCCGAGATGGGGCAATGCCATCCTCGACGTGGCCCGCAACGGTACTGGTGTGTAGCCGATTGCCGATGGCCTCAACGACCCAAGAGGAAATGACATGAAGCTCTTTGTGATCGCAACAGCATTGCTCGTCCTGTCGGCCTGTGCTGACTTCCCGGCTGGTACCAAGGTCGCGCCGGGTTTCCCCGACGATCAGTTTGAATTGAGCCACAACACGAAGGTCCCCGGTTCACATCAACCGGCCGCCCTCGATCAGCTAGGGCGCTAAGCCGCTGCGGTGGATGGTGGGCGGTGACGGGCTCGAACCGCCGACCCTCTCGGTGTAAACGAGATGCTCTACCAACTGAGCTAACCGCCCATGCCTGAGCCCAGTCAGCCTGGGGACTGACGGCGCAGGATCAGGACGCCTGCCACGCGTGCGCACTTTGGGCAAGCGGCTCTGCCCGCGGCCTAGATCAGCTCGCCAGGAATCCTCAGGATCGCATCCACCTTCTCGGCCTCGACCGCGAAGGTCAGGTCGGGACTGAATTGCCTGAGCTCGAAGCCCGTCGCCGACCGCCTTACCAGCTGCTTCAGCAAGACCCGCTCGATGCCGCTGTGCCCGCCACCCGGGGCGGGCCGAAGCCGCACCACGACGTCATCGCCGATCCTCACGGGGGAGCGCGGCGATACGGCAACCCGCGAACCGGGACGAAAGCGCGGCCACATGGAATCGCCGACAACTGTCACCGCAAAGGCATCGGGATCAGACGCCAGGCTCGCTGGCCGCGGAACGCTCTCGATCGGTTCGCCCGGGCGAATCTCGGTGAGCTCGATCCGGCTCCCCGATTCACCCCATTCGCCCGCCAGACCCGAAGCGATCAATGGAAGAGGCGGGAGCGGCGCCGATTTCCAGGACCACCGGGAGTCGGCGACTTGACCCAGGGCGCCGCCTGGTGCCGGGCGCCGCGGTTCGGGCCCGAGGCGCAGCGCTTCGAATTCGGCGAGCGATGATCCGGCGACCGAGAGCAATCGCTCGAGCGTTCGTCGTGAAGGATTGCCGTGCCGCCGCATGTCCGCCCAGACGGTCCGGCTTACGCCAGCGCTCACGGCCCAGGCGTTAGGTGACAGTCCCTCGGGCCTGAACCGCATGAGATCACGATAGATCTGGGATTCGCCTAACGCCGCCACACCGACACTATCGCGTCCGACTGGTCTCACGACAAGGTTAGATTTATCTGACTTTCATATCTTGACATGATGTTAGACATGGCTAACGTCCAGTCTAGGATGATACAGTGGTTGGGACACAAAATTGTCAGATAACTGGCGCCGGCCCGACTTCGCCGAAGTAGCGCCGCAGCGACTGGCTCGTTTGGGGAGCGAGCTCGACGAAGACGCGGCGGCCGTCATGCGGATCCGCACGGCGAACGAAGACCCCTTCCTGGACCATCGTCTTCAGCCAGCGCAGCGCGGTCGTCGCCGGAACCGCTGCGGCAATGCAAAGGCTCGACACCGGGACACGCAAATTGGAGCTCTCGGCTTGGAGAAGGTCGAGAAGCATGTCCCAGGCGGGGTCGGCGAACAGCTCTTCGGCGAAGTAACGGCTCCGCAAACGTCTCGCCCGGATGACGGCTCGAACCGTCTCAGCGGGCACTTCGGGCGCATCGCTGCGCGTCTCAGAGTCCGCCGGGCGGGCGCTGGCGCCGGGGCCGGTGGAAAGTCGCGCAAGCGTGGCGGCAATCCTGCTGACCTCGTCGCTCAATTGCCGCAGCCTCGCGGCATTCTTGTCGGCTGTCATGTCGGATAGTCGGTCGGCGCGCCTTGCCCCTGATGTGGCGATCGCAAGCGCCGCGGCTCGCTCCGCCTCGTTCCCGTCGACGACGATATCGAGATTCATGTCAAACGCATGGGCGGCCACGGCGTCGAGACATTCGCTCGGCACGGCCAGGACCGCGCCGTAGCGGCCTTCGGCGACATCCCCGGCCACATGATCGAGAAGCTCTTGCGCACCGCGGCTGTAGGCATCGCCGTCAAGTTCGATCCACAGCGCGGAGGCGGCGGCCTGACGCCTCATCCGCTCGATCGCTTCACCGAGAGGAACCGCGTCCGCGAGGCGCAGTCCGGACATCGTCACCGCCGCCCGCCCGCGCGCCAGGGCCTGTTCCGAATCGCCGCTAACCAGGATTGGCGGATGATCGAAACTATTTGCGCGACTTTGGTTGTAGCTCAGATAGCTGTCCATTGGGTCATACCCCGCGACAAGCGACCGAGCGGGTACGACAATAACGCGCAGAGTGGAGAAAAGTCAGGCCAATTTCGGGTCCAAATCGGACGAAATCGCAATCAGCCGGTAATGGCCTGTGTTTAGTGCGGCGCGCTCGAGGAGTCTCAATTTGCATCGTGCCCGAAATCAAGCCGCCGCACGCGAACGGGCACGCTGGCTCGATGAGCTTGCGCAGGCGATCGGCCAGGCGCAGCGCCTGACCTGGCGCCTTGGCGTGCTCGAAGGCGACAATGAGGAAGCCCGGCTGCTGTACGCCCGACTGGAAGCCGCGCATTCGGAAGTCGAATCGCTGCGCTTCGGCGACTGGCTCGATGTCCGGAATGAAATTGATCCAAAATGGCTTGAGGGCCTTCTGAACGGCGGTGAACCCCTCTCGCACGCGCGCGAAGGCTAGGTCAGACGCCCTCAGGCAGATCGCCACCGCCGGCAAACGGTTCGAGGAAGGGAGCGATCGGCGGAGCGGGCCATCCGCCCGTCGCGACGAACGCCCGGTTCAGGAATGCGCGCTTGCCATAGCGCAAGGCCGTGCCGTCTGGGCCGTCGACCCGTCCTCCCGCTGCCAGAAGCACCGCGTGTCCGGCCGCCGTGTCCCATTCTCTCGTCGGCGAAAGCCGCGGATAGATGTCGGCCTCACCTTCGGCGACGATGCAGAATTTGAGGCTGGATCCGATGCTCACATGATTGCAGATACCGACCGCGGCATCGAGATAGTCGGCTGTGTTCTGATTGAAGTGCGATTTGGACGCGACCGCGGCGACGCTTTCCGTCCGCTTGCGCGTCTGGATCGGCCGTCGCCCCGAAGCGTCCTCAACCCAGGCCCCTGAGCCGACGAGCCCGGTGTGGGTCCGACCGGTCGCCGGGGCAAAGACGATGCCGAGCGCCGGGATCAGCCCCTCAACCAGCGCGATGTTGACGGTGTAATCGTCGCCGCCGCGAATGAATTCCTTGGTCCCATCGAGTGGGTCGACGAGAAAGAAGGTGTCGCCGTGCTTCGGGATACGGCCGGCCGCGACCTCTTCTTCGGCGATAACTGGAATTCCGGGCGCGACGCGGGCCAATGCGGCAAGGATGATGAGCTCGGCGGCTCGGTCCGCTTCGGTGACGGGCGACCGGTCGCCTTTTGCTTCGACGTCGAAGCCGCGCCGGACGATCGCCAATATGGCTTCACCGGCCTCGCGAGCGGCCTCCGCAAGCTCGTCTAGGAGGCCCTGGTAGTCGTGATCGTGCTCCAACTCAGCGCGGCGCCATCCGGATACCGCCGTCGAGACGCACAGCAGCTGCGTTGAGGTAGGGATTCTCGACCATGAAACAGGCGAGGCGGGCATATTCCTCGGCTTGGCCGAGCCGCTTCGGGAAAGGCACCTGGGCCGCCAGCGCATCCTGGACATTCGGCGGCATCATGGCGACCATCGGCGTCTTGAACACGCCGGGAAGAATGGTGTTCACCCGAACGCCTTCATTCATCAAGTCGCGTGCGATCGGCAGCGCCATGGCGAGCACTCCGCCTTTCGAAGCCGAGTAGGCGGCCTGGCCGATTTGCCCATCCTCGGCCGCGACCGAGGCCGTATTGATGATCACGCCCTTTTCGCCATCTTCAAGCGGATCCAGGTCGACCATTCCGTGGGCGCTGTGCGCAATGCTGCGGAACGTGCCGATCAGGTTGATCTGGATGGCCAGCTCGAACTGCTGCATCGGGTAGAACTTCGCCGCCTTCGTTTCCTTGTCGCGCGCGACGGTCTTGGCCGCATTCGCGACCCCGGCGCAATTGACCAGTATGCGCTCCTGGCCGTGCGCCTCGCGCGCCCGTGCGAACGCGGCCGCGACCTTCTCATCGCTCGTCACGTCGACTTCGCAGTAAACTCCGCCAATTTCCGAAGCGACCTTTGTTCCCCGTTCGGAGTCACGATCGAAGACGGCCACTTTGGCGCCGCGCTTTGCAAGCTCCCGCGCGGTCGCCTCGCCAAGACCTGATGCAGCGCCGGTTACGACCGCGGCAATTCCGCTGATGTTCATTGCTTTCCTCGTTGGTGGGCCCCCGCCGGGGCTGAATTCCGCCCGCCTATGCGATGAAAATCAACCAAGACCAAGCGGCCGGTTCGTCCGATCGCGGTTTGTCGCGAGCCGGACACAGTCGGGCACGCTCACGCAGGTTCATCCTAAATCCAGCTTGGATAGTGGATAAGCTGCGCTACAATCGCGAAAATATCCGTATAAGGCCGATGGGGGACCGATGGTGAAGCGCCTGAAATTGCTGGCAGCGACGGCGGGACTGGCACTCCTTGCTTCCGGGGCGTCGATTGGCGCACAGGTCGCGGGCGGCCCAGCGATCGCCGGCGTGCCTGCGGCGACGAGCGTCAGCGCCTTCTACACCAATTGGACCGCGCCCAAGATCTGGTTCCGTAACGGCGCCGCGGATCCTGCGACAAGCCAGCTCGTCTCTATCTTGAAGCGTGCGCCGTTCGACGGGCTTGCGTCGGGTCCAGCACTCGCCGCCCAGGTGGAACAGGCGCTTGCCCAGGCCCAGAGCGGAAAGGCGGAAGATCTTGCAACTGCCGAACGCGTGCTCTCGACCGCCTGGGTTGAATATGCCCAACGCGTGAAGGCCCCGACCACCGGGATGATCTATGCTTATCCGGTGCTTCAGCCGCAGGGCTCGCGCACCGACCAGATCTTGTTGACGGCTGCCTCCGTTCCCTCGCTCAGCGCCCATTTGGCCGCCGTTTCGAATGTGAACCCGATCTACGCGCAGCTTCGCGACACGGCTTGGGCTGAGGCTCAGGCGACGGGCAATTACACGCCTGATCCGCGGCTGCTGGCGAACCTCGATCGCGTTCGTTCGCTGCCCGCCTCAGGCCGCTTCCTTCTCGTCGACGCCGGATCGTCGATGCTGACGCTCTATCAGAATGGGCAAGTCGTTGATTCGATGAAGGTAATCACGGGCACGGACGAACTGCCAACGCCGATGATCGCCAGCTACATGTATTACATCACTTATAACCCGTACTGGCATGCGCCCGATCACCTCGTCCGCAAGACGATCGCGCCGAACGTGCTGAAGCTGGGTCTGAGCTATTTCAAGTCGCACGGCTACGACGTTGTCGACGAATGGAGCGAGCACCCGCAGGTGATCGACCCGAAGTCGATCAACTGGAAGGCCGCCGCCGCTGGAACTCTCCATCTAAAAATTCGTCAGGACCCGGGGCCGCTGAACTCGATGGGGATCCTCAAGTTTCCGTTCCCGAACCCCGAGGACATCTACCTTCACGACACGCCCGACCATGAGAAGTTCACGAAGGCCAACCGGAACCTCAGCAACGGTTGCGTGCGGGTGGAAGATGCGAAGCGGCTCGGCCGCTGGCTGCTCGGCCAGGACCCCGTGTCGCCGGGACGTGATGCCGAAATCCGCGTTCAGCTCCCGCAAAGCACCCGTATCTATCTAACCTACATCACGGCCCAGGTGCGGGAGGGCAAACTAACCTACTTGCCCGACATTTATGGTTGGGACCGCTCGCCGCCGACGCAATTCGCGGCGGGCTACTCGCCGCAAGGAACGGCCGGCAACTAAACTCAGCATTTGTCGTTTTGGCCGGCAGACTCATGCTCTCGGCCGACATTTAGGCAAAGAAAAACCGGCCCGGGCGAGTGCCCGGACCGGTCTTTCTTTTCGATGCGCCGTTAACCGCGCTCTGGCGCCGGAGGCGGCGGCGGAGGCGGAGGCGGCGGAGCGGGACAGGTGTCCGTCGCCAGGATCACCGAGCCGTCCGGGCACGTCTGCGTCGCCGGAGGCGGCGGCGGAGGTGGCGGAGGCGGAGGCGGCGGTGGCGGTGGCGGAGGCGGCGCGTAGAAGTTGTAAATCACGCTCGCCAGCAAGCTGTGTGACCGCCAACGGGTGTCGAGATCGACCCCGAGGCGCTGTCCAGTCTCTGAGCTGAACTTCAGGTTCGGGACGTTGAAGAAGCGATACTTCAAGCCAACGTCGATATTCTGGCTGACCGCGTAACGGAGGCCAAGAATGCCCTGCCATGCAAGACCGCTGTCCGTATCGGAGAAGCTGATGGGACCAAACGGCGTAACTGCGTCAGCGCTGTATTTTACGCTCGCGAGACCGACGCCGACACCAGCGTAACCACTCAGCCCGTCGTCGTCGCCGAAGTCGAGCAGCACGTTGAGCATCGCCGAAAGGGCGCGGGCATGTCCGCCTGCGTCATAATTGTCGCCAGGGCCGCCGCCAGCGATCCGCGGATCGATGCGGAGCTGATTGACGCCCGCTTTCTTGTAGGCGAGCTCACCTTCGAGGCGCAGCATACCGAAGTCGTAGCCGGCGATGACATCGACGTCGTAGCCGATATTGTGTGAAACCGTGATTGCGTTCGACAGGTCGAGAACGCCGTCGTTATAATCGATGTCAGCGTCTTCGACCCACATCACACCGCCTTCAAGCCCAACATACGGCGAATGGTCCCGCGCGAAAGCGGGCTTCGCCAGGGCAGTCGATGCGAGCGCCACCGCAATGGCCAGCTTGCGCATATTTGTCCCCTTTCACTTGCGTTCTAAGATTGAACCGCCTGAACACATTATGAGAGCGCCGGTTGCCGCGCAAGCGGGGGATTGCCGAGGGACTGTTGCGCAAAAGCCTCAATACAATTTGACCAAAAACAGAAGTCTTTGACGTACCTGCGTTTTTTAGGCGTCCATGAGTCCGCGCTGTCGAAGCGCCCCAAGAATTTGCACGATGACCTCGTGCACCCCGGTGTCGATGGCGGTCCCGCCTGGCGCCGCAGCCACGGCGGCCGCTTGCTCCCTAACGCGCGATTGGCGCGATCGCAGGGTCGTCGCTGCCCGCACGCCCGTCGTCGGCCGAGTGACAGTGACCACCGAACCTCGAGCACCGTCCGGGAGTGCGATCGGCTGCATCGATCTTGGATTTATGAGGAGAAACAAGTCGCCGATCGCATGACCGGCCAAGGCCCTTTCGGTCCCGGCGAGTCCCCGCCGCAGCCGCGTCAACCGAAACCGGCCCGCGCCCAGCGGCTGGACTTCGGCGAACTGGAGAAGCTCGTCGCCGATCAATGCTAAATTTGCACCGCCTGTCAGGTCGTGGTCGTCACAACTGTTGAGCCACTGGTCAACATCGATCAGCTGAACCGCCACGCTGTCGCCTGTCAGCCTTGTCGCGGCATGACCCATGACCGCCTTGCGGCCGGCGGTTCGGCTGCTCGCCATGAAGGCGCCACAGCTGACCTCGACAGGAACCGGCTTCCAGCCTGCGGTCGGCGTGGAAGCAGCCAGATAGAGCGTGGGGCTCGAAGCGGGTTCGCCCCTCAAATCGGGGAGTTCGAGCAGCGCCATGCTGAGCTCGCCGGCCACGACGTCATGCGTGGCGAGCGCGCGCCCGGGATCGGCGGCTAATGCCGCTTGCGTTCGCCATACGGGCCGCAGCTCGACCACCGCGACCATTCCGTCGACCGTCGAGCGATGGACCTGCCAACGTATCGGCGAGTTTGTGAGTTCGATCTGAGCACCCGGCCCGAGAGTAATGAATCTTGGCGGCAATCGGAGAACGAGCTTGTCCCGCCGGGCCCACCGGCGCGCCATCATGTCTTCAGTCAGGGTTCGGGCATCGCTTGCGCCGAGAACTCCCGGAAGCTCGATCTTCGCTTCGGTCCCGAACTGGTCGATGACGTCGCTATGCGACAGGCCTAACTGATAGTCGCGTTGCGCCTCATAATAACTCAGCGACAGAGATGAGGGTGACGAGCGCGCCCGTGTCTGCGCCCGTTCGAACCGTGTCACTCTGCCGTTGTCCGCACTGCACCCCAGGTCGTCGTCAATTACCGTTTGGGCTGGGGTGGTCAATGGTGAACGCAGGATCGAACCCTCTTCGCGAAGGTCGATGCCGAACGTCTCCACAATCGGCTCGACGGCTGCGCTGATTGAAGGCCCCATGGCGGCATAACCGCCGATCGATGTGGTCTCGTCGCAATCGACAAGGCCCGCGCTCGCGTCCTGGAGGACGGCGCCGAGGAGCGGCGGCGCCTCATCGGCGACGACCTCGAAGGTCAGGAAAGGAATCCTGTTCCCATATTCCGCGAGTTCGAGATTCTCGAATACCGCAAGGGCGATCCCGCGATACGCCGGCGTATTGTTCGGCCCTTCGATCGACCCGATCAGGGGATCGATCTCCTGCGACTCCCTCCCATCGTAAAAGCGAAATTCGGTACTGACTTTGAAATCCCCGGCCGCGCCACGGAGGAGCTTTCCGTCCGCCCAAATGCGGCGAACCTCCACCAGCGGCCGCGATGCAAGCGCGACAGCGAAGGACACCGAATAGCTAAAGGTCGTATCGGGCTGGCCCTTGGCACCGCTCGTTTCGCCGCTTTGGACGAGGTCCGTCGACCAGACGATGCTCCCGGCAACGCGCATGGTTCCGTAGATGCGCGGAATCTGCGTCCCGTACGACGACGTCTGAACGCTGAGGTCGCCAAGGCGCGGCCCACGCCGGGGCGATCCGAATATCTGCTGATCGATCGATTGGCCGACCAGGCTGCCGATCGCGCCTCCGACCGGCCCGCCGAAAAGCGTCCCGACGGTGCTGAGTGCCAGCGTTGCCATCGCTCAGGCCCCCCTTCCCGCCCGCCTGCGGAACGTCCCGAGGACCGGCCACGGGGGCGAACGTGGCGTCTCGACGATCCGGCCGAGCCGCGCATCCGCATGAACAAACCCTGCGCCGGTGCAAATCCCAAAATGAAATTGGTCGGGTGAAACAGCCAGCAACATCAGGTCGCCGGGACGGCGCTGTCCCACCCGCGCGCGGCTGAAGAAGCGGCGAAGTTCCCGCTCGATTTCCGCTCCATGGTCGCCGCGCATGCGGTAATTCCGGCGAACGGCATCGGGCGCAATCTCAAACACCGTGAGCACAAGTCCGACGCAGTCCAGGCCGATCTCGGGATTTCGCCCCTGCGGCCGGAAACGCATTCCGACCAGCGCTCGCGCGTGCTCTCCATAATCGTGCGCCATGTGATTATGCGCCCGGATATCGAGTCAGCAGGTCCGCACCCGGGAGATGCGGCTCGCCGCGGAAATTCACCGCATTCTGGAAGCGCTGGATGCACGTCGCGAATCTCTTGTCGCAGCCCTCGCGCACGTCGACGCAGCATCCCGGAACGATCTCGCCGCGCGGCAGATCGCGCACTCGAATTTCATTCCCATCGATAGCGATGATGACGGTCGAACGGCCGCAATTTGCTCCGCTCATGTAGCGCAGTCGGCCGAGGAGGAAGCTGTCGTCGAACGGTTGATCGAGCGTCAACTCCCCATCGCCGCTGGCAACGATCGTTGCGCGCCGCGTCCGCCCGGCTAGGTCGACGCGGCACTTCCTGTCGCCGAATTGCGCGCGGCACTGCGGCGACGTCGATGGGCACACCTGGTTCTCGAGCTTCGACCCAACGCCCTTGAGTTCCGCCGAGAAGCCATCGCTGTCGATCGACACTTCGCCAAGCTCGCCCGCCACAAGATCGATCGCGTCGGCCTCCGGATCGTTCCAGTCCATCGCGAAGAGGCTGACCGCCGCTGCATCCCACCGACCGAGCGCCAGGTCCTGCTCGTCGAGTGCATCGCTGCTAAGTGCCCCGGTGACCTCGCTCGAGTTCGGCTCGAGGCCAAGGCTGCGGGTCACCGCGGCAGGGACGATGCCGGGTGTCGGAACATGATTGACCCCATCCTTCCGGGCTGGCCGGTCATGGCTCGTGAGCCCGAGACCCGCTCCGTCCGTCCGGTCCAGGCGCCAGCACAGCGCAACGCTGGTCAGCTCGCCCTCGACGATGCTCGTCATCTTTATGCCTCGCGAATTTCGATCAGCGGAACGCTCGGCGCCTCCCCGGCAAGGAAGGTCGCTCGGTTGACCTCGATCCGGTCCTCCGTGAAGCGGACGGGCACATCGAACAGGAAGCCGGCGGTGACTGCCGCACCCGCCGCCGGAGGCTCGCCGAATTGGACCACGCCTTGCGGCTCGAGCGTCCAGCCACTGACCAGCTCATTTCCTCCCAGCGCGATGCGAACCGTTCCGCCGGCTGGCCT
>Ga0207647_10000445_pt1 | contig 33611 bp, 29 predicted proteins | sample KBSCornC2_FD_184295 | JGI IMG/M metagenome (GOLD analysis project Ga0207647, IMG submission 184295) | Corn rhizosphere microbial communities from Kellogg Biological Station, Michigan, USA - C2 (SPAdes) (version 2) | ecosystem: Host-associated > Plants > Roots > Rhizosphere ... | reverse complement strand
CGTTCTTGGATCGGGTTAGTACAGGGAGCGGTAACGACCTGCTCAGTGATCAGCATTCGTAACTCCTATGGTGTGACCAGGTAGCTACCGCTCCCTGTACTGACCCCAAGTATGGAATCCGACTTAGGCAAAGCTATTTCTGATGAAAGACAGCGTTTACAGGGTCGTGTGCCTCTGGTTTGCGATGACAGTTTTCGCGGGTTCAGTCATTGCGAAAGAGTGGCGCGGAATTGTGCCGCTGAAGTCAACACGTGCTGATGTTGAGCGGTTGCTGGGTAAGCCGTCGTCGTCGGGTTACTACAATCTGCCCAATGAAATCGTCTCGTTTGAATTTCAGCGAGCGCCCTGCGACGATCCCATGGAAAGATTCGGATATGGGTGGAATGTCACTCCTGATACTGTCACCGAGATCGCGATAATTCCGAAAGGAGTTCATCGTAAGGACGAATATCAGTTAGCCAGGGATTCCGAGGTCGAAGATAACGGTTTCGCCCTTGTCTATTATTGGGATAACAAGGCCGGTTTGATGGTTGAAACTTACAATGGACTCGTTACGCTCGTCGACTATTATCCGAAATCAAGTGAGGAACCGTTACGGTGTCCTCGAGTTCAGACATGTTGTATCGATTTCTTTACGACATTTGATGAGTATGGAACGGTGAAGTTTGAGGATGAGAAAGCACGATTGGACAATTTCGCCATTCAAATTAATAACTCGTCAGGCCGAGGAACTCTGGTAGTGTTTGGCCCCTCACGCCAAATCAGGACGCAACAAATGAAGCGCGCGGCCCGAGTGAAAGATTATCTGGTAAAGAAACGAGGAGTCGAACCGCAGCGTTTGCTCATCATGGATGGCGGTTACGCAACAACATCTTACACGCGCCTTTCCACCTACCCCATCGGACAATTGCCGCTTATCTATCTCCATCCTGAAAAAGATCCATAATACTCGAGTCTCTAGTGACCACTGATTCGGAGCATTACCACGCCGTGCCCTGGGACCGTTGCGGTGTATTCCGGAGCGCTCGCGTCGACATTCTGATGCAGCCAAAGATCACGCGCTTTGCGCTTCGCCGGCGCGCCGATGTCGGCCCACTTCACGCTGATCTTTGCTTCATCTTTGCTGCGATTGAAGAACGCTACTGCCATGTCGCCCCCTGAGAGTTGTCGGGTCCAGATCTCTTGGTCGCCTGACTTCCATGCCTGGCTGCCTTGCTTTCCGAGCTTATCCTGATCGACCGCGATCACTTCTCGATTCGTCAAAATGGCGAGCGTCTCAGAACTCATTTGACGCAGGTCGTTGCCGGCAAGTAGTGGCGCTGCCAGCATGGCCCAGAGACTCATGTGTGTTCGGTATTCTGCGCCGGTCATGCCGCCGTTGCCGATCTCGAGCATGTCCGGATCGTTCCAGTGACCCGGCTTCGCGTATTGGGCCAGTTCATTCTGGCGAAATCCGATATTGGTCATCGAATCCCACGTGTCGCGAATGTCGCCAGTGGTGCGCCACAGATTTCCGCCAACTTCTGCTCCCCACTTCCACACGTCTAACCGACCGTACTGGCAGAGGCTGTAGACGATTGGCCGGCCAGTCTTCAATAACGCGTCACCCATCTTCTGATAAATCGCGGGCATCTCCTCGTCTGTGTACAACGTGCGCGCGCCACACCAGTCGTACTTCAAATAGTCGATGCCCCACTTCGCGAACGTCATTGCGTCCTGCTCTTCATGACCATAACTGCCCTCATAACCCGCACAAGTGTTTGGACCAGGCGACGAATAGATGCCGAGCCTCAGTCCTTTCTTGTGAACATAATCGGCGAGCGCTTTCATGTCAGGAAACTTCTTGTTGGTCTGAATCTCACCCTTGTCGTTTCGACCGGATTCCCACGTGTCGTCGATATTGATGTAGAGGTAGCCCGCGTTCTTCATTCCGTTACTTGCCATCGCATCGGCGATTGCGCGCACCGTTGCGTCATCTACGCGGCCGGCAAATTTGTTCCAACTGTTCCATCCCATCGGGGGAGTTTTTGCGAGTCCGTTGTACTGAACTTTGTGACGCGCTGGTGGCTCAATGCGGGCCGGCAGTGCGCCTTCACCTGCAGGTGCTCGTTTGGCGACCATCTCGGTAAGCGGAGCATCGGGTCGCCTTCGTGTTGCCATTCTCAGTTCGTCGCCGGCCAGTTTGCCTTCGTATTGCACACGTCGCTCATTGTGTCCATCCATCATGCTGGCGATGAGGGTAAATCCTTCCGGGCCGCCGGTGCTTTCCTTGATGGTGTAGAAGAACTGTGTGGCGCGAATCGTTCCCGTGATCTTTCCGTTTTCGTGTTTGAGATTGAAGTAAGTTGAACGCACGGTGCCCTCCGTGTCGTTCACGTTACGCACCGCCCAGTTGCCGGTTAGGTCGCCTGTGGTGGTTTGTTGTGCGAGACCGGCATAAAGGGCGACCGGCAGTGCTGAGAACAACGCTGCAGCTATTAGAGCTTGGGAATAGAAACTTCTTTTGATCGACATTATGATCGTCCTTCTTATTGGGCTAGGACTTCACTTTAACGGCTTTCGCTGTTGCTCCGCCGGCAAACGCTACTGCTTTTACAGCCTTCGAAATATCGCCTCCATCGATCGTTATGTCTTCATTGTCCGGACCAATCAATTTCAAGAAGACGAGCGTTTCGGTCAGAACGCGTGCGGCAGACAAGAGAACGTCACGAGCTTTCGTGAAGCGAAGTAGCGATTCAGCTCTGGAATTTGCAGTGGCACTGAGTGCATGAATAGCCACATCTGAAACGTTATCGAAGACGAGAGCCGGACGTAGATCCGGCGTCGTTACGTCAAAGCGCACGTTGTTCAGTGATAGACCCCGAACATTTCGTACGTACATGCCATAAGCTGGAGGTGTGCCAATTTCAAAGTATTCACCAGCTAACTTTGGTATCTCGCGCGCGGCCTCTTCTGACGTTCCGCCACCTTCATAGGTAACGTGCACATCCTGAAAACTGATGTTCTCGAGAAAGCCTTCGCCAACTCCATTCAACACGATGCACTGGCGTGTTTCGCCAGGGCGAAACTTCTGTGGCCAGGGCAGATCCTCGTGTTGTTTTCCTTCCGCTACGACAGTGGAACGAATACCATTGAACTTGATATTTCGCACTACTCCACGCGCAGGTGGCGGAGCGTTTGGATCCGGATTACGGCGAGTTGAGTCGAGACCGAGCGTGATCGGTCCGGTAACGTTTCTCAACACCAGATTCGAAAAGCTGATGTTCTCCAGACGCGAACGAGCACCAATCCGCGCTTTTATCGGACAACCATAAGTATCGTAGATCACACAGTTTGAGACCGTGATGTTTTCAGCTTCGCCACCACCGAAGCGAAAAACGGACCAGCGTGTGCTGAAGGTACAGTTTGTGACAGTGACGAACTCGTTGCTGCCAAACAGAGCGCACGCATCATCCTGGCAAGTGACGTCGCAATTGATCATATGAACGTATCGACAGCTATTGATGTGAAACCCGTCGTTGTTCAGGTTGACACGGTTATGAATACGCACCGCATCAATATTCACGCGTTGACACTCGAGGATGCGCGCACAGTGATAAGCGCTCGCTGTCAAGAAAACGTCGCGAATTACGAGATTGCGACAACGATGGAAAATAAGAAGATGAGGTCGTTGATAATAGCCTTCCGCTGAGTTTTGACCCGGACCGGTCATGTCGCCGTGGCCAGTGAAAAACTTTGCGCCGTTACCGTCGATTGTTCCGTGTCCCTCTAACGAGATGTTTTCCGCGTTTGCAGCGGAAATCATCACGATGTTTCCATTGCCGGGCGGGATACCGTTTCCGGCTTTGTAGTGTTCGATTTTTGCACTGCCGAGTAACCGGCCCTTTGCGGCGATTCGCAAGCTGACATTGCTTTTGAGTTCGATCGTTCCGATTACGAAGTCGCCCGCAGGAACCACAACTGTTCCACCCCTATCGGTCGTACACGTGTCGATTGCTTTTTGTACTGCTGTTGTATTGAGTGTGTTGCCATCTCCGACCGCGCCGAAATCAGCAATGTTGTAGACGCGTGCGCCGGTATCTTTTTGTTCAGCCGACTCAACCTCACGTGCTCCTCCTGCAGCCGCCGCCGCAACTGAGGAGGCGGAGAGATAGGCGACGAGCTTACGTCTGGACAGTTTGTCTGCCTGCTTCTTCACTGGGCCTGCGAATGAAAATTTAAATGGATCTAACGTCTGGCGTGCGCTATTTTTAGCACAAAAGTGGGGCGGCGAAATTGGTTTATTGGTTCAGTTAACAGGGAAGTGGTTCTGAGAGGAGTCGATCATGGGAAAAACGGGCAAATTACTTTTAGGTGCTGTCACGCTTTGGCCAATCGTTTACATGTTTATTTTCTTCATCCTCATCTTCTCAACCATTCTGTTTAGACCTGAGCCAGGAGCCGGCAGTGGCATGCCCCCGATGATCGCTTGGATTTTCGGGCTTCATATTTTGACGATGCTCCTAATCATGGGGCTGACGATCTTTTACATTGTTGACGTGTTTAGAAATAACCGTGTGGACAAAGACAAGAAAGCCTTGTGGGCCATCGTGATATTCCTGGGGAACATGGTCGGCATGCCCATCTACTGGTATCTCTATATTTGGAAGGACCCGGTTATTGCCAACCAACCACCTGCACAACTCAATACTGTCGATACTTCTACCTGGACCAGTGGCGCCGAGGCATCACGTCAGGAACACCAGTATGTCCCACCTTCGCAACCTCCCAATTGGCGTGAGTAGGTAGCTCAATTTGAGAGTTGTCCGGAGAAGAGTCATTTATCGGATCGGTGACGCTGAGGCTTACTGCGTCAATTGGATTTAAGGTTTATCGAGACGGCCGCGCCAATATCCGGGTTCGCGACTCCAGTGCATAACTGCAACTATAAGTATGTAGTCTTGTTCTATAGTGTAGAGAACGGCAAAAGGGAAGATGGGTGTGAGACAGCGATGAACGTCTTCATCTACTACCCTCCATCGCTCGGGTTTGCAACAATGCGCTGGATTGTCTCCTCGATTGAGTTGGTAAACCTGAGTGCTAGTTTTCGTTCTCGATTCGCATACCAAAGCGCTGCTTCACGATACTCCTTCAAAGCGTCGGGGTGGAACTTGTAATTCATCACGAAATCGAGTTGCGGACGTCCTGCAAAGCCTCGTCACCAGGAATGGGTTCGACTTTACCGGCACGTACCTCATCACGACGCCGTTTTGCCTCGAGGTTCCAGGCTCTTTCGATCGCTCCAAAATCGTCCGCGTCTAGACTCTCAACGAGAAGTTCCGCCAACCGCGCCCGCAGTTCACCAGGTAATGTCATTGCCTGCGAAACCAATTGCTCTACGGTGGTTTCCATAAATACCGCCTTCCTTGACTCGTCAGTTTAACATCTCGGAATCAAGCGGGCACAGGTTCCGCCAGTGCCATAGATAACTAGTTCGCGAGTCTAACGATCGTGGCGCCGAGGCCGCCGGCTTGCGGTGGGGCGTCGGTCCAGTTGAGGACGAAGTCGGTGCGGGCGAGGATGGAGCGGACGGCTTCACGTTGCACGCCGATTCCTTTGCCGTGAATGATCCTCACCACCTTGAAGCCTTTCTCATGGGCCAGACGCAGGTACTCTTCGACGACTGCTTTAACATCACGTGGACGAATGGTGTGGAGATCGAAGACGTCGGTGATCTCGATCTCGACCGGGTCTGGGAAAGGATTGTCAGGATCTATGTCGTCCATGGTTCAATAGGCATTATTACATCATGAAGCCAGCGTTCCGAGCGTTCTTACTAGTTCTTGCTTCCGTGGTAACGGCACAACAGGCCCGTGCCGAAGAGTGGCGCGGCCTTAAGCCACTTAGTTCAACACGAGCAGATGTGGTGCGTGTATTCGGCGAATGCGCCGACAAAGTGGAACAATGCGAGTTTACGTTTGAGAATGAAGATATCTCGATCGGCTTCGCCCAACCTGGCAATTGTCATGGTGCGCCGGCAGATACAGTGCTGTTGATAAAAAGAGTGCTGAGAAATGCAATGACGATTAAAGCCCTGGGTTTTGATAAACGGCGCTTTAAGTCGTTCGATCCATCGTATCCGCGAAACATGGGATACCGCGCATACGTTGACGAAAAATCGGGATTGTTGTTTAAGACACTTCGCGAAGAAGTATTCGAGATCTATTACATTCCTCCGTATTCTGATCGGCGAGTCTGTCCTCTTTATTACGGCGATGCCCACGATTTACTGAGTGTCATGTTCGCACATGTCTTTATGATTGAGTTCGTGAACTGTCCATCCGCTGCTGTCGATGGCGAACGAGTTTCTATTGATGCGGACTATCCGCTTACCGGACAGCGCCTTCAACCGACGTGGTACACGACGGGCGGTCGAATTGTAGCTGGTCAAGGAACGAAGAAGATTCTGTTTGACACTACCGGCTTGGCGGGGAAGGTCTTTACAGTCACCATCGAAGTTGCCGACGGTACCGGTCACGTTGCTGGCGGCTCGTGTACCTTCAACGTTGCCGCTACTAAGAATTGACGCGATTTGACACCCCTCAGACCCGCTTGTAAACTCGCGCTTCTTCAAAAATACAATTAAATCAAAGGAATCAAACGAATGGGTGCGCGAAAGAAGATTACGGTTGTCGGCGCAGGAAATGTCGGCGCGACTGCGGCACATTGGCTCGCCGCGAAGGAACTTGGTGATGTGGTCCTGGTTGATATCGTCGAGGGAGTGCCGCAGGGCAAGGCGTTGGATCTCGCTGAAGCGGCGCCCGTCGAGGGCTTCGACGTGCGCATGACGGGTTCAAACACTTACGACGAAACAGACAATTCCGACGTGGTGATCATCACCGCCGGTCTCGCTCGTAAGCCGGGTATGAGTCGCGACGACTTGCTGAAAACGAACGCCGATATCGTGTCGAAAGTCGTCGACGAAGTTGTCCGGCGTTCGCCAAATACGATCCTGATCATCGTTTCGAATCCGCTGGACGCGATGTGCCAGGTGGCTTTGCGACGCTCTGGATTTCCGAAGCACCGGGTGATCGGAATGGCAGGCGTGCTCGACGCGGCTCGCATGCGTTGTTTCCTTGCTGAAGCGTTGGACGTTTCAGTGGAGAACGTCACGGCGTTTGTGCTCGGTGGACACGGCGACACGATGGTGCCGTTGCCGCGTTTCTCGACGTGCGCAGGTATCCCAATTACTGAGTTGTTGCCGAAAGATAAGATCGACGCGATTGTGAAGCGCACGGCCGGCGGTGGTGCTGAGATCGTGAGCTTGTTGAAGACCGGGTCGGCTTACTATGCGCCGTCAGCGGCGGCGGTCGAGATGACTGAGTCGATCTTGAAAGATAAGAAGAAGATTCTTCCGTGCGCGGCGTACCTCGAAGGTGAGTATGGGATCAATGGGCTGTACGTCGGTGTGCCGTGCAAGCTGGGTGCGCGCGGGTTGGAGCAGATTATCGAGATCAATCTGACGGCTGAAGAGCGAATCGCGTTGCAGAAGAGTGCGTCAGCGGTACAGGAGCTGGTTGACGTGCTTGGAGTCTAATTGGAACTTTGGGCCACAGATGACACGGATAAAATCCGGATTTATTCCGTGTCATCTGTGTTTCAACCTTTGAGCCAGCCGAGTAGCCCGTGCAGCACGGTTTCGCGATTCTCTTCGTAGATCGCTCGCGTGAGCGGTATGTTCATCGGGCAGGCTTTCACGCAGTTCTGTGCGTTGCCGCAGTTGGTGATGCCGTCCTCACCCATGATTCCTTCGAGCCGTTCGGTGCGCGTCATTTTGCCGGTCGGATGCATGTTGAATAGACGCACCTGAGCAATTGCCTGCGGTCCGATGTAGTTGTCGCCCTCATACTGCGGACACGCTTCAAGACAACAACCACAAGTCATACAGCGCGAATACGCGTAACGCTCCTGCACGTCTTCCTGGTCCATGCGTGGACCCGGCCCTAGATCGTAAGTGCCGTCCATCTCGATCCACGCGTGAACACGACGAAGATGATCAAACATCCGCGAGCGATCCACGATCAGGTCGCGAACATTCGGGAACTTTGACATCGGTTCCAGCTTGATTGGTTGGTCAAGATTATCGACCAGCGCCGAGCACGACTGCCGCGCGCGCCCGTTGATGACCATCGTGCAAATGCCGCACACCTGTTCCAGACAGTTCATGTGCCAAACCGGCGGTGTGGTGCGCTCGCCCGCCTTGTTTACAGGATTCTTCTGAATCTCCATCAAACAGGAAATGATGTTGAGATTCGGTCGATAAGGGATTTCGAACTGCTCCCAGTACTGCGGCGAATCCGGATTGGCGCGGCGACGGATGTGAATCTCAACTGTCTTTCGTGAATTTGATGACATAGCGCTTTAAGCCTTAGCCGTCTCCTTCTTACCTTTGCTGTAGTCGCGTTTGCGGGGCGCAATCAGGGAAATATCGACGGGTTCGTAAGAAAAGACCGGACCTTCGCCGGAATACTCGGCGATTGTAGTCTTCAGGAAATTCTCGTCGTCGCGATCCGGAAACTCCGGTTTGAAGTGTGCTCCACGCGACTCATTGCGATTCAGCGCGCCAAGAGTGATCACGCGCGCGAGCTCGAGCATGTTCGCGAGATGACGCGCGTGCGGCAGTGCCATCGTCGCCCAGAGATTGGAATCGTTGATGGAGATTCGTTTGTAACGATCCATCAGCTCCAGCAACTTATTGTCGGTTGCTTTGAGCTTCTCGTTGTAACGAACCACAGTGACGTTATCAGTCATCCACTTGCCCATCTCATCGTGCAGTTTGTACTGGTTCTCGTCACCACTCTGCTTGATCAGTTTGTCGTTGATCTCCTGCTGAAGCTTCAACTCCTGATCGTAAATCTTCGAACCGTCGGCGCCGTTGCGTTCGACGTTCTTCGCAAACTGGATCGCAGCGGGCGCCGCAATGAAGCCGCCGTAGACACAACTGACGAGGGAGTTTGCTCCAAGACGATTCGCGCCGTGAATCGAATAGTCACACTCACCGGCGGCGAACAGTCCCGGAATATTTGTGTGCTGGTTGAAGTCGACCCATAGACCGCCCATTGAATAATGCACGCCAGGAAAGATTCGCATCGGCACGTGCCGCGGATCGTCGCCAACGAACATCTCGTAAATCTCGAGAATGGCGCCGAGCTTTCGATCGAGAGTTTCCGCTGGAATGTGTGTCAGATCGAGATAGACCTGATTCTGACTGCCGATGCCCATCCCGTCGATGCACACCTGAAATATCTCGCGCGTGGCGATGTCGCGCGGCACCAGGTTTCCGTATGCAGGATATTTTTCTTCGAGGAAGTACAAGCGTTCAGCTTCCGGAATCGAAGATGGCGAACGAACATCGCCCTTCTTGCGCGGCACCCACACGCGGCCGCCTTCACCACGCGCTGATTCCGACATCAGTCGCAGTTTATCCTCACCTGGAATCGACGTCGGATGGACCTGGATAAACTCGCCATTCGCATACTTCGCACCCTGCTGGTAACACGCCGAGACGGCGCTGCCGGTGCAGACCATCGAGTTCGTTGATTTGCCAAAGATGAGACCCGGGCCGCCAGTCGCGATGATTACTGCGGCAGCGGGAAAAGCCTTGAGCTCGAGTGTCTGCAAGTCCATCGCGATCAACCCGCGACAGACCTGATGATCGTCGAGCACGAGCGACACCATTTCCCAGTGCTCAAACTTCCTGACTTTACCGCCGACTTCGTAATGTCTGACTTGTTCGTCGAGCGCATAGAGAAGTTGCTGGCCCGTCGAGGCGCCGGCAAACGCGGTGCGGTGATGCTTGGTGCCGCCAAAGCGACGAAAGTCGAGCAAGCCTTCAGGAGTTCGCGAGAAGGGGACACCCATGCGATCGAACAGGTAGATGATCGACGGCGCCATTTCGCACATCGCCTTGGCAGGCGGTTGATTCGCCAGGAAGTCGCCACCGTAGACAGTGTCGTCGAAATGTTCCCAGACGGAATCGCCTTCGCCTTTGGTGTTGACGGCGCCATTGATGCCGCCCTGCGCGCAAACTGAGTGCGAACGTTTTACGGGTACGACGGAAAACAGATCGACAGCATGGCCGCCTTCCGCGATCTTCATGGCGGCAGCAAGTCCTGCCAGCCCGCCTCCGACAATCGCGATTTTCATTCCGTTACTGGCCATTAATGAATGATTCCTCCTAACAATCCGCCCTCATGTATGAATCCGACAGCGGCGTTGACGCCGACCAGCAGCAGCACGGCTCCAAAAGCGATGCACGCATAACCGGTCAAACGCTGTGCGCGTTCGCCGATCGTGATGCCCCAGTCGACCAAAAACAACCAGATGCCGTTTGCGAGGTGCCAAACAGTTGCGGTGATTCCGATCATGTACACGATGAAGATCGGAACCATGCGAAACTCGCGCGCGACAATGTCGAAAGCTTTATTCGCATTGGTCGCTACCGACATATTGTTCAGTCCCGGAATCATTCCAAACCGGAAGTTGAGCACATGGAACAGGATAAAGAAGAACAAGATCACACCGGTAATTCGCTGAATCAGATAAAACCAGTTTCGCGAATACGGATACGCCAGATTATTGGGCCGCGCTTCCATCGTTATCACCAGGCCGTAAACGGCGTGGTAGATTAACGGGATGAAGATGCCGCCGATCTCAACAAAGATGATGTAGGGGATCGACTGCAGGTCCACGACGGCCTTATTAAAGTCGGCCGCGCCGCTCAACGACTTTGAATTGGTGTAAAAGTGTTCTAAAAGAAAGAGTCCGAGAGGAACGATACCAGAAAGCTGATGCAGCTTGCGCAGGATGAAAGTCCTGCTCAAACGAATAGCCAAAGATCCACTCCTTTGCCGCTAGGCTTGAATAGGTTGTTAATGAGACTGAACAAGAGCAAGTTGAATTATGCCACAAAAAAGCACATAAGGCACAAAAGCGATGGATGAACTTGTACAGCAGTCTCTGAGCGCGATTGCAAAATTGATTCAACTCCGTGAGGTGTCGCCGGTTGAAGTGGCGCAGGCGTATTTGGAGCGAATTGACCGGTTGAATCCGTCATTGAATGCGATTGTGACAGTGGCGCCGGACGTCGTCGAGCGCGCGAGAGCTGCTGAGGCGGCGTTACTGCGCGGTGATGAAATTGGGGCGCTACATGGCGTGCCGGTCACGGTAAAAGACACGATCGACACTGCGGGTTTGCGCACGACGAGTGGTTCTAAGATTCGAATGGATTATGTGCCGGTAATAGATGCGCCTGCCGTGGCGCGACTAAAAGCCGCGGGCGCGATGGTTCTTGGAAAGACCAACGCTGCTGAAATGGCGATGGATTACACGGCTGATAATCCGGTTTTTAATCGTACTAACCATCCGTTCGATCCGCGGCTAACGCCCGGCGGCTCCAGCGGTGGTGAAGCTGTCGCGATCGCGACGCACATGTCGCCCGGCGGCATCGGCAGCGATCTTGCCGGCTCGGTTCGCATCCCGGCACATTTCTGCGGGATCTGTGGATTAAAACCGACAACAGGACGAATACCTGGGGAAATGCAGTTTCCACCGAGTATCGGTCCATACTCGCTCGGAGCAGTGATTGGACCGATGGCGCGCACCGCCGGTGACCTGCGTTTGTTGTTCGCAGCACTCAGCCGCGATCCGTTTGAGCGAAGCACATTTGATCTTCGCGGGACGCGAGTGGCCTGGTACACCGATGATGGTGTTGCGCCAGTCACGGAAGAGACTGCAAACGCGGTTGCGAGAGCGGCGCGCGCATTGAGTGATGCCGGTTTGATAGTTGAGGAGCGGCGTCCGCCACACGTCGAACGCGGCTACGAAATGTGGCTGAAGGTTTTTTCGCGCGCGTCAGTTGTTCAGTTGCGATCGGTTTACAAAGGTCGTGAAAGTGAAGGCGGTTCATTTGTACGCTGGCGTCTCGGAACTGCTGACAATACTCCCACGCCGACTCTGGATGAATACATCGCTGGTTGGATGGAGCGCGATCGTCTGCGTGAAGAACTACTCCAGTGGATGGAGACGACACCGATCATCATCGCGCCGGTTGGAGCAACGCCTGCTTACCCACACGACACGTTGAAAGTCACGGTGCGCGGTTCGACATTCGGCACGTTTAAAGCATTCAGTTACGCACAGACTTTCAGCGTCTTTGACTTACCCGTGGTGACTGTTCCCGCCGGAAAATCGAACGACGGCTTACCGATCGGCGTACAGATCGCCGGACCACCGTTCGCCGAGGAGACGATCCTGGCAGCGGCTGAAATCGTAGAAAAATCTATGTAATCTGTATAATCTGTGTAATCTGTGGACAGACAGGAGTCTCGACAATGGAGCCAATCGTCACCGCTTTCGGATTTTTTGTCTTTATATTTCTCATGATCTCTTTGATCGTGATCGGGGTGAAGACGATCAAGATCGTTCCGCAAGCGACTGTAATGCTGGTGGAACGGCTGGGGAAATTCCATCTGGTAGCGACCAGCGGTCTAAACGTGCTCTGGCCCTTTTTCGATAAGCCGCGCGCCGTTTACTGGACCAATACCCGCCCCGGACTCGTGTCGATTGACCTGCGCGAGCAGTACATCGATCTTCCGCCCCAGCCCGTCATCACGCGGGACAACGTCACGATTCACGTCGACTCAGTGGTCTACTGGCAGATAACCGATCCGGTCAAGGCTGTTTATGAGATGAACGACCTGGTTGGGGGCATCGTGCAGTTGACGATCACCGGCATGCGCGCCGTAATGGGCGATATGGACCTTGACCATACGCTCTCGCAACGCGATCAGATCAATGCGAAGCTGCGAGTGATTCTTGACGAGGCGACTGATAAGTGGGGCGTGAAGGTTACACGCGTCGACGTCAAGAACATCAATCCACCGGAAGACGTGCGTATCACGATGGAGAAGCAGATGACGGCGGAACGCAACCGCCGCGCACTGGTCTTGCAGGCTGAAGGCGATCGACAGGCCGCAATCACGCGCGCTGAGGGTGAGAAGCAAGCAGCGGTAACACGTGCCGAAGGCGAGAAGCAGTCGGCGATACTCGCGGCGGAGGGGGCGGCGCAGGCGCGTCTGCGGAATGCCGAAGCCGAGGCGGAGGCATTGAGTAAAATCGCTCAGGTGATACCGGATGGCGATGCGGAGCAGTATCTGATTACAGTGCGTTACATCGAGAGCTTGCGTGATATGACGCGGACCAGCAATTCGAAAGTGATCTTCATGCCGGTTGAGACTTCGGCGATGCTTTCGAGTATTGGTGCGATTAAAGAGGTGTTGTCGCAGACGGGTGAGAAGGACGAAAAGGATCAACTACCTCCGCCGCCACCACGTCCACGCGAACTAGGCCGCGGATGACGCGGATTTATCCGTCTAACCCGTGTTTCGAAATGGCTGTGTATTTCGATCCTTTAGGGCTTAGCTCACTTCGGAATAGGATTACCTGGTTCACTTTTACTGCAACAGGTTCAAACTTCATCTGCAAGTGCGCGTCCACGAAACGTCTGGCGCCGTCAGGTGTTCTAATACGCGCGATCGTTAGATGTGGCCGGTAGACTCGGTCTTCACTCCCAAGTCTCTGGTGCAGTGTCGTGAGTTTTTCCGAAGGATCGCTCACACCGATCCAGAGTACCTGCGATCTAAATGATCCGGTTTTGCCGATCGCGATCTCGAATGGCGCAATGTCTTTTCCCGCTCGCTCGATAGCACTCGAAATCGAAGCGATTCGATCGACCTCGACGTTTCCATAAAACTTTAACGTCAGATGTATGTTCTCCACGCGACTCCAACTCGCCGCCACATCCGGAACCTCCTTACGCAACCTAGCAATGTGATCCCCGAGTTGCGCGCGGATCTCGTGCGGAAGTTCAACCGCGCAGAACACACGCCACGTTATAGGTATGGTCTTCATAGCACGTACTGTAGGGGCGGCCCTCCGTGGCCGCCCGTGGTTTGCGCAACGGTTCAGGAAGCGACGGCCTCGGAATCGGCGAACACGATCAAAACCACGGGCGGCCACGGAGGGCCGCCCCTACAGTACGCTCCATGGCTCACAGTGTCATTTTGCGGGTTCGAGGACGAGGGTTTCTTTTGTTGCCTCTAAAACTGCAGCTTGAGTAAACGGGAATACGCGCGGTGTTACGGCACGCCAGTCTGCAAGCTGATCACTCCAATGCGGACTCTTCGGCGACCCGGATTCGCCGAGCGCGATGCCTTGTTGCGTTTTGTCCCAATCACTCGGATCCGCGATCAGGCGCATCGAAACGGACTGCCCGACATTTACCGTCGCCCCTATAAAACCGCCGGTTCCGTTCTGCGGAAAAGGCGGAATGGTGAACTGCGATCCGATCAACGGCGCGCCGCTGAGTGGATGCGGAAAACGTGCTTTAGTCATATCACCCCAGGTCCACTTGGTCTCGTCAGCGCCGAGATTCTTCGTGAGCGTGGCAATCGCCTCGTCGTAACACGCGCGCAGCAAATCGGCGTAAGTCGGAAACTGTTTAGGCAGCCACGCCGCCGGTTGTTCCTTGATGACTCGATCGAGAGTCGTATCAAAATTATTCCACTGATAGTTTTTCACCAGCTCCTGGCCCAGCGCTCCCGTCAGAATCTTCGAGCGAAAGTTGAGGCGCACGTAAGCGATCAATGGAGCCACGTTTGATTCAGCGTTGACTCGTCCATCCCATTTTTCAAACGCATCGAGATGGGCCTTGAGTTTCTCATCTGCCGGCGTCAACTTTGTTCGCAGTAACTTCACCGCTTCTCGAGTAAACGACGCGCCGGGGATGGAGTAAACGTCGCCAAGGATCCGACGGAAATCGTCGGCTGAGAGTTTTGGTTTTTCATTTAGCAGGTCGAGTATCCGGCGCGCGCGATATGGCTGCGCCCACTGATGCGTAAGGAAATACGGATAGTCAGTCCCGACGATTCGTTGGTTAGCCGTAACGATGATCCCTGACGGAGGATCGTAGACGCTTGGCAACTTCGAGATCGGAATGTAACTGGTCCACTCACCGGCATCAGTCGATCCGTCGTACGGCACACTGCCGTCTCCCGACTTTCTGATCGGAACCACACCCGCGGCGTGATACCCGATGTGTCCGTCTACGTCGGCATACACGATGTTCTGTGTTGGCGCCGTAAACGCTTCGAGCGCGGCGTTGAACTCGTTCCAGTTGCGCGCGCGATTGAGACCCTGAGTCGAATCGGGATTGTTCTTGCTCGTGTCCAACGCGGTCCAGCGCAACGCGTAACGTTTGCCATCGCCTTCGAAAATGATCGGACCATGGCGAGTCACGGGCACGTCAAAATTTGTGATGTCGTGTTCGGAACTACCGATCGCTTTTCTGACTTTGATTTCTTCGTGCCGGATTACTACATCCTGCCAGCCCGACGGCGTTTGATACTGCCTGGGGTTATCGGGATTGAATTTCTCGATATACAGATCCTGAACGTCGGGCCCAACATTTGTGAAGCCCCACGCAATGCGCTCGTTGTGCCCGATAACGACGCCCGGCAATCCAGCGGCCGTAACACCAGCAACCCGCACTCCCGGCGCACTCAGGTGGACCATGTGCCAGATCGACGGCGCTGTCGCTCGCAGGTGTGGATCGTTTGAAAGCAGTGGTTTGCCCGTGACGGTGCGTTTGCCACTCACGACCCAGTTGTTACTCGCAGCGAGCGCGTCGGTGTGAAAGCCAATACGATCCAAAGCGGCGGCCGCAATTTCCTGGTTGTGTGCGAGTTTCGCCAACGTTTCCGGCGAGACAGGCTCGGGTTTCACTCGCGCCGCGGATTTGGGCTTCGATTGCGTGTCTTTCCCGACCACGAGCACGTCGATTGGTGAAATCTCAGGCAACAGTTCAGCGCGTTTTTCGGCAGGCAAGACGGACAGTGCCTGACGCATGATGTCCAACCGCCACGTGTCCGAGAGCGCTTCATGGAAAATTTTTATGACCACGAGCGAATCAGCCGGCGTCCACGGGCGAAAGCTGTACGACAGGATTTGAAACTCCGGCGGCATCGACTTCGGATCGAGCGACGAGGCATAAGCATTAACGCCGCGCGCGTAAGCCTCGAGCATCGTGCGCGACTGAGGAGAGGCTTTGGCAAACTCGGCTTCAGCGGCTTGGGCAAATCCATACGTTCGATGGAGCTTGTCCTGATCTATTGCCAGATTGTTGGGTCCAGTGCCGAGAACTTCAGCCAACTCGCCACGCGCTGTGCGACGAAACAGATCGAGTTGCCATAAACGATCCTGAGCGGTGGCGTAGCCCTGACCGAAGAAGAGATCTTCGTCGTTCTGTGCTTCGACGTAAGGTATTCCGCGTTCGTCGCGCCGGATCGTGATGCGATTCTTAATGCCTTTGATTTCGACTGCCGTTTGTTGCGGAGACGTCTGGCCTGAGTTCAGAGGGATGACAAGAAAAAGAGAGGCCAGAAAGAGGACTGCTAGTCGTCGCATAGTTTGGGTTCCTTTATCCACAGGTTACACAGATTCTAGTAAATCTTGTGAATCCTGTAATCCTGTCTTAGAATCCTTCAGCGATGAGGCGTCTCCTTTTTAGCTTGCTCCTGTTGACCTGCTGCGCTGTTCTCGGTGCCGGCCAGCAACGTCCGCTCATCACTGAAGACGTCGATATCATTCCGCCGGGAACAATCCGCATCGAAGCCGGCATTGATTTCATGCAGGGCGCGAAGTACACGGTCTCCGGCCTGAGAGGCGATCTGACGCGCGTCGGTGTTATCGGAATCAATTTTGGAATGGGACCAAACGTTGAGTTTCAGATCGACGGCGTCGCCCAGAATTATCTCAGCATCAACTCGCGTGGGCCGTCGACAACTCCGCTGGATATTTTGCCGGGAGCGAACTCCACCAACGATACTGGTGACTTCACACTCTCTGCTAAATTCAAACTGCGCAATGAAACTCGTCGCGGCCCGTCGCTGGGATTTCGTTTTGGCGTTCAGCTTCCGAACTCGAACCAGGCTCGTGGCATTGGTGTGAATCAAACAAATGCCTTCGGTTCGATTCTGGTTGGCAAGAAATTCGGACCAGACGGACGCTTCAACACCTTCGGCAATCTGGGCTTGGCCATTCTCACGGCTCCGACGGAACTGTTTTCACAAAACGACGTGATTACTTACGGGCTCGCCGGAATCTATCGCATCAACAAACAATTCAGCATCGCGGGTGAAGTCAATGGACGCGCCAACACGCGCCCCGGCAACGGTCCACTCGGAACTGAATCGTACGGCGAAGCGCGACTCGGAATGCAGATCAGAGCGTCGGGACTACGCTTCGATTTCGCGGGCATCAAAGGTCTCACCAGCTTCAGTCCCAACTCCGGATTTACGGTCGGCGTCACCTACGACACGCCTGCAGTTTTCGCCCCAGTTAAATAGTAAGCAACGAGCGTGTGTTACTCAGTCTTTTTTGGGCGCAGATAGTTTGCTCTGATTAAGAAGACTTGTTCCGGTTTTAGAGGGGTTCCCGCCCGCGGGTTCTTGTCGAGCCCAAGAAAGAGATAGATACGCTGCCCTTCGACGCATACTTCCTTTCCCAACTCGGTATCGTAGGCGCAGGCTCCGCTCTCGGCTGTAAGCAATGAACCCGGGGGCAGTTCTTTATTGACAGCGATTGACCAAAGGGTTGGTTTCTGAGCTCGCCAGCTTGCCTCAGTGCCGTAGGTGGGTCCTGCGACAATCGCAGCCACAATTTCTTCTTCCGTGAGAGGCGGCAATGTTCCCCTGAATGGAATACATTTTTCCTCACTATTGAAGAGAGCTACTGCATCTTTCAGGCTCATTTTGGAGGGATACCCAGTCGTCTCACGGTCGGTCCTGAGTTTGGCCTGGGCGGCAAGTGTGCTGGAATTCTTGATCACTTCCTCGCCTTTCTGGAACCAGCAGGGCTCGTCAGCTTGAACTTTTTCAGGCGCCGCAGGGTTCTTCACACGCGGAGCGTTCCAAGCCATCAAAGATACTATTCCGATTGTGGAAATGAGCACAACAGCAACTAAGTAGAACAAACTCTTATGCGAAAGAAACATTTCACACTCCTTTATTCATCTCGCAACCGACAACCGACCCGCTTTGCACTAAAAGTAGTCATTGGTATCGAAGGTCTTGCTCCGGAGGAGCAACATGTTTATAGCACTCCGGCTCCTGAGCTATTCCGCTCCGTCAGGAGCGGTATGTAAATTGAGCCCACGCCACATTGCGCTCCTCCGGAGCGCGGAGCTCATAAAAACCGCAAGACTATAAACATCGTGCTCCTCCGGAGCACTTCGCTGCGTAACCGAGCCCGAACCGACTCTAGTGCAAAGCCCAACTGACCTATAACATCTCATCGCCTTCGAGCCGGAGGTGGCGCCGGCGCCTTGCACGCGTAACAGATGTTGACGACGTTATAGAAACTCGCATCCGTGAAGTAGTTATTTGAGCCACTGAACAGGATCTGTCTTCCACGAGGAGCGAAATTGGGTCCCTGCTCGATTACCCACATCCCCCTCTCGACGACAGTTTTCGTCTTTCCGCGTCCGGCGGGCACAGTTTTTTTGGTCTCATACCAACTCAGGAACACCAGTGTGTGGTTTCCGGAGCTTGCATTTCGATATTGTTTGGCGGCTCTATCAAAGGTCGCCATCACCGTTCCTCGAGTAGTTTTGTCACCCCAGCTTGGCTGTCTTCCCATTTGCCATTGCGGAGTTCGGCGTGGATAAATCGGTTGACCTTGCGCGTTGAAGTCCCACATCTCGGGCAGATGAGCACACTGCCTGATTCCGTCATTATCTCGATAGCCGTCCCACGTTCCCGGGGTTGCTTTTTTCTCCAGGGCCCCAACGCCTCGAATCACCCATGGTTCAAATTTGGGAGGAGGAGGCTGATTTCGCTCTCGTTGTGGTTCTTCACCTTCTGAGGGAAGGCCAGGCGAGTTGGCGGTTGCCTCTGCCTCAACAAGCTGAAGGTGCAAAGATGAATATCCAGCTAACGAATCGGGCATCTGTGAAATGGAGCCCTCGGGAGGGAGGGAAAAACCATCGACCTGGTATTCACCTTCGTGTGGATCATACATTCCTCTACCAGAAAAATAATTCATTCCGTCCGAATCAGTTTGATTCAGCGGATTGTTACCGACATAAGCGTACATGTTCCACGTTTGCGGATCGCCGGGTGTCCCACTGACCGGATCTGCACTCGTGAAGCGTCCCTGCACACTGGATTGATAGCGCGCCTGGGCAAAGTTCAAACCGGTTTCAGTGTCGGCTTCGTATCCTGTAAACCTCTGCCTGGTCCCATCCGGGCTGTAACCTTGCCCGATACTTCTTCCGGCGACTCCGGCAAAGAGTTCATCGCCAAATGGAAGGTAATCATGCCGCCTGGTATTTGCGAGAGTTCCAGTTTGATCGAACACCATGCGGGCCGTACCAAGTTGATCAGTTACCAGCCACTGAATCTGTGGACCACTGCTGCTGCCCGAGCCGCCGCCGCTCGAACCGCCCCCGCCTCCATCTCCGCTGGGAACATCCGTTGAATAAGTAGCACCACTTTGAAGAGTGCCGTTATTGCCGTTCCCGGAAGAATCAGCCGTACTTTGACTATCAAACTTCCACAAGCCTTTCGTGCTGCCGCTTGCTGTCAGATGTGTTTGCGGCGTGAAGGTGCTGCTGTACAGTGCACCCGTCGAGATCCTCACTTCGTCTATCAAACCGTTGAAGTAGATGGGCGTATAGAGATAGTTGTTCCTGCCAATACGTAATTGCACGGCAGTACCCGTCATCGGCGAACTCAAGTTGACTGAGCCATCGAGATGGCCATCGACGTAGAGTCGAAGCTGGCTGCCGTCATACACACCGGCGATGTGGTGCCAGACGTTTGCTGTCAGCGTGGTAGCGCCGATCAAGTACTGGTAAGAAGGGTAATAGAAGATATCCATGCGTGCCTTGCCGGTATCGGTGACATACATGTCGTAGCCACCTTCGTTACCCAGCGAGGGTGAATGGTCGAGTATCGGTTGATAAGAAGTGGGCACCGACGGCAATTTGATCCACGCTTCCATGGTCAGCGGGCCAACGATATTCAAACTGCTGCTGTTGGGTGCTTCAACATATGCACTACTACCATTGAAGGAGCCGGAGTAATAGGACGTCGATGGACCGGTAGGAGCGTCCGTTGAATAAGTGGCGCTTCCGTTCAGCGTCCCATTGTTGCCGTTCGTAGATGAGTCGCTCACCGTCTGGCCGTCAAACTTCCACAAGCCTTTCGTGTTGCTGCTTGCTGTCAACGATGCAGCGGGAGTGAAGTTACTGCTGTACAGCGCGCCCGTTGAGATCCTCACCTCATCTATTAAACCGTTGAAGTAGATTGGCGTGTAAAGATAGTTGTTCCGGCCAATCCTTAATTGCACGGCGGTACCCGTCATCGGCGAACTCAGGTTAACTGAGCCATCGAGCTGGCCATCGACGTAGAGTCGTAGCTGGCTGCCGTCGTACACCCCGGCAATGTGGTGCCAGGCGTTAGGTGTCAGCGTGGTAGCACCGATCAAATACTGATAAGAAGGGTAATAGAAGATGTCCATGCGCGCTTTGCCGGTATCGGTGACGTACATGTCGTAGCCACCTTCGTTACCCAGCGAGGGTGAATGATCGAGGATCGGTTGATAAGAAGTGGGCACCGACGGCAATTTGATCCACGCTTCCATGGTCAGCGGGCCAACGATATTCAAACTGCTACTGTTGGGTACTTCGGCATAAGCCGACGTGCCATTTAGTGAAATCGAGTTTGGACCACTGCTGCTGCCGCCACTACTGGGTGACCCAATAATTAACAGTTGACCGTTCCGGTAGCCATATTCTTTTTGCGGGCTCCCTGTGGCGCCATTTGCCGGGTATTCCGCCAGCAATTCGCCGGTAAACCCGTAGACTTGCCAGGTTTCAACGCCGCTGACGGTGCGCTTGATTCGCTCGCCGGATGCGTCATAGGTGTAAGTCGCCGTTTGGCTGTTATTGTCCAACGCTGAACTGATCTTGTTCTCAGCGTTATAGGTGCGATTGCCTTTCCCCGTGTAGCTGTCAGTCTTGAGATTACCTACTGCGTCGTACTCCATTACGCCCGGCTGACCGGAAGGCACACCGAGACGATTGAAGTAAGGATTTACGGTAAAAGCCGTGTTAGTGATTCCGGTGCCGTAGGAGACAGCCGTGTTGATTGTGCGATTGCCCCAGCGGTCGTAGGTAAACTGCTGCTTCCATTGTTCCGTACTCCCATCCAGGACCTCGCGCGCCCATTCCAAACGATTCAAGGTATCGTAGCTGTACTGTTGCCAGCGCATTGCGTAGCTCGTAGTCGGCAAGGAATCGGTGTTTGGAATGAAGACTTCCTGCTTCTTCAAATTGCCATTGTTGTCGGTCATCGCCGATGTCGGAGTACAAGCACCGGCGCACTGATCGCTGTAGTGGTTGATGAGTTTGCCGCGATTCCACGTCTTGTCGGTCGGATCCGTATAGCTTGTGCTTTCGTATATTTCGGCCAGTTGTGCGCGGCTGTTGTAAAACAGCTTGTTGTAGATCGGAGTTGCTGTACCAAACTGTTCCTTGGCAATCCCGCCAAACGGAGAATAAAGGATGCTCGATGAATAAATTTTCCCAGCTCCATCCCCGAGTGTCCCCGCCAAACTGCTCAGGCGGCCGGCGCCATCGTAGGAATATGAGACTGAATTTAATGAAGGATAAACCATGGAACTTATCAGTCCGACGGGGTTGTAGTTGACCGTGATCTTATAGTCGACCCCACCAGTTCGTTGAATCTTTACCGCCGGGCGTCCAACTTCATCACGTCCGATATAGTCACCGGTGCTGCTATTCGTCCCATAGAGCGATGCCACAAGTGCGCCTACTGACGGTCCGCGTGTGAAGGTTGGCGCTGGTGATGGCAAAGGTTGGGCGTCGTAGATGTACTTTGTTTCATCACTGGTTCCGACTTCTGTAGGCAAGGCCGGATTGTTGTGTGTGGTTTGAGTCGTCAGGGCCGAGCCGTTATACCAACGCCGCGTCACACGATTGAGGGCATCGTACGAGTAATGCGTCGAAACACCTCGAGCATCCGATTTCACTTCCATATTTCCGGCCGCATCGTATTTGAAAGAAGTCGTACCGCTTTCAGGATTGAACGCGGACGTCATTCTTCCCAGGGAGTCGTAGTTAAAGCTACGGGGCGGTTGAGAGAGATAGTCCTGGCCAACGCTAAGAAGATTGCCTGCAGAATCGTAACCATAGCTGGTTCGAAAATTCAGTCCGTTAGGATCTTCATAGACATCGACCAGATGGCCCACCGAATTGTAGACACTCTTCCGCTTTTTGCCCATTTGGTCCGTCACAGTCACTTCGTTGCCAACATAGCTCGTGGACACGACAGCGCTATCGGGGGTGGTGACGGTCTTCACTCGTCCCAGTGCATCTACCACTGTTGTGGTCCAAGCCGGGTTCTCCTGCCCCGGCCGGTACGGATTTGAGTTTTGAGTAGTGAAACCTGAGAAGATGGTTTTTGTGACTATGTACGTAGACGAGCTCTCGTAAACCCGCGACTCGACAGGGCGTCCTAAACCATCGAAGATCGCTTTGATCTTTTTCTGGTTGTCTCCATAAGTGATCAGATCACTAGTCGTTGTTACTTCCCGGGCGACGTCATTGTAAGTAAAAGTGGATTGCACCTTGAGAGACGAGTTGTTGGAAGCGCCAATCACCTGTTTGGGACGGTCCAGCGGATCGTCGAACGAAGCACTCGAGACAATTCCGTTGGGGTCCTCTGTGTCTACGGCCTGCCCGGTGTAATAGTCAATCTGGGCATACGTCGTATGACCCATGGCGTTAACGACGTATGTGGGAAATGCGTACGAAGTCTTTCCTGGCGTACTGAGTTCGGGAGGACTGCTGTTTGCTCTTGCTTCTCCGTTGGGGCTTCCAAAGCGATCGTCAAAATAAAAAGTAGTTGCGTTCCCGCGCGCGTCGATCGTCTTAACAACGTTGCCGGCTACGTCATACTGAGCATACGAAGTCACAGTGCCCGTTGACGTTCCATTGGTCAGGAAGTGACGTGTAGTCGCAGTTACATTGCCACGCGTCACATAGCTGGTGGTATAGGCTGGATCGAGTCCACTGATGTTTGCCCTTGGTAAGAGAGCGGCATGATTGGGATCATTGGCGCTGCTGGTGTAGTTGTCGTACTCGAAAGTGGTCCGCGCTTCCTCTCCTGAAAACCCAATGATTGACTCCAGCACGGGGAGATCACGCATGTGTAACGCCGAAGCAGTCTGAACATTCAAGCCGGCATAGTCCACGCCATTGAGTGTCTTGAGATAAGTGGTTTGTTTGCGGCGTATGATGTTGAGGTTGAAATCGCGTTCAATCACGTCGATGAGACTGTTGTAAGGGACATCGGGATCGTACGCATAGCTATTCGTATATTGCGCGCCGTTTTCCAGCAGGGTTGTCACTTGCGAAATCCGCGGATCATTCTGGGGAGCGTCGTCGGGATTGCCGGTCCACCAACTGACAGGGGCGCGCTGTTCCCATGAGGTAACTACTGTTCTTAACAGGTTGCCGGTTGCGTCATAAATCTCGGAGCGGTACTCACGCCCATCTTTCCAGGCAGAATACTGCGCCGCTTGCAGCCAGAAGGAGCGTTCGGCGCTCCCATAAAAGTAGTGACGCTCGGTTGATAGAAGATTGCCGTTGCCGTCATAGTTAACTTTATCAACGTAGCCAACGTTGTTGAGATTGACGTCTTCGGGTTTGCTGAAGGTCTGACGGCTTTCCAACACATGGGCTTCCTTATATACGCGCCGTTCGGTAACGCGTCGATAAACGTGAGCGTCACTGTCACCACCACTGCCAGGATAGGTTCCGGCCATCGCCCCATCAATCCAGGACATATTCGGTTGTGTACCACTTAAACCCGGACCATATTCGTATTCGATGGATCCCCCCGTAGGCAGATCAACCCTGATTAGATCCCAGTATTCGTTAAAGTAAAAGGCATAGCTGGTGCCGTTAGGAAGCACGAAGTGCATATCAAAACCCGTCGAGAACGTGTAAATACGGCGTTCCGTTCCGCCAAAACCCTTATACGACCAATAGCTGCAACCGGTGGAACCTGGAGCAATCGCACTGCATTCTGAAGCGGTGCCTGTTCCCTCTGTAATGGTTCGGTTCAGTGAGTCAGCAAGTTGAAGAGGGTAAGTTGCATTGCTCGACATCAAATTGCCATTGCGATCTCTGAGTCCGCGATTAGTATCTGAAGAAATGCGAATTCGTCTGCCGTCCCTGAGTAACAACCAGCCGCCAAACTGCTGCCAGCCCACGTTCATCGGATATTCCATGCCCACATAGATTCCATCCCGAACTACATTGTCGGAGATGAAAGTCGCGCCTGAGCCGTCGGTACTCACGAATACCTTTCCGCGACTCGGACCAGCGGTCCAACAGCCGCCGGCTGGAAGCGGTTCGCCCTTTTTAAGGACATCGCGCATTTCGTGTTCGGTGCCGTCAGGCTCGACCCAAAAAAAGCGAGTTAACGTCTTGGCACTCCAGACATACAAACCTTCGCTGCAATAAGTTGGCGCTCCGTCGCCGCTGAAAACTCCGAGCGGGTATACGCTGTATTCTCCAGTATGAAAACCAGAACTGGTGCTGCCGTCAGGGTTCGCTGTGCCGCCTCCGACTGTCCATATGGGAGCGAAATTATTTGGGTCGTAAGTTTTATAAACCTGATAACGCGTGGGTGAATCCCAGGAATAACTCATTTGACTCTTTGCTTGACCCCGCCCAATCTGGCCAACCAAAGGGATGCGCACATTCACCTGTCCATTGAAGAGGTTTACCGTATCGATATCGGTAAGACTATAGGTACCCGCAGGCGTACCCGCCTTCAGGCCGAGCGGCGTATTAGCTTCGTTTTGCGCGTCCGCGATGGTATGGACCAGCGCCAACAAGATACAGGACAAAACAACCTGTTTGAGCGAACGAGTGATGAACATGGTGGCTCCTTTGTGCAGAGTGAGCGACAAGCAACTAAACCAGGTTTTCCGGTTATGGATTAGTGATGGTCAGGCGACATACCCATTCCGGGTACTCAACTACACTTAAGTTGTAAATCCCCGGACCCAGATGAAGTTGCTTGCGAAGATTTCTGCCTCGCTGAAGATTGAATGTTTGCACTTTCTCACCGTGCTCGCGCTCGAGCTGCATCGTGATGTCGTGCCTTCCGCTGGCGTTGATTAGCAGGAACTCGAAGTTGCCAGCCGGTTTATTCACTTCGCTCGGTAGAAACCCGGTCGGTCTGAGCTGTATTGGCAAAAGGATCAGAGGTCGCTGTGGATTCGTCAATTTAGCTGATGACTCAACAGTAACTGGTCCAATATCAGTTGAGTCTTTGGCCCATAGCTTGGCGCTCGCTGTAATTGCGATCAACACACCAGTCAATCCAAACACGCTCAATAGAATTCGGCTTCGTTTTGCGTATTTAAGTAGTAGATACACTGAGTTATCCTCGCCTTCTTCATTAAGAACAAACGAACCGCAGGCACAGCTGGAAAGGGAGACGTATTAAGTTGTTTTCCGGGCTACCTCTCAGTGATGGGCTTTCACACGAGGCAACAAAGTGAGTTGTCGTAGTTGGGCTACTGGATCCGAACTCTACTTGCGCGAGTTTGATGTTGTCAACAAACTATTTGAAAAAGTGTTCGCCGCACGTTGGGCCGCTGTTCGTGCCTTTGAGTGATTATGACTTCTATTGGGATTTGTGGTTTGATTGTCGCCGCATGTACGACTGGTTACTGGCTGTTGCAAGGTGGTTGGAAGTAAACGTTATTGGGTTGCCGGTATATTTGGCGGCGCCCGCGATGATCGTCATCGGAGCGCTCGACTCGTCGCTATTATCCCTGCCCGAAATCAACGACTATCTGGTTGTTGGACGGTGTTTCAAACAGCCCAGCGCCGTGTTTTATTTTCCATTGTTTGCAGCTGCCGGCAGTGTACTTGGCTGTCTTCTGCTTTACACGATCGTTCGTCGCGGCGGCCAGGCGGTGCTTCGGAAGCGGTTCAACCTCGAACATATTAAGCGCGTCGAGAAAGCATACGAGCGCTTCGGCTTTCTGGCGATCGGGCTTCCCGCGATTCTTCCCCCGCCATTGCCTTTCAAGATCTTCGTGGCAACTGCCGGTGCGTTGGAATACCCGCGTTGGAAGTTTTTGCTGACGGTGATGATTGCGCGTTCGCTGCGTTATTACGTAGAAGGCATTCTGGCTGTCTACTATGGCCGACGAGTTTTGATTTTCATAAGAGATAACGGGATCGTTGTTGTCAGCATCGTCGCCACCCTCGTGCTCATTGGCTTACTTATTTATTTCCTTTTTAAGCGGCGCCGCAACGCCACTGTCCAGACTGAAAGGACCCCTGATTGAAATTTATTACTAAATGGCTTACGCGTCTTTCTGAATACCTGATCACCTACGGCGCCTTTGGACTCTTTGCAGTGGCGTTGCTTGATTCGACGTTTGTGCCCTTGCCGAGCAGTGCCGACGCGTTGATGCTGCTTTTGTCGACGACAAATCCGAGTTGGATGTTGCTCTATGCGTTCATGGCGACGAGTGGATCGGCGCTCGGTTGCTGGATTCTTTATTTGATATCGCGACGCGCAGGTGCGCGAGCGTTGAATAGATTCTCAGAGGCGAAACAGCAGCGTGTGAAGAATTGGATCGAAAAGTACGACGCGTTTGCGGTGCTGGTTGCGACGTTGCTGCCGCCACCGTTTCCTTTCAAGTTGTTTGTGATCACGGCGGGCGTGTTCAGATTCAGTTTGCTGCGCTTCATGCTCGCGATCATCGTCGGACGCGCGTTTCGCTTCCTGCTCGAAGGATATTTTGCGGTGCGGTATGGCGCCCAGGCGAAAGAGATTCTTACTAGGTATTACCCGTTTATCGGGATCGGACTAGCGGTCGCGATTGTGTTGTTTGTATTGGTGAAGCGCTTTATTAAGAGACCGGAAATCGTGACCGATCATCCGTGAAGAGCCGTGGCTAATTCAGGGAACTGGAAGTTGCGAGCGCCCGCGAGGTCTTTGATACCGTGAGTTTCTTCGAGCTCCGTGAGTAAGAGTATGAAGATTTCGGCGGTGGCGAGGGCATCGCTTCCGGCGCGATGACGGCTGACGATCGGGATCGAAAAGTGGCTGGCGATCGTGTCCAAACGATGATTGGAAAGATCCGGAAAGGCGCGTCGCGCGAGTCTGACCGTGCAGAGATGCGGGTTGATCATCCGGTGTCCGGGATAGACGCGCGAGATTTCGTGATTAAGAAAACTCGTATCGAACGGAGCGTTGTGGGCCACCAGTACAGAATCGTTCACGAAGTCGAGCCACTGCGGCGCGACAAGAGCAAAGAGTGGCGCAGTCTTTACCATCTCGTTTGAAATGCCGGTGAGGGTTGCGACAAAGCGCGGGATCGGAATCTCCGGATTCACGAGTGACAGAAACTTATCGACGATGCGACCACCGCGAATGCGATATGCGCCGAGCTCGATGAGACGATTCGGCGGCGTCTTCGCGCCAGTCGCCTCGACGTCAACTACCACGAAATCGAGATCTTTCAGCAGCGATTGGCTGTCGTCCTGTTGTAGTTCGACCGTGTTGTTCTCGATGATCTTGAAGCGACGATCGTTTCTGATGAGATCCGCTACGAGTAGACCGGCAAGTTCATCGTCGATGTGTGAGAGTTTGAAAACCGCATCGACGATTTCCGACGCAGCGGCGCGTCCGCCAGAGCAAGTTAAAAGGTCGATTGTGTCCTGGACGAGAGTAGAATCAGAAACTAAATTCGAATACGGCGGCATTCGCTTCGGATTGTAGCATGTACCTGTTGAACGAGGTAAGACATTGAACGCTGAACAAGTGATCGATCAATTCAGAAAGACCGGCGCTTTGCTCGAGGGCCATTTTCAACTTTCGAGTGGTTTGCATAGCACGGTCTATTTGCAGTGTGCGCTCGTGCTTCAGTTTCCTGAGAACGCTGAGGCGTTTGGAAAAGCGATTGCCGAGAAGTTTCAGGGGCAGGGAATTCAGCTCGTCGCGTCGCCCGCGATCGGTGGAATCGTGATTGGTCATGAAGTCGCGCGCGCGTTGGGTGCGAGGTTTGTTTGGACCGAACGTGAAGCGGGCCAGATGACGCTGCGTCGCGGGTTTACCGTTGCGCCGGGTGAAAAGACTCTGGTTGTGGAAGACGTCATCACAACCGGTGGTTCAACTCGCGACACGATCGAAGCGCTAACGAGAGCCGGTGCAAATGTAATTGCCGCGGCTTCTATTATCGATCGGTCGGCAGGAAGTGCCGATGTGGGCGTTCCGCTGACTGCGCTCGCATCGTTGAAAGTATTGTCGGTTGAAGCCGCTGTTTGTGACGCATGTAAGCTCGGCGAGCCGGTGGTGAAGCCGGGCAGCAGGAAAGCGGCGCCGTGAATTACAAGTTAGTGCTTCAGTACGATGGAACAGATTTTCATGGCTGGCAGATTCAGGGAGACCTCAGGACTGTTCAGGGAGAGTTGACACAAGCGCTGTCGTTGATTGACGGCCGCAGCGTTAACGTTCATGGATCGGGTCGGACCGACGCTGGAGTACATGCCGAAGGCCAGGTTGCGAGCGTCGAGATTCAGCGCGAGATTACTACTGAAAAACTTCGTAATGCCATCAATGCGAACATCGGCAGAGATGTGCGTGTGCTATCGGTTGAGACTGCCCCCGATACTTTTCACGCGCGTTATTCCGCCCTCGAGAAGACATACGTTTATCGAATCGTCAATGGACATGTAATATCGCCGTTCTGGTGGCGTTATGCACATCAGGAGGCGCGTCCGTTGGATCTCGATCGCATGAAGAAGACTGCGGAGCTATTTCTCGGCAAGCACGATTGGACCGCATTCTCCGCAGCACAGTCGGATGTTGAGGATCGCGTTCGTACCTTGACGCAGGTGACGATTAGTCAACATTTAGCCGAACGTTCGCCGAGCCCGCTGATTGAGATACGAGTGAGTGCGGAAGGCTTCCTGCGCTACATGGTGCGAGCGATTGCCGGAACGCTGATGGCCGTTGGACGCCGCGAACTCGATCGCGACGCAATCATTGCGGCAGTTGAGACCGGCACGCGGCCAATCGCGGCCGTCACAGCCCCAGCGTGCGGTCTCACCTTGCTGTCTGTGCGCTACGACTAATATAGGTCCAATAGGACCTATATGATCTATAATTCGGTAGTGAGAGCGGGGGCAAGCCCCTCTTCCTGACTTGTTCTATTCTCAGTTGCGCAAACGTCGAATGGAACTTGAATCAGAAACTAAAACAAGTCAGGAAGAAGGGCTTGCCCCCGCTGGTTGAAAAGGAACCAGCAACACACTAATACCCCAAAACTCATAATTCGATTTCTATGCTTTCTGATTTCTCCGGTTTAATTCAAAAAGGTTCACGAGAAGAGGCGCTGCTTGCTGCAGTCGCCTGGGATCGATTGCCGCGTCACGTCGCGATTATCATGGACGGCAACGGGCGTTGGGCCGCGCAGCGAGGGCAGCCACGTATCGCTGGTCATAAAGCCGGCGTCGAAGCGGTGCGAGCCGCGGTCGACACGGGCGCGCGTCTTGGTCTCGGCGCACTCACCCTGTACGCATTCTCAACCGAGAACTGGAAACGGCCGCGTTACGAAGTTGACGCGCTGATGCGTATGTTGCGGCGTTACCTCCGACTCGAGCTCGATGAGATCGATCGCCAGAACATCAGGTTCCAGGCGATCGGCAGAATCGGTGCCCTCTCTGAGAACGTTCGTAACGAGATCCAGCGTGCCACCGAACAGACTTCTCGCAATAAGGGCATGGTGTTGTCCGTAGCCTTGAACTACGGTGGACGAGCCGAGATCGTCGATGCTGCACGCGCGGCAGTCAGGCGACTCGTCGACGAGGGCAGCCGTCCGGACGAGTTAACCGAAGAACGGATCGCAAACGAGCTTTACACGCGCAATCTGCCCGAACTCGATCTGCTCGTGCGGACCAGCGGCGAGTTGAGAATCTCAAACTTCCTGCTCTGGCAGAGTGCCTACAGCGAGATCTACGTCACCGAAACTTTCTGGCCGGATTTCCGGCGCGTTCATCTGCTGGAAGCCGTGGTTGATTACCAGCGTCGCGACCGGCGCTTTGGCGGACTGAAGCTCGTGGTTTCCAAGAAATAGGTCCTATCGGTCCAATTAAGAACACTGAATGCAAAGAATCCTGACCGCCGTCATTGCCTTACCTATCCTGATCGTTTCCATTTTGATTCCGTGGTTATGGTGGCTGTTTGTAGCGCTCGCCGCAGCGGCGATGGTAATCGCTCTGTGGGAGTTTTACGTTCTGGCGAAGAAGCTGAAATTGAAACCGGATGCGACCGCCGGTTATCTGGCCGGCGTGGCAATCATCACGATCGCAATCCTGACAACGCAAACCGATCCTGGTATCAGTGTTTTGCTTTGCATGTTCGTGATAATCGCGCTGACTGCCGGCACTCTGATCGCTGCCACTCTTCGCGGCGCTCCCTTCGATTCGATGATCGCCTCTACGGGCGCGACAATTCTCGGCGTCCTGTACGTGCCCTTGCTCGGCAGTCATCTCATTTCACTGCGCACGGGATTCGATCCGATTCGATCTGCACACCTGCTCTCGTTCTTTTTTCTTGTGTTGATGGGAGCAGATACGGGTGCTTACTACGTTGGACGCGCGTTCGGAAAACGAAAGCTCGCGCCAACCATCAGTCCCGGCAAGACGTGGGAAGGCGTGATTGGCGGAGTCGTTGCGGCCCTCGCGATGGCAGCACTCGCACACTTTTGGTTTTTTCGTGAAGTCCCACTGAAATATATCCTGCCGCTGGCCGTTATCATGACGGTGGTTGGTATCCTCGGAGATCTCGCAGAAAGCGCACTCAAGCGCGGCGCCGGCGCAAAAGACGCCGCCAACATTCTTCCCGGTCATGGCGGCATACTCGATCGCCTCGATAGCTTGCTCTTCAATGCACCACTCATCTACTATTTTGCACGCTTCTACTTCCAAGGCTGATCGCTAACGAAGGAAAGCTCATGACCACGAAGAAAATCCTTCTGATAGTTGGTGGAGTGGTCGTGGTGCTCGCGCTGCTGGTGGTCTGTTTTGCGGGAGGAATTGTCGGTTTTGCTCTGTACCAGGTCGCCCATAGTGATGCGGCAGCGAAGGCGAGGGATTTTCTGCGAAACAGCGAAAAGTTGAAAGCGGAAACAGGCCCTGTAAAGGATTTCGGCAGTATAGTTACCGGGGGCGTTAATCTTCACAACGGCAATGGCGACGCGACCTTGCAGTTGAAAGTAATCGGCGATCGCAAGACCGTTAACGCAACCGTCGATCTGGTCCTCGTTAAAGGCGGCACGTGGCGGGTGAGTTCCGCTTCCTACGTCAACGAGACCGGTCAAACAATAAATCTTCTCGACCCCTACGATACAAAAAGACTCATCCCCCGCTTGATTGCATGACCGAAAATACAAAAAACACCACTGGCGTTGCGATTCTTGGCTCCACAGGGTCCATCGGATGCAACAGTCTTCGAGTTATCGAGTCTTTGGCGGCGAGCGACATGCGGGTTGTTGCACTTGCGGCGGGTACTAATGTTGAGCGTCTCGCAGATCAGATTGCAGCGCACTTGCCTGAAGTAGTTTCGGTCGACACGGAGACTGCCGCACACGATCTCCGCGCACTGCTCTTCGCTCGAGACGTCGATCTGCCGCGCATCGTCATCGGCGAAGCCGGACTCGTCGAAGTCGCCACTCACCCACATGCGGATTGCGTAATTTCAGCAACCGTCGGCGCGGTTGGTTTTGTTCCGACACTAAAAGCGCTGGAGATGGGCAAGCGAGTCGCACTCGCTAACAAGGAAACTCTGGTGATGGCGGGCGAGTTGATGACTGAAGCCGCGCGCAAATCAGGTGCTGAACTATTGCCCGTAGATTCGGAACACAACGCTTTGCACCAGTGTCTGCGAGGCGAGCGACACGAAGAGGTGCGACGGATCATTCTCACTGCCTCAGGCGGACCATTTCGCACAAGAAACCGAGACGAAATGAAACTAGCGAGCGTCGCGGAAGCGATGCAGCACCCAACCTGGAACATGGGCGCAAAGATCACGATCGATTCAGCCACGTTGATGAATAAGGGGCTCGAGGTCATCGAAGCGCACTGGCTATTTGGTTTTGCCGCAGAAGCGATCGATATTCTCGTTCATCCCGAATCGGTCGTGCACTCGATGATTGAGATGGTTGATGGTTCGGTGATCGCCCAGATGGGTGTCACTGACATGCGCCACGCGATCCAATATGCGCTCACTTATCCGGAGCGACATGCGTGTCAATTGCCGCCTTTAGATCTAACTTCGGTTTCAGGACTTCACTTCGAAGCTCCTGATCTGGATCGTTTTCCGTGCATCGCGCTCGCCTATCGAGCGCTACGGGCGGGAGGCACGCTTCCGGCGGCAATGAACGCTGCGAATGAGGAGGCAGTCAGCGCCTTTCTCAACGAGCGCATCTGCCTGACCGAGATTCCGGAAGTGATCGAAACGGTGATGAATGGTCATTCAATTCAACCGGCAAAGGACATTCAAACCATCCTCGACGCCGATCACCAGGCTCGACGAGCCGCCATTGCTACCATCGAATTGCTGTCGACCCACAAAGAAACACAAAATGTGTAAATGCTTTAAGAGAATCTCATGTGCTTTTTGTGCTTCTTTGTGGCGCAAAGTTTAGGTAAACTCGTTTGCAACCCGACCGAAATTGGTCGAGTCTAAACTGGGTTGATTTTCGTACGACTATTGGGAAGAAGAAGGCACTGAATGACTTATATCATCTATTTATTGGCATTTATTTTCATATTAGGGTCGGCAGTTGTCCTTCACGAATTTGGTCACTTCATCGTCGCCAAACTCTTCAAAATCCGCGTCGAAGCGTTTTCAGTCGGTTTTGGTCCGCGTCTTTTCGGCAAAAAATGGGGTCATACAGACTATCGAATCTCGGCTATTCCGCTGGGCGGCTACGTAAAACTCGGTGGCGATGAGTCAAATGCCCCGCTCGAAGGCGCAAGCGCTCAGGACATTCCACCCGAGGAAATGTACAACCTGCGGCCGCGCTGGCAACGAGTGATGGTGGCGCTGGCCGGACCGATAATGAACATCCTGACGGCTTTGGCAATCCCGTTTGCGGGCGCGTTTATGTATGGCGTACCCGCAACTCCGCAGCCCGTTGTTTACTACGTCGAGCCAGGTAAAGCGGCAGAACAGGCCGGGCTAAAACCAGGCGACCGCATCATCTCCTTTAATGGCAACGACGATCCCACGTGGGACGCTATCACTGGCGATGCACTGCTTTCGCCGGGCAAGTCATTGCCGGTTGTCGTGAACAGAAACGGCTCCGAAGTCTCGCTATCAATCACCCCGACCACGCACATTGAAAACGGCGATGCGGCGGGTACCCTCGATTTCATCCCTGACTAC
>Ga0207647_10000442_pt1 | contig 33729 bp, 22 predicted proteins | sample KBSCornC2_FD_184295 | JGI IMG/M metagenome (GOLD analysis project Ga0207647, IMG submission 184295) | Corn rhizosphere microbial communities from Kellogg Biological Station, Michigan, USA - C2 (SPAdes) (version 2) | ecosystem: Host-associated > Plants > Roots > Rhizosphere ... | reverse complement strand
CCACGGATGGTGTTCGTCCGGGCTGCGCGGGCGGCGCGAGACCAGCAGCGCGTCGAGTTCCGGCACCGCTTCGGTTTCGAGGAACAATTTGCTGAACACGGGATGCGCGGCGTCGGCTTCCGGCGGCGCCAGCACCGGCTCGGCGTAGCTGATGATGTCGAGGGTGCGTGTCTTGCCGGTGCGGTTGGTCACGCGCAGCCGGCGCAGCTCGATGTCGTCTTCGGCCGAAACCGCGACCAGCATTTCGGTGGCGATGCCAAAATCGTGGCGGTGGAATTCCGCGCGCGCTTGCGAGAACGTCGCGCGGCAACTGCCGTCGACGTCGCCGAGCGGCTGGTACGTCGCCGACCAGGCCTTGCCGGAATCCACGTCGCGCAGGTACACGAAGGCGCCATCGTCGTCGCGGGTGGCGTCGGCGCGCCAGCGCGTGACCGCGAGGTCGCGCCAGCGGCTGTAACCCGCACCGGTCTGGGTCAGCATCACGTGGTAGTTGCCGTTCGACAGCAGGTGCGCTTCCGGCAGCGGCGAATCCATGCGGGTGATTTCGCGGATTTCCGGATGCGCGCGTGCGCGGGTTTCGCGCGGCTGCTCGACGTCCAGCGTGGCGGGAAGGCGTGGGCGCGCCTCGGGCACTCTTTCGCGCAACAGCAGGTCGTAGGCGCTGAACATCGGTTCGCGCATGAAGCGGCGTTGCATCGGCTGGCGGTTCAGCAACGACGACAGCGCCAGGAAACTCATGCCGTGGTGGTGCGCCATCCAGCTTTTCACCAGTGCGAAGTCCTCGCCTTCGCTGACGCGCCCGGCGGTGAAGTCGAGTGCTTCGTAGAAGCCGTAACGCGTCAGCGCGCCCATGCCGGCAAGCCATTCCAGGTTGTCGCAGGCGGCGGAAGGTTCCACCATCAGCGCCATCGCCGATGCGTAGGGCGCGATCACCAGGTCCTCGCCCAGGCCACGCTTCAGGCCCAGGCCCGGCACGCCGAACGCGCGGTATTGATAGGTGAGGTTGGCGTCGGTCGCGTTGTAGGCCGATTCGGATACGCCCCACGGAACCTGCTGCTGTGCGCCGTAGCGGATCTGGCGCGTGACCGCGGCGCCGCAGGTGTCGTCCAGCAGGGTGCTGCGGAACACCGGCATCAGCAGGTTCGGCATCAGGTACTCGAACATCGAGCCGCTCCACGATACCAGCGCCGGGCGGCCGGCCGCGACGGTGAGCAGGCGGCCCAGCTTGAACCAGTGCGAGGGTGGTACCTGTCCCTGCGCGATCGCGACGTAGCTGAGGATGCGCGCCTCGGAAGCCAGCAGGTCATAGCACGCCGCGTCGCGCTTGTCGCGTTCGACGTCGTAGCCGATCGCGAATTGTTCGCGCTGCTTGTCCCACAGGAAGGACAGGTCCATGTCCGAGCGTTCCCGGCAGGCGACGGCCAGGGCTTGTGCATCGTCGCGGCGGCGGTTCAGGGTGGCGCCGGCTTCGCGCAGCGCCGCGCAGAGATCCGGCGCGCCTTCGCTGCCGGGCGCCTCCAGCCGCGACACGATTTCGACGGTCAGCGCCCGCGCCCGCGATCGCACCGGATTGTGTTCCAGCTCCGCCAGCAACGCGCGGGTCGCGGGATCGTCGCTGCCGCAATCCCCGAGCGCCAGCCACGGCGCCAGTTCGTCCAGTTCCTCGCTTGCCGCTGAGGTCTGTTGCGCCAGGGCGCGCGCCCATTCGGCGAACTCGCCCTCGATGCCGTTGTCGGCGTTCAGCGAAGCAAGCCGTCCGGCTTCGGTCTCGATGCGTGCCAGCAGGCCGTGCAGTACCGGCAGGTTGTCGGCGTTGCCGATCGCGTCCGCGATCAAGGTGTCGAGCTCGTTCAAGGTCGCCGCCAGCGCGAGGTTGGCATGCGGATCCTGCGCTTCCACGTTGACCAGTTCGGCGCCCAGCAGCCGCGCCGTGTCGCGCAGGCCCCCGCCCAGCGTGCGCGAAACCAGCGGCTCGTCGTCGACGTGCTCCAGCGCGCTGGCCAGCACCAGCAGGCACGCCATCAAATTGCCACTGTCGACGCTGGAGACGTAACGCGGCGGCAGCGGCTCCAGCGTGAGCGTGTCGTACCAGTTGTAGAAATGGCCGCGATGGCGCGGCAGCTTGTGTAACGTGTCGAGCGTGGCGATGGTGCGTTGCAGCAGCGCGCCATGCGTGATGTAGCCGAAATCGCACGCGGTCAGGTTGGCCAGCAATGCCATGCCGATGTTGGTGGGCGAGGTGCGGTGCGCGACCTGTTCGGCCGGGAAGATCTGGCAGTTGTCCGGCGGCAGCCAGTTCTCGTCAGCGGTGACGAACGTCTCGAACCAGTGCCACACGCGCCGCGCGACGCCGTGCAGGAACGCGCGCTGGGTGGTGTCCAGTGGCAACGGCGGCCGCGGCGGCGTCAGGCTGATCGACCATGCGATGCCGGGTGCCGCGAACCACAGCACCAGGAACGGCAGCGCCGCGGCCACCGAGGCCGATGCCTGCACGCCGATCACGGCGCCGGCGACGATCGCGGTGGCTGGCGCCACCCACATCAGGCGCAGATAGCCCCCGAGACTGTTGGCCGCGCCGCGCACGGCGTCGGTCATCGGCGTCCATTCGAGCAGGTGTTTGCGCGTGAACAGCAGGCGTCCGGCGCTGCGGCCGATCGCGTCGATATTCAGCATGGCCTCGAACGGCAGCGTCGCGATCGCGAACAGCTCGCGCAGCAGCACGTCGCGGATGCCGCGCCAGGTATTGCGCCAGCGGCGCGGTGGCACGCGCAGCCACGCGTTGTGCACCACCTGCACCAGCGCGGTCAGGAAAGTGGGCCCGAGCAGGAACGCGACCAGCACCAGCGTCCAGTACACGGGCACGTCGTCGAGTACCCAGCTGCGCAGCAGCAGCACCAGCATCGCGAGGGGCACCAGGCCACGCCGCAGGTTGTCGAGGATCTTCCAGCGGTGGTGGGCCTTCAAGGTGTTGCGCAGACCGCGCCGGCGTGGCCCCGGCACGATCGGAAGCAGCCATTGCACGATCTGCCAGTCGCCGCGCGTCCAGCGATGGCGGCGGCGCACGTCCACCGAATAGCGATTGGGCTGGTGTTCGATCAGCTCGATGTCGCTGACCAGCCCGGTGCGCGCGTAGGAGCCTTCCAGCAGGTCGTGCGACAGGATCAGGTCGTTGGGAAAACGCGTGCCCACGGAGCGGCTGAAGGCGTCGATGTCGTAAATGCCCTTGCCGACGAACGAAGCTTCGCCGAACAGGTCCTGGTACACGTCGGAGATGGCGCGTGTGTACGGATCGAGCCCGGTGGCGTCGCTGAACAGGCGTGCGAACCGGCTCGGGCGCGTGCTTTCGTAGGTCACCGAGATGCGCGGTTGCAGCAATCCGTAACCGGCGATCACGCGGCGCGAACCCTTGCTGAACCACGGCCGGTTCAAGGGATGCGCCATGGTTTCGACCAGCTTGCGCCCGGACTCGGGCGGCAGTTGCGTGTCGGCATCCAGCGTGATCACGTAGCGCGTCGACTGCAGCGCGTCGAGGTCGCCCACCACCACGCTGAAGGCGCGCTCGGGTCGCGTGCCGCGCAACACCCGGTTGAGGTCGCCGAGCTTGCCGCGCTTGCGCTCGAAGCCCATCCATACCGATTGCCGCGGGTTCCATTCGCGCGGACGGTGGAACAGGTGAAAACGCGTGCTGCCCGGCAGCGGGTGCCGCGCATTGAGCCGGTCGATGCCGGCGGTGGCGGCTTCCAGCAACGCCGGGTCCCCCGGCATGTCGCGCTCGGGCGCGTCCGGGAAATCGGTGAGCAACGCGTAATGCAGGTTGCGGTCGCGGTTGCCGAGATAACGGATTTCCAGCGCGTCGAGCTGTTCCGCCAGTCCGTGCGTACTACCCAGCAGCCACGGCACCACCACCAGCGTGCGGCATTCGTCGGGAATGCCGCCGGAGAACGACATGCGCGGCAGCAGGCGCGCCGGCACCAGCATGCCCAGCAGCCAGTTCACCAGCACGACGGCGGGTTGGCTTGCGGCCACGAACACCGCGGCCAGCAGCACGAAGTCGATCGCCAGCGGCATCGAGGCGAAGTACCAATGGCGGCCGCCCGCGACCAGTGCGGTCACCAGCAGGCCAACCAGCAGGATGCTCCCCAGGTAGGTCATCGATGGCCAGCGGCGCAGGCGTTCCGCGATCCGGTATTCGGCCGGTGCACGCGCACCCAGCGCGTGCGCGAAGGTGGCGAGGCCGGCACCGATCAGGAAATAACCGACGTGGCGGCGGCGCGGGTCGGTGCCGGCCGCGCAATCGAGCCGGGCCAGTTCCAGCGCGCGTTGCGCGACATCGACCTCGCTGCGGCCGCTGCGTTTCGCGAGCACTTCCACGGCGTACCGGTAACGACCGCGGGTGGCGAAATCCATGCCCGCGTATGCGCCTGCCGGGTCCCCGCCAAGGATCCGGTCGACCTTGCCGACGCGCTCCAGCAATTTCGACCAGTTGTACTCGCCGATCCGGCGCAGACTGTTGATGCGGTTGGCGATGGAAACCTGGTCCGCCGCCTGCGCGCGCGATTCCTCGTCGATCACGCGCGCCACGCTGGTGCCGCGCTGTTCGAGCTGCTGCTCGGCGAAGGTGAGCGCGAGTTTCAGCGACGGGTGTTTGCCTTCGAGCAAGCGGTAGAACTCGGCCGCGAAGGCGGGTGAGCCGAACACATCGGTGCGCGCCATTTCGGCGACGCTCAGCAGCATGTCGTTGGGCGCGCGCGTGGCCACGCCGATCAGGCGTTCGGCCCACGCTTCGGCGTTCGAGTAGGCCTGCATGCGCCGGGTGATCGCGGCGGCGTCGCTGGCCAGGCCCTCGATCAACGCCACGCGCACCAGCACCGGCAGCGTCCACAGTTCGACCAGGTCGAAGGTCGCGCGCTGCTGATAGTCGTCGAGATAGCGCTCGACCGCTTCGGGTTCGACGTTGCCATCCAGTTGCGCGATGCAGGCGCGCAGGGCGCGCAACATGCGCGGCACCACCTGGCCATCGGGCGCGGTGCGCGGCAGTCGCTTCCAGACGTTCGCGGGCAATGCCTCGCGGACTTCGCGGATTTCGTTGCGGATCAGGTAGACGTTGTCGATCAGCCATTCCGCGGCGGGCTCGACGCGGCGGTTGTTGACCGCCGCCGTGCGCGCGACCGCGTAGGCGTGCTGCAGCGTGCGATCGTGTGCGACGAGCGCCTTGTCGAGATCGAACGCGGCGGGCTGGCTCAGGCTGTCGTGCCCGCGAGCAAGCGCGGTCGCCGGAATCGGTGCAGCCGCGGCGCCGTCGGTTTCGTGCGGAGCACCGTGGATGCGATTGCGTGCGGCGAGGCGCGCGCTGCGCCTCATCCCGAGACGGCGGATCCACGCTTGCGGGCGGCGGTTGTGTGGCAACTAATGCGATCACTCGTCGGGCGGAATCTTCGATGTTAGCGAAACGGTTGTGACCGCGCCGTTCATGAACGGCCAACCCGATCGGGGTCAGGGACGGTCACGCAGCACCAGCGCGTGTCCGTCCGGATCGCGCAGCAACGCCACCGTCACGCCGCCGATGAAGCCGCTGGCGAGGATGGCGTTGGCAAAGTCGCCGGCGGTGAGCGCTTCGAGCAGCACGTCGACGTTTTCGGCTTGCCAGACCACTCGGTCAGCGGCGACCTCCGTGAGGACGGCGGTTCCATTCGCGCGTCCACGCGGGCGACGATAGCCCAGCAGTTCCAGATGCGGCGTGCGCGCCGCGCCTTCGAGGGCGATCACGTCCACTTCGACATCGGCGAGGTCATCGAGATGGTCTTGCTCCACCCCGTGGTTCATGCCGTGCGCCGCAACGCGCAGCCCCAGCAGTTCGTGGAAAAGAATGCTGCGCCCGGCATCAGCCACGCTGATGGCGCTGTGGTCGATACCGAGCGTGGCTTCATTCGTGTGCATCGATTGCCACACCGGGTCACCCGTGCCGTCGGGAAACGCGATCAGTTCCAGTGGGTGTCCATCCGGATCGCGGAACTTGAAGGCGGTGACCGAACCCGTCGAGGGCGGCAATGCTTGCGGGCCGCCTTGAGTGATTGGCGTGGCGCCGCGCCGCATCACGCGATCGCATGCCGCGTTGATGTCACCGGTGACGATCGCGCAATGCTGGAAGCACAAGTCGTTCGATGTACAGTCTTCCGGGTATGGCGCGGCGTTCGGAAATTCGGTGAGCACGAGTGTCTGCGTGCCCAATGCAAGCCGTGCGCAGCGCGGCGCCGCGTCGCACAGTCCCGGCAGCAAGGCCCATGCCGGAGGCGCGGCATTCGCATCGTCCACGCGAAAGCCCAGCGCGTCGCGGTAAAACACGAGCGCGCGGTCGAGGTCCGCGGTGTTGCGCCCGATCCGCAGCAACCGCTGGATGCCGTGGCTCATGGCCGCTGCGCACCGCGCCGGTTCACCCAGATCGCGTACAGCGTCTGCGACGCGCACAGGAACAGGCGGCTGCAATGGCGATCGCCGAAACACAGGTTGGAAACCGTGCACGGTACGTTGATCTTTCCCAGCAGCGTGCCGTCCGATGCGATGCAGTGCACGCCGTCGCCGGCGCTGGACCAGACGTTGCCGTCCTCGTCGCAACGGATGCCGTCGGCGTCGCCGGGCGATACGTTGTAGAAATCGCGGCCGTTGCGCAACGATTGACCGTCATTGCCGATGCCGTAGACGCGGATGCAGCGTTTCGAACCGGATTCGAACTGCACGCCGGTGTCGCTGACGTACAGGCGTTTTTCGTCGGGCGAGAAACACAGCCCGTTCGGACCCGCGATGTCGCCGATCATCACATCCAGCGAGCCATCGCGTGGGTCGAAACGATAGAGGTTGGCGGGCAACTCCGACGCGCGTTTGCCGCCTTCGTAATCGGTCTGGATGCCGTAGGGCGGATCGGAAAACCAGATCGTGCCGTCGGATTTCACCACCACGTCGTTGGGCGAGTTGAGCCGCTTGCCGTCGAACCGATCGACCAGCATGGTGACGCCGCCGTCGAGTTCGGTGCGCACGATCGCGCGGTCGCCGTGCAGGCAGCCGACCAGGCGTCCTTCGCGGTCGCGCGTGTGGCCGTTGGCGAAGCCCGACGGCTGCCGGAATACCGACACGCCGCCCGACGCCGACCAGCGCATGATGCGGTCGTTCGGGATGTCGCTGAACAACAGGCATTGCATGTCCGCGAACCACACCGGCCCTTCCAGCCAGCGGAATCCGTCGGCCAGTTTTTCCAGCGGTGCGTTCGGCAGCACCATCGAACGAAAGCGAGGGTCGAGGATTTCGTAGTCGCTCACGGCGCATCGTCCATTTGAACGAGCATCAACACCGCAGGCGCTTCGCCCACCGTGCCGGAGCGATGCCCCTTGTGACCCTGCGCGTCGGCGACGCAACCCTGGTCGCCGCCGAACGACACTTCGCCCGCGCCCATTTCCACGCGCGTGCCATCCATCGTCTCGACGAACCAGCGCCCGGACAGCGGCACGATCCATTGCGGCGCGGGATTTTCGTGCCAGTCGCCGATCCAGCCGACCGGAAGCACGCTGAACATCGCGCGCGTGGGCTTTTGCTTCAACACAGCGTTCCACTGCGCCGCCGCGCCGCCCATGCTCTGGCGCTCGAAGTCGGTGATCAGGACGCGCTTCTGATGACTGACACCTTGCGCATCGACATGCACGCGCCAGTATTCGAGGTGCGGTTGCGTGGGGTTGTGCTCAGTGGCCATGCTGGTTCCATCCAGGCACCGCTGAAGGCGGCGCGGTGCCCGCCGGCGTGTACACCGCGGTCGAAGACAGCGGCCGTCGCGCGATCACGTCCGCAGGCGCGAGCTGGGTCGCGAACGTCACCAGCAGCAGGCCGCCGACCAGCCCGAAGTTCTTGAGGAAATCCCAGAAGTGACTGCGCGCGACGCTGTTGCCGGATTTCCAGAAGTCGGAAAACTTCCAGAACGGGTGGTAAAGGATCGCGGTGACCACGCAGAACAGCGCCAGCACGAATGCGGCGATGCGGTCGTGCCAACCGAACACGATGCAGAACGGCGCGACCGCTTCCACGATGATCGCGGCGATGAGCAGCGGCGGCCCGCTCGATTTCGGCAGGAACGACGAGTCCGCCTGCGCGATCGCGTCCTTCCAGAACACGATCTTGTCGAGCGCGCTGAAGGGGAACAGCACTACCAGGCACACGCGGATCACGATCGGGATGAAGTACAGGTTCAGCCACATGGCGCGGTCCTTTGTCCTTCCGCAACGTCGTATTGATCCTTCCCCCGCTCGCGGGGGAAGGTGCCCGAAGGGTGGATGGGGGCAGGTCGATAGCTGTTCGCCCCCACCCTAACCCCCCCCCGCAAGCGGGGGAGGGAACCCATGGGTCGAGGCGCGTTACGGATCACCGCATGCGCTCCGCGATCCGATCGGCTACGCGCAGCGCGTTGGCGATGATGGTGAGCGTCGGGTTCACCGCGCCGATCGACGGAAAGAAACTCGCGTCGACGACGTACAGATTGTCCAGTTCGTGCGCCTTGCAATCGAGGTCGAGCGCCGAGGTTTTCGGATCGGGGCCGAAGCGCGCGGTGCCGGCCTGGTGCGCGGTGCCGCCGATCGGAATGTCCTTGCCGAGATAAAGTTTCCGTTCAAGCAAATGCGGATGCGCGCCGATCGACTCCAGCAGCGATTCCAGTTTCGCCTTGAGCCGATGGTGCGCTTCCATGTTGTTGTCGGTCTGCTCCACCACCACGCGCTTGCCGTCGTAGCGGATGCGGTTCTCCGGACGCGGCAGGTCCTCGCTGGACAGCCAGAAATCCAGCGAATGTTCTGCGAGATATTCGAAAGGCTTGTCCGGCAGCCATTCCAGCCACGCCGGCAGCGTCTCGCCGCGGATCGTGTCGGCGTGCGACTTGCCGGTCATCTGGATCAGGCCGAGCGGGAATTCCCAATCGTCCGCGCCGAAATAGAAATCGCTGACGCCGACGGTTTTCTGGAAAATCGTGTCATTGGGCTCCTTCGTGATCGCCATCAGCACCGACTGGTTGTGGCGGATGTAGTTCCGGCCAACCTGGTCCGAGCCATTGGCGAGCCCGTGCGGGTGCTTGTCATCGGCCGAGCGCAGCAGCAGCAGCGCGGACGAAAGCGCGCCGCAGGCGACCACCACGAGGTCGGCCGCGTACGTTTCCCTTTCGCCGCCACGCTCGACTTGAACCGCCTTCACGCTGCGACCCGAAGCGTCGGTATCGAGCCGTGAAACGTACGCGCCGGTCAGCAATGTGACATTCGGGTGCGCGGCCAGCATCGGATTGACGCACATGATTTCGGCGTCGGCCTTGCCGTTGGTCGGGCACGGATAGCCATCGAACGCGCCGCAGCGCACGCACGGGCTTGCACGCCCGACCACGCCACCCGTTTCATCCAGCAGGATCCCGAGCGGCATGTGGAACGGATGCAGGCCTTGCGCGACGAACGTGTCGGACAATTGCTGCATGCGCGGTTCGTGCGCCACGGGTGGGTACGCGTAGGGCGCGCTGCGGGGCGGCTCGGTCGGGTCTTCGCCAGCCGCGCCGTGCACGTGGAAAAGTTTTTCGGCTTCGTCGTAATACGGCGCGAACACGTCGTACTTCAGCGGCCACTCGGGCGAGATGCCATCGGCATGTTGACGTTGTTCGAAGTCGCGTTCGCGCAGGCGGAACAGTGCCGCGCCGTACATCTTGGAATTGCCGCCCACGAAATAATGCAGGCCCGGGTGGAAAGCCTTGCCGGTCTTGTCGTACCAGGTCTCGTCGGCCTGGTAGGCGTTGTCGATGAAGACCGACTTCGCGCTCCAGTTGTCCGGCGAGCGTTCCAGGAAATCACCGCGCTCGAGGATCAATATCTTCTTGCCGGATGGCGCCAGCCGGTGCGCCAGCGTCGCGCCGCCTGGGCCGGAGCCGATCACGATGAGATCGTAATGGTCTGGCATGCCCCTTCCTTCGGTGCCACCCAGCGGCGAAAGTCCGCGTTTTACAGGACAGGACGTCTATATCAAGTCAACGCGTGCCCGATTTGGAGCGGCATCGTCGGGACGTTATACTCGCGCGGATATGTGGCGTCCGCGGGGGCCCGGGGACACCGTTCGCCTTTCAACCGGAGTTCGCAAGTGAGCACGCATCTCACCCCATCCGACCGTACCTTCATGAGGCACTTCGCGATCATGATCGCCATGCTCGCGGGCATCGCGGTGGTGCTCATCATCATCGGCACGTTCGTGTGGGCGTCGTTGCCGAAGGAAAGCAACCAGCGGGAAGTGCAGCGCGCCGGCGAGCGCATCACGCCGGTCGCGGCGGTGTATGCGGGCGATACCGGCCGCGCCGCGATGGAGGCCGCCAAGGCCGCCGCCAACAAGGCCGCGACCTCGCAAGTGGCTTACGGCGGAACGACCGACGGCAAGACGATCTTCGACCATCTGTGCACCACCTGCCATTCGACCGGTGCCGCGGGCGCGCCCAAGATCACCGACAAGTCCGCATGGGCGCCGCGCGTCAAGGAAGGCATCGCGACGCTGGTGAAGCACGCGATCGATGGCTACACCGGTCCCGACGGCAACCATATGCCGGCCAAGGGCGGCAACCCCGCGCTCACCGATGCGCAGGTCGAAGCCACCGTCAAATGGATGGTTTCCCAGGCGCAGTAAAGGGATCATCAGCGTCGGGTTCGATCACAATTCGCGCAAGCGCGTAGCCCGGATGAAGCGAAGCGGGATCCGGGATCATTGAGGTGCCACCCTTGGCCTGTCCATTGGGCCGCCTTCGGCGTTCGCGTTTGCAATCCCGCAAACGCAGCCTGCACGGCATTCCCGCATCCGGCCTGCAGTGGTCTCTCCTTTCACCCCGCGATATACCGCTGCAACTGGTCGATCTCGGTCGCCTGGTCGTTGATGACGGCCTTCACGAGGTCGCCGATCGAGACAATGCCCACCAGCATGCCGTTCTCCAGCACCGGGAGGTGGCGCACGCGCAGTTCGGTGCATAGCCGCATGCATTCGTCCACCGTCGTGACCGGCGAAACGCTGGTCGGCGCAGGGGTCATGATGTCGGACACCGGTGTCTCGCGCGAAGAGTGGCCTTTCAGGATCACCTTGCGCGCGTAGTCGCGCTCGGTGACGATGCCGGCCAGCGCGTCGCCGCGCAGCACCAGCAGGGCGCCGACGCCGCGTTCGGCCATCATGCGGATCGCATCCAGCACCGGCGCCTCCGGCGCGATGCTGTAGACCGCGCTGCCCTTGTCTTCCAGTAGATGCCTGACCTGTCGCATGACGTTCTCCTCAGGATCGCGGAAGGTGGTTGGAGTTTAACGCTTGCGGTAGCGTCGTTGCGGGTCATCCACGCGCGGTTTGGGCGGGTGTTCATCCAGCACGTACGCAACCCCGCCCAACTGGCGCATCTGTTGTTCGATCCATGCCGCGCGCCGCTGGATGTAAGGCGAGGGCCGGTCGGCGTGCCAGCCGCGCGGATTGGGCAGCACCGCGGCCAGCAGCGCCGCCTGGTGCGACGTCAGGCGCGATGCGGGTTCGTGGAAATAGGCTTGCGCCGCGGCCTCGACGCCATAGATACCATCCCCCAGTTCCGCGATGTTGGCGTACACCTCGAGCACCCGGCGTTTGGGCCAGGTGATGTCGATCAGCAGCGTGAAATACGCTTCCAGCCCCTTGCGGAAAAAGCCGCCGCCGTTCCACAGGAACAGGTTGCGCGCGGTCTGCTGGGTAATCGTGCTGGCGCCGCGCAGGCGACCGCCGGCTTCGGCGACGTCGATGGCGGATTTGATCGATGCGATATCGAAGCCATGATTGAACGGGAAGGTCTGGTCCTCGCCCGCGACCATCGCCAGCGGCGCGACCGGCGCGATTTTCACCCACGGCACCCAGTGGTAGTGAACCTCGAAGTCGCGATGGCCATGCCATGCCTGCGACAGGCTGCGTTCGATCATGTACGCGCTGGTGACGGGCGGCACGAAGCGCAGGATCAGCACCGGCAGCCAGGTTACCGCGATGAACGCCAGCACCAGCCGCGCGAGCCACTTCAGCCAGCGGCGTGCGCGCGGGTGGTGCGGTCGCACGCCGGAGCGGGCGGGTGGTGCGCCGATCATGCAGGGGCGTCAGGGACCGCGTGGCCTACCCACGTCTCGAATGGTTGCGCCGGCGAGTACAGGAAGCCCTGTGCGAGCCGGCAGCCCATTTCCAGCAGCAGGTCGCGTTGTTCGATCGTCTCGACGCCTTCGGCGATCACCTGCATCGACAACAGCTTCGCCATCGCGAGGATCGAGCGGATCACCGCGTCGCTGCCGCCTTCGCTGTGGCTGGACAGCCCGCGCACGAACGACTGGTCGATCTTGAGCGCGTTCACCGGGTATTGGTGCAAATACGACAACGAGGAATAGCCGGTGCCGAAATCGTCCAGCGAAATGCGGATGCCGGCGTTGCACAGCACCTGCAGCGTGCGCTTGGCTTCGGGCGGATTGTCCAGCATCGCGCGCTCGGTGATTTCCAGCCGGATGCGCGCGGGCGGCACGCCATGGTCGGCCAGCAGCTGCAACAGGCGCCGGTCGAGATCCGGGTTGCGGAAATGCCGCGCGGACAGGTTGATGCCGACGAACGCGTCGCCGTTCGAGGCAAGGTCGTTGGCCTGCCGGCACACTTGCGCAAAGATCTGCCAGTCGATGGTTTCCGACGCGCCGGTATCTTCGGCGATGCCGAGGAACTCGCCCGGCAGCAGCAAGCCGCGCTTGGGATGCTGCCAGCGCATCAGCGCTTCGTAACCGATGGTTGCGCCGTTCTGGATGTCCACCACGGGCTGGTAGAACGGCACGAATTCCTCGCGCGTGATGCCCCGGCGCAGGTCGTTTTCGATCTCCAGCAGCGACACCGCCTGCTGGCGGAGCCCCTCGTCGAACACCGCGTAGCGGTGTCGTCCGTCGGCCTTGGCGCGGTACATCGCCGAGTCGGCATCGCGCAACAATTCTTCCGGATGCCGGTAGTGCTCGGCCGCCAGCGTGATGCCGATCGAGGTCGAGGTGAACAGTTCCTTCGCGGCGAGACGGAAGGGCGCGTTGAGGTCGTCGATGATGCGCTTGGCGATGCGGCAGGCCTTGTCCGCATCCGCCACGCCTTCCAGCAACACGCCGAACTCGTCGCCGCCAAGCCGTGCAACGACGTCCTCGGACTTGACGCAGGAACGGATGCGGCTGCCGGCCTGGAACAACAGGTCGTCGCCGATCAGGTGACCGACTGAATCGTTGATCACCTTGAAACGGTCGAGATCCATGAACAACACCGCGAAGCCTTTCGACGAATCCGCATGGAAGCGTTCCAGCGCGCGTTCGAGCCGCTGCATCAGCAGGCTGCGGTTGGGCAGGCCGGTGAGTGAATCGTGCAGGGTTTCGTATTTCAGGCGCGCTTCGATGCGTTCGCGCTCGGCGATCTGCGCGCGCAGGTCGCGATTCGCCAGCGCGAGCGCGCGGGTGCGCTCGCCGACGCGGTGCTCGAGGTTGGAATAGGCACGCCGCAGCGACTCGGTGGCGCGCACGCGTTCCAGCGCGTTGGCGATGTGGTAGGAAACGAAGGTCAGCAGTTCCTGGTCGCGCAGCGTGTAGTGATGTTCGGGCGAATAACTCTGCACCGCCAGCGCGCCGACCGTGTGTTCGGCGCAAACCAGCGGCACGCCGAGCCAGCACAGCGAGTCCGCGCCGGATTGGGCCACTTCGCCCTCGGCGCGCAATTTGGCGATTTCGGGCGCGTTCGCGAGCATGGCCGTGCCATTGCGCAGCACGTATTCGGTGAGACCGTTGGCGAGCTTGCGTGGCTGTCGCTGGCGGTCGCGTTCGTCCACCGAATAGGGGAACGTCAATTCGGTGCCGTCCTCGGACAGCAACGCGATATAGAAATTGCGCGCGTACAGCAGACCGCCCACCACGCGGTGCACGGCGGCGTAGAAGTTGTCGATGCTGTCGGTGGTGCTGGCCAGCTCCGCGATGCGGAACAGCGCCGCCTGCAACCGTTCGCCGCGCTGGCGTTCCAGCACCTGCTGTTGCAGGACCCGGTTGGCGTCGCGCAGGGCCTCGGTGCGTTCGCTGACGCGATGCTCCAGCTCGGCGTGCGCCAGGCGCCGCTCCAGCGCGGTCTGGATGTGTTGCGCCACATAGATCAACAGCGTCTTGTCCTGCTCGTCGTAATGATGCGTCTCGTCATAGCTCTGCATCACCACGCAACCGACCACTTCGCTGCCGCGCAGCAGCGGCACGCCGAGCCAGTCCACGCAATCGGCGCCGGTGGCATGGAAGGGGCCATGGACCTGGGACCCGATTGCGGGCAGCGAACCCATCAATGGCTTGCCGTCGCGGATCACGTACCAGGTCGGGCCGTGCAGGATCGCCTCCATCGGCAAGTCACCGTCAGGCGACGGAGGTTCGGGATCGACCGTGTCGGCGTAGTACGGAAACCGCACGCTGTCGCGCTTCGCCTCATACAACGCGATGTAGAAGTTCTCCGCGTACATCAGGCTGCCGACGATCTTGTGCAGCGCCTGGAACATCGGCGTGAGGTTGGAACCCACCGCGCTGGCCTGGTCGGCGATGGCATACAACGCGCGCTGCAGGAGTTCCGCGCGCGCAAGCTGCTTCACGGAATCGCTCAACTGGTTCCTGTGCGCAAGCGCGCGGACGCGCGCGTCGATCATCTCCGCCGCCGTTTCGATCAGCGCACGTGCTTCGTTGCCGTCGAGCGGGGTGCTGATCCGCAGCGATTCCCGCTCGGACAATTTGACCCGCGCAACCGAGGTGCCGAATTCGGCGGTCTCTTCGGATGCGTCGGCGGGGCAACGTTTGACGCGCGCTTCGGGTACCAGTTTCGCCAGCAGGGCAGCGGCGGCCGTACCCACGGCTTCGAGGTCGGTGGCCGCCCACAGTTCATTGATCGCGCGGCACAGGACCGCTGTGGTCGGCGGCTTGCTGGCCGGTGCAGCCAGATGGTGAACGTCGCCTGCCATGTGTGGTCCAACCCCCCGCAACGGCTCAGAGTGTAACCCGTAGTTCCCACGCCGGTCACCCACCAAGCCGCGGGGCGGCGACGTGGCGGCTTGGTGCACCCGCCGGTTCATGAATTGTTAGCAAAATGTAATTTCGTGGCGTACAATCATCCCCAAAGACGGTACGGTTTCCCGTGCCGGACGTGTCGTGGATGACAGTTCGTTCGGGCTAGAGAATGCGTCGATTGCTTGCCAGCGCAGTGCTCACCGGCTTGGCCTTGGCCCTGCCGGCATGGGCGTTTGCGCAAGCGGCGCCGATGCCGGTGATCCCGGCGCTCAAGACTGTGCATCCGGGCAAGGCCACCGCCAAGGCGCCGGTGTGGCAGCAGGACGGCAACAAATTGTCGGTGACGGCGAGCGGTCGCGCGAGCAACACCGTTCCCTCGGCTGCCACGGCTCCGCTGGATGGCCAAGCCCATTCTGCGGGCGCGGGCGTCCAGTTCACCTCCAAGCCAGGGCTGACCGCGCACGTCAACGTCAACGAGACCCGCTGGACACAGCTGGCGCCAACCTGTGCGCTTGGCACGTCGGGCTGTCTCGGTATCGCACCGGTGGACGGCGTGCAACGTGGCGAGGTCGGCGCGGGTTATGCCGGCCACGGCGTGACCCTCGATCTGTCGATCGGCCAAGCGCAGAGCGAGCCCGCGGCCACGCACGTGCGCAACGCACCGCTGCCGCGCGTGTTGCCGTCGGAAGGCGGCGCGGACGTTGCCGCGCCGCTGTGGTTTCGCAACAGCACGGCCACCAGCCTCAATGCGCGCGGCAAGGTCGACCTGGCGCCCGATACCAGCCTGAACCTCGGTGCCAGCGTCGGCCACGTGAAGTTTTTGCCGGGCTCCGGCTTGGCGGCCGATGATGCGCTCGACCAGACCACCCTCAGCCTCGGCATCCAGCATGGTGCCGTGCGTGGTGCGATCGTCGGACACATGCTCGAGCCTGACGTACCTGGTTCGATGTTGGGCCAGAGTCAGCGCTGGAGTGGCGTCGACCTGGGCATCAGCGTTCGCCTGCCGTGGCGAGGCGAGCTGAATTTCGGCGCCCAGAACGTGTGGTCCTCCGGTCGCGCGCCGCTGCTCTTCGGTCCCGGTGGCACTACCCCGGACCAAGGGCGCGTGCCGTACGTGCAATACCACCAGGTTCTGTGAACCACGTTTCGCGGACGGGTGATTCCCCGATTCCGATTAGTCGTCTGCTCGACCCATGTCACGTTGGTTGCGTGGCGGGGCGCTCCAGCGACGGGGCTTGTCACGCGGCGATGGTTGCCGAATGCTTGAGTGCAACGTCCATCGTTTAGCGAATGCATGATCGATCAGTCCGTTGATGAGCTGTGGCGCAGGGCCCGGGTTCTCATGGGTGCGGGCGAGACGGCGACAGCGCGCGGGGTGCTCGAAGCACTGCTGCAGAGGCAGCCAGGGCACTCCGCAGCTCACATGACGTTGAGTCACATCGCCTGGGCGGGTGGCCGGGTGCGCGATGCCGCGCGGCATGCGTTGGACGCAGCACGCGACCCGCCGGCAGAACCGATGTCGATCATTGCGGTCGCCATGGCTTTGCTCCGTGTCGGAGAAACCCTCGCGGCGCGGACCTGCCTCGAACACCCGGCCTTGGTCCAGGCGGATGCGGGGCCGGTCATGATGTATCACGCCGGCGTGTGCCGGGAATTGGGCGAGGATGACGAATCCCTGAGGCTGCTGAATCGCGCCCACGAGCTGCGCGTCGACGGAGCCGAGTTCCGGTTCGCGCGTGGCCTGGAATTCCTCATTTGCGGGCATCCGCGGGAAGCGGAAGCCGATTTCGAGGCGAGCCTCCAGATGGACCCGGCGGCGTGCGCCGCGACGCTGGAACTGGCGCGCCTGCGCAAGCAAACACCCGATCACAATCACTTGGACGATTTCAGTCGCCGGCGATCCTTGGTGACGCAGGGTTCGCCAGATCATGCCGCGGTTGAATTCGCGCGTTACAAGGAATTGGAGGACATCGGCCGTTACGACGAGGCGTGGAAGGCGTTGGCGAAGGGCAATGCCGTGATGCGCGCCCTGCATCCATGGGCTCCGGAACAGACGCGGCACCAGGTGGATCGATTGATCGAAGCCTGCACGCCGGTCTTTTTCGAATCGGGACCGGAAGTCCACGAAGAATCCCAGCCGATTTTCCTTTTCGGGTTGCCCCGATCCGGCACGACGCTGCTCGATCGCCTGCTCGGCGGCCACTCGCAGGTGGTTTCGGCGGGAGAACTGGAGGATTTCGCGCGCCAGCTCTGTTGGGCGGCCGATCAGCGCGCCCTGCTGGACGCGCGGATGCTGGATCGCCTGCCGGAACTGGATTACCGGGAAATTGGCCGCCGTTATCTGGCGCGGACTCAATGGCGGGCGCGTGGCGCGCGTTTCTTCATCGACAAGCAGCCATGGCATTACATGGTTACGGGGTTGATCCATCGCGCGTTGCCGCAAGCGCGCCTGCTGCACTTGGTGCGCGATCCCATGGATGTGTGCTTCTCCAATTACCGTGCACTGCTTGGCGCGCGCCATGCCTACAGCTTCGATCTGCCGACGCTGGCCGGGCATTTCCGTCAGTACAAACGTCTGCTGGCGCATTGGCATGAAGTCATGCCGGGAAAGATCCTGGACGTGTCGTATCGCGATCTGGTTGGCGATACGGAAACCACCATGCGCAAGGTGGTCGAGTTCTGCGGACTGGATTGGGAATCCGCCTGCCTGGATCAATCCCGCAACACAACACCCATCGGTACCCTCAGCGCCGTGCAGGCGCGCGGTGCTATCCGCGGCGGTTTCAGCGCATGGCGCCGCTACGAACGCCATCTGGTGGCGTTGCGAACGGCGCTGGATGCCGATTTTCCCTGATCCACACAGGACTGTCGGATAGCCCCGCCGTGCCGGGCCTCCATGCCCGCGTTCCACCCCACGGATGGGCAGTCACGTGATCAACAGAGGCTTTACCCATTCAAGTTGCGTTCAGCGGCCCGGCAAGCCGAAAACACATGCCGCGACCCCAAACGGGGCGGGACTGCGTATAAACTTGCCGAATCAGCGAATCGGCAGGGGATCGGGCGGCGTGCCTGTTCAGGAATACGGGCTGCCGCATCGAAACGCCGCACGTTGCAGGGGTATTCCCAAAGGGTTAGAAAGTTGTTAGCATCCCATCCTGCCAAGGGGTCGGAGGGGCCTCGGGACCGAGGTAACCGGGACCTTTCCCGAAACTGTTTCACACATCAACAGACGTTTGGAGAGTGTAATGAGACTCGACCGCAGTGAGCTGTCCAAGGCCGTGCAGACGGCTCTTTCGCTGGGTGCCGTTGCTGCCGTCGGTGTTGCGGGCACTGCCTTCGCGCAGAACGCAACCACGGCGCAGAACGGCCAGAACAACCAGCAGCAACCACAAACCCTGCAGACCATTGTGGTCACGGGTTCGCACATCCGCCGCGTGGATCTGGAAACCGCCAACCCGGTGACCACCGTCAGCGCTGCCCAGATCCAGAGCAGCGGTGCCTTGACACTGGGTGATCTGGTCCAGTCCTTGCCGCAGATCACGGGTTCTCCGCAGAACACGCGCGTCAACAACGGCGGTGGCAGCGGCGCGTCCTTCGCCAACCTGCGCGGCCTCGGCAGCGGTCGTACCTTGGTGCTGATCGACGGCCAGCGCATGCTGAACCAGGACCTCAACATCATCCCGGCCGAACTGGTCGAGCGCATCGAAGTGCTGAACGACGGCGGTGCGGTGACCTACGGCTCCGACGCCATCGGTGGCGTGATCAACTTCATCCTGAAGAAGAACTATCAGGGTGCGCAGTTCTCCGCCAATTACGGCATCTCCGACCACGATGACGGCGAGCGCACGGGCGCCAGCTTCATCTTCGGCCAGACTTCCGACAAGGGCAGCATCCTTGCCGGTGTGGACTACAACAAGCAGGACGGCATCTCGTCGGGTGCCCGCGACTTCTCCAAGCTCGCCCTGTACCGCTACTACGGCAACATCTACGCGTTCGGTTCCAGCCGCAATCCGTTCGGCCGTGCGTTCCTCAGCACCACCGATTCGAACGGTGTTGCGGCGACCGCGCCGACCCAGGCGGGTTATGGTTGTGGCAGCGTCACCCGCAAGGCCCCCGGTGCCGGCACGGGCCAGGCACTTTCGGATTACCGCTGCTACAGCGGTGCCACCGACTCGTACAACTACCAGGCGGTCAACTACGACCTGACCCCGCAAGAGCGCACCAACGCGTTCTTCAAGGGTGACTACCAGTTGACCGACAACGTACAGGTGTTCGCCAACGTCTTCCACAACAAGACCACCTCGAACTCGGCGCTGGCGGCGCTGCCATTCGACGCGTTCAGCGATGGCGTGGTCATTTCCAAGGACAGCATGTACAACCCGTTCGGCGTGGACTTCGGCCCATCGACGAACAACTTCACGGGAAGCACTGACAAGAACGGCGTCGCGAATGGCTACGCCCAGTACAACTTCCTGACCCGCTGGACCGGGGTCGGCCAGCGCCAGGGCCACGTCACCACGACCACCGATCAGGGCACCCTCGGCCTTCGTGGCACCATCGGTACCTGGAACTGGGACGCCGAATACACCTACGGGCATTTCAGCCAGCAGATCCACACCCTGGGCGATTTCATCTACAACACCCAGTTCAAGCAGGCGCTCGGTCCGTCGATGCTGGTCAACGGCGTGCCCACCTGTGTGGCCACAGCCGGGGATGCCGCCTCGGCGATCCCGAACTGCACACCGCTCAACATCTTTGACGTCAACGACCCGGCATCGCTCGCGGTGGAAAAGCAGTACGTCGCGACGCTGTTTGCCAACAACCTGACCGTACGCCGGCAGTACGCGGTCAACGCCAACGGCCCGATCTTCAGCCTGCCGGCCGGCGATGCGGAGTTGGCGGTCGGCGCGGATTACCGCAAGGAATACGCAAACAACCTCGTCGACTACCTCACCATCGCCAATCCGCTGACGGGTACCTGCTCGGCGCCGCAGTCGGCTTGTACCTCGCCCCTGCAGGGCGGCTTCAACGTCAAGGAAGCCTACGGCGAATTGTTCATCCCCGTCCTGAAGGATATGCCGTTCGCCCATGCGTTGAACGTCGACCTGGGCGCGCGTTATTCGAAGTACTCGCTGGCCGGCAGCACCAGCAACTGGAAGGTGTCGGTCGAGTGGCGGCCGATCGAAGACCTGCTGCTGCGCGGTACCGTGCAGAAGGTCTTCCGCGCGCCGACCTTGGGCGCCCTGTTCGCCGCCGCATCCGGCAACGCGCCGCCGTTCAATGATCCCTGCATCGGGCTGGACGCATCGCAGCTTGCGGCCCACTCGAACGCCTGTCAGAACGTACCGCCGGGCTCCACGTTCCAATCGCTGCAGAACGGCCTGGCTCAGGCGACAGGCGTCCTTTCCGGTTCGGTCGCGGCCGGCGTCAATCTCGCACCCGAGCAGGGCAAATCGTTCGACTGGGGCGCGGTCTACTCACCGCACTTCGTGCCGGGCCTGACGCTCAACGCGGATCTGTGGCGGATCTACCTCAACAACACGATTACCCAGCCTGGTGCGGGCGTCATCGCAGGCACCTGCTTCTCCAATAACGCCAGCCCGCTGTGCGCCCTGATCCATCGCCGTCCCAATGGCCAGGTCGCGTTCATCAGCCAGCCGACCGTCAACCTGGGGCGACTCGACACCAGCGGTCTGGATGCGGGCCTGACATACCAGATCCCGCAGATGGCTTGGCTGCCGGGCCGGTTCACCCTGGCCGTATTGGGCACCTACCTGACCCGCTACAACATCAACACCGTGCCGGGTTCGCCGGGCGGGCAGGTCTTCCATGTGGCTGGCCATTACTACAACAGCATCGGCTCGTATCCGCGCGTGCGCGGCCAGCTCAACCTGAACTGGCAGGACGGCCCGTGGAACGCTTCCTGGCGTATCAATTACATCGGGTCCGAAACGGCCGGCAGCTGGAACCCGGCCGAGAACCAGAACGGCGAGAGCGGCTCGCAGTTGTACGCCTTCCGCGTGCCGACCATCGTGTACAACTACGCGCAGGTCAGCTACGACGTCCAGCCGCTCAACACCACGCTGTCCGTCGGTGTGGACAACGTGTTCGACAAGCAGCCGCCGATCTTCACCCAGTCGATCACGCTCAACGCCGATACCGACGTGAACACGTACGACACGATCGGGCGCTTCTACTGGGCCCGTGCGACCGTCAAGTTCTGATCGGATCGTCAGAGTTGCACATTCAAGCCGCGCGGTGCGAACCGCGCGGTTTTTTTTGGCACGCTGCGACACACACGCCGTCGCCGTACGAGAACGATCCGCAATCAGGCCGGAACGACGTCGAACGCGATCGTCAGGCGGCTGTCGCCGGGTGCCCCGGAAAACGGCACCGTCCCGTGCCAGAACCACGAGGGAAACAGCACCAGCAGGCCGGGTGCGGGGCGCACGAAATATTCCGCGGGCAGCGGTGGCGTGGTGGGGTAGGCCGGCTCGCCGAATTGCAGCCAGCCCTCGCCACCATCGGCGCCGAGGGTCTGCGGAATCTGTATGTAGCAAGCGGAAGACAACCAGCCTTCGGGGTGGTAATGGTTGAAGTGATAGCCGTGGGGGCGCAGGCGCACCGACCAGATTCCGCTAAGCTTGTAGTGACCGGTGTTACGCCGGCGAAGTGGGTCGTCGCCTTTGCCAAGGGCCTCCATGTAGCGTCGAATCGGTCCCTCGATGGCCTGCGCGAATGCGCGGATCGCCGGATCTGCCGCGTGCTCGAGCACGAGGTCCGCCTGGGTTCCGTGACGCAGCGATTGCCCGATCGGATGCGTGCGCAACGCGTGCAGCTTGAGCAGCCCGCGTGCAAGGTCGTCGAGATACGCGGGCAGATCCGCCCAGCCCGCAGGGGTATCGATCATCGCGGGCTTGACGAATCGGTCATAGTCGTAAAGGGCGCGATAACGCGGATCGCCCAGCATGCGCCACGCGGTGGCTTGCAGTGCTATCGCGAGGCCATCGTCGGGATTGGACGCCAGCAATCTGGCCGCCAACGCCTCCGCCTGGTTGGCACGCCCCGCCGCCAGCAAGGCATTGCCATAGGTACCGAGCGTGAGGGGATTCTCTGGGGTGCGTTTCCATGCGCGTTCGGCATGCATCAGCGCACGCGCTGCGTCGCATTTGACGGCCGTTTGCGCTGCGGCGATGTGCAGGGCCGGGTCGTCCCCAGTACGCGCGAGAGCCGCATCAAGTTCGGCAAGCGCCGCTTCGGGGTCGCCCGATGCCTCCAGTAGTTTCGCCTTGAGGATATGCAGTGTCGTGAGCGCGGGTACAACCCTGAGCGAGGCGTCGATCTCGGAGACGACCGTCCGGGCGTCGCCCGTGCGCATCCAGAGCGTCTCCGCAAGGTTGACGTGAGCCTCCAGGTAATCCGGCCGCAAGCGGATTGCGTTGCGGAATTCGGATTCGGCCTCCTCGAAGCGTTGCTGACCCAGCAAAGCGCGCGCCAGGACAAAGCGCGATTGCGCGCCGTCGAGTCCGCCGCCCAATATGTTGCGTACGGTTTGCTCCGCCGCGACGTGTTGCCCGCTGTCGGCGAACGCAGCGGCCAGTCCGAGGCGCGCGTTCGGGTCGGCTGGCGCGGCCGCAACGGCTTGCTGAAACGCAGGTATGGCACGCGCATGGTCCGCCATGGACAGCAACGCCTGGGCACGCAACATCAACAATGCCGGGGTTTGCCCGACCGTGCGGATGAAATCATCGACCAACTGGCAGGCATCGCTGGCACGATGCTGGGCAAGCAACGCCTTGGCGAGATTGGTCGTAGCCGGAACGTGTCGGGGTTCAAGGGCAAGCGCCTGGCGCAGGCTGGCCTCGGCCTCCGGAAGGCGACCCTGGGCCCCCAGGATTTCGCCCAGCAACGCGAGTGAGGAGGGATTGCCGGGCTCCAGGCCGATTGCTGATCGAACCGCGCGTTCGGCGCCGATCGAATCGCCAGTGTTCAGCAGTGCTCCGCCCAGCAGCCAGTGTGCCCGGCCCACGCCTGGATGAGCACGCAGGAATCGCTCGAGAAGTGGCCGTGCCTGGGCAAACTGGCCCGCCTGCATCATGCGTGCTGCGGCGTCCAGTTGCGGTGCTGCCATGGGGGAGGAAGCTGGCATGGGCAGGTCGATCCGTTGGTTGAAGGTCTCGCTTGGAGCAGCAGACAAAACACGCCGTCGCAACCCCGAAGTCAAGCGTGCGCACGGGGCTGCGTCAGCCGAGAAAATCAGCGCGGCGTGGCCGAATCGTCGGTATAGTTTAGTGTTGTACGCGAAGCAGGGCGCTAGTGATGTGTGATGATTCCGAAACCGCGACCTCGAATATGGTCGCCTTGGCCGAACGCGGGGCGTTCAGCGAGGCCGAACGAGCCGCCCGTGAATGCGTCACCCGCCAGCCGGACGAGGAGTTGGCGTGGAGCGTCCTTGGCTTCAGCCTGCTGCAACAACAACGGACGCGCGAGGCGACTGAAACCTACCAGCAGGCCGCCAAGCGGTTTCCGGGGAACCCGTTGCATTGGAACAATCTGGGAACGGCCATGCGCCGCAACGGCCAGTTGCGTGATGCCGAGCAGGCATATGCCAAGGCGCTGCAATTGCAGCCGGACAACCCCCAGTTTCTCGCCAACATGGGATTGCTCTATCTCGAGTGGAAAAGGGTCGTTGCGGCACGCGATTACCTGTGGCGTGCGTTCCAGTTGGATCAGACCGATTACGAGGCGCGCGTCTTCGGCTGCCAGATGTGCCTGGAATGCGGGGACGACGATCGTGCCGAGCAGATCCTGCGGGACTGGAAATCCTGGGTGGACCTGGTCGATGGGCCGTTGCGGGTGGACCTCGCCGCGATGCTGCTGCGCCTGGGCCGGAATTCGGACGGCGAAAAATTGCTGCGCGAGCAACTCGACGATCCGCTAAGCGGCACCGCGGCGCGTGCGCGGTTGGTGATGACGCTCGAACGCTTCAATCGGGTGGATGAGGCACGCGCCTTGCTCGAACAGTTGCCGGAACCCGCCATGGTCGAAGACGCCGACTTGCGGGGCGAGGTCATCGAAGCCCGCGCCGTGATGGCGGCACGCGGCAAGGATCCCGCTCACGCGCGCGCGTTGCTCGAAGGCCTGCTCGGCGAACCCGGCGCCGAGCGCCGCGACACCATGGCCTGGTTTCTGCTGGCCAAGCTGTGCGACAAACAGGGGGACGCTGCGGCATGCATGGAGTACCTGCGGCTGGCGCACGAGTCGCAGATGAAGATTGCCGTGCAGCTCGTGCCGGAGCTGGTCGAACCTAGCTCCAACCCGATGAACATTGCCGATTACCGCGTGTGCGAGCAGGATTTCCGCAACTGGAAGCCCGTCGCAGCGCCCACGCTCGAGGACTCACCGATCTTCGTGCTCGGCTTCCCGCGATCTGGCACCACCATGCTGGAGCAGATGCTGGATGCGCATCCCGGCATGGCCTCGATGGATGAGCAGCCGTTCATCCAGCGCGTGATCGAGCGGATGCAGTCGATGGGGCTGGAGTATCCCGACCAGCTCGGCAAGCTGGACAATGCGCAATGCGCGACGCTGCGTGATGTCTACTGGCAGGCCGTTGCCCGTGTGGTGCAATTGCAGCCCGGGCAGCGGCTGGTGGACAAGAACCCCCTTACGATGCTGCGGCTGCCGTTGCTGGTACGACTGTTCCCGAGCGCGAAGATCATCTTTGTCATGCGTCACCCGTGCGACGTCGTGTTCAGCAATTACCTGCAGCACTTCAATGCGCCCGCATACATCGCGCTTTGCTCGACACTGCCGCGGTTGGCCAACGGTTATGCGACCGCGATGCGATTCTGGAATCAGCACGTCGCGTTGCTGAAGCCGCGGGTGTTCGAATGGCGCTACGAGGACGCCGTGCGCGAATTCGAGACGCAGGTGGAACGCCTCGGCGAGTTCCTGCAACTGGGCGATACCGCGCCGCTGCGCCAGTTCAGCGAGCACGCCATGCGCAAGGGTTACATCGGTACGCCCAGTTATGCGCAGGTCGTGCAGCCCGTGTACGCAAGCGCGATCGGACGCTGGCAGCGCTATCGCACCTACTTCGAGCCGGTCCTGCCATTGCTAGAGCCCGCCATGCGGCACTGGGGTTACGATGCCTGAGCATCCCACGTCGTTGCCCAGGGCTGGCCTCGATCTGCGTGACTACGTGCGCTGGTACGACGGCGTCCTGACGCCGGCGTTCTGCGAGCAAATGATCGCCTCGTTCCGGCGGGCAAGTACGCATCATGTCAAGCGGGAGCGTGGCTGGCGTGCCGGGCTCGAAACCAGCGCATGGACCGAGCTGGACATCACGCCGATGGCGGACCCGGCACTGAAGGGTTTTTTCTATCAGCAGATCGACGAATACCTGGCGCGCTACAACGCGGATGTGCGGCTGGACATTCCGATTCCGGCCACCTCGTTGCTTGCTCCCCTGCGGATCAAGCGCTATCTCCCGGAAGCCCTGGAGGAATTCCAGATGCACTTCGATTCGATCGGGGAAGTCGCCAACCGCTACCTCGTTTACCTGTGGTACCTCAACGATGTCGCGGAGGGTGGCGAAACCGAGTTCGGCAGCCTCGGGATCAAGGTGTGTCCGCGCGCCGGACGGCTGCTGATGTTTCCACCCTACTGGATGTTCCAGCACGCCGGAAGGCCACCCGTTTCGGGCGAGAAATACATCCTCTCGACCTACATGCTGTTTCCGTCGGGGGGACGCTGATCGAAGTCGCCCACCGGCTCGTCTTCACGGAAGCGCAGGAGTTCGGGCAGATGCGTGGCGTAATTTTTCCAGCGCCCCACCGAACTGGCATAAACCGGTTGCCGAGCTTGCCACAGGCTGGCCGTGCCGATGCTGGTGGGGGATGCGACCGGCGTCGGATTCGGATCCGCGGCGGGCAGCCCCAGCCAAACCACCAGTCCGGCCATCACGGCTTGCGGCGCGGTGACGAGCTGCTCGTAGCGCACCGTACGGATCGAGTCCGGATGCGCATCGTGCCAATGCGCCATCAATCGCTCGCAGTCGCGCATTGCCATCGCGATATCGGAGAAGTCGTAGGCATAACCCTGCACGTCCTCCAGGAACGACTGCATCCACAGCGACAGCGCGTTGTCACGCGCGTCGCGTCGGCAATGCACGATGCGTGCGTTGGGGAACAGCGCAAGCATCAGGTCAACGTAACGAAAGTTGAGCGGCTGTTTGTCGATGAACCAGCGCGCCGCCTGGGGATCGTCCTGCCGCATCTGTTCGGCGTAAGTCCCGGCGGCGCGCTGCAATGTGGAACGATCCGGGTACCCGGTCGAGATGATTTGCCGGGCCAGCGTGGCCATCCACGGTGACTCGCCGCGATTGCACATTTGCGGATACCGCGCCAGGAGCTCGGCAACCAGGGTGGTGCCCGAACGCGGCATTCCGACGATGAAGACGGGGACAAAATCGAGTGGCGGTTCCAGGCGTTGACGCGTCGGGTCGGCCTTCAACAGCTCTTCGACTTCGTCCTGCCAGTCCCGATGCGACCACCGCGTCAGCGAGCGTGCGAGCGCGTTGGCCTTGCGCGAGTACCCCGCGGCATGAGCGAAATCACCGATGTCGTCGTGCGCTTTGGCGAGGGCGAACAGCACGGTTGAGCGAGCCCTGTCGCCGAGATCGCCGCGCCGCAGGCAGTCGCGAAAACGCGTGAAGTCGGGGTGCGTCGCGTCACGATAGCGCTGCATCGAGGCCAGTCCGAGCGGGACGTGCCACTCGCAGGCCTGCGGGGCGCACTCGAGCGCGTACAGGTAATGCGCGCGAGCACGCTCGAAATCGCCCAACTGCATTTCCAGCATGCCCGCGTAGGCATGCAATCGTGGATCGCCCGGAGCGGCGGCAATCGCGTGCTCGGCGATCACCGCGGCGTCGCGTTTGCGACCGCAGTCGTCGAGCAGCTCGACGGCCTTGATGGCCAGTTCCGGGTCGTATCGTCCGTGCTCGAAATGGTCGCGCATGACAGCAGCGGCGGCGGCGCTGCGGCACCGGCTGATAAGGAGACGCGCCAGCGTGAACGCGGTGGCAGCATCCTCCCGGCGCTCGGTGAAGAGTCGCGCCAGCAGGGTTTCGGCTTCACGCTCGCGTCGGGTCAGGCTGTAGATGCCGGCCAAGATCCGGCGCAGTTCGAAGGATCGCGGGTACTTCTGCAATGCGAGTGACACCGCCGTTTCCGCGCCGGTGTGATCGCCATGCAGCACCAGCGTGCGCGCACGTTCCAACCATGCCTGCTCGGAGTTCGCGGCGGGCGGCATGGATTACCCCGCGAACGGCGGGAGCCCCAGCGCCGCACGCAACGGATCGAGCAGCGCACCGTACCGCGGCGCACGGGCCGTGTCGGCGCGCAGGGGTTGGCGCACCTGCATCGCGCTGGGCGTGCTTACGCCGCGCTGGTTTTCATGAAAGCGCAGGCAACCCTCCTCGAACGGCAAGCCGCAGAATTCCAGAAGGGCGCGGATGCTTTTCTCGGGTTCGGCGATCAGTTCCTCGTAGACGTGCTGGTGCACGTGCGCGGGATGCAACGCCTGCCAGCGGCCCGCGCTGCGATCGAAGTCGCGCCAGTACGCAGCGAGGTCGGTGAACGTGCGTGCGTATTCGTTGTTGTCGAGGTGCTGGCGGTAGCACGAAAAACATGTTTCCAGTGGATCACGGCGGCAGCAGATGATCCTTGCAGCCGGCAACATCGCGCGGATCGCACCGATGTGGTACCAATTGCCGGGCAGCTTGTCGACGCAAACGGGCCTGCGTGCATGCCAGCGCGCTGTGCGTTGCAGATAGCGTTCGCCGAGACGCCGCCAGCCTTCCGGCGGAGTCTGCTTCACCCAGGTCGGATACGGCTCGCCGAGACGATCCGATTCTTCGGTCAGGGCCATGGGGAGATCCGTCAGTTCGCCGGGACCTTCGACCATGGAATGGGACGCGAGGATCTGCTCGACCAGGGTGGAACCCGAACGCGGCAGCCCGGTGATGAAGATGACGCCGCTGCCCGCTCCGGTGTCGGGGGAAGGCGTGGGCGGTGGCGTGAACGCATCGAGGATCATGGATATCCCGGCGCTGAATGCCTCTGCGCTCCAAGTCCTGCGCCTACGGGCGACCGCATGTGCCCGCTCCAGTGCATCCAGTGATTCGACGTAGCGGCCCTCGTCGTCGAGAGCCTTAGCGAGCGCGAGACCCATGGCGATCATGTCGTTGTCGTTGGCACGGCTGTCGCGCATGGCACGCTTGATCTGGTCGACGTCGCCGGGGGCAAAACGGACGGTCTTGAGGTCCGCCAGGCCCCACCAGGCCGCCCCGGTCCACGGTTGCTCGGCGATGACGCGGCGGTATTCAGCCGCGGACTGACCGATGCGGTTTTCGGCTCGCAACATGTCGCCCAGCAGTACGCGTGCCGGCATGTACGCCGGGTTGAGTGCGACCGAGCGCTGCAGGGCGTCGGTCGCTTCCGCGTGGCGCATGCAGCGGGTTAGCATCGCACCGAGATTGAACCATGCGATCGCGAGATCCGGTTGCAGGTTGCAAGCGTGCCTCAATGTTTCGATCGCCGCGTCGTACTCGCCCGCCTGGCCGAGAATCGTTCCCAGCGTGTTGTAGTAAAGGGGATCAGCGGGACGCTTGGCCACCGCGCGCTGCATCGCGGCAATTGCGCCGGAATAGTCGCCGCGCAGATTCTGGATGCCCGCACGCAGGCGCAGGACTTCGGGATGATCCGGGCAGGATGCCAGCAAGGGGGCGAGCTTCGCATCCGCGAGATCGGGGCCGCCCGTCTCGATTGCCTGCGCGGCCGCCATCACCTGCTGTGCGGCGAACGGACTCAGCCCTTGCAAACGCGAAACCACCATCACTTCTATTCTCGGTCGAGTTCGGGTATTTCAAAACAGCAGGTAAGTGGAAATCATGTACTTGTCGTTGGAGCGCGGCGGCAACCCTGCGTGCTGAAACATCCAGTACGGCGGGAACATCAATAAGCGTCCCTGCTGCGCCTTGACGCGCAATCCGAGGTCGCAGAACTCCGTCTCGCCTCCTTCGCTCACGTCGTTCAAGTACCACAGGAACACCATGTAACGGTTTGAGCAATAATCGAGCGCATCGAAGTGGGGTTGGAAATGGTCGCCGGCATCGACGGAATAGCGCTTGATGCGCAGGTTTTCAAGGCGACTGCGCGGCGGGATCGGCAGCGTCAATGCCACACGCTCGTTGTAGACGGCGAGATGGCGGATGGCCTGTTCGCGGAAAAAGGCCTCGAATGAAGCGTCGGCCGCCTTCGTCAAGTTGAGCTCCGTCCACGCGCTTTCCTCGAGCGGGTTCGTGCCGCCCCGACCGCCGCGGGCATGAAAACGCGAGAGGCGGTTAAACGACTCGACCATCCGCTGGCAGAAACCAGGCTCCAGGGCATCGTCGAAACACTGCACGTAGTGGAGCAGGTCCCGGGCTGCGGGGATTTCCGGGTTGGGTGTCGTCATGTCGCCGCGCTCAGGCAAGTCCCTGCAGCCGCGAGTCAAACTCCACGACCGCGGCGGTCAATGCGGTCAGGGCGTCGCGTTCCAAGGACGAAAGGCCCGGGTTCCAGACCTCGAGAGCGAGCGCGCGTACCGGCGCGTCGCCGGCTGCGTACTGGAATCCGAAGCTGGGGTCGAATGCCAGCGCCTGGCCGGCGTGCAGTTGCCGGGGCTCGCCACCGACCGTGACGCGTAACGGCGCGCTTCCCGCGAAGCCGACGACAATCGTGCAGAAGGCGTTGCTGCGCCCGCGGCGCGCCGGCGTGCCGGTCCCGGGTTGCAACGCCAGGATTTCCACGTCGGGAGCGTAGTTGGGGATGCGCACCAGCGGCGCGAAATCGAGCATGCCGGACAATTGCGGAGCCCGGGCTCGCATGGTGTCCTGGAAGATACCGCGTTGACACAAGGGGATTCGCCGTTCTCCAGCAGGCGCCCTGGGAGCGCCGGATGTTACCGTCATCGCATCCAGGCTGAAAGGCGGAAAAACGGTGTCTTCCTCCCCAGGGTCGCCGATGCAGGCAAGCGCTTCGCCGTCGAGGGACGCGGAGCGGGCCGACCAGTCGGCGAGCCAGTCGAACGCGGCGGTATCGAGAAAGCATGCCGCGCCCGGATCCGGCATGTAGAGGAACGTTGGTTGCTGACGAGGATCTGCCGGCATCTCGACTCGTTCGCGCAGGTAGATTGCCAAGGCCGCGTCGATACGGCCGAGTCGCGCGGCGTTGATGCCGCGGCGGAAGGGTTCCAGGACACTTCCGAACAGATTGTGCCGGCCCGTATCCACGTATCGCATGGCGTGTTTCACGAGCTGACGCAAACCGGAGTCTGTCGTCGACTCGCTCAGCCATTGTCCGTCGGCCTGGGCGTCGAGAATCGCCCGGAAGTAATGCAGCAACGCCATTTCCGGCCGGCCGTCCAACTCGTAGACGTTGGCTAGCAGCAGGCGCGCCGTGGTGTTGCGGCCATCGCCAGGCTCCAGGGCTCGTTCGAATACCGAGCGCGCCTCATCCATGCGTTGTGCGCTGCGGTATGCAACTCCAAGTTCCATCAACACCCCAGTGTCGTTGCGGTTGGCCTGTGCTGCGCGGCTGAGCATGGTCACTGCTTCGCCGGGCTCGCCGCGCGACAGTGCGGCATTGGCCAGAAACCGGAGTGCTTCGACTTGATCCGGTTGTGTGGCCGCCACTTGCCGGTACGCCCGCTCCGCATCTGCAAGGTTGCCCTGGCGTACATGCGTGCGGGCGATTTCCAACTCGCTGTTGGTGGTGGATTCGAACGAGAAGGGAGGGTCCGATGCCATGACGCGAGGGGATTCCGCGGTGCGCAGGGGCAAGATTCTAACAGGCGACCGCGACGCCCATGCCGGTACAGCGCACTTCTTGCGGGTACATGTTGGTCCAGAGAAACCGCGCAGCGGGGCGGGTGATTACGGTGACACTGTCGCTGCCGGGTAGCCTCGACCTCAAGACCGGTGATCGTTTGTTGCTCGACTTGAGCGGAGGAAGGTTTCGCGAGGAGGGTCCGCGTGAACACGAGCGAGGCCAACAAGACGTTGGGGGGCGTTTTCCCGCCCAGGACGTCGGGACCCATCTCTCCCGAGCTGCGGCCGGACGTAGTCGCCAAGGCGCGTGGAGAGATTCATTTCGCCTTGTGCGGCAACATCCTCCGTTACGGACATGGGTTTGTCGCGTCCACCAACCTTTCAGAGCCGAAGGACGCTTCCGGCAATTGGATTCCGTTGTTTACGTGTCCATGCGTCGAGTGCCTTCAGCAATTCGACCTGAGCCTCAAACGGGTGTTCGAGTAGGGATCGGGCGCCTCGATGCCTTACTGGATGCAACGGGCAGGATTCGTGACCAGTATCGAAAACAACCGGCAATGGTTCGAAGCCATGGCTTCGATGAAGAACGAGAAGGTCAAGTCGATCCTCGATGAAACCGATGGATTTCCGTTCCGGATCAGGAAGGAAAGTGTCAGGCTGGGGCGAGCCATACGCCAAACCGTCATCCGAAGGTGAGAGGCACCGGTTTGTGATACGTCGCCTGAAACAGCGAGGCGCGGCTTGCGCCGCGCCCATCGTGGCGCGTCCGGTTTTCGGAAACCGGACGGTCAATAGCGGTAATGATCGGCCTTGTACGGGCCTTCCACCGGCACGCCGAGGTAGTCGGCCTGGTCCTTCGAAAGCTTGGTGAGCTTGACGCCGATCTGCTCCAAATGCAGGCGCGCAACTTCCTCGTCCAGTTTCTTCGACAGGCGGTAGACCTTTTTTTCGTACTTGTCCTTGTTTGCCCACAGGTCGATCTGGGCGAGCGTCTGGTTCGAGAACGAGTTCGACATCACGAACGACGGATGGCCGTGCGCGCAGCCGAGGTTCACCAAGCGGCCTTCGGCCAGCAGGTAGATCGAGTTGCCGCTGTCGAAGGTGTACAAGTCGACCTGCGGTTTGATATTGAGGTGCTTGGCGGCCTTCTGCAGGCGATCCACCTGGATCTCGTTGTCGAAGTGGCCGATGTTGCAGACCAGCGCGTGGTTCTTCATGCGCTGCATGTGTTCCAGCGTGATCACGTCACGGTTGCCGGTGGTCGTGACGTAGATGTCGGCCTGGCCCAGCGTGTCTTCGACGGTCGCGACCTGGAAACCTTCCATCGCGGCCTGCAACGCACAGATCGGGTCGATCTCGGTGACGATCACGCGCGCGCCGAAGCCCTTGAGCGAATGCGCGCACCCCTTGCCGACGTCGCCGTAGCCGCACACCACGGCCACCTTGCCCGCGACCATCAGGTCGGTCGCGCGCTTGATGCCGTCGGCCAGCGATTCGCGGCAGCCATACAGGTTGTCGAACTTCGACTTGGTCACCGAATCGTTGACGTTGATCGCGGGCACCAGCAACTTGCCGGCTTCGGCAAGCTGGTACAGGCGATGCACGCCGGTGGTGGTTTCCTCGGACACGCCGCGCCATTCCGACGCGACCTTCTTCCAGAAGCCGGGGCGTTCCGTGCGGGTCTTCTTCAACAGATCCTTGATGACTTGTTCTTCGTGGTTGGCGCCGGGTTCGTCCACCCACTTCGAGCCGTCTTCCATTTCGACGCCCTTGTGGATCAGCAGCGTCGCGTCGCCGCCATCATCGACGATCAGTTCCGGTCCGGTCATGCCGGGATGCGTCAACGCATCCAGCGTGCACTGCCAGTATTCCTCCAGCGTCTCGCCTTTCCACGCGAACACGGGCACGCCGCTCGCCGCGATCGCGGCGGCGCAGTCATCCTGGGTCGAGAAGATGTTGCACGAGGCCCAGCGCACCGAGGCGCCGAGTGCGGTCAGCGTCTCGATCAGCACCGCGGTTTCCTTGGTCATGTGCAGGGAACCGGTGACGCGCACGCCCTTCAGCGGCTTCTGCGGCGCGTAGCGGGCGCGGATCTGCATCAGGCCCGGCATTTCCTGCTCGGCCATGGTGATGCGCTTGCGGCCGAGGTCGGCTTGGGAGATATCGCGCACCTTGTAATCGTGCGAAGTGGTTTCTTTGGCTACAGCGTTCATGAGTTTTCTCCGATTGATGGGCGCTGTTGGAAAGGATGCCGAGCCTCACTCGTGCGTTTCAAAAGCACGAGTTGCAACGCCCCTCGGCGAGCAAAGCCTCCTCCTTCGGTATGAAGGGCGGAGCGAAGCGAACGCGCGCGAAGCGCGCGAGGGGGATGGCTCTTTCGATGTGGGGGCCATCCCCCGCTGCCCGCGGCAGCGACCCCCTTCGCAAGCGAAGGGGGTGAAAACATCACTTGATCTTTGCCGCCTTGCGCAGCGCGTCGGCGCGGTCCGTGGCTTCCCACGAAAACGCGGTGGCGGTCTCGGACTTCTTCACCGGCTTGCCGCCTGCGCGATCTTCCCACTTGTAGGTGTGCTGGAACGGCTTGCGGCCGAAGTGGCCATAGGACGCAGTCGACTGGTAGATCGGATGGATCAGGTCCAGCATCTTGATGATGCCGTACGGACGCAGGTCGAAATGCGCGCGGATCAGCTTCTCGATCTTGTCGTCCGAGATCTTGCCGGTGCCGAACGTCGTCACCGAAATTGAGGTCGGTTCGGCCACGCCGATCGCGTAGGAAATCTGCACCTCGCA
>Ga0207647_10000441_pt1 | contig 33790 bp, 25 predicted proteins | sample KBSCornC2_FD_184295 | JGI IMG/M metagenome (GOLD analysis project Ga0207647, IMG submission 184295) | Corn rhizosphere microbial communities from Kellogg Biological Station, Michigan, USA - C2 (SPAdes) (version 2) | ecosystem: Host-associated > Plants > Roots > Rhizosphere ... | reverse complement strand
TGGGTGCCGCCGTCGCGCTGCGGAATGTTGTTCGTGAAGCACAGCACGTTTTCGTTGTAGCTGTCGTTCCACTGCATCGCGACTTCCACGCCGACACTGTCCTTCTCGCCGACCACGTGGAAGATCGTCGGATGCAGCACGGTCTTCGTCTTGTTGATGTACTCGACGAAACCTTTCACGCCTCCCACGAACGCGAAATCGTCTTCCTTGCCAGTACGCTGGTCCGTCAGCCGAATCCGCACACCGTTGTTCAGGAACGAAAGCTCGCGAATCCGCTTGGCCAAAATGTCGTAGTGATATTCGACGGTACCGAAGATCGCCTGGTCGGCCATGAAATGCACTTCAGTACCGCGCTTTTCCGTATCGCCGAGGAATTGCATCGGCGATACGTGCTCGCCGTTCACTTCCTCGATCACGCGGTTTTGCGGCACCCCGCGATGAAACTCCATGAAGTGCTTCTTGCCGTCGCGGCGCACCGTCAGCCGCAACCAGCTCGAAAGCGCATTCACGCACGAGACACCGACGCCGTGCAGGCCGCCCGACACCTTGTAGCTGTTCTGATCGAACTTGCCGCCCGCATGCAACTCGGTCATCACGATCTCGGCCGCGCTGCGCTTGGGATCGTGTTTGTCATCGAGCTTCACGCCGGTCGGAATCCCGCGGCCGTTATCGATGACGGAAACCGAATTGTCCGCGTGAATGGTCACCTGGATTTCATTGCAATACCCGGCCAAGGCCTCGTCGATCGAATTGTCGAGCACTTCGAATACGAGGTGGTGCAAACCGGTGCCGTCCGACGTGTCGCCGATATACATCCCGGGCCGCTTGCGGACTGCCTCCAGACCTTCGAGGATCTGAATCGAAGAGGCGCCGTAGCTGTTGTCGGGCTGCGAAATGTGCTGTTCACTCATGGGTATCTTCCGGTTTTGCATCTACTGCCTGGGTACTACGTACGGTATTTCGGTCTGCCAAATAAACGCCAAAGGGGCGCTGCGCCCCTTGGTCTTGGCTGCTTCCCGGCCGTCGGATCAAATGCGCATCGGCATGACGACGTACTTGAAATCCTCGTTCTCCGGGATGGTGATCAAGGCGCTCGAGCTCGCGTCGGCCACGCTCACCTGCAACATGTCGACCTTCAGGTTCGCCAACACGTCGAGCAGATAAGTGACGTTGAACCCCATGTCGATCGTGTCGCCCTGGTAAGCGATCTCGAGCTCTTCCTGCGCCTCTTCCTGATCGGCGTTGGTCGACATGATCTTCAACTGCCCCGGCTCGATCACGCAGCGCACGCCCTTGAATTTGTCCGAGGTCAAAATGGCCGCGCGCTGCAGCGAACGCTGCAATTCGTCGCGCCCGATCACGAACGTGTTCTTGTGCGCCTTCGGAATGACACGCTGGAAATCGGGGAACTTGCCCTCGACCAGCTTCGAAACGAGTTCGACCTGGCCGAACGTGAACTTCGCCTGCGTCGATGCGATATCGATCGTGACGACATCGTCGATGTCTTCGAGCAGCCGCTGCAACTCGAGAATCGTCTTGCGCGGAACGATCACTTCCTGGCGCGGGAACTCACCCTCGATCTTCATCGACGAATACGCGAGACGGTGCCCGTCGGTCGCCACAGCCATCAGCCGGCCACCATCGACGACGAGCAGCATGCCGTTCAGGTAATAGCGGATGTCCTGCTGCGCCATGGCGAAATGCACCATACCGAGCAATTGACGAAACGTCTTTTGCGGGACGGCAAGGCTCGCACCGTAATCCTTGGCCTGGGCGACGGTCGGGAATTCGTCGGCGGCGAGCGTCTGCAGCGCAAAGCGGCTCTTGCCCGATTGCACCGTCAGCCGCTTGTCGGCCAGCGTCAGGCTCACCTGCCCATCGGGCATCGCGCGCAGGATATCGAGCAACTTGCGCGCAGCGACGGTGGTCGCAACCGATTCGCCTCCCACGCCGAAATCGGCCCGCGTCGTGATCTGCAATTCGAGGTCCGTCGACAGAAACGATACGTCCGGACCGTTCTTGGTGATCAGCAGATTCGCGAGGATCGGCAACGTATGGCGGCGTTCGACGATGCCGCTCACGGTTTGCAGCGGCCTGAGGAGGTTGTCTCGTTCGGTCTTGACCAGTTGCATAGGGTTCCTTCGTTGATAGGACGGCAGGGTCCAGCCGCCTCGCCCGGCAGATTCGTCGACTCAAGCGCCGACGCCCCGCATTTCTCCGCGCTTTGTGCCCACTTCCCGCACTTTCCCGCCACCCGCGCAGCCAGGGCGGCTAAACCAATATTGTGCCTGAAAAAGAAACCGACTCCCCTAAATCGGAGGGAGGGCCCGCCGTGCCCCGACCGGACCCGTCCGCGGCTGCTCAGCCCTTCAGCGTTTGTTCCAGCACGTGCAATTCGTGGTTCAGCTGCGCATCCTTGCCGCGCTCGTCGGCGATCTTGCGCACCGCGTGCAAGACGGTGGTGTGATCGCGCCCGCCGAAGAGCTCGCCGATCTCGGGCAAACTCTTTTGCGTGAGTTCCTTCGCGAGATACATCGCAATCTGGCGCGGCCGCGCAATATTCGCCGGACGCTTCTTCGAATACATATCGGCGACTTTGATGTTGTAGAAGTCGGCGACGGTCTTCTGGATGTTCTCGACGGAGATCTGCCGGTTCTGCACGGTCAGCAGATCCTTGAGCGCCTCTTTGGTCAGCTCGATCGAAATCTCGCGGCCGTGGAACTTCGAATAGGCGAGGATCTTCCGCAGCGCGCCTTCGAGCTCGCGCACGTTCGAGCGCAGATGCTTGGCCACGAAAAACGCCACATCCTCCGAAAGACTCACGCCTTCGGACTGCGCCTTGCGCATCAGAATGGCCACGCGCATCTCGAGCTCGGGCGGCTCGATGGCCACGGTGAGCCCCGAGTCGAAGCGCGAGATGAGGCGATCGTCGATACCCGAAATCTCCTTCGGATACGTGTCGCTCGTAATGATCACCTGCGCCTTGTTGGCAACGAGTGCTTCGAACGCATAGAAGAACTCTTCCTGCGTACGCGACTTGCCGGAGAAGAACTGAATATCGTCGATGAGCAGCAGATCGAGCGAATGGTAGTAACGCTTGAAATCGTCGAACGCCTTGCGCTGATAGGCCTTCACGACATCGGACACATATTGCTCGGCATGGATGTAGCGGATCCGCGCGCCCGCCTTGTCCAGCAGCAGCTGGTTGCCGATCGCATGGATCAGGTGCGTCTTGCCGAGCCCCACGCCGCCGTACAGGAACAGCGGGTTGTACGACACGCCGGGATTGTCGGCGACTTGAATGGCCGCGGCGCGTGCGAGCTGATTCGCCTTACCGGTCACGAAGTTGTCGAAGGTCAGCACCGGATTGAGCTTCGAGCGCTCGTACATCGAATCGGTCTCGGCACCGCCAGGGCCGGCGAACGCACCGGGACGCCAGGTGCGCCGCGCGGCCGCGGCCTCGCTCGCATCGACGCTCGGCAAGTCGCTATCGGCGGCATCGTCGGCCATGTGCGCGCCCGCGCCATTGCCGGCCGCACCCGTCCCCGCACTCATCCCCACACCCATCCCACTACGCGCGCCATTCGGCTCGCCGCGCGAGGCGCCGGAGGCTGCGCCCGCGGACGGCATGCCGCCATTGGCCGCCAACGCGGCTGCAACCGATGCGGGAACGCGCGGCAAAGGCACCGACGACGCGCCGCCGACCGACGCACGCAGGCCAGCCTTCGGATCCAGCACGAACTGGACTTCCACAGGGGCCTGCCAAAAGTCGCGCGCGAGATCGGAGATGCGACCCGAAAACTGGCTCTTGACCCAATCGAGCTTGAAGCGGTTCGGCGCGGCGATGGACAACGTGTTCGCGGCGGCGTCGAAGGCGACCGGGGCCAACGGTTTGATCCACGTCACGTACTGCTGGGGCGTCAATTCACGCTCCAGCAGTGCGGAACAGTGTTGCCAGAATTCGTTCATCAAAGTGACGTCGTTTTTAGTGCACGGTCACTCGCCGCCGCCTTCGTCGCGCGATGCGCCGAAGGACCCGGACCGGCCAGGCGAGCCCGCCACAAACCCTTTCGCAACAAGTACTTGCGGCGAACGATGGGACTCGCGACGACGTGCAGGATTCTTGAGATAAGGCGAGATTCTACCGCCAAAAACGGCCGGCCAGGGAGTTATCCACAGGGCCGGATCGAGCGCTGCATGCGCACCCGCGGGCCTTGCGCGTGCATCCGAAATCAACGTAACGTATTGACGACCAAAAGAAAACCGGTTTAAATAGCGGGTTCCCGCGAAAGCGAAAACTGATTCCCGGCCCCGTCGAATGCCTCTCGGCGTTGTCCTGCACGGTTTGCAGGCAAGCTGACAGCGCCAAAGCGCACGCGGCCCATTCCCCAGTGAGAGCGACATGAAACGTACCTACCAACCTTCCGTGACGCGCCGCAAGCGCACCCATGGTTTCCGCGTTCGCATGAAGACCGTCGGCGGCCGCAAAGTGATCAACGCCCGTCGCGCGAAGGGCCGCAAGCGTCTCGCCATCTAAGGCAAGGCGCCTGAGCGCGTCGCGTCAGGCGCCCGCGGCAACGCGGGGACATGCGCACGCCGCCGTCGGGCCGGGTCCGTTGCGAGCGCGAGCCGTCTTCCCCAAAGCCGCGAGGCTTCTCAAAACGGATGAGTTTTCATCCGTTTTTCGTTTACGCCCGTGGCGCCGAACGGCGCATTTTGTCGTCTACGCCAGGCCGACGGGCAGCGATGCGCGCCTCGGTCTCGTGACGGGCAAGAAGTTCGCGCCGCGCGCCGCCACGCGCAATCTCGTGCGGCGCCTCGCGCGTGAAGCGTTTCGCGTGCGCCGCGACGATTTCGGCGGGTGGGATGTTCTACTGCGTCTGTCCGCGCGCTTCGACAAGGCCGCTTATCCGAGCGCCGCGTCGAGACCGCTCAAGGCGCTCGTTCGTGCCGAGATCGACACGTTGCTCGACAAAGTGGCGCGCGAAATCGTGCGCCGCGAAAGCAGTGCCGCGGCGACGGAACCGGGGCTCACGCCCGGACCGTCGAGCGGTGCGCAAGACGACCGGAGTTCGGGGCGGCCATGAACGCCGCTTCATCGCCATGCAAACGGTACTGATCGCGTTGCTGCGCTTGTACAAGATTGCCTTGAGCCCTCTGCTCGGCAGCCGGTGCCGCTTTTATCCTTCCTGTTCCGATTACGCACGCGAGGCAATCCAGTATCATGGCGCCGCGCGCGGAAGTTACCTCGCGCTCAAGCGGCTTTGTCGCTGTCATCCCTTTTCCGCGGGCGGGATCGACCTCGTTCCACCCGCACCCTCGAAAAAGCGCTGAAGCGCCGCTTTATCGACTCTGAGACCACGCATGGATATCAAACGCACCGTCCTATGGGCGATCTTCTTCGTGTCAGCGATCATGCTGTTCGACAACTGGCAGCGCGAGCACGGACGCCCGTCGATGTTCTTCCCGAACCCGGCCGCGACCCACACCGCGAGCACGGGCGCGACGCCGGGCAGCGCGAGCAGCGCCGCGTCGGCCGCGGGCCAGGGCGAAGCGCCGTCGGCACCGGGCGTCGCGGCACCGGCGACGGTGGCAGGCGCCCCGCAGCCGTCCGCTCAGTTGATCCCGTTCAGCACGGACGTCTATCAGGGCGAAATCGATACGCGCGGCGGCACCCTCGAAAAGCTCACGCTCACGCGCAACAGCGATCCGAAGCAGGCCGATCTGAACGTGACGCTGTTCGATCGCACGGCCAACCATACCTATCTCGCGCGCACGGGCGTCATCGCAAGCGGCGCCGAGCTGCCCTATCACAATGACATCTTCACGCCCGTGCCGGGTCCGCGCGCGCTGACGGGCGATCAGAAGTCGTTTCAGGTCAGCCTCGAATCGCCGGTCAAGGGCGGCGTCAAAGTCGTGAAGACCTACACGTTCACGCGCGGCAGCTATGTGATCGGCGTCGATACCAAGGTCGAGAACGTCGGTACCGCCCCCGTTACGCCAACGGTCTACATGGAGCTCGTGCGCGACAGCCAGCCCGTCGAAACGCCGCGCTTCTCGCACACGTTCATCGGGCCGGCGGTCTATACGAACGAGCATCACTTCCAGAAGATCTCGTTCAGCGACATCGACAAGAAAAAGGCCGAGTACGCGAGCTCGGCCAACAATGGCTGGGTCGCGATGGTGCAGCACTATTTCGCGACGGCCTGGATCCCGGCCGAAGGCGCCAAACGCACCAACTACGTCGAGCAGATCGACCCGACGCTGTACCGCGTCGGCGTGCAGCAACCGCTTCCGACGCTCGCGCCGGGACAATCGGCCGATGTATCGGCACGCCTTTTCGCGGGTCCCGAGGAAGAGCGCGTGCTCGAAGGTATCGCGCCCGGCCTCGATCTCGTGAAGGATTACGGCTGGGTCACGATCATCGCGAAGCCGCTGTTCTGGCTGCTCGAGAAGATCTACGGTCTCGTCGGCAACTGGGGCTGGGCGATCGTGCTGCTCACGCTGCTGATCAAGGCCGTCTTCTTCCCGCTTTCGGCGGCGAGCTACAAGTCGATGGCGCGGATGAAGGAAATCACGCCGCGTATGCAGGCACTGCGTGAACGCTTCAAGAGCGATCCGCAGAAGATGAACGCGGCGCTGATGGAGCTCTACAAGACGGAGAAGGTCAATCCGTTCGGCGGCTGCCTGCCGATCGTCGTCCAGATTCCGGTGTTCATTTCGCTTTACTGGGTGCTGCTCTCGTCGGTGGAGATGCGCGGCGCGCCTTGGATACTCTGGATCCACGATCTGTCGCAACAGGATCCGTTCTACATCCTGCCCGTGCTGATGGCGGTCTCGATGTTCGTGCAGACGAAGCTGAACCCGACGCCGCCCGACCCTGTGCAGGCGAAGATGATGATGTTCATGCCGATCGCGTTCTCGGTGATGTTCTTCTTCTTCCCGTCGGGCCTCGTGCTGTACTACGTCGTCAACAACGTGCTGTCGATCGCGCAGCAGTACTACATCACGCGCATGATGGGCGCCAGGAAGAAGGAAAAGACGGCTTGACGCTCGTTAGAACGACGCCTGCGGCGTGGCCGCGGCGTTGAAAAGGAATCGCCCGGTGAAGTTGCGGACCGGGCGATTTTTTTTCGGGGGCTAGGGTTACGACTCGGAGCCGTCGCCGTAGAACTGTTCGATCAGCTCTTGCACGAGATAGCGGTGATGCGGCGAAAGCGCTTCGATCTTCGAGGCCAATTCGATCGTCTCGGGCGTCAGCGGGTACTTTTCATCGCGCGGCAGCGGTTTGGGCGTCGTACGCGCCGATGCAGTCGGCGCCGGCCCGTAATGCAGCCAGTGCAGATCGACGCGCAGCCAATCGGCGAGCGTCGCGAGTTTGTCGGCAGTGGGGATCGTTCGGCCCGTGAGCCATTTATGCGCGGTCTGCGGGGAAATCGGGCTAGCGCCGCGATGACGCAAATTGAACTGCAGCGCGAGCTGCGTCCCGCCCGTCGCTTTCTCAGGGCTGCGCTGCAGGGCAAATTTGAGGCGTTCCGAGAACGCCGCTTTCTCTTCTGCGGTAGGCATCGCAAAATTGTGCAATCGAGCCGGAGCAAAGAAGACAACCACTCACGACAGTTTTAGCCCACGGGAGCGCGGTTTTAGCCAGATCGCGTAGATAGCCCGCGTGCCAAGGGAATTCAGTTCTTCAAGGAATTCCCCATGGAACGGGCGTTTCGCCTCGGACTCCGTGATCGCACCTTCACTCCGTCTGAAGAATACACTATCCCGATTGAGATAAATCTTATTTGTGGTAGGAGCACCGCGGTCCACGGTGGGACCGCGCCGAAAGGTGCGGCGACGGCGCGCTACAATGCCGCTCTTGCCGTGCTCGTCCCCTAGACGGTGCGCCGCGTCGCGCGAGGCGTAACACAGCACGCAAGACTGTTCTCTCACTGCATTAGCCGGATGACCATGCTCGCTACCGATTCGGATCCGATCGTTGCCATTGCCACCGCGCCGGGGCGCGGGGGAATCGGCGTGGTCCGCATCTCGTGCGGCCGCGCGGGCAGTGCGGCCGCCGAAGCGTTGATGCGCGCGCTCTTCGCGCAGATGCTCGAGCCGCGTCATGCGAGTTATGTGCCGTTTCTCGATGCCGGCGGCAACGTCCTCGACCGCGGCATTGCGCTTTATTTCCCGGCGCCGCATTCGTACACCGGCGAACATGTGATCGAGTTGCAGGGGCATGGCGGGCCGGTCGTTTTGCAACTGGTGCTGCAGTCCTGCCTCGATGCCGGCGAGACATTCGGTCTGCGTCTTGCCGAGCCCGGTGAGTTCACGCGGCGAGCCTTTCTCAACGACAAGCTCGATCTCGCGCAAGCCGAGGCCGTCGCCGATCTCATCGAGGCGAGCACGGAGGCCGCGGCGCGTTCGGCGGGCCGTTCGCTCGAGGGGGCGTTTTCGCGCGACATTCATGCACTCGTCGAGGAAGTCATCGCGCTGCGGATGCTCGTCGAGGCGACACTCGACTTTCCCGAGGAAGAGATCGATTTTCTCGAGGCGGCCGATGCGCGCGGCAAGCTCGCGCACATTCGCGAGCGGCTCGCTCAGGTGCTCGGCGAAGCGAAGCAAGGCGCACTGTTGCGGGAGGGACTCGCCGTCGTGCTTGCGGGGCAGCCGAACGTCGGCAAGTCCTCTTTGCTGAATGCACTTGCGGGCGCCGAACTCGCCATCGTGACGCCGATTGCCGGTACGACGCGCGACAAAGTCGCGCAGACGATCCAGATCGAAGGTATTCCGCTGCATATCGTCGATACCGCCGGGCTGCGCGATACCGAGGACGAGGTCGAGAAAATCGGCATCGCGCGGACATGGAACGAGATCGAAAAGGCCGATGTCGTCCTGCATCTGCTCGATGCGCGTGCTGGCATGACGCCCGACGACACAACCATTGCCGCGCGCTTTCCGGCGAGCGTGCCGGTCGTGCGGGTGCTGAACAAGACGGATTTGACCGAGCTGGCGCCGACGCTCGATCGGCTCGGTGCGACCGAAGTGGATAGCGAAGTATGCGAGCTGAGGCTCTCGGCGAAAAAAGGCGAAGGAATCGATTTGCTGCGGGCTGAGCTATTGCGTATCGCCGGCTGGCAGGCGGGCACGGAGAGCGTTTATCTCGCACGCGAGCGACACTTGCGTGCGCTGCGCGCCGCGCAGGATCATCTTGCGCTCGCGTCGGAGCACGGCGAGGCCGGGAATCAATCGCTCGATCTGTTTGCCGAGGAGCTGCGCCTCGCGCAGGAAGAGCTCAATTCGATTACCGGCGAATTCACCTCGGACGATCTGTTGGGGGTGATTTTCAGTAGGTTTTGTATCGGGAAGTAGGCAATGGGGCCTGGCAGAACTCATAGCTCCGCCAAGCCGGGAAAGTCGCATGATTTCGGTTTTGCCCTACCACCCCAAGCAGTCGATCACACCCCTTGCGCAAGCGTCGCAATCTGGTCGGCCGACATCGCCCCGCGGTAGATGCGGAACTCGTCGATCGATCCGGAGAAATACGGATCGGCCGAGAACTGCGAGCGGCCGAGCCAATTCTGTGCCGTTTCGCCGATGCGCCACGGTGCGAAGATCACGTCGGTGGCGCTGTTGACCGCAACACCGTTGACGTAAAGCGTGCCCACCGTACCGGATAACGTCACGGCAACATGCGTCCATTGGTTCGTTGGCAACGGGGCATTGCCGTCGATGCGGCGCTCGCCATACGGGCCGTTCGTCGTGATTGCGAATCGCACCAATCCCGCGCCGCCCATCGGGGTGAGCATCATATAGCGGCCCGGGCCCGCGCCGAAATCGAAGATGCGCGCCCAACGAACCGACTTCGTCCAGTAGACCCACGCGGCAATCGTGAAGTCCGATACATCGGCAACGAGATCGTTCGGCAAACTGACATAACCGCTCGCGCCATCGAGCACGACAGCGTTGCCGAGCTTCCCCGTCCCGTGCGACGCCCCGCCGACGAGCGTACCCGCATGGCCGTTGCCGCTCGCATCGGCGGCGCTCGTGCCAGCGGTCTCGTCGAACGTCAAATCGGTATGCAATACAAGGGCCGTCACCGCGACGACTTCGTTCGAGTTTCCGCTCTCGCCCGAGGCGGTGCTGGCACTGACGACGTAATACCAGGTACCCGCCGCCGGGCTGTCCGTATAGGTGAGCAGGTCCGTGATGCCCGTCGCGACGGTGTTGTAGGGCCCGCCAGCGCTGGTGCCGCGCTTCACGTTGTAGCTCGCGCCGTTCGATACGCCCCACCATGAAAGCACGACCTGCCCGGCGGCAGGATAGGCCGTCAGCCCACTTGGCGCGGCCGCCGGCACCACAGGGTCACGCGTGCAGGTCAACGTACCGTAGCCGAGTTGATCGTAGCCGCCGCTGTTCGGCCCGTAGTTTCCACCGCCGCCCTCAGGTTGGATCTTCAGTGCGAACTGCTTCGACCAGGGTGCGGCAAGGCCTTTGCGGTTCACATAGTGGTTATAGACGAGCGCCCAGCATGGGCGGATCGTGCCCTGGCTCGCGGTCGAGAACGCCGTTTGCGTCACGTCGACGTTCGAATAAGTGACGTAGGGCACCGTGTTGTAAGTCGTGCCGTCCGGCTGAAGCAGGTTCGCCTTCGCCACGTATTCGGCACCCGCAAGGAACCGGTTATTGTCGTGCCCATAAAGATCGATGCCCTGATTCCAGGCCATCTCGCAGATCGCCCCGGCGAGCGCAATGCCGAGCGTATTGTGTCCCTGGTCCCGCCCGCTCTCCTGCCACTGGCCCAGATAGCCAGGGTGCAGATAGTAGACCGCTTGCGCGATGGCGCCGTTGCCAGGGCCGTTCAGGAAATAGTTGACCGCCTCGTCGAAGAGCGAGTGATCGTCGCAGAGCACGCCGATGGCCATCACGGAAGCGAGATTGCACAAATCCCAATTGGCCCAGTAATGCGTGATCTCGGTGCCGTTGTGGCGATTCAGGAAATCGTGATTGATCGGGTAGAAGATGTTGCGCATCATCGCCTGGAACGCGGCGAAGTCGGCACCGGCCCAGCCGGTGTAATTGCGCATGATCTCGCCGGCGTTCGCAAACTCATACCCATAGATGCCGGCGGCCAGATCGACGTTGGAGTCGCCGCCGAGCCGCTGCAGCGTCGACGACCATGCGTTCATGATCTGCACGGCTTTGTCGGCGTAGCGCGCGTCGCCGGTCACCTTCCACCGCAACGCGCATGCGTAGGCCGCAGCGATGTCGTTATAGAGCACCGGGTAGTTCTGCGTGCCGGTGCCGCCCCGGTCAACCTCGACTTGCGGGCGCGGCGTCCAGGACAGACTCGCGTGGCTATTGGCAATCAGTACGTTCCAGCCGTCGATCCACGGCGACGCCTGTGCCGATACTTTTTGTGCCATGCGGGCGAAGTCGCTTTGCGTGTGCAGCAAACCGGGGTGGACGAACTGGCCGCTCGTCGTCAGGTCCGCTGCGCCCGAGGCAACATGCGCCAACGCTCCGCCAGCGGCTGCAGCGCCCGCGCTCGTCGTGCGGTTCACCGATGCGCCGGCACTCGTCCCACTTCCCCCTCCGCAAGCCGAGAGCACCAGCGCGCCAAGGCTATAAAGGAATGTGCGCCGCGAAACCCCCGTTTCCTGTTCGTTCTTGTTCAAATCATCCATGTCTGGGCTTTCCGTTAATGGGTCATGTGCATCGATCGGTCTGTCGCATCGGCGAGGCAAACGTTTGCGCGAGATCGCAGGTTCTTGCCTGTTCCGGTGCACTCCCTCGATTGTTGCGTTAACGGATGGACTACTGCGTTTTTCGAGTGGAGGTTGTGGGTAAGCCTCGACGGAAATTGAGGTAGGGAAAATCCGAACGCCGGCGCCCGTCCCGCACGCGCAACGGCGTCATCGTTTGCGAAGTCATGCGGCGGTAATTCGTTACGCATGGCACCGTTGCGCCCGCGCACCTTCGAAGCGACTCCTCCGTCTTTAAAGTACGCACCACAGTGATAGCCGTCCTGTCATCGATCGATGACTCGACAGCCAAGGCGTAGGCGCACGCGATGCCGTGACAGCGGAGCCGCCAGCGCTCAACGATGGAGCGATTTTCAAATGCGAATCAACCCTGATCATCCGGCGGGGAGAAGCAGTGGCGGCACAAGCGAAGTCCAAGCCTCAACGGCCGAGTCACGCCCCAGCAAGCGGAGCACCGGCGCCGCCGACTTGGAAGCCCTGCTCGATCTCGTCGACCAAGCGCCCGGCGACGCGGCGGATGACGATTCCGCCTTATACCAACATGCTGCGCAATCGAAACGTGACGGAGGTGCGGGCAAGGTGATCAAAGCGTACCAGTTCGCGCAGCAACAGGGTATCGACCTCACTCCGCGCGACTTAGCGCGCGCACTCGGCGAGGCACCCGAGCCTCCGATGGTCCGGTTAGGGCAAGCCGTCAAAGACCGCTTGCCTGTTTTGACCAGCCGGTCCCAAAAGCTGGACGAGCTCGGAAAAGAGATGCGCAGGGTGGCCGACGAGGCGAAAAAAGATCGATTCACTTACGAGCAGCTTTCCACCTGGTTCTCTTCCCTGAGTCCACAGGAGCGCGCGCAGGTCACCGTCGCACCGGTCTTCGACGGCGTCGGCTCGTGGATGCAGCCGCTCGGGGTTTGGGTGGGCAGCGATCGGACGAAGATATTCAATGCCGGCCACTTAATGAACTTGCCGCGCGAAGTCATCGAAGCACTCCCGGCCGAAACACGAGAGTGGCTCACCGCGCGATGTGAAACATACCAAGCCTACGGCGTCAACACGGGTACACAAGCACAGCAGTTTCTCAATACACATTTCCAAATCACGCCGATCCTCCTCGGCGAGGAGCTGCCGCGCGAACTCGCACGCCTTTGCGAACTCGAGCCTGCATTGCCCGAAAAACTACGTTCGCTCCAGCAACACGGGTTGACTATGCATTGGGTATCGCTGAAGCAATCGCCCGATGCCGTGCTTGATGCGGTCAGCAAGCTGAATCAGCGGGCTTTCATCTCAAATTGGCTCCCTGGTCTCATCGACAAAGGGATCCCCCCTAAGCAAATCGTGGCCGATTTCGAAAATATCGCCAAAGCCCATGCGAAGACATACCGGAAAGCGATGAAGGGCGTGGAAAGCGGCACCCTCGAAGCGCAACTGATCGAAACACGGCTCGCAGAGGAACTCAGCAGCCGGCTCGATTATGTTGGTAACACGAACCTCATCCGTGAATTCTCGCAAGAGGTCATGGGCATCGTGCTGACGGGGGGTGGACCGGAGCAGCATGCGGAGCTCAAACAGGTCAATGAGGCCATTCACGAATATTTCGGCAAACAATGGGCGTGGCGCCGCGTCAGATCGGACTATTCGAACCGAGTAAGCGAGAGCGTTCGCGAAGTTTTCAAAACGCTGTTGGGGGTGTCGCCGGCCGGAGAAATTGCTCAACGGGTGTTCAAGCTACGCGGTTTGGCCAACTTCATAGTCAGCTCGGTCGACAATATGATCGCTGAGAAAGGCGCGCTGGGCGCTCTGTCCGAGGCGGGCGTGCCGACCGCGGACCTGGTGAAACGCGGCGGCTTCCTTTCGCTTGTCGTTGCCGGCGACGCAGAGCTATCCCAGCATATCGACGATATTTCACGTATGTTCGGCGAGCACGCCGGAGGCGCCGCGTATTCTCTGTCCGCAGTGATGCTCCCGCTCTTTACGATACCGTTCACCGTTTGGTATTTCGCCGGGCAGTACCGTCAGCTCGCGCGCGAAGGCAAGCTGCCTGACGGCGAAAAGCTGAGCGACAGGGACCTCGCGAGACTCGAAGAGCTAGCCTCGAAGCAATGGCTCATTGACTCGGTCTCGAGCGCGCTCGATGGGCAAAAGGCCGATCCCGCCGCCCGCGACGCAATTATCGAAACGATAGGCAAAATGGAGATTCCTGCGGTGAATATGAATCCCGAAGCCAGCGAGCAGCGCATCGGTCGAGGCGAAGCGCTGGCCAAGGGACTTAAAGAGCTGGCGCTCGTCGATCCAACAGCACCGCTCATGTTGGGGGTCGCAAGCGGGTCAATTCTATTCGGCGCCGCCGCTGGCCCCTTGTTCCTTCACGACCCGACGCTCGAAGCGTTCGCAGGGGCGTTCGAAGTGCCGCTCACGCTGGCTTTGCTCCGTTTGGTGAGCGTCGTACTGCGGCACCAATGGAACCGCGATGTAAAAAATCAGGAATCCCTGGGGCTGCTCGGCCCCGGTACGACCGACCCCGAAAACGAGGCCACTACCACCTGAATGTCGTGATCGCCCAACCCGGCGCATCCATGAGCGCACCTGGCAGACAGATCAGCGCATTGAAGAAAAAAAGCCGCGCGCAACGACTATTCGTCGTTGCGCGCGGCCCTGCTATTCAGCGATTCGATTCAGCCGTATCGGCTTACTTCCCGCCGATGCTTTGCAGCGCTTTCCACTGGCCGCCTTCGACCTTGTAGATCGTGATGCCGCCGTTCTTCAGATCGCCGCGCGTGTCGTATGCGAGGTCCTTCGTCGTCACGCCCTGCATATCCGTCTTGGCCAGCACAGGCAGGTATTTGACCGGATCGGTCGAGTTGGCCTTTTCCATCGCCTTCATCATCGCCATCGCACCGTCGTAGGCGTACGGCGAGTAGGTTTCGACATCCTTGCCGAAGCGCTTCTTGTACTTCACGACATAGTCCTTGCCACCGGGCATGTCGTCGAGCGGCAAGCCTGCCAGCGACGCGATCGTCCCTTCCGCGGCGTCGCCCGCGATCTTCAGGAACGTCGGCGTATGCACCATTTCGCCGCCCATCAACGGCGCCTTGATACCGAGCGACTTCATCTGCTTGACCATCGGTCCCGCTTGCGAATCCGCCCCGCCGTAGTAGACGAGATCAGGGTTGACCGCCTTCAGCTTCGTCAAAATAGCCTTGAAGTCGACCGCCTTGTCGTTCGTGTACTCGCGATCGACGATCGTCGCGCCCGCCGCTTTGGCAGCCTTCGCGAATTGATCGGCAAGACCCTGGCCGTAAGCGGTGCGATCGTCGACGATCGCGATCTTCTTCATACCGAGGTTCTTCGCCGCGAACGTGCCGGCCACCGAGCCTTGCTGCGTGTCGGAGGTCATCATGCGGAACGTCGTCTTGAAACCTTGCTGCGTGTACTCGGGCGCCGTCGCCATGGCGATCTGCGGAATGCCCGCGTTCGCGTAGATGCGCGAGGCCGGAATCGTCGTGCCCGAGTTGAAGTGGCCGAGCATGCCCTTGATGCCGTCATCGACAAGCTTTTGCGCGACCGTCGTACCCGTGCGCGGGTCGGCCTGATCGTCAGCCGAATCGAGCACGAAGCGCACCGGCTTGCCGCCGATCACGGGCTTCGTCGCGTTCATTTCTTCTACAGCCAGCGTAATGCCGCTCTGGAAGTCGGCGCCGTAGTGCGCCTGTGCACCCGTCATCGGGCCCGCAAACCCGAGCTTCACATCCTCGGCTTGCTGCGCGTGTGCGGTCCCCACCAGCGACATTGCCGCAACAACCGTTGCGCCCGCCATCTGTTTCATCTTGTGCTGCATATCTTCTCCTTGGTACCAGGTAGGTGTGGAGCGGCTCGGGTTGGCCGTACCGCCTCCGGCTTTGAATCGATCGACGAGGGTCGCTCAGCCGATCGTCATCAAATTCGCATTGCCGCCCGCCGCGGCCGTGTTCACGCTCACCGAACGCTCGGTCATGAGGCGCTCGAGCGCGTAATCCTCATCGCTGCCGTTGACAAACCCGTTCGTCGCGACGCCCTGCACCGAGACGATCGGCCCCGGGCGCTGCGCCACATCTTTCACGAGCGCGAGCAGCTCGTCGCTGTCGCCCTCGAAAAGTACGGCATCGTACTGCGCATCGGCGCTCGGTTGCACGCTCGCATACGCTTTCAGCTGCGGCGGCAGTGCCGCAACGAGCGCCTCGCCCGCCGCGCCCGAGAACAGCGCGCGATTACCGGTGGCCAACACGGCCGCCAGTTGAGCGCGCGCGCCGCTCGGCGTCGTTGGCACGCAGCTCACGGTACCGCGCGCACCGAGCGTGTAGGTATTGCGCTCGCCCGTCGGGCCCGGCAGCACGGCCGTCGCGCCGACCGGCATGTTCTCCAGGTAGCCGTCGCACCGCGCGGCGAGGGCCGGTTCGCGCTCGGCGATCAGCCAATCGCGCAGCACCGTCAGTGCCGCGCGCGGATTTGCGCTACCGTTGCCGCTCGCTTCTCGCGGCTGCGCATCGGCCACGAGGACAGACGCAAGCGATTTCGGCAAGCCGGCCGGACGCTTGGCCAACAAGCGCTGCAAGTAGAGCGCGCCGCCCGCTTTCGGTCCCGTGCCGGAGAGGCCTTCGCCGCCGAACGGCTGAACGCCCACCACCGCGCCGATGACGTTGCGGTTGACGTAGATGTTGCCGACATGCGCACGGGCGATCACGTGCGCGATCGTCTCGTCGATGCGCGTATGGATGCCGAGCGTCAAACCGTAGCCCGTTGCGCGAATCTCCTCGAGCAATTGATCGAGCTCGCTGCGGCGGTAGCGTACGACATGCAGTACCGGCCCGAACACTTCGCGCTTGAGCTCGGCGATGCTGTCGACTTCGATCAGTGTCGGCGCCACGAACGTTCCGTGCGCACAGCTCTCCGCCAGCGGCAGTTGCGTCACCGCGCGCCCCTTCTCGCGCATCGCGGCGACGTGCGTATCGATCGTGCGCTTCGCCTCGAGGTCGATGACGGGGCCGACATCCGTCGACAACCGGTCGGGGTTGCCGACCGTCAACTCGAACATCGCGCCCTTGAGCATCGTGAGCGTGCGATCCGCGACGTCGTCTTGCACGCAGAGCACTCGCAGCGCCGAGCACCGCTGGCCAGCCGAATCGAACGCCGACTGCATGACGTCGGCGACGACTTGCTCGGCAAGCGCCGACGAATCGACGATCATCGCATTTTGTCCACCCGTCTCCGCAATCAACGGAATCGGCCGCCCGTCCGCATCGAGGCGTTTGCCGAGCGTCTTGTTGATGAGGCGCGCGACTTCGGTGGAACCCGTGAACATGACGGCGCGCGTACGCGCGTCGGCCACGAGTGTTGCGCCAACCGTTTCGCCGTCGCCCGGCAGCAGTTGCACGGCGCCCGCGGGCACGCCCGCTTCACGCAGGATGCGCACGGCCTGCGCGGCGATCAGCGGCGTCTGCTCGGCCGGTTTGGCCAGCACCGTGTTGCCGGCGGCCAGCGCCGCGGCTACCTGTCCCATGAAGATCGCGAGCGGGAAGTTCCACGGGCTGATGCAAACGACGGGACCGAGCGGGCGATGCGTATCGTTCGAGAATTCGTCGCGAATCTGCGCGGAGTAGTAGCGCAGGAAATCCACCGCCTCGCGAATTTCGGAAATCGCGTTCGCGAGCGACTTGCCGGCCTCGCGCACGATGAGCCCCATCAGCGTATGCATCTGCGCTTCGAGCAGATCGGCCGCGCGGGCGAGGCAATCGGCGCGCGCTTCGACAGGGGTCGCCTGCCAGATCGGCGCGGCGGCCACGGCATGGACGAGCGCCGCATCGACATGCTCGCGTGTGGCTTCGACGACGATACCGACGAGATCGCGCTGATCGGCCGGATTGCGAACCTCGCGCCCCGCGCCGGCCGAGGCCTCGCCATCGCCGAGCATCGGCGCCGCTCGCCACGGGTGATGCGCGCTGGCCAGCAGCGCCGACGAAAGCGATGCGAGACGATGCTCGTTCGACAGATCGAGACCCATCGAATTGACGCGCTCCGACCCATAGAGATCGCGCGGCAGCGGAATCTTTGCGTGCGGCGCGCCGAGCGGCACGATCTTCGATGCCTCTTCGACCGGATCGCCCACGAGTGCCGCGACGGGCACCGATTCATCGGCGATGCGGTTCACGAACGACGTATTGGCGCCGTTTTCGAGCAACCGCCGCACGAGGTACGCGAGCAGCGTCTCGTGCGTGCCGACGGGCGCATAGATACGGCACGGGCGATTGAGCTTGTCCCGTCCGGTCACTTCTTCGTAGAGCGGCTCGCCCATGCCGTGCAGGCACTGGAATTCGTATTGGCCTGGGTAGTAGTTCTGCCCCGCGAGGTGATAGATCGCCGCCAACGTATGCGCATTGTGTGTGGCGAACTGCGGGTAGACGGCATCGGGCGCACCGAGCAAGCGCTTTGCGCAGGCGAGGTACGAGACGTCGGTATAGACCTTGCGCGTGTACACCGGGTAGCCCTCGAGCCCGTCGACCTGCGCACGCTTGATCTCGCTGTCCCAATAGGCGCCCTTGACGAGCCGGACCATCACGCGATGACGGCTGCGGCGCGCAAGATCGATCACGTAGTCGATGACGTACGGGCAGCGCTTTTGATAGGCCTGCACGACAAAGCCGATGCCGTTCCAGCCGGCAAGCTCGGGATCGAAGCAAAGCGCTTCGAGCAGATCGAGCGAGAGCTCGAGCCGATCGGCTTCTTCGGCGTCGATATTCAGGCCGATGTCATAGCGGCGCGCCAATACCGCGAGTGCGCGCACGCGCGGCAGCAATTCGGTCATTGCGCGCTCTTGCTGCGCGCGCGAGTAGCGCGGATGCAGCGCCGAGAGCTTGATCGAGATGCCGGGGCCTTCATAGATGCCACGCCCCCCCGCGGCCTTGCCGATCGCATGGATGGCCTGTTCGTACGATGCGTAATAGCGTTGCGCGTCTTCCTCGGTCGTGGCGGCTTCGCCGAGCATGTCGTACGAGTAGCGAAAGCCACGCGCTTCGTACTTGCGGCTGTTGGCCAGCGCTTCCGAAATCGTCTCGCCCGTCACGAACTGCTCGCCCATCAGGCGCATCGCCATATCGACGCCCTTTCGGATGAGCGGCTCGCCGCCCCGGCCGATGAGACGCGTCAGCGCGGACGACAACCCCGCCTCGCTGTTCGTCGTGACGAGCTTGCCCGTGATCATCAAGCCCCAGGTCGCTGCGTTGACGAACAACGACGGGGCATGGCCCACATGCGACTTCCAATCGCCCTTGCTGATCTTGTCGCGAATGAGCGCATCGCGCGTCGCGCGGTCGGGAATGCGCAGGAGTGCTTCGGCCAGGCACATGAGCGCGACGCCTTCCTGGCTCGACAGCGAAAACTCATGGATGAGGCCCTCGACGCCACCGCCCGTGCGCTTGGCGCGCAATGCCTCGACGAGCCCCCCCGCCATCTTGCGGACCTCGGCCGAGAGCGCCGCAGGCAGCCGCGCCTCGCCGAGAAGGAATGGCACGCATTCGGGTTCCGGCCGCCGGTAGGCCGCCGTGATCGCCGCACGCAACACCGATTGCGGTTGCACACTCTGCGCGAAATCGAGGAACGGGTGCGGGGCGCCTTCGTCGTCATGCTCGGCGCCGGACGCCGCGTCGGCGAAATCGGCGGCGTGGGTTGCGCCCGTCAACTCCGGCGGCAGTTGCCCGTGCTCGATCTTTTCGAGGTAGGCAAAGATGGCCTGCTTGATGAGCCAGTGCGGAGTGCGTTCGAGCCGCGTCGCCGCCTCTTTGAGCCGGGCGCGGAGCAGATCGTCGACTTTGACGCCAAGGGTGGTGCTAGCCATGATTCTTCGCTTGCCAGCCAGATGCCGGCCAATGATCAAAAGTTGGCCGAATCGTACGCCTCCCAATAAAAAGGTGCAACCGAATTGAAGATAGGGTTGCACCTCACTCCATCCGTTGCCAGGTAAGGGTTTCAGCAGAAACGGCGCCCGGCCGCGGTGCCACTCCCGCGCTCAGTGTTTTCCCTGAGCCTAAATCGTTACCGGCGCCCTCCGGAAGCGTTCGGGGCTGCCGTAAACACAGGTGAGCGCCCGGGCATCGGGCGCGGGCGACGGACAGGAAGGGGGGCGCAATGGAAAAGTGGATCGTACTCGGCAGCATCTGGATCATGACGGTCTTCTGCCTGGCGCTCTTCGTTCGAGGTGCCTCGCCCGCGATGAATCGCGCGATGGCCATCGCCCGAGTGCGTACCGCGCGGCTCGCCGCCGAGCAAGCGCAGCAGGCACAACGCGAAGGCGAGGCGCGACAGGACGCCCAACGAATCTGACGACAACCCTATCGAAGCGCAGCATGCCCGTCGCGCCCGGGGTAACCGGGCATGCAGCAGGCCAAGCGAGCCGCCGGCCAATGGACGAGAACGGCCGAACACGGCGAAAACGGCCGAAAACCGCCGACAACCGCAGCAGCCGCAATGCGCAGCCCCTGGGACGAATAACGCGAGACTTCGTCATGCTTTGCTCACATGAGTGCCGCTCGTCGGCCAGATACCGGCAACCGCTCAAGCGGCGCCAGGCCGCCCCCGCCCGAGGCAGAACGCTCGCGCTTGCTACCGCGAAGCCCGGCTACGCTATCGATGTGCGCGCCCGCGCGCGTTCGGCTCGCGGCCGATTGCGATAAGGCGAGCGCTGCGGCCGTGCGTGTCAGATATCGACGGGATCGACTTCGAGTGCCCAGCGCAGCACGCCCTTGAGCGAGCGCAGCGCCGGCTGCCAGCCCCGCAACGTGGCGAGCAATGCCGCGCGCGAACCGCTTTCGACGAGCAACTGCGCCCGATGGACGTTGGCCACCTTGACGATCGTCATCGGCACGGGATCGTAGACGGTCACACGTTCCGCCGACTCCATGCCGCCGAGCGCGGCAGCCGCAGCCTGAAGGAAGCCGATCGCCGCCTCGAGCGTACGCGCTTCGGCCCGCAGCAGTGCCTGATAGACAAAAGGCGGCAGATGCGCCTCGCGCCGCTCGCCGAGCGTCGCGTCGGCGAAACCTCCGTAATCGTGACGCGCCAGCGCCTGATAGAGCGCGTGGCGTGCATAGCGCGTTTGAACCAGCACTTCCCCCGATAGCCCCGCTCGCCCCGCCCGCCCGCTGACTTGCATGAGCTGCGCGAACAGCCGCTCGCCGGCGCGAAAGTCGTGCGAAAAAAGCGCCGTATCGGCATTGAGTACGGCGACGAGCGACACGCGCTGAAAGTCATGCCCTTTGGCGATCATCTGCGTGCCCACGAGAACGTCGACCTCGCCGGCATGGACATCTGAGAAAAGCGCCTGCGCGCTCCCCTTGCGGCGCGTGCTGTCGGCGTCGATGCGCAGCACGCGTGCGCCCGGCAAGAGCGTGGCGAGGGTTTCCTCCACGCGCTGCGTGCCGCGGCCGAGCGGCGCGATATCGACATTGCCGCACTCCGGACAGGCGCGCGGAATCCGCGACTCCCAGCCGCAATGATGGCAGCGCAAGGCGCGCTCGGGTTTATGGAGCACGACATAGGCACTGCAGCGCGGACAGCCGGCCAACCAGCCGCATGCATCGCACGAGAGCACCGGAGCGTATCCGCGCCGATTCAGGAACACGAGGCTTTGCTCGCCGCGTTCGAGGCGAGCCTCGAGCGCGGCGACGAGCGGCGTCGAAAACCCCTCGACGCTCGCCCGGCCGCGTCGGTGTTCTTCCTCGAGATCGATCATCCGCACGGCCGGCAATGCCGAGTCGGCCACGGCCCGGCGCGTCAGCGTCAGCCGCCGATAATGCCCCTGCTGCGCGTGCCACCAGCTTTCGAGCGAGGGCGTGGCCGAGCCGAGTACAACCGGAATCGCGAGCTGTTTGGCGCGCCACACGGCGAGATCGCGAGCCGAGTAACGCAGCCCTTCTTGCTGCTTGTAGGCGGGATCGTGCTCTTCGTCGACCACGACGAGCGCGAGCCGCGGCATCGAGGCCAGCACGGCGAGGCGCGTGCCGAGCACGATACGCGCGCGGCCACGATGCGCGGCAAGCCAGCTTCGCGCGCGCTCGCCATCGGCCATGCCGCTATGCAGCGTGACGATGGCTTCGCCGCCGAGCCGGGCGGCGAAGCGCGCGCGGAACACGGCCTCGAACTGCGGCGTGAGGTTGATCTCGGGGACGAGCACGAGCGCCTGCGCATCGGGATGGCGCGCGAAGAGCTCGGCGAGCGCATGCAGATAGACCTCGGTCTTGCCGCTGCCCGTCACGCCGTGCAGCAGGAAGGGCGCAAAGCCTTCTGCCGCACCGATGGCCTCCACGGCTTGGCTCTGCTCGGGCGTCAGCGTGGGCCGTGGCGCGCACGATTGTGCAGGCGGCGCAGGCACGCCCGCTCCGGGTCCGGCATCGGTGGCATCGGTAACACCGGCCGCATCCGCGGCCGTTTCGATCGCCTCGATCCAGCCCTGCGACTGCCACGCTTCCAACGTCGCGCGCGCCTTCGAAAAATGCGATCTGGCCTCGCGAGCATCGAGTGGCCCCGCCTCCAGTGCGCCCGCGAGGCGCCGCAACGCGTTGGCGCGCGCCGGCAGCGTGGCCGGCAACGCTTCGCGTCCGGCCGGTGTGAGCCTGAACGAGATACCGGGCGCGAAAAGCCGCTCCCAGCGCGCGGGATCGCGCAGCACTTGAGGCAGCGCCGGTAACGCAACCTCGCCCACCGAACGCTGGTAGTAATCCGCGGCAAACGCCACGAGGCGAAGCCATTCATCGGTGAACGGCGCACAGCCGGCACAGACCAGTCGGACGTCGCGCAACCGTTCGGACGGCACATCCGTCGTCGTCACAACCTCGCAGATCAAGCCCACTATCTCGCGTCTGCCGAACGGTACCGCCGCGAGCATGCCCGCTCGCGGCGCGAGTGAGGACTCACACCGATAGTCGAACAAGGTCGGCACGGGATGATCGAGCGCAATCCGGGCGATGAGTTGCGTCATGCGGCAAAGGCCCCCGGGATCATGTAGCGGCCAGCTCGCTGCGCCCCGCATGCCGCCGAATCGAACTTAAAGTAAAACATCACATTCGCCGCTAAGTCGAGGATCTTGCTCGGGATTGCCCTACCCGCCGCGCCCCTGTGGATAACTTTGTTGAAAAGTGCCCAGGCGTTGGCCGTCGAGTGGCGCGGCGACGGCCTTCCGTGGGCAACCGCACATATCTCGCACCGCCCGGAAACCCTTGTCGAACAAGGCCGGAGGGGGTCCGCTACAACGTTTGCAGCATCGCGTCAACTCGCTTTCGCTCTACCGCGCCGCAACGAGAAGAATGTGCATAAGTCAAGTCTTGACAACTTGGAAACCCCCGGTCGGCGCCGTTTTCAGCCCACCGCAGCCCTTAGAGCCAGAGCCCATTTCGCTGCGTTGCAATAAAAAGGACATGCTTATGTGGCAGGGGACTGGGCGCGCAGGGTGCGACTTGCTTGATGCACTTCGTCCACGAGTTCCGCGACGTGTTCGGGCGGGGTGAACTGCGAGATGCCGTGGCCCAGATTGAATATGTGGCCGGAATGCGGGCCGAAGCGCTCGAGCACGGCTCGCGCCTCGGCGCGGATCGTCGCGGGAGGAGCGAACAGCACGGTGGGATCGAGGTTGCCTTGCAGCGCCACGCGATCGCCGAGGCGCTCGCGTGCGCGCGAGAGATCGGTCGTCCAGTCCAGCCCGACGGCATCGACGCCGGCATCGGCGATCTCTTCGAGCCACTGGCCGCCGCCTTTCGTGAACGTGATCACCGGGACACGCGCACCGTCATGCTCCCGCCTCAACCGACGCACGACTTCGCCGGTGTAGTGGAGCGAAAAACGCTGAAACACGCCGTCGGCGAGCGCACCGCCCCAGGTATCGAAAATCATGACCGCCTGCGCACCCGCCTCGATCTGCGCGTTCAGGTAGGCGGCCACGGCCTGCGCGTTGATTTCGAGGATCCGATGCATGAGATCGGGGCGGCTGTAGAGCATCGACTTCACCGTCCGGAAGTCGTCCGAGCCGGCGCCTTCGACCATATAGCAGGCGAGCGTCCACGGGCTGCCGGAGAAGCCGATCAGCGGCACGCGCTGGCGCCCTTGTGCGTCGGTCAACGCACGACGGATTTCGCGCACGGCATCGGTCACGTAGCCGAGCGTCGCCTCGATGTCGGGTACGGCCAGGCGCGCAACATCGGCCTCGTCGCGCACCGGGCGCGCAAAGCGCGGTCCCTCGCCGGCAGCGAACGACAGGCCGAGCCCCATCGCGTCGGGGACCGTCAGGATGTCGGAAAAGAGGATCGCCGCATCGAGCGGGTAGCGTTCGAGCGGCTGCAGCGTGACCTCGGTCGCGTAGTCGGGGTTTTTGGCGAGGCCGAGGAAACTGCCCGCCCGCTCGCGCGTGGCGTTGTACTCGGGCAGATAACGGCCGGCCTGGCGCATCAGCCAGATGGGCGTGTACTCGGTCGGCTCGCGCAGCAGGGCGCGCAAGAAGGTGTCGTTGATCAGGGTCGAGGGCACGTTGGGTCTGGGAGGCGGCGCGGCTGGAAAAGCGCCCATTTTACCGGACGCGAGCGGGCGGCCATCGCGCTCGCGACAAAAGCACGCAGGCAGAGTTTTGATGCTGCTACCATCGCCGCAAACTTCCAATCGGAGACCATGATGAGAAAAGCCACCCTTGCCTGCCTGCTCAGCCTTGCCTGCTCGGGCGCCGCGCTAGCCGACGCGACAGCGGACTCGGCAGTTGCGCCGCCGGCATCGCGCCTCGATGCGATCGCGGCGCGCACCACGCTGCGCGTGTGCACGACCGGCGACTACAAACCCTATTCGTTCCTGAAGCCCGACGGCACCTTCGAAGGAATCGACATCGATATGGCCGAATCGCTCGCGAAGTCGCTCGGCGCGAAGGCCGAGTTCGTGAAGACGACGTGGTCGAATCTGATGAAGGACTTCATCGCAAAATGCGATATCGCCGTGGGGGGCGTCTCGACGACGCTCGAGCGCCAGAAGCACGTGTTTTTCACGGAGCCGTACATGATCGACGGCAAGACGCCGATCGCGCGCTGCGCCGACGCGGACAAATACCAGACGGTCGCTCAGATCGACCAATCGTCCACGCGGGTGATCGTCAATCCGGGCGGCACGAACGAGCGTTTCGCCAAGCAGTATTTCCCACACGCGAATGTCACGGTCTACCCGGACAACGTGACGATCTTCAAGCAGATTCTGGCCGGCAAGGCGGATGTCATGGTGACCGACGCATCGGAAACGCTGCTGCAGCAAAAGTTGAATCCGGGCCTGTGCTCGATCCATCCCGACAAGCCGTTTCAATACGGGGAGAAGGCCTACATGGTCCCGCGCGGCGATGTTCCGTTTCAGCAATATGTCGACCAATGGCTGCATCTTGCCCGCGCAACGGGCGAGTTTCAGGCCATTTCCGATAAATGGCTGAAATGAAGGCGCGCCCCGAAGCGGCGTGAAGACGGGCCGCGCGGGGTTTCCCCGCTCCCCCCACATGCGCGGCTCCGGCGCCGTCATGCTGGGGGTCGGCGCCAAGGAGGTGCGCGCTCGATCTTGACCATTCGGCAGCCGCGCGATTGCATGTAGCCGGCCACCGAGTTGCGGGGCCACGCCGATGCCAGGACCGCCCCGATCCGGAGATCGCGCGTCAACATGCGTCGCAATCCCAATGGCCCCTTCATCGTCTCGAAAGCCATAGAGAAAAAAGCAACACGCAACATGCCCGCTCGGGCATCGCCCTAAAAATGGCGATTTAGCATTTCGGGCTAAATTTTCCGGCTAATCTTTATATTGGTTTGCATGAAATGGAATATCCGGCAATTGACTCCCGCGCGCAATTGGCATGCAATTCTGTAATCGATACCAAGCCACTTGCGCATCGGAAATAATGACTCAATTTGCGCAAAATTCGGCAAAAAGTCCCGCTGCGCCTTGTCCAGCCTAGGTTACATCCTGAAACACTTTGTTACCGCGTCGCCCGGGCAATTCGCCCACAATGCCCCTCAACGGTTTCAACACAGGTGTGTTTCGACGTCCCAATATTTGCACGTTCTGAGTTCGTGCAATAATGATGCCGAAATCCGATCAGACAGATCGAATCCTTTTGGGTACATCTTTGCTGGAATCGTTGAGGCGCAATACATAGCGCCTCATTGGTTCCTTCCTTGGTCTCCTCGCGCTAACCCCGTAGCGTGTGGTTTTTAGCGGGCCGCTGGCCCGCTTTTTTTTTGCCCGACGGGTTCGCTGCGCCACCGCCCTCAACAGGTCTTCGGCGAGGCGAGCCCGAGTTCCTCGACCATGCGCTCGCGCATGACGAACTTCTGCACCTTGCCTGTCACGGTCATCGGCATTTCGTCGACGAAGCGCACATAGCGCGGCACTTTGTAGTGCGCGATCCGGCCCTGGCAGTACTCGCGCAATTCCTCTTCGGTCATCTGCTCGCCGGGACGCAACGTGACCCAGGCGCAGACCTCCTCGCCATACTTCGCGTCCGGTACACCGAAGACCTGTACGCTCTGAATCTTCGGATGCTGGAACAAGAACTCCTCGATCTCGCGCGGATAGATGTTCTCGCCGCCGCGAATGAGCATGTCTTTCAGGCGTCCGACGATATTGCAATAGCCCTCGGCATCGATCGTCGCCAAGTCGCCGGTGTGCATCCAGCCGTCCTGAATCGCCTCGCGTGTGCGGGCATCGTCGTCCCAATAGCCGCGCATGACGGAGTAGCCGCGCGTCCAAAGCTCGCCAATCGCGCCAACCGGAACCGTCCGTCCCTCGGCATCGACCACCTTCGCCTCGAGATGCGGCTGGATGCGGCCCACTGTCGACGTGCGCTTGTCGAGCGGATCCGTCGTCGCACTCTGGAACGAGACCGGGCTCGTCTCGGTCATGCCGTAGGCGATCGTGATTTCGGACAGGTGCATCCGTGCCACGACACGCTTCATCGTCTCGATCGGGCACGGTGAACCGGCCATGATCCCCGTACGCAGCGCTGTCAAATCGAACCGGTCGAAATCGGGGTGATCGAGCTCGGCGATGAACATGGTCGGTACCCCATGCAGCGCCGTGCAGCGCTCCTCCGAGACAGCGGCGAGCGTGGCGCCGGGATCGAATGCCTCGGCCGGAAATACCATGGTGGCGCCCGCGGAAACACAGGCCAACACGGAGAGCACCATGCCGAAGCAGTGATAAAGCGGAACGGGAATGCAAAGCGAATCGTTCTCGGTCAACCGCATGGCGCGGGCGATGTACCGCGCGTTATTGACCACATTGCGGTGCGTGAGTGTCGCACCCTTGGGATGGCCGGTGGTGCCGCTCGTGAACTGGATGTTGATTGCGTCGCCTGCGGAAAGCATCGCTGCTCGGGCATCGAGCGCGGCCGGATCGAGCGAGACGCGGCCTTTTTCGATGAGCTCGCAAAAAGTCAGCGTGCCGGGGGTCGGCGTATCGCCCATTCGCACGACCGTGCGTAGCTGCGGCAAGCTTGCGGCGTGCAACTCGCCGGGCTCGGACTTCTCCAGCTCCGGCGCAACCGTGCGGAGCATGTCCAGGTACATCGACGTCTTGAACTGCGGCGCCGCGATCAGCGCGACACAACCTGACTTGTTGAGCGCGTATTCGAGCTCCGTGAGGCGATAGGCCGGATTGATGTTGACGAGGATCGCGCCGATGCGAGCCGTCGCGAATTGCGTCATGAGCCATTCCACGCGATTCGGCGACCATATGCCAACGCGATCACCGGTCGCAATGCCGAGCCCCAGCAGCCCCGCGGCAAGCACATCGACTTCGTCGGAGAATTCGCGCCAGGTCCAACGGATGCCCTGCTCGCGAAAGACCACAGCGAGACGATCGGGGAACTGGGTGGCGGTAGCCCCAAGGAACTCGCCGATCGTCGCGTCCGACAATGGCGCGTCGCTCGCCCCTCGCACATACGAAACACCGTTTCTCGGCGCAATCAGCGCGCCGTTCTCGCGCCCGGCATCATTGCTTGACATGGCAGGTCCCTTGCGGCGTTGGCCTTCTGGCGCTCGATTCTCCCATTCGAGCCTGCGCCAATATATCGAGGGTTACCCGCAGCATTGCGGAAAAACGATTTCACCGTCGGGCGGCGATTGACCGGACCGCAAGCACCGGCTCGAACTGCACGTTCATTCGCACATACGATGAAATCTTCGCCTGCATTGCCGGCTCGACGACCCAATTGCTGTTTCATAACGCCATGCATTGGCACATCGAAAAATTGTTCTCATGACTACGTAAATATGTAGATAAAGTCAAAATCCGTTCGCCCCACCGATAATTTATTCGGCCGGCGAAATAATACCCAACGTGCGTTTATTCGAGGGCGAGAAATATGCAGCAGCGCCGGGCAGATTATGATCGAGCCGGTCTATTGGAGCATATCGAGCGCCAATTCAAGGTCGCTTGGCACGGCGTTCATGGAATCGATCATTGGCTTCGCGTCCAGCATTATGCGTCGCGGGTCGGTATGCGGCGTGGGGCCGACCCGCTGGTCGTGGAATTATTCGCACTGCTGCACGACAGCTGCCGGGAGAGCGAACGGCATGATCCGTTGCATGGGGAAAGAGGCGCAGAACTCGCGTATGCGTTGAACGGGACATTTTTCTCGTTATCCGGACATCGGATCGACCTGCTGTGCACCGCCATTTACTTTCACAGCGACGGGCTGACCCATTCCGACGTCACGATTCAATCGTGCTGGGACGGCGATCGTATGGATCTGGGCAGAGTCGGCATTCAGCCAAATCCGAAATTTTTGTCGAAACAAGCGGCCGATTTGCTCGACGAGTTAATTCCACAAAGCGTGAACCTACATCAATAACACACTCTTGTACTGGCTTCCCCGATTAAACGCCGATGCCGATGCATTGGCGCAGAGAGTTCATGCGCGTCATCGCGAGCGGGCGCATGAGTAGTAGAAGTGTCGTAAATCGACATTGCCTGATTTTTTATCCTTCAACCGGAGCTCGATATGCCACTTACGATTGGTACGGCCACACCTGTATCCACCCCGCAGCCCACCGCGGAGTCGGCGGCCCCCAAAGTATCCATCCCTTCACCGCGTCAGGCGCCTGGCGGCAGTACGCTTTTGCAGAACCTCGCGCTACTGCAGCGCACGAAGGAACAGCAAGGCGGCGCCGGCCTCAATGCCGCCGAGTGGGAGCCGCCCAACACGGGCAACCCGCGACTGTAATGTTGCTAGGCGAGCGTCACAGGCGCTCGCCTGGTTTGGCGGCGCCGGGCCGCCATGATGCCTGCGCTGGCACGCCGCCTTTTTTGGAAAGCATCGACATGCGAGGAACGAATGGGAGCCACCCCTTCTGCGATCGGGATGCGCGAAGTCCGCGAAACGCCCTCCGTTCTCTATCACGGAAGCCCTTATTGCTTCGACGAAGCGTTGCCTTCATTCACGACGCCCATCACGGACCCCGAATGCCGCAGAGCCGTTTATGCGTCGAGGGAGCGCAGAGTCGGTCTCGCGTTTGCGCTCGGATACCGCTCTATCGAGCGTTCGGATTTTCGACGAGCGCGATTGTGGTGCGACCAGGACGAGGTCTTCGTGGCGGTTCGCGCAGACCTGATCGACCTCGACGCGGAGAGCTTTCTCTATCACATGCCGCCGACGACGTTTCGAACGGAAAACGGGTGGGAGTGGCTATCCACGACAAAAGTGGTCCCGCTTCGCCGCGAAACAGTGTGCGCCGGCGCTTTCCTGAACCTCGTCTCGGTCGTCGACGATGAATTCGTCTACGCGGTGTGCGAGCACGCGTACGATCCGTTTGCCTGAAGTCAGGGCGATCGGCTAACGACCATTACCGTTGATTGACTTCCATGACATATCCACGAATCGACATCCACGAAGGCAGCGTTCGCTTCGCAGACGGCCATCGCACTCGGGTTCTAAGCTATCGAGGGCTCCCCGAATCGACGCCCCAAGTGGTCGTACTGGAGCACTTCTTGACCGATGCCGAATGCGACGAGTTGATCGAGCTGGCCGAAAACAAGCTCGAACCCGCCGAGGTGGTCAGTTCGCGAACCGGAGAGGGCTTTGTCTCGCCGGCGCGGGTCGCTGAAGCCGTCGAATTTGCGGGTGCTCGATACGACCTGACGAGAAAGATCGAGGCACGCATCGAAGCGATGACCCATTGGCCGTCGAGCCATTTCCAGCACTTCCAGATGATCCGCTACGGTGTGGGTGGACAATACCGGCCGCATCACGACTGCTACAACCCGGACATGCCGGCTTTCCGGGAAATTCTGCAAACGAACGGTCAGCGGCTGGCGACGTTTCTGATGTACCTGAATGACTGTCCGCGCTCCGGTGCCACGGCGTTTCCACGCCTGGACGGCCTCTTCGTGTGCCCGCAAAAGGGAAATGCGCTGTTCTTCAGCTACCCGGGCAGCGGCGGCAAACCCGATATCAGCTGCTTGCATGCCGCGGGCCCCGTCCTCGAGGGACAAAAGTGGATCGCGACTACGTGGCTGTGCGAGCGCGAGAATCCATCGTCAACACCAATCAAATTCTGAACCGAGCGACATCATGGACTCGACCTACCCGTGGATCAGCATCGAAGAAAACATCGTGACCTGCCCCGACGGCCACCGCGTCAGGCTGCATGCGTACTCGCTGACGCCGGAGCTCGCGCCGCAGGTCGTCGTGCTGGGCGGCCTGCTTTCGCACGACGAATGTGACGAATGGCTCGCGCTCGCGAAGGCGCGATTGCAAGCCAACCACAGTGACTACGCCCGCTCCTCGAGTGCTGTCGAACATGTCCGCTTTGCTCGCTCGGAAAGCAGCTTCGTCGCAAAGATCGAAGCGCGTATCGGCGCGTTGACGCAATGGCCCGACGACGATGCCTACGCCATCGAAGTCTCACGTTACCGCGAGGACGGCTCGTTCGCGTCGAGCCGAGACTTCGACGATTCGCACCGGGAAGCGGGCGATCGCCAAGCGTGGCAGGGACAGCGGGTTGCCACCCTCGTCATGTTTCTGAGCGACGGTACGGCGCCCGGCGCAATCTCGCTTCCCGACAGTGGCTTGTCGGTGTGCCCGCACAAAGGCAATGCGCTCTTTTTCAATTACCCGGGGATGGATGAACCGGGTGCACACCGCGGCAAGCATCGCGGCGTGCCGATTTCCGGGGGCGAAGGATGGATCGCGACGAAATGGCTGTCGAGCAAGGCAGCGAATGCGCCCGCCCTGAGCTGACGCCCGATCATCCGAGCTCGAGACAATCTCGTGCCTTCGTCGCAATCAGTCGTCCCGTGCGTCGATCTCAACGAAAGCACCGTGGCCTTCGCGGACGGCCACCGCGCACGGATCGTAGCGCACCGGCACTCGGCACCGGGTCGTTCGCAGTGGGTACTGCTGGAAGGCTTTCTGACGGGCCACGAATGCGATGAACTGATCGAATTGTCGACGGGGACGCTTCAAGCGGCGCGCGTCGTAGACGCGGTCACCCGCAGGCAATCGTTCACCGCCGCGCGCATTGGCGCCATCGGACGCTTGTTCGGCGCGGAGCACCGTGCGATCAAGCGGCTCGAGGACCGTATCGAGACGCTCACGCATTGGCCATCCGCCTGTTTCCAGCCTTTGCAGGTCACGCATTACGAAGCGGGCGACGAGTTTAAGCCCCATCACGATTTTTTCGATCCCGAACTACCCTCGTATCGCACTGCGCTGAGCAGCAAGGGCCAACGGCTTGCGACGCTGATCGTCTATCTGAATGATTGCCCCGCTGCCGGGGCCACAGTGTTTCCGCTGCTCGATGGCTCGTTCGTGAGTCCGCACCGGGGCAACGCGCTTTTTTTTAGCTATCACGGTGAGAATGGAAACCCTGATCGCAGCTTCTTACACGGTTCCACCCCCGTAACGGCGGGAGAAAAGTGGATCGCAACGACGTGGTTGTGCGAGAGACCACAGAAGCGCGATCGTCTGCTTCTCAAATGAAAATGCCGTTCAGCGTGATCGCCGAACGGCATTTCCGCGCTTTCGGGCCTGCGAGGGGCGGGCCGTTGACCGTACTTGCCGGCGGTAGTGAGCACGGCACGGCCGGAAAGCAATGAGGCGCTCAGTGCTGCGTCGTGCGCATCTTCCGCAGCCGCTGAATCGCCGCGAGTTGCGCCACGGCATACGAGAGCTCGGCCTGCGCCGTCGCATACTCGAGGTTCGAGCCCGAGTTCTGCAGCGCTTCTTCGGCGCGCTTGCGCGCCTGCTCAGCCTTCGCTTCGTCGAGATCCTTACCGCGGATCGCGGTATCGGCCAGCACCGTCACGGCGCCCGGCTGCACTTCGAGAATGCCGCCGGCCACGAAGACGAACTCCTCTTCGCCGCTTTCGGCTTCGATGCGCACGGCACCCGGACGAATACGCGTGATGAGCGGCGTGTGGCCCGGCAAGATGCCGAGTTCGCCCGCTTCGCCCGGCAGCGCGACGAACCTTGCCTGCCCCGAGAAGATCTGCTCTTCCGCGCTGACGACGTCTACTTTGATGGTTGCCATATTGATTCCTCAGCGGTCGGCGGAGTCAGTCCATTCGTACTGACTCCTGGGCCCGATCGTTACTGGATCTTCTTCGCCTTTTCGAAGGCTTCGTCGATCGTACCGACCATGTAGAACGCCTGCTCGGGCAGATGATCGCACTCGCCTTCGACGATCATCTTGAAGCCGCGGATCGTTTCCTTGAGCGGCACATACTTGCCCGGGGAACCCGTAAACACTTCCGCGACGTGGAACGGCTGCGACAGGAAACGCTGGATCTTACGTGCGCGAGCCACCGAGAGCTTGTCTTCGGGCGAGAGCTCGTCCATCCCGAGAATCGCGATGATGTCGCGCAGTTCCTTGTAGCGCTGCAGCGTCTGCTGCACACCACGCGTGATCGAGTAGTGCTCTTCGCCGATCACGTTCGGGTCGATCTGACGCGAGGTCGAATCGAGCGGGTCCACGGCCGGATAAATACCGAGCGAGGCGATATCGCGCGAGAGCACGACCGTTGCGTCCAAGTGGCCGAACGTCGTAGCCGGCGACGGGTCCGTCAAGTCATCGGCAGGCACGTACACGGCTTGCACCGAAGTGATCGAGCCCGTCTTCGTCGACGTGATGCGCTCTTGCAGCTTGCCCATTTCTTCTGCCAGCGTCGGCTGATAGCCCACGGCCGACGGCATCCGGCCGAGCAGTGCCGACACTTCGGTACCGGCCAGCGTGAAACGGTAGATATTGTCGACGAAGAACAGCACGTCGAGGCCTTCGTCGCGGAAGTGCTCGGCCATCGTGAGGCCCGTCAGCGCCACGCGCAGACGGTTGCCCGGCGGCTCGTTCATCTGACCGTAGACGAGCGCGACCTTGTCGAGCACGTTCGAGTCTTTCATTTCGTGGTAGAAGTCGTTCCCTTCACGGGTACGCTCGCCCACGCCAGCGAACACGGAGTAACCGCCGTGTTCCTTCGCGATGTTGTTGATGAGCTCCATCATGTTCACGGTCTTGCCGACGCCGGCGCCACCGAACAAGCCCACCTTACCGCCCTTCGCGAACGGACAGATCAGATCGATAACCTTGATGCCCGTTTCCAGCAGTTCCGTCGACGGCGACAGTTCGTCGAACTTAGGCGCCTTCTGGTGGATGGAACGCTTGGTCTCGCTTACGATCGGACCGGCTTCGTCGATCGGACGACCCAGCACGTCCATGATGCGGCCGAGCGTCGGCTTGCCGACAGGCACGCTGATCGGCAAGCCCGTGTTCTTCACCATGATGCCGCGGCGCAGACCATCGGATGCACCGAGACAGATGGTGCGCACCACGCCGTCGCCCAGCTGCTGCTGAACTTCGAGCGTCAGTTCCGTGCCTTCGAGCACGAGGGCATCATAGACCTTCGGCATGTGCGCGCGCGGGAATTCCACGTCGATCACCGCGCCGATGCACTGTACGATCTTGCCTTCTACCAAAGCAGTAGTACTCATCGCTTTTCCTTTAGATACTCAATTC
>Ga0207647_10000439_pt1 | contig 34042 bp, 35 predicted proteins | sample KBSCornC2_FD_184295 | JGI IMG/M metagenome (GOLD analysis project Ga0207647, IMG submission 184295) | Corn rhizosphere microbial communities from Kellogg Biological Station, Michigan, USA - C2 (SPAdes) (version 2) | ecosystem: Host-associated > Plants > Roots > Rhizosphere ... | reverse complement strand
CTGCCGCTACTCGCCGCATTCGCCGATCGGTTCTATGTCGAAGAGGCCGGGTGCCAAACGCGCGGCGTCTTCGCTTATGATGAGCGGCTGCGGCTGCTGCCCTTCTACCTCCAGCAGCTCGAGATGGAGTCGAACGGCAAGTCCGTCACGACTGAGGGTAAGCCGGTCGAACATCCGACCGCGCCTGTCACCTGGGGCGGCACCGGGACCGATGCGCAACACGCGGTCTTCCAGCTGCTGCACCAAGGCACACAGACGGTTCCCGTCGAATTCATTGCGGTCCGTGAAGCCGAGGACTCGCAGGACCCGGAGCATCACCGTTTATTGCTGCTGAATGCCTTCGCACAGGGCGCCGCCTTGATGCAGGGCCGCGCGAGCGACGACCCGCAGCGCGCTTATCCAGGAAATCGCCCAAGCTCGGCGATTTTGCTCGACCGGCTCGATGCCCGTACGCTCGGTGCGCTGATCGCATTTTACGAACATCGCACGTTCGCCAACGCGGTGCTTCTCGGCATCAACCCGTTCGACCAGTTCGGGGTTGAGCTCGGCAAGGCGATTGCGCGCCAATTGTCCGAAGGCGCGGATCAGGACGAGCTCGATCCGTCCACCCGCGCGCTGATCGACCGCGCTAGGATTTGAACCTGGCATTGGAACTATCACCAGAAGTGATTGGAGCGCTGCCACGCATTTCGGCAGTGCAGCGCCCGGAGGAATGAACAATGGCCGACTTTGACCTGTTCGTGATCGGCGCCGGATCGGGCGGCGTCCGCGCCTCGCGCGTTGCCGCGGCTTACGGCGCGCGCGTCGCTATCGCAGAAGAATATAAGGTCGGCGGAACCTGCGTGATCCGCGGCTGCGTACCGAAGAAGCTGCTCGTCTACGGCGCGCACTTCGCCGAGGACATCGACGATGCGGCCATGTTCGGGTGGGACATTCCCCAAAAGAGGTTCGACTGGCCGACCCTGCGCGACAACGTCCTTGCCGAGGTTGGTCGGCTCGAGGGTGCTTATACGGACACGCTCACCAACCACGATGTCGAAATCTTTCACGAGCGTGCGGTTTTGACCGGGCCGAATTCCCTCCGCCTCGCGAGCGGACGCGAGGTGACGGCCGACAAAATCCTGATCGCGACCGGAGCGCGCCCCGCGATGCCCGGGCTCGACGGGATCGAGCACGCCATCAGCTCGAACGAAGTGTTCCACCTACCGGAGCTGCCGCGGCGGATCGTCATCGCCGGCGGCGGCTACATCGCCAATGAGTTCGCGGGAATCTTCCACCAGTTCGGAAGTCATGTCACCTTGGTGAATCGCACAGACGTGCTTCTGCGCGGTTATGACCAACAGATCGTCGACAGGTTGATCCAGATTTCGGTGCGCAAGGGAATCGACTTCAAATTCCACGCGACGATCGATCGGATCGAACGGCGCGAGGATGGCACGCTCCAAGTCGCGATGACCGGCTGTGACGATATCGAAGCCGACCAGGTGCTATTCGCGACCGGGCGCCAGCCGAACACTGAAAGTCTGGGTCTCGAGGACGCTGGGGTCGAGGTCGGGGAGAAGGGCCAGATCAAGGTCGATGCCGACAATCGATCGAATGTCCCGTCCATTTTTGCGGTCGGTGATGTCACCGACCGGGTTCAGCTTACTCCGGTCGCGATCCGCGAGGGACAGGCCTTCGCCGACACCTTCTTCGGCAAGCAGCCGCACCAGGTGGATTATGGCTGCATCCCGTCGGCGGTGTTCAGTCATCCGCCGCTCGCGGGGGTCGGGATGACGGAAGGTCAGGCGCGCAACAAGCTCGGCTCGGTCAAGGTCTTCACATCGGACTTCCGGGCGATGAAAAACGTGCTGGCCGGCCGCAACGAGCGCTCGCTCTATAAGCTGGTCGTCGATGGGATGACTGACCAGATCGTCGGAATCCATATGATCGGGCCGGATGCGCCCGAAATCCTGCAGGCGGCCGCGATCGCGGTCAAAGCCAGGCTCAAGAAGGCGGATTTCGATGCGACCATGGCGCTTCACCCGACCATGTCCGAAGAACTGGTGTTGATGCGCTGAATCTTTCGCCGCTATGGCGGCGGAGACTATGCACGACGCAATCATTATCGGCGCGGGCCACAATGGCCTGACCTGCGCTTATTATCTCGCCAGGAAGGGGCTGAAAGTCGCTGTGTTCGAAGCGGCCGGCAATGTCGGCGGCGCGGCAGTGACCGATGAGTTTCTTCCGGGCTACCGGAACTCGGCGGCTAGCTACACGGTCAGCCTGCTCCAGCCCAAGGTCATTCGCGACATGCAGCTCGAACGGCACGGGCTGAAGGTCGTGCTGAGGAAGACGGACAATTTTCTCCCCGGCGACGGCGATTATCTGCTCTCGGGCCGCAATGGGCTGACCCGCAGGGAGATCGCGCGGCACGTCAAGGCCGACGGCGAGGCGTACGATCGCTACGTCGCCGAACTTGAGACGGTCGTGCGGCTTCTGAAGAAATGGCTGCTGCGAGCGCCGCCGAATGTTGGCGCGACGGTCAGTGCTATCCCCAAGATTCTGAGCCTCGGCAGGGATATGGCCGGGCTATCGCTCGCCGAAACGCGGATCGTCCACGATTTCGCGGTGCGCAGCGCAGCCGAGATCCTCGACCGGCATTTCGAGGGTGATTTGGCCAAGGCGCTATTCGGGTTCGATGGCGTGGTCGGCAATTTCGCTTCGCCGCAATCGCCGGGCACGGCCTATGTCCTCCTCCACCATTTGTTCGGCGAGGCTGCCGGTGTTCCCGGCGCGTGGGGGCATGCGATCGGGGGGATGGGTTCGATCACCCAGGCGATGGCACGGGCGTGCCGCGAAGCGGGGGTCGATATCCTGCTCAACATGCCGGTCGAAGAGGTGATTTGCGCCAATGACCGCGCGGGCGGTGTCGTCGCGGGCGGCAAGTCGTGGGCCGCACGCCAGGTCATCGCCGGAGTGAATCCGAAGCTTTTGTTCGACCGGCTGGTGCCGAAGGGCAGCGTGGACGCGGACGTCGCCAGCCGAATGCACGGCTGGAAATGCGAAAGCGCCACCTTCCGGATGAACGTGGCGCTGTCCGAATTGCCCAAATTCACGGTGCTGCCGAGGAAGGGAGATCACCTGACCGCCGGCATCATCATGGCGCCAAGCCTCGATTACATGCATCGCGCATGGCTCGGTGCGCAAATGAACGGCTGGTCGAGGCATCCGATCATCGAAATGCTGATCCCCTCGACGCTCGACACCAGCCTCGCGCCCAAGGGCAAGCATGTCGCGTCGCTGTTCTGCCAACATTTCCGCTACGACCTCGGGCCTGACCGCAGCTGGGACAGTGAGCGAGAAAAAGCGGCCGACGCGATCATCGCCACGGTCGACATGCACGCACCTGGCTTTGCGAAATCGGTGATCGGAAGGCAGATCCACTCACCGCTCGACCTCGAGCGTCGATTCGGCCTCATCGGCGGCGACATTTTCCACGGGAAGATGAGCCTCGACCAATTGTTCAGCGCCCGGCCGATGATCGGCGCGGCGGACTATCGAATGCCGATCCGGGGATTGTATCTTTGCGGTTCGGGAGCTCATCCGGGGGGCGGAGTCACCGGAGCTCCCGGTCACAATGCCGCCCACGCCGTGCTTGCCGACAGGCGCTTCTGGAGCCGGCGAGGTTGAGGCCGCTCAAAGGGATCAGGGTCCTCGACCTTTCGCGAGTCCTCGCGGGGCCGTGGTGCACGCAATTGCTCGCCGATCTCGGCGCCGAAGTGATCAAGGTCGAACGGCCGGGCAGCGGTGACGACACGCGGCACTGGGGACCTCCATGGCACGGGGAAGGCGATCGCAGAGTCGCCGCCTATTTCCTGAGCTGCAACCGGGGAAAGAAATCCGCCGCGATCGATTTCGCGCGGCCCGAAGGTGCTGCATTGGTGCGCAAACTTGCCGGACAGGCGGATGTCGTCGTCGAGAATTTCAAGGTCGGCGGCCTTGGTAAGTTCGGCCTCGACGCAGCGAAGCTCCGCGCTGCCAATCCGCGCCTGATCTACGCGTCGATCACCGGCTTCGGACAGGATGGGCCCTACGCAGATCGCGCCGGCTATGACTTCATCATCCAGGGGATGGGCGGAATGATGAGCGTCACCGGCCTGCCCGACGGGGAACCGGGCGGTGGCCCGATGCGCGCGGGCGTCGCAATAGCGGACCTGTTCACCGGCATGTACGCTTGTGCGGCGATCCTCGCGTCTCTCTACGCGCGCGAGAAGACGGGAGAGGGCGCAACCATCGACATGGCCCTGTTCGATACGCAGCTCGCGGTGATGGCCAACCAGGCCTCGAACACCCTCATTTCCGGCAAGGATCCGCCGCGGCAAGGCAACACGCACCCCAACATCGTCCCATACCAGCCGTTCGAAGCGGCGGATCAGCCGATCATCATCGCCGTCGGGAATGACCGCCAGTTCGCGAGGCTCGCGGACATCTGCGGCCATCGCGAGTGGGTCGGCGACGAGCGCTTCGCCTCCAATGGCGCGCGCGTGGCCAATCGGTCCGACATGGTGAGCTTGGTCGCTGATGTAATCCGCGAGAGGCCCGCCGCGGAATGGCTCGACCAGCTCGAGGCCGCAGGAATTCCTGCCGGTCCGATCAATCTGGTCACGCAGGCCTTGTCCGACATCCAGGCCCAGCATCGCCAGATGGTTCGAACGATCGCCGGGACGCCCTTGGTCGGCTCGCCCGTTCGGCTCGACGGCCACCGCGCCGATTCCGATTTACCGCCGCCTGCGCTGGGGGAGCATACCGACGAGGTTCTGTCGGGCCTTTTGAACGGGGACGAGCTGGCGGGGCTGAGAGCGTCAGGAGTGATCGGCTGAAGAATCGATCTCTTCGCGGCCGTAGCGCGACTCAATAAACCGTCCCTGCGTCTCTAATGCCGCCATGTCCGCCCGGGCGAGCTTCTGCGAAATGTCGCCGAGCGCCGCACGACTCGCCGCCAGCGCCTCGACGAGCCGCTCGTCAGCGTTCTTGCCCTCGCCGTCGGGCTCACCGCGAAAAGCGACCGGCACGTGCGTGTAGCGCTCGATCAGTCCGGGAAGGTGGATCGACATCAGCCGGCGCGCATCCTGCGCGTTCGGGTCGACCGTATCGACTCGCTCGAGGGTCTGCCTGAGCGGGGGGAGGATTGAGCTTAGCGCGTCGACCTCGGCCTGCGCGGGCGGCGGCAACATCGCACGCGCGCGATAGAGATAAGAATCGAAGCGCTGGACCATCTCGCCGTTGGGCAGATCGGTAGTCGGTGCCGCAGCACGGCGCTCAGCCGAAGGCATGATGGCGAGCACGCCCACAATTCCGATTGCGAGCCCCACGGCGGCGAGGAAGCCGAACATTCCGATCCCACTGGGCAGGACCAGCCCGATGACGATGGTCGCGATGCTGATGAGGCCCACTGCGACCGCGATCTGCGCGGCGCGCCGCTTCAGGTCCGTGTTCAGCCGCTGGCGTTCGCGCTGCGCCGCGGCCCGGACGGCGCCGCTGCGTTCGTCCGCGCGCCGCATGACCTGGTTAGCACGATCGATCGACCGATCGACCTTCTGGCTCGTCCGCTCGGCCTGGGCGAAACTTTCGTTCGCGCGTTCGAAGATTCGGCCGAGCTCGTTCGGGTTCATTTGCTTTCTATCGGTATCAGCGGAGATGGGGCCTCAAGTTTCCCCTGGTTCACGCCTTCGGCGCGGGCGATATAGCCCTTGGATTTCTCGACTTCCTTGCCCAGCGTTTCGACCGTCTGCTTCATGTTGCCCAGCGCCTGAAGCTTGAACTGGTCGATCTGGTCCATCGTGTCATAGATGTTCTGGAACGCACGCTGCAGCGTCTCGAGCGGGATCGTGGAGCTCGCCGCTTGCTCGTGGATCGCGCCAGTCTGCGTGCGCAGCATCTCGCCGGTCGAATCGATCATTCCGGCGGTCGTCGTGTTGAGCGCGGTAATCTGCTCAAGCACCAATTTCTGATTGGACATCGCCTGGGCGACGGTGACCGCAGTGCGGAGCGCCGACACGGTTGTCGTCGAAGCACGGTCGACGCCTTTGACCAACTCGACATTGTTCTTTTTGACGAGATCGAGCGCCAAATAACCCTGCACCGTTACCGCCATTTGCGTCAGCAGGTCGGTCGTGCGTTGGCGCGTATAGAAGAGAGCTGTCTCGCGGATCGCCTTGGCCTTGGCCGGCTCCGTCGCGTCCAGATCGTTCGCCTTGTCCTCGAGCTTCTGGTCCAGGCTCTTCGAGATGTGGATCATCTGCTCGAGCTTGTGCATCGTCTTCCACAAGCCGGCGCGCTCGGTGTCGATCGCCGCATTGTCCATCAGCAACTCGTCCTTGCCGTTGGCGAGGCTGCCGAGAATCTTGGAAATGTGCGTCTGGGAGCTGCGATATTTGTCGAAGTAACGATCGATCCTGTTTCCGAACGGGATGATGCCGAGGATCTTGCGGGTCTTTGTCGCCTCCTTGGGATCCAGGGCTTCAACGGTACGGCGAAGCTCGGTCAGGTCGGCGCCGATCCCGGAATCCTTGTCGATCGCTTTCACCGGGCGGTCGAGGAAGCGGTTCGACGCGCCGGCCGCTTCAGCGATCTCCTTGCGGCCCATCGCCGTCAGCTGATCGACCTTCTTGCCGAAGTCGGGACTGTTCGAATCCAGTGCTGCAAGCTCGTCGACGAACTGCGTGACGCGCTTGTCGAGCTCCGTCGTTTCTTCGGTCTTGAGCGGCACCAGGCCCGATGCCTCTGCCGCCGGCATCGGCTGCAGCGCGTCGGGCGGATCCAGCTTGAGCTTGGTCGCGGCTTTCGTCTCGGTGGCCGGTTCGGTCGCCATGATGCGTGTCCTTTCATCGCCTCCGTGAGCGGCAGATCAACCCGTGAACGGGTGGGCAGCCACGCGCAAGAGGCCTTTTGAGTGTATTATAGGTGTAAGACAGAAGAGTGCAAGACGGAGAGGTGCGATCATGGTGAACGGCGGTTAACCACAGGCCTCAACGGTTCCCTCACCGTGAACCCGCTAGAGCGGCACAAATGCGCGAGTTTTGTCTAGGGGCCGCCCGATGATTTCATTTTTCAGGAAGCTATGGCGCGACAAGCGCGGCAACGCGCTGGTGATCGCAGCCGCGGCCTTGCCGCTCGTTCTCGGCTCGGCTGGGCTCGCGAGCGACACGATCCAGTGGGCGCTGTGGAAGCGGCAGCTCCAGCGCGCGGCGGATTCGGGCGCGATTGCCGGCGTTTACCAGATCGCCGAAGCTGCCGGAGCCCGCACCGGCGTTACGGACGCGGTCAACCGCGACCTCAGCTATAACAGCCATATCGCTTATACGACGACCAAGGTCATCGGGCAGCCCACTTCCGGCTCCTATACGGCCGATCCCTATGCGGTGAACGTGCAGCTTTCGGTGCAGAAGAAGCTGAGCTTCTCGGGCATGTTCATGAGCTTCACACCGACCATCACGGCGAATGCAACCGCAACGATCGTCCCGTCGGGCGAATATTGCGTGATCAGCCTCGAGAACACTTCAGTGACCGGCATTAGCGCGACCGGCAACGCCGACGTCGACCTCGGCTGCGGGATGATCACCAACTCGACCTCGTTGACGGCGGCGGTCGCCACCGGTTCGTCGGACGTCAACGCCAGCCCGATCGCAGCGGTCGGCGGCATTCCGGCGAGCACTCACTGGGCGAGCGGCACCGTGCTGATGCCATTCACCATGGCGCAGGACGATCCGTTTGCGACCGTTCCGGCACCGTCGACTTTCCCGACGAGCAACTGCCCGAATTATCGCGTCAATAACCCCAACGACACGGACGCCTTCGACGCGACCGACGCGAACGTGACCGGACTTGCAGCAAATACTTACTGCGTCGGCAGTTTGACGCTCAACGGGACCACGACTTTCCCCGCGAACAGCACGATCATCATAGACGGCGGATCTCTTGACGTCGGCGCGCAGGCGAATGTGAGCTGTACGGGCTGCACGTTCGTCCTGACGAGCCGCACCGCGGCAACCAACCCGAGTTCGATCGGCAACGTCAACATCAACGGCGGCGCCAACCTCAACCTGTCGGCCCCGAGCACGGGCACGTACAAGGGCATTATCATTTACCAGGACCGGCGCGCCCAGGACGGCACCAACGCCAATCAGCAAAATACGCTGAACGGCAATTCGAGCTCGTTCTTCCAGGGCGCCTTCTACTTCCCGAGCCAACAGGTGACCTACAATGGTACCGCCGGCATGACGACCAACTGCATGCAGCTGGTTGCCCGCCGGGTGCTCTATTCCGGCAACATGAGCATTTCGAACAGTTGCCCTGCTAACTCCGGCGCTAACTCGTTCGCCGGCAAGAAAGTGAGGCTGGTCGAATGATCCGGCAATTCAAATCGCTTGCCCGCGACGAGGGCGGTGCATCGATCATCGAAATGGGGCTGATGCTGCCCATTCTGGCATCGCTCCTGATCGGCATGGTCGACATCAGCCGCGCTTACTCGGCCAAGCTGCAGCTCGAACAGTCGGCTTATCGCGCGATCGAGAAGGTGCAGCAGTACAATACGACCGAAGACACCTACAACACGCTGAAGAACGAAGCCGCAAGCGCTGCCCGCGGGGCAGGCTTTACGAACGTAACCGACAGCGATGTCACGATCGACTATTGGCTCGAGTGCAACGGCACGCGCGCGGCCAATTACGACACCGTCTGCTCCAGCGGTCAGACCTACGCTCGCTGGATCACGGTCGACATCACCGCGAAGTTTACGCCGATGTTCAGCTCCAGCAGGTGGCCGGGGTCGAACACCGACGGGACTTACACCCTTCACGGCAAAGCCGGACTGAGGACGCAATGAGGTTTCGCAAACCACTTCGTCGCGACGAACAGGGCGCCGCAGCGATCGAAATGGCGATCGCGCTGCCCGTCCTGCTCGTCATGATCTACGGCATTTTCCAGGTCGGCCTGGTCTTTCAGGCGAACGCGGGAATGCAGCACGCGCTGGGCGAAGGCGCACGCTATGCGACGCTTTGCGTGCCGACCGGGACCGGATGCAATGTGCCAAGCGACTCTGCGGTCGTCACGCGCATGCAGAACAAGCTGTTCGGGATGAACATCGGTTCGTTCGGCACTCCGACCGTGACGACTCCGGCGGCAGCTACGTGCGTTTACTGCAAGGACCTGTCGGTTACCTACTCAGTGACCCCGAACTTCCTGTTCTTCAATGGTCGAGCGGTCTCGCTGACGCGCAGTAAGCGGGTCTATATCGCCCACTAGGCCGGGTCGGCGGGCTTCCGCCGCTCGAAAAAGGCCGCGATCGCGTCCTTGACCTCTCGTGAGGCGAGCCGCTCTGTGAATTCCGCGCTTTCCCGCCGCATCCGCTCGAGCGTTTCCTCGCGCGCGCCGTGACGCAGCAGGTGCTGGGTCCGCCGCAACGCCTCCGCCGGCTTGGCGAGAAGCGCGGCTACAATCCGAGCCATGGCCTGGTCCTGGGTACCGGCCGGAACGACATGGCTGACCAGCCCGATGTGCAGCGCCTCCTCAGCGCCGAAGGGCTCTGTTAGCAGCAGGTAGCGCGCCGCCCGGCGACGGCCCGCGAGGCGCGGAAACAGCAGCGAGCTTGCCGCTTCCGGAACCAGGCCAAGATCCACGAACGGCATCGAAAATCGCGCCGTCTCGTCCGCGATGACGAGATCGCAATGGAGCAGCATGGTCGTTCCAATGCCCACGCAATTGCCGTGAACCGCCGCGACGATCGGGGTTTCGCATTCCGCAATCGCGCGAAGCAGCCGCCAGACCGGGATCTCTTCATCGCCGCGCGGAAGTGCCTGGAGGAAGTCGGCAAGATCGTTGCCGGCCGCGAAATCCTGGCCTTCTCCACGTGCAGTGATGATACGGATCGACGGGTCGCCCGCGGCGCTCTCGATCGCGTCGGCCAGCGCTGCATACATGGCGACCGTGATGGCATTGCGCCGTTCAGGCCGATTGAGTGTAATCGCTAGAACCGGCCCGTCGCGTTCGACCCGAACATGCTCGCTCATCGATAGCCTCCCGAATCGAGTGACGGCTGCCGCGCTCGCCGCTATGCCAACGGTCATTACAGAGCCGAGGGTGATCAATGAAGTTCTTCGCCGACACCGCCGAGATCGCCGAAATCCGCGAGCTCGCCGAAACCGGATTGCTCGATGGGGTGACGACCAATCCGTCGCTCGTCCAAAAGGCAGGCCGCGACTTCCTCGAGGTCGTTCGCGAGATATGCGAAGTCGTCGGCGGCCCGGTTTCCGCAGAAGTTGTCGCGCTCGACTATGAAGGGATGATGCGCGAAGCCGAAGTGCTTCGGAAGATCGCCAAGAATATCGCGGTCAAAGTCCCGCTGACTCCTGCCGGGCTGAAGGCCTGCAAGGCGCTGACTTCCGACGGAGCGATGGTCAACGTGACCCTCTGCTTCTCAGCGGCCCAGGCCCTCCTCGCCGCCAAAGCGGGTGCGACCTTCATTTCGCCCTTCGTGGGTCGGCTCGACGATATTGGCCAGCCGGGAATGGAGCTCATTTCAGACATCCGCATGATCTATGACAATTACGACTTCTCGACGGAGATCCTCGTCGCCAGCATCCGCCATCCGATGCACGTCGTCGAGGCGGCCAAGATCGGCGCCGACGTGATGACCGCTCCGCCCAAAATCATCTGGCAGCTGTTCAAGCACCCGCTGACCGACGCTGGGATCCAGAGTTTTCTCGCCGACTGGCAGAAAACGGGCCAGAAGATTTGAGCGCGGGCGTCTGGGAGACGGCCGCCGGCGGAAATCTCGGCTGATTCACGGTTTTTCGCCAAATTCGAGGTTAACGGCCGTCAACCCTCGGATGTAACCCTTTTCTAACGGGTGACCCCGTAAATTCCTTGGCATCCTGCAAGTGTGGACTGCGGGTGGGGCGTGAAGCCCCTTGGAACCAAGGAGCTAGACCATGAGCAAGTTTCTGAAGCTGATTAAAAACAGCAAGGGCGCGACCGCCATCGAATACGGTCTGATTGCGGCCCTGATCGCCGTTGCCGCTATCGCTGCGATGCAGAACATCGGCACGAAGCTCGGCACGACGTTCAATAACGTTTCGAATAAGCTCTAAGCGTTCGTCGCGTAAGAGCATGGGGGCGGCGGTACCTTCGGGTGCCGCCGCTTTCTTTTTGGGCTCTTTCCAACGGGTAGGCGCCGTTCAGTAGGAAATTAACCGCTGCGGGCGTATCTTCCGCCTCCATGGCTACGGTCATTCCCTTCGAAGAACGCGCGGTCGCGCACCTTCGCCAGCGCTTGGGCGCGGTCGAGGAAGCCAACCAGGATTTGATCGCCTTCGCCCGCGGCCATTCGGGCGCGGTCGCCTCCATCCATTCGGCAGTGCTCGCGGCGATGGAAGCCGACGGGGTGGATGCGCTGCTCCATGTCGTTACTCAGGAATGGCCGTTGATCCTCAGGATCGACGCGGTCGCGCTGGCGCTGATAATCGGGGACAAAGGCTTTCGAGCCGACGGCAATGGCGTTCAGATGGTCGAGCCGCGGCTACTCGAGCGCGCGGTAGGCGAGATCAACGGAGTCGAAATGCGGACGGTCGAGCGTGGTCATCCGCTGTTCGGCCCGGCCTGCGACCTGATTCGCGCGGAGGCTCTTGTGCGGATCGATTGCGAGCCGCCATTGCCGTTGGGATTGCTGGCGATCGGGCAGCGCGCGGAGCTCAGTCTCGACGCGCGCCACGGATCGGAACTGCTGATGTTCCTTGGGCGGAGCCTTGCGGCTATCATCCGCCGGTGGCTGATCGAACCGAAGCTGGCTTAGTTCACCCTGCCGCCGCCCTCGCCGCGCGTTGGGGCAGCCATTTGCAACACGATCGCCGCCGCTCCATCCACACGGTGCGCGCCTATGTGGCGACAGCGCATCGGTTCATCGATTTCCTCGGGCGCTATCGCGGAGAGACAATCGGACCCGACTCGCTTCTCGGATTGACCGCGCCGGACCTCCGCGCCTTCCTTGCGCAGCGCCGCGCCGAGGGCCTCGGGGCGTCATCGGCGGCACGTGAGCTGTCGGGGGTGCGAGCTTTCCTGAAATATGCCGCCGAGCAGGCCGGTACGCCGGCTCAGCTGCCGCGGACCCGTGCGCCGAAACGCCCGCGTACGCTTCCGCGTCCGGCCGCTCCCGACGAGGCGATGGGTCTTGCAGAAGACGCCGCCGGAGCCGCGAGCGCGCCGTGGATCGGCGCTCGGGACCTCGCCGTCCTGCTCTTGCTCTATGGCGCCGGGTTGCGCGTCGCCGAAGCGCTGTCGCTGACCGCGAATATGCTTCCGATCGGGTCAACGCTGAGGGTGATCGGAAAACGGTCCAAGACGCGCATCGTGCCGATAGTGCCGGCGATTCGCGAGGCGATCGAGGATTATCTCCGCCAGTGCCCGTTTCCGATTTCCGGCGAGACTTCCCTGTTCGTCGGGGCGCGCGGCGGTCCGCTCAATCCCGACCTGGTCCGGCGCTCGGTCGCAAGCGCCCGCCGTAGGCTCGGACTTCCCGATACTTTGACCCCGCACGCGCTGCGGCACAGCTTTGCGACCCATTTGCTGGCGAGGGGGGCGGACCTGAGAGCGCTCCAGGAACTACTCGGCCATGCGAGCCTTTCGTCGACCCAGATCTATACGGCGGTGGACGCGGCACGCCTGCTTGACGTTTATCGCCACGCCCACCCCCGAGCTTGAACTCGACACGCTGAACTTGCCGCGGCGATTTCGGGTAGTGGGGAGGCCCGCTCGCCGCGACCCGGTCTGGCTACGAAGGCCGCGGTAAACGAGCGCCTAAATAACCATTATGGTTTGGTGTGTTGAAGGATGTAACAGCACCTTTCTCAGCAAAGCTTAGCCATATCAGATCATTTCTAGCGGCGATCGGACAGGCGGCGTTCGATCGCATCCCAGATCAGCGCCGGAGTGTCGGTTCCGTTGAACTTGTCGACCGCGACAATTCCGGTCGGCGAGGTCACGTTGATCTCCGTAAGCCAGCGGCCGCCGATCACGTCGATCCCGACAAACAGCAGTCCGCGCCGCTTCAGCTCGGGGCCGAGCGCGTCGCAGATCTCACGCTCGGCGTCGGTAAGCTCGGCGCCTTCGGCAGTTCCGCCCAAAGCGAGATTCGACCGGATATCGCCAACCGCGGGGATCCGGTTGACCGCGCCGGCAAATTCGCCGTCGACGAGGATGATCCTCTTGTCGCCGGAGGACACCTCCGGGACGAACGCCTGGAGAACGTGCGGCTCGCGATAGGTGGCGTTGAAAAGCTCCATCAGGGCCGACAGGTTGGCGCCGTCCCGGGAGACCTTGAACACGGCCTTCCCGGCATTGCCGTGAAGCGGCTTCAGGACGACGTCGCCGTGCTTGGCGAGGAATTCTCGCGCCGCGCCGAGCGACCGCGTGACCATCGTCGGCGGCATGAAGCGGGCGAAATCGAGCACCCACACCTTTTCGGGTGCGTTCCGGACGGCCGCGGGATCGTTGACCACCAGGGTCTCGCCATGGATCCGCTCGAGCAGGTGCGTCGCTGTGATGTATCCCAGGTCGAACGGGGGGTCCTGGCGCATCAGCACGACATCGACGTCGCTGCCGAGGTCGAGGATCGAGAAGGACCCGAGGCTGAAATGATTGCCCGCCACGGCCTGCACGCTGACCTCGTGCACGCCCGCGTAGAGCCTGCCGTCCTGATAGGTCAGGTCCTGCGCCAGATAATGATAGAGCTTGTGGCCGCGCGCCTGGGCGCCGAGCATCAGGGCGAAGGTGGAATCGCCCGCAATGTTGATGGTCTCGAGCGGATCCATTTGGACGGCAACGCGAAGCGACATGGGCGCGCGCCTAGGCGACGCTCACGGCTTTGTCACCCTTGCCAGACGTTGGGCAGGTGCTTCGGCCAGCGGAACGGGACGATGAAGATCGCGTCGATGCGCACGTCGTAGACGCCATCCATGTAGCGGGACATCAGCCGTTCGGCGGCGACGGCGACGCGCCGCAAGCGCCATTCATCGAGGGCGAAAGCCGCGGAATCCGCGTCGGCACGCGCCTTGACCTCTACGAAGGCGAGGGTGCGCCCGCGCTTCGCAACAATGTCGACCTCGCCTCCGGGGACGCGCGCCCGGCGAGCGAGGATTCGCCAGCCGTGCAGCCGCAGGTACCAGCAGGCGATGGTTTCGGCGCCGCGGCCGCGCTTCTCGGCTTCGTGACGGTTCACTTGCGCGAGAGCTCCAGTGCGCGCGCGTAAGCGCGCTTGCGCGGGACCCCGAGGCGTTCTGCAACCTCGGCTGCTGCTCGCGATGGCGACAAGCTGGCAAGCGCCTCCTCAAGAGCTGCGTCAATCTCGTCGCTGCTCGCTTCGGCCTTATCCGCCGGGGGTCCGACGACAATCACGATTTCACCCTTCGGCGGCGCATCCCGGTAACGGCTAGCGAGCTGCCCCAACTTTCCGCTCACACATTCTTCATGCAGCTTCGTGATTTCGCGCGCGATCGCTGCATCACGATCACCTAGGCCGGACGCGAGCGCCGCCAGGCTTTCGGCCAGGCGTGGCCCGGACTCGAAGAAAACCAGGGTCGCCCGGATGGTGGCAAATTCCGCGATCGCGTCAGCGCGCGCTTTCGCCTTGGGCGGAAGGAAGCCGGCAAACAGGAATCGGTTGGTTGGCAGTCCGGAGACTGTCAAACCCGCTATGACCGCGCAAGGGCCGGGCACGGTTCGAACTTCATGGCCGGCTTCCCGCGCGGCGCGCACCAGCTTGTAGCCGGGATCGGAAATCAGGGGCGTTCCCGCGTCGCTAACAAGCGCGACCACCTCATTCCCGAGACGGTCGACGATCGCTTGCCGCTCGGGCTCGGTTGTATGGTCGTCGTAGCGCCTCATCGGCGCCTCCGCACCGATGTGCGCGAGCAATTTGCCCGTTACGCGTGTGTCTTCCGCAAGGATTCGGTCCGCCTGGCGCAGCGTATCGGCGGCGCGCGGGCTGAGATCCCCCAGATTCCCGATCGGGGTCGCGACTACGTAGAGGCCGGGAGGAAGCGGATCAGTCATCAACGGACACCGATAAGCACTTCCAATCCCACACAAAAGGAGTCATCCTCCTGTCCCACCCTTCGTCAGTGCCTGGGGAGAGGTACGATGATTCCACTGATCGCCGCATCGGCGATGTTTCTGGCCGCGTCGCAGGCCGCCGTTGCCGCGCCGACGAATGCGTACAAGAACTGCCTCAAGCAGGCGAGCACGCAAGCCAAGAAGGACAAGGTCTCTGGCGACGCGTACGAGGCATATGCGCGCAACGCCTGCGGCGCGCAGATCACGGGCCTCAGGGACGCGCTCATCTCCTTCGAGGTCAAGAATGGCACCAAGCGCAAGGATGCGGCAACCGACGCCGACTTGACCGTCGACGATTATCTCGCGAGCTCGGTCGACAATTACAAATTCCTTGCCGGGGTCGACGCTGAGAATGCAAAGGCCGAAGCCGACGCGAAGGCGCGGACCGCGGCCCCTACAGCTCCTGCAGCGCAAGCAACTCCGGCATCGGCTCCAAAGCCGCCGAAATAGGCTTCGGCAGGGCGATCTCGCCGAGGATCGCGTCGAGCAGCAGCCGGCCTTTTGACGTGATTGCGATGCGTTGGCCTTCGCGCGTCACGTGACCGGAGTGGACCAGGCGATCGACGCGCTCCCAATCGACAATCGACGATAGGCCGAAGCGATCAGCAATTGCCCGAGGGTCAATTCCTTCGGTGAGCCTCAGTCCCATGACTAGGGCCTCGTCAGCTGCCTCGGTCGGCGACAATCGCGCCTCCTCCGCAATGCCGTTCCCATTCCGAGCGAGCGCAGAGAGGAAATTCTCGGGCTTTTTATGGCGGACGGTTCGCATGCCTTGGCGACGCCCGTGAGCACCCGGCCCGATCCCGGCATAGTCGCCGTAGCGCCAGTAGGTGAGATTGTGGTGGCCCTCATGACCCGGCCGCGCGTGATTGCTGATCTCGTAGGCGGGCATTCCGGCCTCCGAAGTCATGGCATCGGTCAGCTCGTAGAGCGCTGCGGCGCGGTCGCTGTCGAGCGGCTCGAAATCGTGCCGTCCGACCATGCTCGCGAAGCGCGTCCCGGGTTCGATCGTCAGCTGGTAGAGCGACAAATGCCTTGTGCCGAGGGAAAGCGCCTGGGCGAGCGACGCCGACCAGCTGTCCTCCGTGTCGCCTGGCAAAGCGTAAATCAGGTCGAAGCTGACCCGCCGGAAATTCCGCTGCGCGATCTCGAGTGCCCTAAATCCCTCGCGAGCCGAATGCGCCCGGCCGAGGAAGTCGAGCGCGCCGTCGTCGAAGCTCTGGAGCCCGAGCGACAGCCTGTTGACCCCCGCGACCGCAAGATCGGCGAACCGCGCCGCCTCGACGGAATTCGGATTGGCTTCGAGCGTGATCTCGATGTCAGGCGATGGCGACCAAGTGGCGGCCGCTGCGTCGATCACCACCGCGACCGTCGCCGGCTCCATCAGCGAAGGCGTGCCACCGCCGAAGAAGATTGACTTCAGCGTCCGGTCCGGAAGCAGTCGCGCCTCGTGCGCTAGGTCGGCCAACAACGCCTCGCGCCACTCGTCCTGGTCGATCGATGCGCGGACGTGGCTGTTGAAGTCGCAATAAGGGCATTTGCTGACGCAAAACGGCCAATGGACGTAGAGCGCGAGCGGCTCGCTGATCATTCGGCCAGCGCCGCCACGAACTTGCGGAAGGCGTCCGCCCGATGACTCATCTTGTGCTTCGCGAGCGGCTCCATCTCACCGAACGTCGCTTCATGGCCGAAGGGGACGAACATCGGGTCATAACCGAAGCCGCGGTCGCCGCGCGGCGGCCAAATGAGAGTTCCGTCGACCCGGCCGTCGAACGTTTCGACCTGTCCGTCATTGGGCCAGGCAATCGCCAGCGAGCATGCGAAATGCGCGGCGGGTGCGGCGTCGGGCTCGGTCGCTTCGACCTCGCGCCAGACTCTCTCCATCGCGCGCATCCAGTCGCGGTTTCCGTCCTCGTCCTCGGCCCAGCGCGCCGAGAAAATGCCCGGACGGCCGTGAAGGGCGTCGACGCAGAGGCCGCTATCGTCGGCGAGCGCAGGGAGGCCGCTCAAGTCCGCGGCCTCGCGCGCTTTCAAATCAGCATTGTCGGCGAAGGTATTACCGATCTCCTCGGGTTCGGGGAGGTCGAGTTCGGCCGCACCGACGCATGAGAGGCCGAGCGGCGCGACGAGTTCGGCGATCTCGCGCAGTTTGCCCGGATTGTGGGTAGCGATGACCAATTTGCCCCCGATCGGCCTCATCGTCCGGTCGCTTTCAGCTGGGCTGCAAAGATTTCGCCGCAGCCGATCCGGGCGAGGCGCAGCAAGCGGAGCAGCCCTTCCTCGTCATAGCATTCGCCTTCGGCCGTCACTTGCGCCTCGACGATCGAGCCGTCGGCCGTGAGGACGAAATTGCCGTCGCATCCGGCCTGGCTGTCCTCCTCATAATCGAGGTCGAGCACCGCATTGCCCTGGTGGATCCCGCAGCTCACCGCCGCCACCTGCGTCCGGATTGGATCTTTGGAAATCGCTTTCGAGGCCAGCAGCTTGTCGACCGCGATCCGGAGGGCGACCCAGCCCCCGGAGATGGATGCGGTCCTTGTTCCGCCGTCCGCCTGGATCACGTCGCAGTCGACAATGACCTGCCGCTCACCGAGCCTCGTAAGGTCGACCACGGCCCGCAAGGAGCGGCCGATCAGCCGCTGGATTTCCTGGGTCCGGCCCGATTGCTTGCCCTTCGCCGCCTCGCGATTGCCGCGCGTGTGGGTTGCTCGCGGAAGCATGCCATATTCAGCGGTGACCCAGCCCTGGCCCTTGCCGCGCAGGAAGGGCGGCACCCTGTCCTCGACCGACGCGGTGCACAGCACGCGGGTGTCGCCAAAGCTGATGAGGCATGAGCCTTCGGCGTGGCGTGTAAAGCCGGGCTGAAATGTCAATTCACGCATCTGGTCGGGGGCGCGTCCGGATTGGCGCATATGGGCTTGTCTCCTGATACTGGTGCGGCTGCGTCCCTAGACCGGCAGGCCCGTCAATCCTAGATGCGGCGCCATGACCCAGCCAATCGGCGAATTGACCGACCGCATGCGCGATATCTTCGGCCTCGTGGTCGAGGCCTATCTCGACCGTGGGATTCCGGTTGGTTCGAAGACCCTGGTCAGCAGCGTCAACTTGTCCCCGGCCTCCATCCGCGGTGTGATGCAGGATCTCGAGGAGCGGGGGCTGCTGACCCATCCGCACACGTCCGCGGGGCGAATCCCGACCGAGAGTGGGCTTCGCCTGTTCGTCGACGGCATCATGCAGGCTTCTGCGCCCGACCCGCGCGAGCGCGCCGAGATCGAGCGGCAGATCGTACGCGACCAGCCGATCGAGGACGCGCTCGCGGCAGCCTCAGCGGCGCTGTCGGGGCTTTCGCACGCCGCGGGTGTGGTCCTCGCGCCGAAGCAGGAGCTCAGGCTCAAGCAGCTCAATTTCGTTCCCTTGAGCGATACCCGCGCGCTGGCGGTGCTCGTTGGAACAGATGGCAGCGTCGAGAACCGCATCGTCCCGCTGGATACGGGCGCGACTGCGGCCGCGCTCACCGAAGTCAGCAATTTCATCAATGCGCGCTTGTCGGGGCTCACGCTCGCCGAAGCGGAGGGCCGCCTTCGTGCCGAAATCCGCGATCGCAAGGACGCGATCGACTCCGCGGCGGCGGAGCTGATCGCCTCAGGCCTCGCGGCCTGGACCCAGGATCATGCCCGCCGTCCGGTGCTGATCGTCCGCGGCCAGGCCAATTTGATCGACGAGACCGCGGCAGAGGATCTCGAGCGCGTACGCCGCTTGCTCGACGAGCTCGAGGAAGCGCAGGAAATCGCCCGCCTGCTCGAAGGCGCGCGCGACGCCCCCGGCTGCCGGATCTTCATCGGATCGGAGAACCGGATGTTCGCGCTTTCCGGATCGTCGGTGATCGCCGCGCCCTATCGCGGGAGCCACGGCGAGGTAGTCGGAGTTGTTGGCGTGATCGGCCCGACTCGGTTGAACTATGCGCGCGTGGTCCCCATGGTGGATTTCACGGCGAAAGCGCTGACGAGATTGATGGCATGACGGACGACGACGACCAACTGCACGAAGACGCTGAAGAGCTTCGCAAGGCGACGGCCGAAGGGTCGCCCGAGCTCGCCGAGCACGACCGCGTCGCGGAGCTCGAGCAGCAGCTCGAAGAGGCGAAAAGCAAGGCGCTCTATGCTGCCGCGGAGATCCAGAACGTCCGCCGCCGGCTCGAGCAGGAGAAACAGCAGGCCTCGGCCTACGCCCAGGCGGGGTTCGCGAAGGACATGCTGGCGATCAAGGACCATCTCGAGCGAGCCCTGGTTGCGGTCACTGAGGAGCTTCGCGACGACAAGACTGCCAGCCAGTTCCTCGCCGGCATCGAAGCGACGGCCCGCGAGCTGGAATCGGTCTTCGCCCGCCACGGCATCAGCCGCATCAAGTCGGTCGGCGAGAGCCTCGACCCGCACCGTCACCAGGCGATGATGGAAATCCCGACCGACCAGGCGGATCCCGGCACGATCGTCGAGGAGATGCAGGCCGGGTACATGCTGCGGGACCGGCTGCTGCGCCCCGCGCTCGTCGGAGTCGCGAAGAAGCCCTAATGCACCTCCCGGTGGTGGGTTTCGCCCTTGGTCGCGAGGCTGAAGCGCGGCTCTGCTTTCGCTGAGCCCATTAGCCGCCGAGCCGAGTACCGCCCGACCTCGGGTCCATGCTTGAAACCGTGTCCGGAACCCCCGCCGACGAGCAGCACATTTTCCAATCCCGGGTGGAAATCGATCAGGAAGTCGCCGTTCGAACTATTCTCATACTGGCAGACTTCCGAGCCGATCACCTGCGCGCCCCTTAGCGCCGGGAAACGGCGGTCCCGGAACTCGACGATCTCCGCGAGCGCGGCGGCCGTCGGACGGCGATCCTGCGTGTCGGGATCGACCTCCACGCCATGCTGGTCATGCGCGATCTTCGCTCCGCGGCCCTCGAGGTCGGGAAAGCCGTAAAAGATGTCGCCCCCGTTGAAGTCCGCCCAGCCGGGCATGGCGCTCGGGAGGAAGCGGCGATCGCCCGGCGGGATTGCAAAATAAAAGACCTCTTGTCGGGTGGCGAGGATCCTTGGGCCGATCACGTTCGGAAACACTTTGGGCAGCCACGGGCCGAGCGCGAAGACGAAACGGTCGGCCGCCAGCCGCTCGCCGTTCGCGAGATGCACCGCATCGAGCTCTCCGCTCGTCCTGTCGCCTGGCGGCAGCGCGGCACCCTTTGCATAGGTGCCGCCGGCCTTGACGAAGCGCTCGACGAGAGTCTGCACCGAGCGCCGTGCCATCAGCGCCCCGAAACCCGGTTCGTAAAGGCCCACGCGAATCCCGTCGAAGTCGATCATCGGGAACCGCTTCGCCATCTCTGCTTGGTCCAACACCTCGGTGGGAAGTCCGAATGTCTTGTGCGCGGCGATGCTGTCCTGGACGTAGGGCTCCTCGGTCGGAAAGAAGAACAGGATCCCGCACTGGTGGAGGATCGGCAGGCCCGAAACCGCGCTCAGCGCCTTCCACTGCGGCAAGGAATCCCGCGCCATCCGAGTGTAGATCGCGTCCTTTCCATAGGCGGCGCGGGTGAGGCGGGATTCGCCGCCCGATGAGGCGCGGCTGTGTGCGGGTCCGTGAGCGTCGACCAAAGTGACGCGATGACCGAGTTGCTGGAGATGATGCGCGGTCCAGGCCCCGAATACGCCTGCCCCGACGACCACGACCCGTTCCGCACTTTTTTTGCTCATCGGTTTCGCCATTAGCGGAGAAACGGCTGCGCCGCCCGCCCCGAGGAGGAGCGAGCGGCGCGTTACGCTCAAACCTGGCACCAGTCTCCGATCAGTTACCGCGCTCCCCGCCAGTCGCCGGAGGCGGCGGGGGAGGCGGAGGCGGTGGGGGCGGCGGCGGCGGAGCCGGCTCGGCCGCGGGCGGCGGCGGAGGCGGTGGTTCCACCGGCGGAGGCGGAGGCGGCGCGGCGCGGTGACCGCCAAAGGTCTGGCGAACCGTCAGGCCGATCGTCCGCGGCTGCCCGACGTTGTAGCCTAGCCGAGCGCGCCCGCCGCGTTCACGGTCGAACGACAGCTTCGGATCCTTGTTGAAGATGTTGTTCACATAGCCGACGATCTCGAGCCCGCTATCCCACTTCAACGATGCCGACGCATTCACCAGCGTGTACGCCGGAAGCTTCAGCGAACCGACGATGTTGTCGGCCGTGCCGAAGGCGCCGGTGATCGGATCGAAGAAGATGGCCGGGTTGCCGCCGGCCGCTGTGTATGAGCCAGCACCCGGCTCCTGGTCGCCGGGCTGGGTGAAGCGGCTGCCGATGCGCTGCACGCTGGCGTTGACGTACCACTCGCCGGTCGAGCTAAAGCGGCTGCCATATCCTGCCGTCGCCGCGAACTGATATTTGGGCACCGTCGGCAGGCGGTTGCCGTCTCGGATGCCCGTTCTCGTCGCCAGGATCGGATTGGCGATCGTGGAATCGAATTCCGAATTGAGGATACTGCCGGCGAACGACAGGTCGAGCCCTTCAATCGGGTGCGCCGAGAACTCGGCCTCGATGCCCTTGGCATGCGCTTTGGGTACGTTGAAGACCAGGCGCGACGAGCAGCTGCCTGCGTCGACTGTGACCTGCAGGTTCTTGATATCGTTGTAGAAGGCCGCGGCATTGAACGTGATACCGTGCTTCGAATATTTGACGCCGGCCTCGTAGTTCCACAACGTCTCGTCGTCGTAGGTTGCGGATGCGAAGGGGCTGTAGATGGCTTGGTCAGCCGCTGTGCAAATCGGAATGTTCAGCGGGTCGTTGATGCCGCCGAGCCGGAAGCCCTTCGCCACCTGAACGTTCACACTGAGATTGCGGCTCGGCTCCCAGCTAACGATCCCACGCGGTGAGAAACCGTTTGACTTGGTCTTGTCACCGATTCGCGTGTCGCCGTTTGCGAAGATGCCGCCCGAGATAAAGTTGCGGGTCTCTTTGAAGTCATACCAGCGCCCGCCTGCGGTTAGCTTGAACTGACCGAACTTGTAGCTCGCCTCGCCAAACAGTGCCTTCTGCTTGATCACATAGGGCAGGTCCGCGTGGTACGGGTTGTCCACGAGCCCGAATCCATTGTCGACATCGGCTGATACAAACGGAGTCCTGAGTGCCGGGTTCACGTTGTTGACGGCGCAAGTATTGTCTGGAAACGCCACAATGAAGCACAAGCCACTCAGGAATGGATCGCCAGCCGCTGCATCATAACCAGGAGTAGGCAGGCGCTGCTTATATTTGCGGTGAACATTGCTGTAGAACCCGCCGAACACCCAACTCAACGGCCCTGTGCCGGTCGACGCCAGGCGCAGCTCCTGGGTGAACTGGTTGAGCTTGGTCGTATCGCGGAGGTTGGACACCAGGTTGGCCGCCGGTGCGATTGCCGGGTCGAGACCGGCGAACGAGATGGAGACCGAGCCAGTCAGCGCTGACGCATCGCGGCTGACGAGAATGTCGCGGAGCAGCTTGCTCGTGACCGACGTCAATTCAGCCCCGCCAAAATCATAGCTGGCGGTAAGGTCCAGTAGCGTCGTCTGATCGCGGAACTTCTCGCGCATCTTGAGATATTGCGTGCGCTTCCCGATCAGGTCGCCGCCGGTGGTGGTGAACTGGTTGTCGTAAAGGTTGTAGAATTCCTCGCGGTTGAAGCCGTTGGCCTCGACACGCTGGAATACCAAACGCGGGGTGACCTTCACCTCCGGAACAGGCTGCCACAGAAATGATACGCGCGTGCCGAAGCGGTTCCCGTCGTTGACGTTCTTTCCCGCCGCCGGGCCGACCGCATCGATGAACCCGCCGAATTTGGTTTCATAGGCGACGAGACGAGCGGCGAGTGTGCTCGCGATCGGAATGTTGATGGCCGCCTTGCCGTCGTAGCCCATCGAACCGCCGGACAGGAAATTGATCCCCGCCTCGGCCGTACCCTCAACCGTATCAAGCTTCGGCTGGTTGGTGATGTAGCGGATGGTGCCGCCGACCGATCCCGAACCAAACAGCGTGCCTTGCGGTCCGCGCAGGGTCTCGACGCGGTTCAGGTCGAACAGGTCGAAATCGGGCGTGAAGAGCGACAGCGAGACGACGCTTTCGTCGAGGTATACGCCAACCTGCTCCTTGACGCCCGGCTGGTCGCGGACGATCTGGCCCGCGGACACGCCGCGGACCGAGACCTGGCTCTGGCCCGGGCCGAGGTTCTGGACCGTCAGGCCGGCGACGTTACGGCTGATATCCTCGATCGTTTGCGCATTGGCGCGCTGGATGTCCGCCTGGGTCTGGGCATTGATCGAGAAGGGGACGTCCTGGACGCGCGACGCGCGCTTGGTCGCCGTCACGATGATCTCGGACTGATCCTGCGGCGCTGCGGCCTGGTTTGCCGGCGGGTTGGCGGCCTGAGCCGCTGCTTCCTGTCCCGTCTGGGCAAGGGCCGGAGCCGAAAGACCGAACGCGGACGTACCGATGAGCAATGCTGCGGAAATGCGCATGAGGTCCCCCTTTTTTGTCGTTGATCCGACTTATGCCCGAAACGGCTGTCTCTGAGGAAGGCCGAGCGAAGGGGATTCGCGCTTTCTCGTCACGCCTGTTGCAGGATTGTGACAATCGCGATCAAGTCATTCGAAGGGAAGCAGAGATCTGGGCGGCATGACGGGCACCGGCGCACCGCGATCGGCGAGGAACCGGTGGCGGACGATTTCCGCCTGTTGCTCAAGACCATAGCGGCTGAAGGCCCGGCCTGGCTCGAGCCGGTACGGGTAGCGGCAGAATGGATGCCGCATCAGTGGGAGATAGAATCGCCCGCCTTTCTGCGCCTGCCAGACGTGCGTCAGTTCGTGAATGAAGAAGCCTTGCCGAGCGAGCGGCTCCTTCGAAAAGTCTTCGGACCAGCCGCCTCCATCGGGGTGGAAATAGATACTGCCCATCGGCGCCATCGCGGACCGGCGCGGCTGGAACGGCCACCATTTGCCTTCGACCAGGCGGACCTTGGAATAGTCGATCGCCGACCTGAAGATCGAACGCGCGAGTTCGACTTCGCCAGGAGTCATCAGTCGGGAAGTTCTGGTCATACTTGCCGCATGCCAACCGCATCGCTAGGGCAACGCAAAAGCACAAACGGAGGAAGCTTCCAATGAGCGAGACTGCCGATCGGGTGAAGAAGATCGTCGTCGAACATCTCGGTGTCGAAGCCGACAAGGTCACGGAGGACGCCAGCTTCATCGACGATCTCGGAGCGGACAGCCTCGACATCGTCGAGTTGGTCATGGCTTTCGAGGAAGAGTTTGGAGTCGAAATACCGGACGACGCCGCGGAGAAGATCACGACCGTGCGCGACGCGATCGACTATATCGACCAGAACAAGGGCTGAGTCGGGACCCGCCGACCTGCCGCCGAAGCGCCGAAAGGCGGCACGAACGGCTTCCCGAACCGATCGGGAGGCCGTTTGTTTTGAAGGACGGAGTTGAGAAATGCGCCGTGTCGTCGTCACCGGTCTCGGACTCGTCACCCCTCTCGGCGGCGATGTCGAGACCAGCTGGAAGAACATCCTCGCTTCCAAGAGCGGGGCTGGAACGATCACGAAGTTCGACGCCAGCGACCAGAAATGCCGCATCGCCTGCGAGGTGAAGCCGGCCGACCACGAATATGGCTTCGATCCGGGCAAAAGGGTCGATCATAAGGTCCAGCGGCAGGTCGATCCGTTCATCATCTACGGCATCGACGCCGCTGGCCAGGCCGTCGAGGACGCCGGTCTCCTCGACATGGACGAGGCAACGCGCTTTCGTGCCGGCTGTTCGATCGGGTCGGGCATCGGCGGCTTGCCCGGCATCGAGAAGGAAAGCGTGAACCTTCATGAGAACGGGCCGGGGCGGGTCAGCCCGCATTTCGTCCACGGGCGCCTGATCAACCTCATTTCGGGACAGGTTTCGATCAAATACGGCCTGATGGGCCCCAACCATGCAGTGGTCACCGCTTGCTCGACCGGAGCGCACTCGATCGGCGACGCCGCCCGAATGATCAAGGACGGCGACGCCGACATCATGCTCGCCGGCGGCGCCGAAGCGACCGTCTGCCCGATCGGTATCGCCGGTTTCGCTCAGGCCCGTGCGCTGTCGACCAACTTCAACGATCAGCCCGAGAAAGCGAGCCGACCTTGGGACAAGGACCGCGACGGTTTCGTGATGGGCGAGGGCGCGGGAGTCGTTGTGCTCGAAGAATATGAGCATGCCAAAGCCCGCGGGGCGAAGATCTACGCCGAGGTGATCGGCTACGGTCTGTCGGGCGACGCCTATCACGTCACCGCGCCGCATCCCGAGGGTTCGGGCGCCTTTCGCTCGATGGAAATGGCGCTCAAGAAATCCGGGCTCCAGCCGAGCGACATCGATTACATCAACGCACACGGCACCTCGACTCCGCTGGGCGACGAGCTTGAGTTGGGCGCGGTCCGGCGCCTGTTCGGAAATGCCATCGGATCACTGTCGATGAGCTCGACCAAGTCGGCGATCGGTCACTTGCTCGGCGGCGCGGGCGCGGTCGAGAGCATCTTCTGCATCCTGGCGCTGCGCGACCAGATGGTCCCGCCGACGCTCAACCTCGACAATCCGAGCGAGGGCACCGAGGGCGTCGACCTCGTCCCGCACAAAGCGAAGCAGCGGCCGGTGAGAGCGGTGCTCAACAACAGCTTCGGCTTCGGCGGGACCAACGCCTCGCTGATCATGAAGGCGGTGTGAGGCGAAGCCTGCCGATCGCTGCCGGCGGGCTGATCCTCGCCGCGCTGCTGGTCATCTATTTCCTGTGGTGGGCACCCGGCCCGAAGCGCGGGCCGCACGACGTGATGGTCCCTGAAGGGGCGAGCCTCGGCTCGGTCTCACGCTTGTTGGCGAAAGAGGGCGCGATCCCCGGCACGGCGAAAACCTATTACGTCATGGCCCGGATCTTCGGATCGGGCGACCCGATCCAGGCCGGCGAGTTCGAAATTCCGCGGGGAATGGGCGGAGCGGATATTCTCGACCTTCTGCAGCACGGGCGTCCGGCGCAGCGGCTGGTCACCGTCACGCCCGGAATGCCGGCGATCATCGTTAGCGAGAACCTCGCCGCGAACCGCTACCTCACCGGCGCGCTTCCGCCGATCGAGGAGGGCTCGGTCCTCCCCGACAGCTACGGCTACCAGCGCGGCGACACCCGGGCCGCGCTCGTCAAACGCATGCAGTCGGCGATGACCCGGACGCTCGACCAGCTCTGGCTACAGCGCAGCACCGACTGTCCGGTCGCGAGCAAGGAACAGGCGGTGATCCTCGCCTCGATCGTCGAGAAGGAAACCGGCAAGGCATCCGAACGGCCGGTCGTCGCGGGCGTCTATTGCAATCGGCTCAAGATCGGCATGCCGCTCCAGGCCGATCCGACGGTCATTTACGCGGTGACGAAGGGCAAGCCGCTCGGCCGGCGAATCCTGAAGTCCGAGCTTCACTCAGACAACGGCTACAACACCTACCGCCGTTCCGGCCTTCCCGACGGCCCGATCGCCAACCCCGGCAAGGCGAGCATCGAAGCGGTGCTCCACCCAGCGCAGACCCGGGCGCTTTACTTCGTCGCCGACGGTACCGGCGGCCACGTTTTCGCCGAGACCCTGGCCGAGCAGAACGCGAACGTGGCGAAGTGGTACGCGATCCGCCGCCAGCGGGGAGAGATGTGACCTACGAGGACGCTACGGCGTCCGACTTCACATAGCCGACGCGGTGGTCCTTTCCGGCATAGCCCCAGGCCCAACCGAGCGTATCGTCGAGCATGGCGAAGGGTTCGCCGGGCTCGAGCTTGCGGATCATCTCGGCATCGTTCGACGGGGCCGAGCGCAGGTCGGTCGAAGCGGCGATCGCGCGACCGAGCGGCTCGGCGTAGTGCGAGGCGATCACCCGAGCCGCGAGAGCGACGTCGGCGAGATCCTTGCGGTAGGCGTTGAAGTCGGGGTCCGGCGGGTTCGATGGGCCGCTTAGCGAGAACGAATCACCGCTGGTGAGCGTAGGCGGGGGCCTGCCCGATGATCGGCCGGTGCGAGGCGCCGCTGTCGGCGTCGCGGAGGTTGCGTTTGAACCCTTCAAGAAAATCCGTCCCGCTGCTCGTTCGGACGACGAAGACGTTGCGCCGATCGTCCTGATCCCGTTCGCGGCGCAGATAGCCGAGCGCGCCGAGCGTGTTCAAGGCGCGCGTCACAACCGGCTTGGAAACTCCGAGCACCCGGGCGAGCCCGCGCACGGTGTGCGGCCCCGGGGTCAGATAGACCAACATCAGAAGCGCCATCTGCCGGTTGGTCAGGTCCGGTTCGCCCGAACGGACGTAGGCGATAAGCGCCTTCATCCAACTGGTTAGCGAAACCTCGCCCATGGCCGACACTCTCCGTCCCTTGGTCGCGTAATCCCCAAGTAAACCGGTAAGGACGCGAAATGTTGCAGTAGAAGGTCAGGAAAGGCCCGGATTTTCGGTGAATGGCCCGATCAGCCACTCGGATAGCGGCGCCTCAGCGCCTCGAATACGGCGCGAAGACCGAGTGCGTCGCCGCCCTTTGGCCGGCCAGGCTTGGCCGGATCGCGCCACGCCCAGGTGTCGAGATGCGCCCAGGCGATCTCGTCCGGGACAAAGCGTTTCAAGAACATCGCAGCGGTGATGCAGCCGGCCATCGGCGAGCTCGAGGCGTTGGCGAAGTCGGCAATGTCGCTCTTCAGGAGCTCGTCGTACGGATCCCAGAGCGGCATTCGCCAAAGCGGATCCTCGACGTCGCGCGCCGCGCTTTCGAGCTCGGCCGCGAGGTCGTCGCAGTTGGCGAAGGTCGCCGGGAGGTCGGGCCCTAGCGCGACCCGCGCCGCGCCCGTCAAGGTCGCGAAATCGACGATCAGTTCGGGCTTGCCTTCGACCGCCTTGGCCAGCGCGTCCGCGAGCACCAGCCGCCCTTCGGCGTCGGTATTATCGATCTCGACGAACAGGCCCTTGCGCGATTTGACGATGTCTCCCGGGCGGTAGGCGGAGCCGGAGACAGCGTTTTCGACCGCCGGGATCAGCAGATGCAGACGGACCGGTAGCCGCTCCACGGTGATCAGCCGAGCGAGGGCGAGCGCATGGGCCGCGCCGCCCATGTCCTTCTTCATGATGCGCATTCCTGACGGGGGCTTCAAATCGAGGCCGCCGCTGTCGAAGCACACGCCCTTGCCGACGATCGCGATCCGGGGATGCTTGGTCTCACCCCATTCGAGCTCGATCAGCCGCGGCGCGCGTTCGGGGGTCGCCGCTCCGCCGACCGCGGCGATCAAGGGGTAGCCGCTTGCGAGCTCGTCGCCTGAAATAACCTTGAACTTGCCACCCGAGCGGTTCGCCTCGGCCTTGACCGCTTGCGCGATTTCGGCCGGGCCGAGGTCGGCGGCGGGCGTATTGACTAGGTCGCGAACGAGGACGGTCGCTTCGGCCAGCCGCACGGTCTCGTCGATCCGCGCCGGCTTGCCGGTGAGCAGCACACGGGCCCCGCACTCGGCATCCTCGCCCTTCGAACGGTAATCGTCGAACCGGTGCTGGGCGAGGAGCCAGCCGAGCGCCGCCTTGCCGGGTTCGCCGGAGGCGAGCTTGTACGTTCCTTCCGGAAGGCTCTCGGCGAGCTTCGCGAGGCACCAGGGCGAGAGCTTCGCTGCATTCTTGACCGCGCTCACCACCTCGAACGCGTTGCCGCGCGGCAGGAGGACGAAGGCGAAGCCCTTCTTGCCGTCGAAGCGGTGGGCATCGATCAGCGCGCGATCGTCGGCGGGCCGTTTCTTGAGCCACGGATCGAAACTGTCCTTGTCGACGAGATGAATCGGGCGGGCCTTCTGCCCGCGGTCGGCGACGAGGAGGGAGGCGAAGTCGGTCATCCGCGGGGCTCTAAAGCCCGCCGCGACGAACCGCCACCCATCGCCCCCGGATGATCAAGCCGCTGTTACTTGCCCAGCTGACCCCGGATCGCGCCCGCCGGGAAATCCGCGTTGTGGACGTTCACATAATAGTCCTGCGGGTGCTGGATGATGTCCATCAGCAGCCGCCGGTCGACCGGCTGGGTGGTCGAGGTGCAACCGTCGAGATCGACGTTGCTCGCCTCGAAGAAGGGCACGACGATGCCTCCGGCGCGTCCCGCCGGGCCCTTGTGGATATGGCCCCGCGTCGGCGCCGCGATGTTGTTGACGGTGATCTGCCAGCAAACGCGCTGTTGACCGACGTTGACCTCGATATCCGCCGTCCCGGTGCCGTCTGGATCACCGAGATTGCAGGTGCCAGCCGCGTTGCATTCGTTAGCGCCGCTGAGAGTCGTCGTGAACTTGCGCCCGCCTTGCGGCGGCGGTGCGGCGAACGCCGTGGCAACCAGCGCACCTCCGGCACCGAGAAGGACCAAAAGCTGAGTCATCGGTGTCATGAGACATCTCCCCTGTGATGCCCCCGCCACGCCGCCAGTGCCGGAAATGGCACAGGCGAACCGCGGTTCCCCGCAGTGAGTGCGCTCCGCGGCATGATCGGTTCATCGCCGCCGATTTTGCCGCGACGGGTCCGATCGGTTATACGGCCGATGGGGGAATGCTCGGGCCCCCTGCACCCACAAGCAGGGAGGACGAGCATATGGACGACGCATTCTGGTTCTTTTGCGGGACCGTACCTTTCATCTTCTTCCATCGACCACGGCCTGACCCGGGGCCTTGGCCTTGGCTCGTGTGGGCCGCGGCCGGCATCGGTGGTGTCATTGCCGTTAGCGTTTTCGGTGCGAAATACGCGGCCGACGGCGCGACGCTTTCCACGTTCCTGGTTGCGTTCGCTGGAGGCGCGGCCTTGGGACAGGTTGTGGATCTGGCCCGCGGAGTGATGAGTCCCAATCGCGCGTAAGTTGTAGCGTAGCCGGGGGCGGCCCCTTGGATTCCCGCCGTCCCCGGTTCACGCCGGGATCAAAGCGCCGCGGTAGACTGGATCCTCAAGTGTCCGTCCGGCGCCGAGCGCGACGCATTCCAGCGGATTTTCGGCGACCTGTACGGGAAGGCCGGTTTCGTCCGCGATCACATTGCTGAATTCGCGCAGCAGCGAGCTTCCGCCCGTCATCGTGATCCCTTGGTCGATGACGTCGGCCGCGATTTCCGGCTGGGTGTTCTCAAGAGCCGCGCGAACGACTTCGACGATTCGGCTGACCGGTTCGGCGAGCGCCTCGGCGACCTGCGCCTGGTTGAGCGAAATTTCGCTGGGAACGCCTTTGCTGACGTCGCGGCCGCGGACGAACGCGGTCAGGCCGACGCCGTCCCGGGGCGGCCGCGCGATCCCGATTTCCAGCTTCACCCGCTCGGCCGTGCCTTCGCCGATCAGCAGGTTGAAGTTCCTCCGCACATAAGCGCTGATCGCTTCGTCCATGCGATCGCCCCCGACCCGCGCCGAGCGGCAGTAGGCGAGGCCCTGGAGCGATATGACTCCGACCTCTGTCGTGCCTCCGCCGATATCGACGACCATCGATCCGATCGGCTCGGAAACCGGAAGACCGGCGCCGATCGCGGCAGCCATCGGTTCTTCAATCAGCGAGACCCTGTCGGCGCCGGCATTGCTGACGGCGTCGCGAATCGCGCGGCGCTCGACCGACGTCGCGCCCGAGGGAATGCAGATGACCACTTCCGGGCCGCGCGAGAAGCGGCTCGGCCCGCCGTGTGCCTTCTCGATGAAGTGCTTGATCATCTCCTCGGCGACCTCGAGATCGGCGATGACCCCGTTGCGCAGGGGACGGATGGTTTTGATGTTGTCGGGAGTCTTCCCCATCATCAGCTTCGCGTCATCGCCGACGGCGCGCACCTTGCGGATGCCATTCACGAATTCCATCGCAACGACCGAGGGTTCGCTGGCCACGATCCCGGATCCATGGACGTAGACGACGGTGTTGGCGGTGCCGAGGTCGATGGCGATGCCGTGGGACGAGAAATTGAACAAGCGGGGGAAGGGCACGTGGAACGGAACCCCGTGAGGTTAATGAAGTCGCATCCCTACCGCCCGTGCTAGAAAACAGCATCACTTTGTTCCGTGCGTTCCGCAAATCGTTGGAATTACGGGATGAAGCGATTGCTATCAGCCGAACATCTGTTCGATGGCGCTCGCGATCCGCAGCAGCAGGCGGTCGCCGCCGCGCCGTCCGAAAAGCATCAGGCCGACCGGAAGGCCGCCTTCACGCGGCAGGGGCAGCGAGATCGCGCAAAGGTCGAAGAAATTGGCGATCGCGGGATTGCGCAGAAGCAGCCGGTTTGCCGTCACGAACCCTTCGACGGTCGAGATTTCCGCCATGGTCGGGGCAACGATCGGGGTCGTCGGCAGGACCAGGGCGTCGAGTTCGGCCAGGCGCGCGTCCATCGCGGTCACGAGGGCGGCGCGTTCGCGAAGCATCGCCGCCAGGCCGTCGGCGGAGACTTTGCTCCCCATTTCGATCCGAACGCGGACGAACGGATCATATTCGTCCCCGCGCTCGGCGAGCATGATCCGATGCGCGGGATAAGCCTCGGCGGTTGGGATGGTGGAGACCGAATAGACCCGCGCCATATCGTCGAACAGGTCGATCGGCTCGTCCGAAAGGCGGACGCCGGCCCGGCGCAAGCGCTCGAGAGCGTAAGCGAAGCGGGCCTCGACGTTTGGGTCCAGATCTTCGAGCGGCAGGCCTTGCGGGATTCCGAGCCGCAAGCCCTGAAGCGGCAAGGGCTCGATCGTCCACGGCTGTTCGCCGGCGAGGATAGCGTCGGCCATGGCGCAGTCGGCCACGGTCGGCGCGAGCGGCCCAACCGAATCCAGGGTCCGCGACAATGGGTAAGCGCCTTCGGTCGGCACGCGCGACTTGGTCGGCTTGAACCCGACGATTCCGCAAAGCGCGGCGGGGATACGGCACGAGCCGCCGGTATCCGTGCCGATCGAGATTTCGCACATGCCGTCGGCGACGGCGACCGCGGCGCCGTAGCTCGACCCGCCTGGCACACGCGTCCGGTCCGCCGGATTGCCGGGGGTGCCGTAATGTGGATTCGCCCCGACCCCGGTGAACGCGAATTCGGACATTCCGGTCTTGGCGACGATGATTGCGCCTGCTTCCCTGAGGCGCGTTACAACAGGAGCATCGGCGAGCGCGGGCGGAGCGTTCGCAAGAATCCGGGATCCAGCGCGCGTCGGTTCCCCGGCGACATCGAACAGATCCTTGATGCTGACGATGGTGCCGTCCAGCGGGCCGAGCGGCTGCCCACGAGCGCGGCGCCCGTCAGCAGCATCGGCCGCCGCGCGGGCGGTCTCCGGGTAGACTGTCAGGCAGGTGCGCGCGCCTTCGCCGCCCGGGTCCGAAATGCGCGCGAGGGCGTCTTCCAGCCTGTCGCGGGCGGGCCGTCGTCCTGGCAGTTGAGAAGCCCAATTCGTCAGGTGCTCTAATCCTCGTCCGCTGGTGACCGAGCCATATGCGGGCGAGCTTGGGCGGCTATCAAGAACCAATGACTACAGCGGCACTCCGTAGAGGTCGTGTTCGTCGGAATCTTCGACCTTCACCGAGACGATGTCGCCGGGCTGGAGGCCGCCGGAATCGCGCAGATGGACTTCGCCGTCGATCTCGGGAGCGTCGGCCTTTGAGCGGCCGGTGGCGCCGATGCTGTGTTGGTGCTCTGAAGGGGGAGCGTCAAAATGCCCCCTCTCCCGGTGCTCCGCACCACCCTCTCCCTCAAGGGGAGAGGGACTTTCTGGCTCATCGACGCGGTCGATGAGGACTTCGATGGTCGAGCCGACCTTGCCGGCGAGCTTTTCCGCGCTGATCCGCGCCGATAATGCCATAACCGCCTCGTAGCGCTCCTGCTTCACGTCCTCGGGGACCTGGTCGTCCATCGCGGTGGCGGGGGCGCCCTCGACGGCTTCGAACTTGAATGCGCCCACGCGGTCGAGTTGTGCCTCTTCGAGCCAGGCGAGGAGGTAAGCGAAGTCATCCTCCGTCTCGCCGGGGAAGCCGACGACGAAGCTGGAGCGGATCGCGAGGTCGGGGACTTGTCCGCGCCAATTGCGGATTCGTTCGAGCACCTTCGCGTCGTTGGCCGGGCGGCGCATGCGGCGAAGCACGCTGGGGCTCGCGTGCTGGAAGGGAATGTCGAGGTAGGGAAGGATCAGTCCGTCGGCCATCAGCGGGATGACGTTGTCCACGTGCGGGTAGGGGTAGACATAGTGGAGCCGAACCCATGCGCCCAGTTTGCCGAGTTCGCGGGCGAGGTCGGTCATGTGGGCGCGGACTTCGCCGCCTTTCCAGGGCCATGCCTTATGGCGAATATCCACGCCATAGGCCGACGTGTCCTGGCTGATGACCAGCAGTTCCTTCGTGCCCGCGGCGACCAGTTTTTCGGCCTCGCGCAGGATCGCGTCGGGACGTCGGCTGACGAGGTCGCCGCGGATGCTCGGGATGATACAGAAGGCGCAGCGGTGGTTGCAGCCTTCGGAGATCTTCACATAGCTGTAGTGGCGCGGCGTCAGCTTGAGTCCCGCCTCAGGAACCAAGTCGATGAAGGGCGAAGGGACGGGCGGCGCTGCTTCGTGGACGGCTGCGACGACTTCCTCATATTGCTGCGGGCCGGTGACGGCGAGGACGCCGGGGAAGCGATTGCGGATGACGTCGGCTTCCTTCCCCATGCAGCCGGTGACGACAACCCGGCCGTTCTCGGCGATGGCTTCGCCGATCGCCTCAAGGCTCTCCTCCTTGGCGCTGTCGAGGAAGCCGCAGGTGTTGACCAACACCACGTCGGCGCCGGCGTAATCCGGCGACATGTCATAGCCGTCGGCGCGCAGCTTGGTCATGATCCGCTCGCTGTCGACCAGGGCCTTGGGACAGCCGAGCGAGACCAGCCCGACGCGCGGGGGCTTGGGGAGC
>Ga0207647_10000438_pt1 | contig 34051 bp, 26 predicted proteins | sample KBSCornC2_FD_184295 | JGI IMG/M metagenome (GOLD analysis project Ga0207647, IMG submission 184295) | Corn rhizosphere microbial communities from Kellogg Biological Station, Michigan, USA - C2 (SPAdes) (version 2) | ecosystem: Host-associated > Plants > Roots > Rhizosphere ... | reverse complement strand
AATCGTATACGGGCGCCTAACGAGGAAATGAAAATGAACAAGCACAATGTGCGTCTGCTGGTGTTTTCGATCTGGATGGCCCTGACCGGTGCCAGCGTCGTCGCCGCGGATGCGATCGAGAACCGCACGATCGATGCCGGCAGCGAAGAAAAGGCACTGAACGAGTCCTGGAACGTCGCTCCTGATGCGCGCATCGCGGTCGAGAACGTGCGCGGCAGCGTCACGATCACCGGCTGGGACAAGTCGCAGGTCGAACTGCGCGGCAGTCTCGGCGCCGGCTCGAAGCTTGAGGTGTCCGGGGATTCCGCGCATCTCGGCCTGAAAGTCGACAGTCACGATGAAAGCTGGTTCGGCAAGCACGGTCCGAACGACGACAGCGATCTGACGCTGCACGTCCCGCGCGGCGCGGCGCTGGAAGTGCAAGTTGTCAGCGCCGATGCGAATGTCACCGACGTGGGCGGGAAATCGATCGAGGTGCACGGCGTGAGCGGCACGCTCGGCGTGCGCAGTGCCGCGGCGGAAGTTGATGTCGAAAGCGTCAGCGGCGACGTTTCATTCGCGGCTCCGCAGCCGAATCCGAATGGTCGCGCGCACCTGCAGACCGTCAGCGGCAGTATCAACGCAAAGAATCTCGGCGGGCGCGTAAAGCTCGAAACCGTTTCCGGCGACATTGGCCTCGAAGACGCGCCGGTGCAGGAACTGGAAACCGGCACGGTCTCGGGGGACGCACGCCTGCACGTCACGCCGACCGGGCACGCGCGCCTGCATCTGGAATCGATGAGCGGCGACGTGCGCCTTTACGTGCCGGAAAACCTGTCCGCGCATGTGGACGCGTCGACGTTCAGTGGCGACATCCACAGCGACTTCGGCAAGGTGCAGACGAAGGACCGTGGTCCGGGCAGCAGCCTCGAGGCCAAGGTCGGCAACGGCGACGCCGAAATCGACATGCAATCGTTCAGCGGCAGCCTCGAGTTGCGCAAGAGCAATTGACGCAAAACGCTAGAGCCGCGACGGAAACGACATCAACTCGGGAATGAATGGCGCGTACGCGCGCCACCGTCCGACCGAACGCGTGTAGACCGGTTGCCGCGCTTGCCAGATGCTGGACGAATTGATGGGCGCGGCAGGTTCGCCTGCTCCGGTTTCGGTACTCGGCATGCCGATGAATCCACGCAGGCCGGCGAGGGCCGCGTCAGGGTCGGCAACGAAATCCTCGTAATCGCAGACATGGATCGATATCGAAAGCGTGCGCTGCCAATGCGTGACCAACTCGTCGAAACCGGCCATATAGCCGGCAATGTCGGCAAAGTCATAGGCGAAGCCGCAATCCTCGTGCGCGAAATCCTGGCACCACAACGATAGGGCGGTGTCGCGCCGGTCGCGTCGGCACAGCACGATGCGCGCTTGCGGAAACATCGCTGCGATGACGTGCAGGTAGCGGAAATTCAATGGATCCTGGTCGATGTACCACGTTGCCGGGGCGTCGTCCTGGCGTGCGTGCGCAAAATACAGCGCGGCCGCTTCCTCTATCGCGTTTGCGTCCTGAAGGTGCTCGCCCGCGATCAGTTGCTCGGCGATGAAGCGCAATGTGCGCAATTCGCCACGGTCGCGCGCGCGCGCGTTGCGGGCGATTCGCGTTGCCGTGAGTGTGGTTCCGGTGCGCGGCAGGCCGAGCACGAAAACCGGAACGAAATCTGCCGGTATCGCCACTCGGACCGGCGCGACCCGCTCACTCATGCGTTGTGCGACGAACTTCTGCCAATCGGAGGATGACCATGACTGCTGCGCATGCACCAGCGCATTGGCCTCGCGCAGGATGCGCGCGGCCGAGCGGAAGTCGCCGATGTCGTCATACGCTTTGGCCAGACCGAAGCCGGTGGCGGCGCGCGCGCGCGGAGCAGCATCGGAATCGGCGAAATGCGTGGTGAAACGGACGAAGTCCGCATGACCTGCGCTTTCGTAGCGCAGTGTATGCGCGAGCGCGCCCAGCACGAATATTCTGTCGAGGTCCACGTTTGCATCGAGCGCGGCGAGGTAGCGGGCGCGCGCACGAGCGAAGTCGCCGACTTCGCGCGCGACATGGCCGGCCAGTGCGAGAAACGCCGCGGAGGTCGGGTGTCGCGCCAGCGTGTCTTCGCACAATTTGTCAGCCAGACCTTGCCGATGGCATTGCTGGATGAATTCGGCGCCGCGCTGGCTGTGCTGCGGATGGAAGTCGTGCATGCGACACCACTCGAACACCGTTGCGGAAGCGGCATCCAGTTGTCCTTGCGTCTGCAACAACTTCGCGAGCAGCCAGGTTGCGTTCTCATGGCCGGGTTCGCGCGCGAGCAGATCGCGCAGGATCGTTTCGCAACGAACGACGTCGCTTTGCTCCCACAGTTTGCGCGCGAGGGCAAACTCGGCGTCGGCGGTGTTGCTGGCGGCGGCAATCGGCATGCTCCGCCATTTTGCCACAGCGCGTCACGCTGGCCGCGGATTCATGCGACCATACGCGCCGCGCCAAATAGGTGGTCTGGTTGACGACGGGATGAGGACGAAAGCAAGTTCACGGTTGCAGGGATTGTCGCCCGCCGCGGCGCAACTGATCGTGGCGGCCGCGCAAGCCCTGGATGCCGGGCGCGCCGATCAGGCTTCGCAATACCTCGGTGGCGTGCTGGCCAGCAATCCGGAGCATCCGGAAGCGCTGCGACTGGAAGCCGGAATCCTGAGTTTGCGCGGACAGCATGCGCAGGCGATCCAGGCGATCCAGCGTGCGGTCGCGCAGCGCGCGGACGATGCGCTGTACCACAACACGCTCGGCACCGTGCTCGCCGACGGCGGCGATTTCGACGGCGCAATTGTCGCGCTGCGCCGCGCGGCCGAGTTGCAGCCGGAGCTGGCGACGACCTGGTACAACCTCGGCATCATTCTCACGCGTTGCGTGCGTTACGCCGAAGCCGGCGAAGCATTGCGGCGCGCCGTGTCGCTGGCGCCGCAGCACGCGTTGGCGCGGGCGCAGCTCGCCGACGCGCTCAAGGTCAGCGGGCAGATCGATGAAGCCGTCGCCGAATATCGCAAGGTGCTCGCCATGCAGCCCTGGAGCGGCATGGCATGGTGGGGCTTGGCCAACATCAAGACCTTGCGGTTCGAATCGAAGGACAGCGATGCGATTCGCTCCGCACTGAGCGATGCGCGCGCCAGCGACGACGACCGCATTGCATTGGGTTTCGCGCTGGCCAAAACACTCGACGATCAAGGCCGCTACGCCGAGTCATTGGAGGCGCTGGCGCAAGCGAATGCAATCGCGCGCCGGCGCGTCACCTGGAATGCCGGCGCATTCAGTGCGGCGATTCGCGAAATCGAAGCGGCGTTCGCAGCGGCGCCGGCCGTCGCCTCCGGGCTCGGTCGCGAGGCGATCTTCGTGCTCGGCATGCCGCGTTCCGGTACGACGCTGGTCGAGCAGATTCTGGCGTCTCACTCGCAAGTGGAGGGCGCCGGCGAGCTGTCGGATCTGCCGTTGCTGATCAACGAAGAATCCAGGCGGCGGCACTCGGCGTTCCCGCAATGGGTCAGCGCGATGCAGCCGGAGGACTGGCGAAGGCTCGGTGAAAGTTATCTGCGGCGAACGGCGCATTGGCGCGAACACAAGCCGATTTTCGTCGACAAACTGCCGAACAACTGGATCTACCTCGCGGCGATCCGCAGCATGCTGCCGGAAGCGCGCATCGTCGTTTGTCGACGCGATCCGCTGGAGACGTGCCTGTCGTGCTATCGCCAGCATTTCGCCGGCAATGACTACACGCGCAGCTTCGACGATCTTGCCGCGTACTGGCATGAGTTCGATCGCAGCACGCGGCAATTCGCATCCGCGCAGCCCACGCGCGTGTATGCGCACGTCTACGAGGAACTGCTCGCCAACCCGGAACGCAGCATTCGCGCGCTGCTGGATTTTTGCGGATTGCCGTTCGAAGAGGCGTGCCTGAATTTCCACGAGAACACACGTGACGTGCGCTCGCCAAGCGCGGCACAGGTGCGCGAGCCGTTGCGCGACACGGCGCGCGCCGCACGTTACGGTGCGCTGCTGGATCCTCTGCGGCGCGCACTGAATCCGTGAAATGAGCGAAGCGGATTTCCTTGCCGAATTGCGCAGCCGCGCGCTGCGCGGAGATGCAGCGGGTGCAGAGCGAATTGCGCTTGCGGCGCTGAATGAACATCCGCAATCGAACGAATTGCGCCGCGCCTTGGCCGGCATTTATCGGCAAACGCAGCGCGATGCTCAAGCCGAGATTCTTTTGCGCGAAGTGTTGGCGCAAGACGCCGGCGATGCCGCGGCGGCATTCACGTTGGCGGAAATCCTCAAAGATGCCGGCCGCCTGAGCGGCACGGCGGCCGTGCTGCGCGCGTATTTCGATGCGGGCGATCACGACGCGAACCTGGGGATACGTGCGATCGAGATGCTCGCCGATTGCCAGCGCCAAACCGATGCCGCGGCAATAGCGGAAAGCGCGCTCGGGAAGAATCCGCACGATGCTCGACTGCACGCGTACGCCGGCATGCTGCAAGTGCAAACCGGCGCGTTCGCGCAAGCACGCGAGCATTATTTGTATGCGCTCGCGCACAGCACGCATGCATGCGAGTGGAATGCGCCGCACGGCTTGTCATCGGCGCAGCGCTATACGAGCGCCGCGCATGCCGATTTCGCACTGATGCGCGAGTGCCTGGCGCGCACCGATCTGAGCGACAAGGCGCGTTCGAGTCTGCTGTTCGCACTGGGCAAGGCATACGACGACATCGGCGACCATGCACAAGCGGCAGCTTGTTTGCGCGAAGGCAACGCGCTCGCCCATGCGGCCACGCTGTGGTCGCGCAAAAACTGGCGGCGTGCGATCGAGTCGCGGCTCGCCGCGAAGCCAATATCGAACCGGCTCGATGCGCCACAGTGGACGCCGGTGTTCATCGTCGGCATGCCGCGCTCGGGCACCACTTTGCTCGCCGAGCTGCTCACGCGCCATCCGCTCGTATGCAACCGCGGCGAGCTGCCGTGGCTCGCCAATCTGGCGGCACAGCCGGCGCTTGCCGGAAATCCTTCGCGCAGCGTGCTCGAACGCACTGCGGCGACGTACACAGCGCAACTGTTGCAGGATGATGCCGGCGACGCGCGTTTTTTCCTCGACAAGCAGCCGCTCAACTTCCGTTACGTCGATTTGATGCTCGCGTTGTGGCCGAATGCCAGAATTATTCATTGCCGGCGCAATGCGCGCGATACGGCACTGTCGTTGTGGTCGCAGTCGTTCGTCGAGGAAGTGCAGGGTTATGCGTACGATTTTGAAGACATGGCGCTGGTCATACGCGACGAGCAGCGCTTGATGACGCGCTGGTGCAAGCTCTACCCAGGGTCGATTTGCGCAGTGCACTACGAACAACTCGCTGCCGATTCGGAAAACGTGATCGCACGACTCGGCGCGTGGCTTGGTCTGCCTGCGCAACCGGAAACGAACAAGGCGTCGAGCACGATCAGCACTGCGAGTCTGTGGCAGGCGCGCCAACCGGTTTATACACGCTCGGTCGAGCGCTGGCGCAACTATGTCGACTTTGTGCCGGAGTTGCTGAAGTTTCCCGCGGCATGACGGATGGCGGCCATCACCCGCCATAAAAAACAAAAAAAGCCGCGCGATTTCTCGCGCGGCTTTGAGTTGCACTCACGTTGGTGGATCAGAACTTCACGGTCACGCGTGCGAAGTAGTAGCGGCCCAGCGTGTCGAAGTTCGCCGTATCGGTATTGGCGTTGTTCGAGTTGTTGGCCCACAGGTATGGCGGCTGGATGTCGCCGACATTGTCGATACCCAGATCGATGCGCGTATTGATCGCCTCGATGTTGTAGCCGACCTGCACGTCGTTGTACGTGCGCGCGCCGTAATGCAGGATGACGTTGTGCAGCGAGCAGAAGCTGCCGTAGTAGCACTGGCCGGCCGGGAACGTGTCCTCGTCGGCTTTGGCATAGCCGTTGCGGAACTTGCCGATGTAGCGCATGCGCCATGACGCATCCCACGGGCCCAGATTCCACGATACGGACGCCAGCGCACGCCAACGCGGGAACAGGCACACGCCGGAACCGAAGTCCGGGCACGCGGCTTCGGCGCCCGAACCGAATGGCGCGACGTGACCGGCGTTGTGAAACACCAGCGTGCTCAGACCAGGGTTCGGCGTCTGGTTGTATTGCGCCAAATAGGTGGCGTCGAATCCGACCTGAAACTGGCCGAAGCTGAATTGCGGCAGACGATATTTGATCGAGAAATCGGCACCCTTGACGTCGATGCGGCCGACGTTGCCGGTCGGATCGATGATCTGATCGATCTGGCCCAGATCCGGATTGCCGGCACCGGTCTTGCGTTTGATCAGCGGACAGTACGCCAGGTTTCCGGCAAAGCAGCTATCGAGTACCTGCTGTGCGGCGACGGCGGTAATCGTGTCATCGAGTTTGACGCGCCACAGATCGGTGCTCAGCGACAAACCTTCCACCCAGTGCGGCGAGTAGACGAAACCCCAGTTGAACGTCGCACCGTGCTCGGCCTTGATCGGGAATCCGGCGTAGTTGGCGCCGGAAGCGATGCCCTTGATCTGCTGACCCGTCACGACGTCCTGATTCTGGAAACCGCCGGTCAGAGGAATACCCGCGCAGGCAGGATTGCTGGCGATGTTGGCAGGCGCGCTCGCGCCGCTGTAATCGCACGGATCGTGACTGAGCTTCGGCGCCGAGCTGACCGGCGGACCGAAGATATCGGCGACCGTCGGCGCGCGGAACACCTTGTTGTAATTGCCGCGCAGCAACAGGTCGGCGATCGGACGGTATTCCAGCGAGACCGCCGCGTTGTTGGTGCTGCCGAAATTGCTGTATTTGGACCAACGATCGCTGAGTGTGACATTCAACGAATTGATGAACGGCAGATCTTTGAGAATCGGTACGAACAATTCGCCGTACATTTCCTTGACGTTATAGCCGCCTTGCAGGTGCGAGGAGCATTGGCTGCCCAGCGTGCAGTTGCCAGTGGCCGGATTGATCGTCAGGTCCGCCGAGACGGTGTTGTTCTGGTATTCCTTGCGATAGCTGGCGCCGACAGCGAGCTGCGCGGTGCCGGCCGGCAAGTTGAATACGCCGCCGTTGAAGTCCAGACGATGGATGCGTTCCTGCGCCCAGACGTTGGTCAGCGCCGGCGCTGCGATCGAGGCCAATACGGCCTGCTGATCCGGCGTGTACGGATTGAAAGGATTAAACGGGGTACAGCCGGCAATCGCCGTGCTCGCATCGCCCGGCGTGGTCACGCAGGTCGGCACGCCGTTGACGAGCATCGAAGGGCCCATCGCGACATTCAGTGCGCTGAAGTTGGGCAGACCCAAGGTGGTGGTGATCAGCGAGATGTGCCCGTAATCGCTGCCGAGCTCCCAGGTCCAGTCCTGATCGAAGATGCCGAAGTGGCCCTTGAAGCCGGCACTGAACTGATCGGTCACCGTGTTGTTGCGCGCGGCGCGATTGCCCGCGGCGACGAGACGTTCGCGGAAACGGAAGCCGCCGTTGCCGTTCTCGAAGTGCATGCCGTATTGGCCGAACGGGTTATAGATGCTGTCGGCGGAAATGATCGCGCCCGACTCGGTGCCGAGCAGCGACGGCGCAAGTTGGAACGCCGCCTGGGTTTTGTTGTGCGTACCATTGAGGTACACATCGACGTTGTCGGTGAGGTGATAAGTGCCGTTGAGGAACAACGTGGTGCGTTCCTGCGGGGTCATCAGCAGATTCACCGCGGCGTAGTTGAACTTGTCCGATGGCGTCGTCGCCGTGCCGTTGTTGACGAAGCAGTGATAATCCGTCAGCGGGTCGGCGCCGCTCGTGCCCGGCGTATGCGCCAGCGTCGTGCAGCCGTAGTGATCGAACAACGGTCCCGATCCCGGAATGCGGATGTTGCCATTAGGGCCGAATGTGGAACCGCCCGGGGCGACCTGATTCGGATCGAAGTTGACCACGTGCTGGGCGGTGCTTCCGGCGACCACGGCAGGGGCGAGCCCGTTGGTGCCGTACAGCGATTTGGCGTCCTTCGAAAAGTCACGATGCGACTGCAGCACGCTGTCCTGCTTGTTGTAGTCGATACCGGCCATCAGGCTGCCCTTGTCGGACGTGTGGCCGAACAGGAAATGCAGACCCTTGCGCTGACCGTCGTCGTGATCGGAAATACCGTAGTCGGCGCTGAATTGGGCGCCCTGGTAGTTCTTCTTCAGGATGACGTTGACCACGCCGCCGATTGCCGCCGAACCGTAGATCGCCGAAGCGCCGGCTGTGAGAACTTCCACGCGATCCACCGCCGCGATCGGAATCGCATCGATGTCGCGGTTAAGCACGATGTGTCCGTCGATCAGCACGAGCGTGCGCTGCGTGCCTAGGCCGCGCAAGCTGATCGTGGCCGAACCGGAACCGCCGCCGTTGTTGACCTGCGGGTTGGTGCCGTTCATGTTGGCCGGCAGACTCTGGACGATGTCGCCCAAGGTCAACTTGCCGGTGTTCTGGATTGCTGCGGCGTCGATCGTGACGACCGGGTTGGCCGTTTCGATATCCACGCGCCGGATATTCGAACCGGTCACAACGATGGTTTCGAGCGACTGGCTCTTCGGGGCGGAACTCTGGTCTGTGGTTTGCGCCGTAGCGCTAGTTGCAGCTGAGCCGAGCGCAATCGATGCGCCCGCGACGGCGTACTTGCGCAAGCCGATGCGGATGGCATTTCGGAGCAGGGTGTTCGACATGTGTCATCTCCAATCAAAGCGATACGCGTGCTTCGCAAGGCCGCGACGCACGGAAACAGAAATTTAAGAAAATAACGGCTCCGAAAGTTGCCTGTGGAAGGCCGCCCGCGTTGCGGAAATTGCGCGATGCTCCGCGTCCACGCTGCGTGTCTGCGCCGCCGCCGATGCAGCGGCCGCTTGCCGACGCAGTGCGTGCGCGGTAACGCCGAAGCGTTGACGAAACAGCCGCGAGAATGCGCAGCGGTTTTCGAAGCCGCTGGCCAGCGCGATTTCGGAAATCGCCAGCGGACTCGTGCGCAACAGCCGGCGCGCGCGCAGCAGGCGTTGATCGACGAGATAGGCGTGCGGCGTCTCCTGATAAGCGGCGCGGAACGCGCGGATGAAATGCCACGGCGAGTAGCTGGCCATGCGTGCCAGCATCTCGTTGTCCAGATCAAGGTGGCAATTCGCGGCGAGATAGTTGCGTACGCGCTGCAGGCGCAGAAACACCTGGCGACGATGCGCATACGTGCGTCCCGGACAGCGATGGATTGCCGCGCCGAGTTTGGCCTGCATGCCGAGTACGCTTTCGATCAGTGCGATGGAGGAATTTTCGGCGCGTCCGCGCGCGGCAACGCGTGCGAACGCTATCGCTTGCCGGCGCAGAGCGATATCCGCCGTATACCGCGCCGGCAGCAGCAGCGGTTCCGGCGTGGGCACATCGAAGCGTTCGCGCAGCACCTGACGCCAGGCCAGCCGGCTGCCGAGCAAGGCAAACCAGAGCGCATTGCCGCGACCGACGGCCTGCACGCCGGCTTCGCATTCGCTGACGCGCAATTCACCGGCGATCAGGTCAGTGTCGACACCGCCTGCGGCCAGCTGCAGGCGTCCGCGCAAGGGAATCCAGATCCCCGCTACTGGCGTATCGGCGCGCAACACGCAGCCGCGGCCCGCGCCAATGGCGACCGTCAATTGATCGGACTGCGCAACATGCGAATCGAATGCGAACGTCGCACCGTCGGTAATCGCTTGATAGAACATGGCCGTCCTCTTTCGATCGGAAGACGGTGATTACGCCGGCGAACGTCGCGGTGGTCAGGAAACGTCAACGAAATTGCGCGGAGATTTTGCGGAAATTGCGCTGAAGCGCTGCGCGCACGCGGGGCGATGAAGCGTTTTTTGCTGCGGGAGTCCGATGCATGAGCGGCCCACCGGGGTCCCGATCCCGGTGAGCCGCGTGTATCTGCCCGTTGGAGAGGGCGAGCGCAGTATCCATCCTCGCGCGCTCGCAGGGGTTGCCGATCCTTGTCGCCGACTTGACCGAAATTGCGCGACTGACGAATCGCTCAGGGCGTGGTCGCGCGCGTCAGACGCAGCGCGCCGATGTCGGTATCTTCGCTGGCGACGGAAACATAGACGATGCGATCGCGTTTTGGCGCCGCACTGAAATTTGCGTCACGCAGCTCGGTCTCGATGTTCGCCAGCACGTGCTCGCTGCCATCGGCAGGATTCAGTTCGCGCAGTTCGGTGGATTTGCTCATTTGTCGCGACGGCGTGCAATACCAGATGTGGCCGTCGACGATGTGCCAGTGATCCATGAGTTCCGGAGCGACCAGCACGGCAGGCGAGAGTTCGCCGTTGGCAGACAGTGTGCGCACAAACACGCCATAGCGAGCGCTCTTGCTGTAATAAAGCTGGTGCGTCTTCGCGTCGAACTCGCTGTACCAGATTCCGGAGACGAGTGGATGGCGTTGCTCGTCGGCGCTGCCGGCGCGTTCGACGAGCAGCAACTGGTTGTCCTTGCCCGGCACGCCGAGTGTGAGCAGCACGCTGCCGGGTTCGGTTCCGTAGCTGGCCGACTGCACATCGTCTGCGCTCTTGCTCAGCAGACGCCGGCGCCGGCTCGCGACATCGATCTCGAACAACTGGGCTTGATCCGGTTTGCGCACGGTGATCAGCAGCTTGGTGCCGTCCGCGCTCCAGCTTGGATTGCTCAGCAGTGAATCATGGAAATCGGTGAGCGATGTCGTCGCACCGTCGGCATTGTCGTAAAGCCACAACTGTTGTGCGCCGCTGCGGTCGGAGACGAAGGCCAGGCGATTGTCGGTGGGGGAGAATACCGGCTGCATCTCGCTGCCCGTGGAAGGCGCCAACGCGCGCGCGCCGGCAGTTCCGCTGCTGTCGAGTTTCAGCTCCGTCAGTTTGTATTGCACGCGTGGGATTTCGTAGACGACGGTATCGTCGTGACGTGCGGCATCGGGAAATTCGGCCGGGCTGATCTGCAACGGCTGGATTGCCGCGCTGTGCAGGTCGACCGCGTACAAGCCGAAGCGGCCGTCATGATTGGAGGAAAGAATCAGCGCGCTGGAATCGCGAGACCAGGTGTAACCGCGGATGCTCGAGCGCAGGTGGGTCAACTGGCGCGCGTTGTGGCCATCCGCGGTCATCACCCACAGATCGCTGTACGGAGCCAGCCCGCGGCGGAATGCGATCCAGCGGCCATCCGGGGAATAGTGTGCGTTCAGATCTTCCTCTTCGGGCGCGCGCGGATATTCCAACGCGAGTTTTTCGCCGCTGGCCAGATCCAGGTGCATGAGGGCCAGATGACCTTTGCTGCGTTCCGAACGCTCAGCGATGATCAGCTTGCTCGCATCCGGCGACCAGTCGTAGTAATTGGTGAGCGGATTCTGGCAGTTGCCGACCGCGTGGCTGCCGACGCCGAGATTCGAGGTGACGACCAGTTCGCAAGCATTGTCGCTGACGCGCTCGAATGCGATCGCGCTGCCATCCGGTGACCATACTGGCGTGTCCTCATTCGCCTTCACCTCGCTCGGCCACGCCAACGATTGCGTCTGCCCGAGCGCACGCATGAGGATGCGCGAGGCGTGCAGTTGCGTATCGGTTTTTGAGTAGGCCACACGGGTGCCGTCCGGGGAAATGCGCGGTCGGTCTTCCGAGCCGGGATCCGATGTCAGCGACCGCACATCGCCGACCTGCCAGCGGCTCACTTCGGCGGGCGTCGGCGTACCGCGCAGGAAAACGGCCAGGCCAATAACCGCGACCGCAACGAGCAATGCCAATGCGACCAGCCTATGCCACGGCCAACCCGCCCGCGACGGCGGCGGCATGGCCGAGGCAGCTGGCGCGGGTGGCGAAATATAAGGATCGTTGACGGCGACCGGCGGCAGCGCGTGCTCGTCCATTCCGGCAACGTCCGTGTCGAGCACGGCGACGTCGGCGAGCAAGCGATATCCGACCTTCGGTATCGTTTCGATGTAGCGCGAAGGTTTGGCGTCGTCGCAGAATGCGCGGCGCAGTTCCTTGATCGCCTGGGTGAGCACATCCTGCGTCGTCACGCGATCCGCCCACACGCGATCGAGTAGTTCATCGCGTGTGACCGTGGCGCCGCGCTGGCGCACCAGCTGCAGCAGCACCGCAACGGCCTTACTGGTCAGTCGCGGATAATCCGGTCGCGTGGTTAGCCGAAGAGTACCGACATCGAGAATGTGCTCGCCCACACGCAGGCGCAGATTCGGCTGCGAGAGGCGATCCTGCGGTCCGTAAAACACCTTCGTAGGCGCGACGCTCATGGACGTATAGTACGTCAAACTTCGTAGTTAGCCCAGTGCAAGCATCCTGGATCACTTCAGGACGCGTCACTAGTGCCATTCGTCGCAGATGCGTCGTCGAGCTGCGTGGTTTAAAAAGCAGCCCGCGACGCCAATCGTCAGGTGCTGGAGTAACCCCAGTGCTCGATCATCGGCTGCAGGATCGGCAGCGCCGGCTGGAAATATTCGCGGTACAAGTGCCAGCGATTCATCGCCTTGGTATTCACGGGCTCGATGACCTGACTGTAACTCGGCGTGGCGATGTAGCCTTTCTCGCGTGCGCGGCGGTCGAATTGCAGCATCGGCGCGGCGTCCTCGAGTTCGAGGAAATCGGCGATGCGCTGCGTCCGCGCAGCGGTATCCGCGACGAGATCCTCATAGCGCGACACCAGTACGTCAGGCTTGATCACGGATACGTGCTGCAGCCAGGTTTGCATGGCCTGGACGTAAGCCGCCGCCAGCCGTTCCAGATTCTCGCAGGCCGCACCGAGCACGCTCGAACGGAAATTCTGCATGTAGCAGGACAGGATCACGTCGCACGGATGGCGCACGCAGACGATGAATTTTGCCGCCGGAAACAGGCGATAGATCATCGGCAGCCACAGCATGTTCAGCGGGTTCTTGTCGACCAGTTGCGCATCGTCGCGGCGCTGGATCCTTTCCGTCGTCAGCAGGAAATACTTCTTGCGCAATTCGTCGCAGTCGTACTGACGCAATACGCTCAGGTCCTGCATGATCCGTGGATCGTGTGCACGCAGCTTGCTCGCCAGACGCTCAAAGAACGGCGTTTCGTCCATCGATTGCAAGCGCGGGTGAGCGTCGAGCATCTGCTCGAGCAACGTGGTTCCGGAGCGCGGAAAGCCGACAATGAAAACGGGCGAGTGGCGCGAATCCGGTGCGCGATACACCGGCCATTTGCTGAATTCCTCGGACGTGATCTTGCGCACGGGACCGGGCAACGGCAGGGCATCCGGCCCGAAACTTTCGGGAGCGGAACGCTTGAGATCGGCGACATGCCGGGCATGCGCCTCGCGTAGCGCACGCATCGCGGCGTCCGCATCGCGTAGCTTGTCGCAGACTTGCGCGAGCTCGTAGTAGTAGGCGTAGTCGCTGTCCTGGACCGGGCCGCCACCTTGCTCCAGCAACGTGCGCGCAAGAGCGGCATTGCCCTTGCGCAACGCCAGCGTCGCGCGCGTATGCGTCGCCTGCCTGCGCAGGGGCTCGCTCAATTGCATCGCGTCGAGCGGTTGCAGCGCGGCTTCAGCCTCGGCCAGCAAATTCATTCGTTCGTCGACCTTGGCGAGCACGATGCGCGCGTCGACGCGCTGCGGGTTGCGGGCCAGCAGGTCCTGCAACACAACCTGCGCGCCAGGCGCCTCGGCGAGCAGCAGCAACAGCCGCGCAAGTTCCATCTGCAAGAATTCGTCCGCCAGCGGCAGCCAGCTGCGCCACGGTTTGAGCAGGTCTTCGCAGCCGCGAAAGTCTTGTGCCAGCGCGCAGGCATTCGCCGCAAGGATGCGCGGTCGCGGCGCATCGCGGTCAAGTTCGAAAGCATCGAGCAACATGTCGCGCGCGGGCAGGTAATCCTTGCGCGCCACGAGTATTTGGCCAATCTGGATGCGCGGTTCGGGATCGCGCGGATCCAGTTCCATCGCCTTGCGCCAGGCATTTTCTGATTCTTCGGCGCGGGCACACTCGCCGAGAATCGTCGCGTAGTTGCTCCAGTGAATAGGGCTTTCCGGTTGCACTTGTGTCAGGCGCCGAAATGCGGCGACCGCATCGTCCATCCGGTGTTGCGCGTGCAGGCTCATCGCCAGTGCGAGCATCGCGTCGATGTGCGCGGGGGAATCGGCCAGTACAGTCTGGCTGAGACGTTCGGCCTCGACCGGGTTTCCGGTGCGCAAGGCGGTGACGATGTCTTTGAAGATCGCTGCTTCGTTCATTGATAAATTCAAGAAATCGCCGGAAAAATGCTCCTGCATTTCCGGCGTACCGTCCGTCCATGGACATAAAAAAAGGGCCGCGCGTTTCCGCGCGGCCCTGAAGTTTACGCTTATTGCTAGACCGGTTCGATCAGAACTTCACGGTCACGCGGGCGAAGTAGTAGCGGCCCAGCGTGTCGAAGTTTGCCGTATCGGTATTCGCGTTGAGCGTGTTGTTGGCACCAAGGAACGGCGGCTGGATGTCGCCCACGTTGTCGACGCCCACATCGACGCGCGTGTTGATCGCTTCGATGTTGTAACCAACCTGGACGTCGTTATACGTACGCGCACCGTAGTGCTGAATCAAGCCATGGATCGAGCAATCGCCGTACTGGTTGTAATAGCACTGGCCGGCCGGGAAAGTATCTTCGTCGGCCTTGCCGGAACCATTGCGGAACTTGCCGACATAGCGCATGCGCCATGACGCATCCCACGGACCCAGATTCCAGGCGACCGTGGCGAGTGCACGCCAGCGCGGCATCAGGCACACGCCCGAGCCGAGATCCGGACATGCGGCATCAGCAGCGGAACCGAACGGCAGCACGTGGCCGGCGTTGTGGAACACCGTCACCGATCCGGTTGCCGGATTGATGATGCCAGGAGTCGCGGTCTGGTTGTATTGCGCCAGATACGTGGCATCCAGGCCGACCGAGAACTGGCCGAAGCTGAACTGCGGCAAGCGGTACTTGACCGAGAAGTCGGTGCCCTTGACATCGATGCGGCCGACGTTGCCGGTCGGCTGCAGGATGTAATCGATCTGGCCCTGATCACCCGTGGCGAAGCGGTGGATCAGCGGGCAGAACGCCGAGACGCCGGCGAAGCAGCTATCCAGCACCGCCTGCGCGCCGACGGTCGTGATCGTGTCGTCGAGCTTGACACGCCAGACGTCAGCGCTGAGCGAGAGACCTTCCACCCAGTGCGGCGAATAGACGAAGCCCCAGTTGAACGTCGCACCGTGCTCGGCCTTGATCGGGAAGCCCGCATATTGGGAGCCGGACGAGATGCCCTTGATCTGCAGGTTCTGGGCGACGTCGGTGTTGATGAATCCACCCGACGTCGGCACATTGGCGCAGGCCGGGTTGCTGGCGTTCGGGTTCGTCGAGCCGCTGTATTCGCAAGGATCGCGGTTGAGTTTCGGCGCCGAGCTGATCGGAGCGCCGAACACATCGCCGATGGTCGGAGCGCGGAACACCTTGTTGTAGTTGCCGCGCAGCAACAGATCGGCGATCGGACGGTACTCGAGGCCGACAGCGAAGTTGTTGGTGCTGCCGAAGCTGCTGTACTTGGACCAGCGGTCGCTGAGCGTGACGTTCAGGGAGTTGACGAACGGCAGATCCTTCAGGATCGGCAGGAACAACTCGCCATACGCTTCCTTGACGTTGTAGCCGCCTTGCAGATGCGAGGAGCACTGGCTGCCGAGCGTACAGTTGCCGGTGGCAGGATTGATCGTCAGGTCGGCAGAGACGGTGTTGTTTACGTATTCCTTGCGATAGCTCGCACCGAGGGCCAGCTGGGCCGTACCGGCCGGCAGGTTGAACACGCCGCCGTTGAAGTCCAGGTGGTGGATGCGTTCCTGCTGCCAGGTGTTGGTGAGCGCCGGCGCCGCGATCGACGCCAGGACGGCCGCCTGATCCGGTGAGTACGGGTTGAAGCCATTGAACGGTACGCAACCCGCGATCGCGGTGCTGGCGTCGCCCGGTGTGGCTACACAGGTGGGCACGCCGTTGACGAGCATCGACGGACCCGTGGCCACGTTCAACTTCGAAAGAACCGGCAGGCCCAGCGTGGTGGCGATCGTGGAGATATGGCCGTAATCGCTGCCAAGTTCCCAGTTCCAGTCCTGATCGAAGATGCCGAAATGGCCCTTGAAGCCGGCACTGAACTGATCGGTTACGTTGTTGGTTTTCGCCGCGCGGTTGCCGGCAGCAACCAGACGCAAACCAGCCGAACGGCCGCCTGGACCGCCGAACTGGATGCCGAATGGGTTGTACATGCTGTCTTTCGAGATGACCCAGCCGCCACCGGTGGTGAGCGGATCCGGAGCCAACTGGAAGCCCGACGTTGTCTTGTTGTGTACGCCTTCGAGGTACACGTCGACGTTGTCGGTCAGATGATATGTGCCGTTAAGGAACAGCGTGGTGCGTTCCTGCGGCGTCATCAGCAGGTTGACCACGGCGTAGTTGTACTTGTCCGACGGCGTCGTCGCCGTGCCGTTGTTGACGAAGCAGTGGTAGTCGGTCAGCGGATTGGCGCCGCTGGTGCCCGGCGTATGGGCCAGCGTACGGCAGCCGTAGTGATCGAACAGCGGACCGCTGCCTGGGATCGCGTAGCGTCCGTTCGCACCGGTCGATGAGCCGCCCGGCGCGATCAGGTTCGGATCGAACACCGGCGGGATCGCGCTCAAGGCGGAACCGCTGCCGTTGAAACCGGCATTGCGGCCATAAATCGACTTCGCGTCATGCGAGAACGCGCGGTGTTCCTGCAGCACGCTGTCCTGCTTGTTGTAGTCGATGCCGGCCATGAGGCTGCCCTTGTCCGACGTGTGGCCGAACAGGAAGTGCACGCCCTTGCGCTGACCGTCGTCGTGATCGGAAATACCGTAGTCGGCGCTGAACTGCGCACCTTGGTAGTTCTTCTTCAGGATGACGTTGACCACGCCGCCGATTGCCGACGAACCGTAGATCGCCGAAGCGCCGGAGGTCAGGATTTCAACGCGCTCGACCGCTGCGATCGGAATCGCATCGATGTCCTTGTTCAGAACGACGTGGCCGTCGATCAGGACCAGGGTGCGTTGCGTGCCGAGGCCGCGCAAGCTGACGGTAGCCGAACCGGAACCGCCGCCGTTGTTGACCTGCGGGTTGGTGCCGTTCATGTTGGCCGGCAGACTCTGGACGATGTCGCCCAAGGTCAACTTGCCGGTATTCTGGATCGCTGCGGCGTCGATCGTGACGACCGGGTTGGCCGTTTCGATATCCACGCGGCGGATATTCGAACCGGTCACAACGATGGTTTCGAGGGACTGGCTCTTTTGATCGGTCGTCTGCGCTTGCGCGGTCAACGTACCGGCCGCGGCGACCGCACCGAGCGACAAGCTCAGGCGGATTGCCGACGATAGTTTATTCACGTCGAGTCTCATTACACTCTCCAACGTCAGGGTTGTATACAACAGATTTCGGGACAAAACGTACCGGGAACAGCCAAATCGGCACACCTAAGGCCTTGGCAACTTCCGATACTAGCAACATTTGCTTAACATGGGAATCCCTGCAGGATTTCATTCCCAAGTAATTGAAAAAAAAAGAAAGATCAGCTTTCGCTTCGGAAGAATTTCACGGATTTTTCACCGCTCAGGCGGTTAGCGCGCGCTGCAGCGGAGCCAGCTGGCGCTCATAGCGGCGCCAGGAATCTATGAAACGTTTATGCACCGGTTCGCGCACCTGGACGGCACTCAGAGTGGAAACGGCGCTGCGATTGCGCGTGAGGTCGGCGCAATTTGCTTCCCACGGTAGACGGCAGAAATCCAATACCGTGCGCAGCGTGCCTTCGGGGTTTTCCACGAGTTCGGCATAAGGCACATTCAAAATCCGCCCCGGCATCGCCGCGCACCAGTGCTCCATCGTGCGCCGATAAACCTGGTAATGCGAGGCGAGCGCTTCCAGGTTGTAAATGTGCGCAAAGGCATCGGCGAACAGCGCGCGGTAGTTGGAAAAGCACACGTCCATCGGGTCGCGCACGAGGTTGAGGATGCGTGCCTGCGGCAGCGCTTTCGCGATCAAGCCGGCGATCATCCAGTTGCGCGGCAGCTTGTCGGTGTAGAACGGTTTGCCTTCGGCGCGCCATTGCGTTTGATCCAGATAGCGCCGACCCAGCTGCGCGAAATCGATTCGTGACAGCCGTTCGATCACGGTGTCATCCAGTGTCTTGGTGTGGTCGGCCGCCCAGCGCAGCTGGAAGGCGAAGTCGTCGAGTTCGCCGACGGAGGCAATCCGCGAATGGTTGCCGAGCATTCGATCGAGCACGGTCGTGCCGGAGCGCGGCATGCCGATGATGAAAATCGGCTGCGGACCGTCATGGACCACGTCATTCGGCTGCAAAAAACCAGGCGAGCAGGCACGCGTCAGATTCTGGAACAACCGCTGCGTATGCCCGGGATCGTGCTTGTGCCGCGCATACATGATCGCGTTACCGTGCGCCAACGCTGCCCAAGCCTCCTCCAGACGACCCAGGTCCTCCAGTTCCTTGTAGCGCGCGAATTCGATGGAGGCGTGTTCGTAACTGCCGGGCGCGACGATTTGCAGTGCCTTGGCCAGATCGGACAGGTGGTTGTCCTGCGCGGTTTGCTTGCGCAGGCGCGAGAGCTCTTGCCAAGCGCGGCCAAACGTCGGTTCCTGGCGCACGCAGGCGAGGAATTCGCTTTCGGCTTCCTTGAGGCGGCCGTTGAAAGTGAGCTGCACCCCGCGCGAGAAACTGAATCCGGGCCCTGCCGCTCCGGCCGCCTTGGCGCGATCGTAGAGTGCCAGCGCCTGCGGGTTTTCATTCAGAGCGTAGCGATGCGTGGCCAGTTGCAGCATCAGCGGCACCGACGTGGTCGTTGCCAGCAGCGGATGATCCATGCAACGGCGCGCGGCTACCACTTCGCCGACGCGCATCAATGCGGAGGTCGCGGCGACAAGCAGTTCCACATCATTCGCCAAAGTGGCGGCCTCGAGCGCTTGGCGCGCGCTATCGCGCACGCGATCGTCTTCCCAGGCAATATCGCTCAATGCCAGAAGCGCGCGCGTATGCGCCGGGTTGCGCAGCAGCACCGACTCCAGGCTGACCCGCGCGGCGTCGAGATTGCCTTCACTCAGATAGCGCTGCGCGCGATTCCAGTGACGATCGGTGTTTTCGGACATCGGCGCGGGAAAACGGAAACGGTCTGCGCGAGGCAGACAGAGGTGTCAAAGGGAAACGAACTCAGAGATCTTGATGATATTGCACGTACGGCACGCGCGCCTGGCTCGGATCGACTTCGTGCGCCGACTCGCTGAGGAGCGGCGGTGTCCCCGACGACCACAGATTCTGTGCGCCGACGCTGAACACGCCGCGCCACGGCGCACGCCAGGAGATGCCCAGATCCACGGAGCTCCAATGCTGACCGCTGGCGAGTGGATCCGCCGGGCCGAGCACGCGGCCGACGATTACGCCGCTGAAGTCGCCATGATGCACGCCGAAAGTCAACGCCGCCTGATTGAACACGGGCGCCAACGAGCTGCCGGGCAATTCCAGTTGCAAACGGCTCAGTGCGGCGCCGAGGTCCAGGCTCTGCGTATCGTCCCAGTGCCAGCGCGCTTCCGCGCCCACCCCGGAATTGACCATGCCGGCGATCTGCAGGTTCGGTATCACCAGCGTCGGCAGGGACGGATCGCCGAAGTTGGCGAACAGGCCCGGGTTCGGCTGCGTGCCGTCGACGCGCGTCTGCGTGTTGTTGCGCAGCCACGCCAGACCATAGTTCAGATCGAAATCGAAATTGCCGGCGCTGACGTCGGCGCCCGCGTGCAGGGCCCCGCGATCCGTTTCTGTGGCGCGTGCCGGACACAGCGCCGTAAGGGTGAAGCCGAAACTGGAATCGCAGCCGAGTGTTGCGGCCGCTGAATTGAGCGGCGCGAGCACGATACCGCGACCGAAGCTGGCGTAGGCATTGACGTTGTTGTTCAAATGCAACGACAGGCCGCCATTGACGAAATTGGTAATGTCGACGAGCTGCCAATCCGCCGCCGTTACAATTTGCGGAGCCTGCGGCAACACCGGTGCACCGGGACTGTTGTGGAATGCGACCATCGCCAGGATGCGCCCATCGGAGGTGCCCCAGAGCGGCATCGCCGACTCGGATTGGATCGCGGCGGCGTTCGTTTCGCCTTGGCGCGCAGGCGTCTGCGCCAGCGCAAGCGCCGGCAGCAAAGTCGCGACCAACAGGGCGAAAAGTAAACGCATTTATAAGCCAACCATTCGATGTGCGTTAAAAGACTGCGATTTGCGCGTGAAGTTCCGCTGCTGCAAAGCACAATCGTACGCCCCGAGTATACCCGTAATTACGAAAAACTAACAGCCGCAAGCGGCGCGTTTCCTGCCGTCCGTCGGCAAAAAAATCGGTAGACTAAGCGGCTGAGGGAAAACGATTACCTATGTCCAGCCTGCAGCGCTCGTCCACGATAGCCGTGCCACCGTCGGTCGGCACCCTCGCTGACGCGCCCGAGCAGCCGGCCACGCCAGCGCAAGACATGCGCGCGCTCGAAGGTTGGCGCGATTCGATCACAAGTCTGGCACAGGCCGAGCGCCTGCAGCGCGCGCTGTTTGCGATCGCCGATCTGGCCAGCGCCGACAAGGAAATGCCCGAAGTCTACCGGGCACTCCACGCAATCGTCGGCAGCCTCATGTATGCCGAAAATTTCTATATCGCGCTGTATGACGAGTTGCGCGAAACGTTGCGTTTTCCGTACTTCGTCGACGTCGCCGACGTCGACGGACCGACGCCCGAGCAGGAATTCTCCATGCTCGAGCGCGAAGGCAGCCTGACCTGGCATCTGCTCAAGCGCGGCGTGCCGATCCGCGGCACGCTCGCGCAGATTGAAGCGCTGGTCGGGCCGATGCGCGGCTTCGGCACCGACTGCGTCGACTGGCTCGGCGTACCGCTGCGCCGTGGCGGCAAGGTTGTCGGCGGCCTCGTCGTACAAAGCTACAGCGAGGATGCGCGTTACAACGAGCGCGACCAGGAGTTGCTGACGTACGTTGCGCAGCACATTCAGACCGCGCTGGAACGGCGCCTGGTGCACGAGGAACTCGAGCGTCGCGTCGCCGAACGCACGGATGCGCTGCGTGAAGCGAATCGATTGCTGCAACAGCAGGTGCTCGAGCGCCAGCGCGGCGAGCGGCTGCAAGCCGCACTGTTCCGCATTGCCGAGCTGGCCAACAGCACCGAAAGCCTGGACGATTTCTACGCGGCGGTGCATCGCGCCGTCGGCGGCTTGCTGTACGCGCGCAATTTCTACATCGCGCTGCTGTCGGACGAACAGACGTATCTGACGTTTCCGTATTCGGTCGACGAACGCGATTCCAAACGCTCGCCGCGCCAGCTCGGCCTCGGCTTGACCGAATATGTTCTGCGCACCGGCAGCGCGTTGATGGCCGATCGCGAAGGACTGGAAAAACTCTACGCCAGCGGTGCCGCGCAGCCGATCGGCTCGCGTTCGCGCAGCTGGCTCGGTGTGCCGCTGATCTGCGGCGACAAGCCGGTCGGTGTGCTCGCGGTGCAGAGCCATTCCGAGGAGCATCGCTACACGCCGCGCGATCAGGAACTGCTCACGTTCGTTTCGTATCACATCGCCAATGCGCTCGAGCGCAAACGCAATGCCGAGTCGCTCAAGCATGCGTACACCGAACTGGAACAGCGCGTGATCGAACGCACCAGCGAACTGGCCACGGCCAATCGCGAACTGCGCGAACACATCGCCGTGCGCGAACGCATGGAGCGCCAGCTCAAGCACGAGACGCTGCACGATGCGCTGACCGGCCTGCCGAACCGCAATTTCCTGCTCGAACGTCTCTCGCAGGCGCTGTCCGCGTTCGCCGGCGAGCCGCGCCGCCGCTTCGCCGTGCTGTTTCTCGACCTGGACCGTTTCAAGGTCGTCAATGATTCGGTTGGACACTTGTTCGGCGACGAATTGCTCAACGAAGTCGGCGGACGTATCGCCGCCTGTCTGGAACCGCGCGATCTCGTGGCGCGCCTGGGCGGAGACGAATTCGCCGTTCTGCTGCATGACGTCGAAAACGCTGACGATGCCTGCCAGATGGCGCAGCGCTTGATCGACATTCTCAACGCGCCGGTAAAGCTCGGCGGCAAGGAAATTTTCACCTCGACCAGCATCGGTATCGCAATGGCCTCGCCGCGTTATCGCAAAGCCGAGGAATTGCTGCGCGACGCCGATGTGGCCATGTACCGGGCCAAGTCCGAGGGCCGCCACCGATATGCGCTGTTCGATGAGCATCTGCATCAGGAAGCGATGCAGCTGCTGGAAACCGAAAGCGATTTGCGCCGAGCGATCGCGCGCAACGAATTCGTGCCGTTCTTTCAGCCGATTGTGCGCCTGACCGACCGTGCCACGGTCGGCTATGAGGCGCTGCTGCGCTGGCAGCATCCCGAACGGGGCATTCTCGCGCCCGCGGATTTTCTCGCCATCGCCGAGGACAGCGGCGCGGCCGAACAGATCGACTGGCAGATGTTCGAGCGTGTGTTCGAGGTCGCATCGCCACTGCTGGCCGGTGGCAAGTTCATCGGCATCAATTTATCCGGCAAACATTTCCGCAGCGCAACTCTCGACGAGAAACTGCTGGCGTTGCTGCAGCGGCATGCGATCAAACCCTCGAGCGTGCGCATCGAAGTGACCGAACGCATGCTGATCGACAATCCGCCGGCAGCCACGCACCTGCTGGAAACGCTGCGCCGGGCAGGATCGAGCGTGTCACTCGATGATTTCGGTACCGGCTATTCGTCGCTGAGTTACCTGCACCAGTATCCCGTGCAGTCGCTGAAGATCGACCGTTCCTTCATTTCCGAGCTCGGCGCCGAAAAGACCGGCAGCACCACCGTCGTGCGCGCGATCATCGCGCTGGCCGGCGCACTCGGCATGCAAGTGATCGCCGAAGGCATCGAGACCGAAGCGCAGCACCAGCTGCTCGTGCAGATGGGTTGCGAATTCGGCCAGGGTTTTCTTTATGCGCGGCCGCAGCCGGCGCACGTCTGGATCGAGCGGCGAACCGGGGAATAGCCCCAGCAGATTTTCAGTGGCGCGTAGGATTTGCTTGCAGATCCTGCTCGGTGCGGAAAATCTGTTCCAGATCCACGCGATCGAACTTGTAACGCGTATTGCAGAACTCGCAGGTAACTTCAGCGATGCCATCGTCGCGCAGCGCAGCTTCGGCTTCGCTGCGGCCGAGCGAGCGCAGCATGCCGGCAACGCGCTCGCGTGAGCAGCGGCAGCCGAAGGCGAGTTCATGCGGTGCATGCAGACGCACTTGTTCTTCATGAAACAGCCGGAACAGCAGTTCATCCGGCGGCAATTGCAGCAGTTCCGCCGGCGCGGCGCTGGCCAGCAGATGGCCAACGCGATTCCAGGCATCCGGGTCGCGATTTTCCGAGCTCGGCAGTTGCTGCAACATCAAACCGGCGCAGCGTTCGCCGTCGTAAGCGAGCGCGACGCGCGTGGGCAACTGTTCGGAACGTTCGAAATAGCGTTCAAACAGCGTCGCCAAGCGCGAATCTTCGACAGGAACGAGTCCTTGATAGCGTTGATTGCTGCCGCGGTTGTCGATCGTGATCGCCAGTAGCGGCGAACGATCCTCACCGAGCAAACTGAAGTCCTCCGGAACTTCGCCCTGCCAGCGCGCGAGTCCGCGCAGGCGGCCGTCGTGTCCGCATTCGGCGAACAGCAAAGTCAGTGGTCCGGCGCCCTTGAGCTGGATCGACAGCGAACCTTCGAACTTGATGTTGCCGGTGAACAGCGCGCTCGCCGCGAGCGATTGCGCGAGAAGCTCGGCTAGCGGTGCCGGATAATCGGCGCGCGAGCGCACCTGTTTCCAACTTTCATCCAGACGCACGAGTACACCGCGCACCTCGGCCCGCTCAAGCTCGAAGCGGCGCAAGAAATCGTCATTTGAATCAGACATGATCGGAACAAATAAAGCACTTGTTGCAAGAATTCAACGTCGATTCAACTATTGCACAATCGGTGCGCATTGGTCACCCTCGGTTTTTTCCGCGCCCGGTTGATCGCCCCATGGCTTACGAAAAACCAAAACCGCGCCGGAGCCTATGGCGCCGCCTGTGGCGCGCATTTTGGATCGTCACGATCGCATGGATCGCGTTCACTTGGCTGCTCGTGCTGCTGCTGCGCTTCGTGCCGCCGCCGACTTCGGCGTTCATGCTCGAGCGCAGCTTTGCCGCGTTGCGCAACGGCGAACGCGGCTATTCGACGAAGTACCACTGGGTGGCAGCGGAGAATGTCTCGCGCGAACTGCCGATCGCGTTGGTGGCCGGCGAGGATCAGAAATTTCCGACCCACCACGGATTCGACGTGCAGGCGATCGCCGATGCGCTCGATGAAGCCGATGAAGGCGAACGCCTGCGCGGAGCCAGCACGATTTCGCAGCAGACCGCGAAGAACCTGTTCCTGTGGGGCGGGCGTAGCTTCGTGCGCAAGGGCCTGGAGGCGTACTTCACCGTTTTGCTTGAAGTGACGTGGCCGAAGCGGCGCATTCTCGAGGTGTACATGAACATCGCCGAGTTCGGCGATGGCATCTACGGCGCCGACGCGGCCGCGCGCGAATTCTTCCGCAAAGCGTCCTCGCAATTGAACGCACACGAATCCGCGCTGCTCGCCGCGGTGCTGCCAAACCCGAAAAAGCTGCGCGCGGATCGCCCGTCGGGTTACGTGCTGCATCACGCCGAATGGGTGGAGCGGCAGGTGCGGCAGCTGGGTGGGTTCAGTTACCTGCCGCGATAGGCAGCGGTCGTTCCGCGGCCTGCTCGGGACTGGCTGGTGCCAGTACGCGCATCAGCAGTACGGCCACTATCACACCCGCAAACTGCGCCAGCGCAAATCCCGGAACGTCTTGCGGGCGGATGCCGGAGAACGTCGTGGTCAGGCTGCGCGCGAACGTGACGGCGGGATTGGCGAATGACGTCGATGCCGTGAACCAGTACGCGCAGGCGATATAGGCGCCGACCAGCGCGGGCACCGCGCGCGGTCGCGTGCGCAGGCCAAGCAGAATTGTCAGCAACAAGCCTGATGTGGCTATGGCTTCGCTGAGCCACTGCCCGCTGCCCAAACGGATTTTCGTGCCGAGCGCGATCGGCGCCAGGTCGAACATCAGGTGCGCGGCGACAACGCCGCACACTGCGCCGGCAAGCTGGGCGAATGTATACATTGCCGCATCGCGGCCGGGCAGTTCGCCGCGCCAGGCGAAGGCAGCACTGACCGCGGGATTGAAATGTGCGCCGGAGATCGGGCCGAGCAGTTCGATCAGGACCCACAGGCCCAGCCCCGTGGCGGTCGAGTTCGCCAGCAAGGCGATCGCGGCATTGCCGTTGGCGAGCAATTCGCCCATGTGTCCGGAACCGACCACGATCGCGAGCAGCGCGGCGGTGCCGAGGAACTCGGCGAGCAAGCGTTGCGGCAAAGCGTTCATGTGCGTGCTTCGATACCCAGATCGCGCAGCAACGCGGTTACGCGCTGTTCGATTTCGTCGCGCACGCGGCGGAAATCTTCGTCCGACAGATGCTTGGGGTCAGGCAGCGCCCAGTCATCGCGCCGCTTCGCGGGAATCCACGGACATGCATCGCCACAACCCATCGTCACCACGGCGTCGAATGCCGCATCGCCAACATCCTGCAGCGACTTCGAATGCTGGGTGCGCAGATCGATATCGCGTTCGGCCATCAATACGATCGCACGCGGATTGATCGTACCCGAAGGCTGCGACCCAGCCGATTGTGCGTCCACGCGCGTGCCACCGCGCGCGCGCGCGAAGCCCTCCGCCATCTGGCTGCGATTGGAGTTTTCGACACACACGAACAGGACGCGCTTCATCGTGCTCAACCGCAGCGTGCGTTCGGCGCCGCGGCGGGACCACAGCATGCAGCCTTGGCGGATTCCTGTTGCGGACCGCAGCAGGCCGCGGCCGCCGTCGGGGCGAAATAACTCGTCGCCGCGCCGTGCGTGTAGAAGCTTTCCCAACGCAGGCCTTGCGGATCTTCGCTCCAATACTTGTCCGATTCGGCATAGCAACACGTGGTGCCGACTTCCGCCAGTCGTACCGCGTCGGCGGCTTTGAGCCGCGCGCCGATCTGTTCCAGTTCGGACGGATTCTCGGCTTGCAGGCCGAGATGATCGACACCGGCGGCGCGTTCGCGCTGCGAAATTGCAAAATTGACGCGCGGATCGTCGAGCATCCATTTCGCATAATCGGTCTCAAGTACGCTAGGCTCCGCGCCGAACAGCTGCGAATAGAAGCGAATGCTCTGATTCAGGTCCGTGACATTGACGTGCACGTGAAAGCGTTTCATGCGCGGGTTCTCCGTTTGGATTTTGCCGGCGCGGGTGCGCAGGCGGCGTTTGGGTTGCACGGTTCGCCCGCGCAACAGTTTTCTGTCAGATAAGCGAGCAACGCGTTCATGCGCGCGTAGTCGGCGCCGCACCAGATGTTGCGGCCGTCGCGACGATCGCTGACCAGCCCGGCGTGGCGCAAGGCGTTGAGGTGGTTGCTCAGTGTCGCCGCCGCGTGGCGCGTTTGCGTCTGCAGCGCACCGACCGTCATGCCGCCAGGGCCGGCCTGGACCAGCACGCGATAGATTTCCAGGCGCCGTGGATGGGCCAGTGCCTTGAGTGCAGCAATTACGTTTGACGATTTCATAATTCCGGAATTATGGAAGTATTTTCCGGATTGTCAAGATGCGAGCAGCGCCGCGCGGTTTCGCCCGCAACGCGCTTTCGGCTAGGATGCGGCGACTTCCGTTTTGCGGTGCGTCCATGAGCGATCTTTGCGTCGTCGTTCCGGCCTACAACGAAAGCGACGGCCTGCGCGAATTCCACAAGCGTCTGGCCGCCGTGCTCGACAAGCTCGATCTGCGCAGCCAGATTCTGTATGTGGACGATGGCAGTCGCGACGATACCCATGCGGTGATGGAATCGCTGCGCGAGAGCGATGCGCGCGTATCCACGCTCAAGCTCAGCCGTAATTTCGGCAAGGAATTGGCGCTGACCGCCGGGCTGGATCATGCGCATGCAGATGCCGTGATCGTGATCGATGCCGATCTGCAGGATCCGCCCGAGTTGATCCCGGAATTTGTCCGGCACTGGCGTGAGGGCAACGATATCGTCTACGGCACGCGCTCCTCGCGCGCCGGCGAGACCGGTTTGAAGAAGCTGACCGCGGCGGGGTTTTATCGCGTGATGAGCCGGCTCAGCGCCACGCCCGTGCCACGCGACACCGGGGATTTTCGCCTGCTCAGCCGTCGTGCGCTCGACGGATTGAAACAGCTGCGCGAGCGTCAGCGTTTCATGAAGGGCTTGTTTACCTGGGTCGGTTACCGGCAGAAGGCGATTGTCTACGACCGCGATCCGCGTTTTGCCGGCACCAGCAAATTCAACTACTGGCGTTTGTGGAATTTCGCGCTCGAAGGCATAACCTCCTTTTCGACGGCGCCGCTGCGGATCGCCACCTACATCGGGATACTCACCGCATTACTCGCCTTCGTGTTCGGGCTGTACGTATTCGGCAAGGCGCTGTTCTACGGCGATCCGGTGCGCGGCTACCCGACGCTGATGGTGGTCGTGCTGTTTCTCGGCGGCACGCAGCTGATGGCGCTGGGCCTGATCGGCGAATACCTCGGCCGCTTGTATATGGAAGCCAAGCAGCGGCCCCTGTATTTGGTCGAGTCGCTCCACGCCGCGCGGATGAACGCCACCTCTTCCGCCCATGGTGGCGGCGCTGCGCTAGAATTGCCCGATCGGTAGGCAAGTCCAGTGCAAAGGAGGTTCATATGCGCTTGGTGAAACACTTGCTGGAAGGCAAGGGCTCGGCCATCCATGCGATCGGCCCGGACGCGCCGGTGCTCGATGCGATCCGGCTCATGGCCGACAAATACGTCGGCGCGTTGCTGGTCATGGAAGGCGTGAATCTGCATGGCATCGTTTCCGAGCGCGATTACGCGCGCAAGGTCATCCTCAAAGGCCGTTCCTCGAAAGACACGCCGGTGCGCGACATCATGTCGGCGCCGGTGCTGACGGTCACCCCGCACGATACGGTCAACCATTGCATGAAGCTTGTCACCGACAAGCGCGTGCGCCATCTGCCGGTAGTCGAAGGCGGCCGGGTCATCGGCGTGCTGTCGATCGGCGATCTGGTCAAGGCGGTGATCGAGGATCAAGCCGAGGAACTGGAGCACATGCAGCGCTACATCGCAGGCTGAGAACGAGCGCCTGCGACATGCGATGACTGCGCCGGCCGGATCGCCGCGAACAGCGCAGCTGGCCCGGAGGGCGAGCGACACGGAGTCAACGCATGTCGCGCGAGGGCGAACGCCGCGCGTGGCGAGCGCTGGACGCGCGAGCTTGGCAACACCTGAGTCAGTGACGCGACGTTACAATTCCCGTCGATGCCACTCCCCCGCACCCTCCACGCCCGCCTTGAACAGCTGCTTGCCGACTACGGCAGCAAGGTCCGTGCCCTGATCGAGGGCCACGGCCTGGGCCAGTACGGCATTGACGCGGCCGATATCGAGCAGGAAGTGCGCATTCGGCTGTGGAAAGCCCTGGAACGTGACCGGTCCGCGGCCTTTCGTACGTCTTATATCCAGAGAGTGGTGTTGTCGACGGTGATCGACGCGATCCGCGCGGCGAAGTCCCGGCCGGCCGAACCCCTGCCGGAAGGCGAGGGCGAAGGCCACGAGGCTTTTCTGGCGCGCGATGCCGGACCCGAGCAGACTGCCGCCGGCAGCGCGGATTTCGATCGCGTGGCGGCGTGTCTGGCGGAGTTGCCGCAGCGACGTCGCGAAGCCGTGGCCCTGCATCTGCAGGGATTCAGTTTGCGCGAAATTGGCGAACTGGGCGGCACCAGCGAAGAAGCGGCGCGCAAGCTGCTCGATCGCGGAATGCAAACCTTGCGCGCGCGCCTCGCCTTGATGGGTCTGGGTGAACTGTATGAATAAGAAGCCGACACTTGCCAATCTTTATCGCCAAGCTACGCGCGCCGCGGATTCGGCCGTGCCCGAGGCCGATACTCTGCTCGCGCTAGCGCGCGGCGAGCGCCCGGCCGATGTCGAGCGCATCGTCGCCGAGGTCGCGCAATCGGCGTTGCAATCGGATCTTTTGCATTTCACGCGAGCGCTGGAGCCGGCATCGAGCGCGTTGAGCGAGGAAATCGGCGCGATGTTTGGCGAAGGTCACGGGCGCGCCGCGCATACGCGCACGCGCATCCCGCCCGCGCGCGTGGCTGCGGGACGATGGCGCGACGTTCGCCGCGTCGGCGCCGTCGGCCTGGCTGCGGCGATGATTGCCGCCGTGGCGATCTGGTCGCAGCAACACAAAGTCACTGATGCAGCGTCGGTCGCGAAGGCCACGCCGGTGCAGGATCGTATTTTCGCGGCGTTCGATGATCGTGTCGTCGCCAGGAATCAGCCAGACCAAATCTTCAACGGTTCGTTCAAGAGCGACGTGATTTTCCGCTCGAGCGGCGGGTAGTCATTTTTCTTGATCGTCATTCCGGCATGGAATGCCGGAATCCAGAAGCCATGGACGGCAAGCTTACGCGTCTGCGCATGATTGGCTTCCCTTCAGTCTGGATCCCGGCAATCCCTGCCGGGATGACGAGCTAAACCTCTACCGCGCTCGCATGTTCGCGCGTCGCCGCAAACGTGACTCCCGGCCAGCGTTCCTGGGTCAACTGCAGGTTCACCCGTGACGGCGCGAGATAGACCAGTTCGCCCGCGGCATCCAGCGCCAGATTCATTGCCGCCTTCTCGCGGAATTCCACAAGCTTCTTCTCGTCGGCGCAGCGGATCCAGCGCGCGGTGACGACGGTGACGTTCTCGAACGCGCAATCGACACCGTATTCGTCCTTCAGCCGATAAGCCACGACATCGAACTGCAGCACGCCGACCGCGCCGAGGATCAAATCGTTGCTCATCAGCGGCCGGAAGAACTGCGTCGCGCCTTCTTCGGACAACTGCGCGAGTCCCTTCTGCAATTGCTTCATCTTCAGCGGATCTTTCAGGCGCGCACGGCGGAACAATTCCGGGGCGAAATTCGGGATGCCGGTGAAATTCAGCGATTCGCCTTGGGTAAACGTATCGCCGATCGAAATCGTGCCGTGGTTATGGATGCCGATCACGTCGCCGGGATAGGCTTTTTCCACAATGTCGCGTTCGCTGGCCATGAACGTCAGCGCATTGGCGAGCTTGACCTCTTTGCCGCTGCGTACATGGAACGCTTTCATGCCGCCGTCGAACGTGCCCGAACAGATGCGCATGAAGGCCACGCGATCGCGATGCATCGGGTCCATGTTCGCCTGGATCTTGAACACGAATCCGGTGAGCTTGTCTTCCAGCGGTTTGATTTCGCGCGTGGTCGTCGCGCGCGGTTTCGGCGACGGCGCCTGTTCGACAAAGAAGTCGAGCAGCAACTGCACGCCGAAGTTGTTGACGGCCGAGCCGAAAAACACTGGCGTCTGTTTGCCGGCGAGATAGGCCGCGACGTCGAACGGATGCGAAGCGCCTTGAACGAGATCGAGTTCATCGCGCAATTCGCGCAACATGTCAGCGCCGATCTTGGCCGCCAGCGCGGGATCATCTAGCGAGGTGAAGATCGTCGAATCCTGGCGCGTGAAATTGCGCCCCGGCTCGAACACGTGCACTTCGCCGCTGACCAGGTGATACACGCCTTTCAGCCGCGAACCCATGCCGATCGGCCAGGTGATCGGTGCGCACTGGATCTTCAGCACCGACTCGACTTCATCGAGCAGTTCGATCGGCGCGCGTCCTTCGCGATCGAGCTTGTTGATGAATGTCATGATCGGGGTGTCGCGCAAGCGGCACACGTCCATCAGCTTGATCGTGCGTTCTTCCACGCCCTTGGCGCAGTCGATCACCATCAGCGCCGAATCGACCGCGGTCAGCACGCGGTAGGTATCCTCGCCGAAGTCCGCATGGCCCGGCGTGTCGAGCAGATTCACGACGCGGCCTTCGTACGGAAACTGCATCACCGAACTCGTCACCGAAATGCCGCGTTCTTTTTCCAGCGCCATCCAGTCCGAGGTCGCATGCCGCGCAGCCTTGCGGCCCTTGACCGAGCCGGCCATCTGGATCGCTCCGCCGAACAGCAGCAGCTTCTCGGTCAACGTGGTCTTGCCGGCGTCCGGATGCGAAATGATCGCGAACGTGCGCCGGCGTTGGGTTTCTTCGGTGTGATTCATGGATCGCGGCGATGCAAAACCGCAATTATAGCGGCGCGACTCAATCCCCGCCGACAACCATTCCCCTCTCCGGCACAAACTCCCCGTTCCCGCCGCTGAACTTGAACGGCACGGCGACGAGGTCCATGCTGACATTCTGCTGCACGACAAAGTGCAGATGCGGGCCGCGCGTAAAGCCGGTGTTTCCCGAAAGGGCGATTTGCTGGCCGGCATGCACGTGGTCGCCGACCGACACGCGGGCGCTTTCCAGTTGCAGATGCGCATAGACGGCCATCGTGCCGTCGCCGTGCACGATGCGGATGTTGTTGGCGCGATCGCCGTACTTGGACAGATCCTGGCCGGCGCCGTAGAAATCGTTGTCCACCGTCATCACGACGCCGTCGCGTGCGGCAAGTATCGGCGTGCCTTCGGGCATGGCGATGTCGACGGCGTAGTGATTTTGCTTGTCGGTGTGACTGACCTCGCCGCCGAAGGCTTGCGCAATCGAAAAGCGTTCGCTTTCCGGAAACGGCAGACGATAGTGCGCATCGTTGCTCTGCTGCGCGCGAAAATCCCCGGGCATATAAGCATAGTGCAGCTGATACCGAAAGCTCGCGTTGGCGATGATCGGCGTGATGTGCACGGCCGGCGTTTCGCTCAATCCCGGCAACACGATGCGCGCCGGCAGCCGCGGCTGGGATTGCACGTTGTCGGCGATTTCGAACCTGATATCCACACTGACCGGTCCTCCCGCGGAGTTGACGAACACCTCGGTCTGGTTGTCGTCGCTGCCGTCCTGGCGCAGGCGGATCAGCGGCTGGTGATCGACATGGACCACGCTGGACTTCACTTCCTTGACGTCCTCGCCGGGTTTGACGTCGGTGTAGTGCAGGACGCCTTGCGCGTCGGTGTATTGGTAGACGTGCTTGGCTTCGGCTCCGATGCAGACGAGCACGCCGACGCAGAACACGAGCGACCGCTTCAGCATTCGATGACGTTCACCGCCAGTCCACCACGCGAAGTTTCCTTGTACTTGTCCTGCATGTCGCGACCGGTGTCGCGCATCGTCTTGATCACCTTGTCGAGCGACACGCGATGTTTGCCGTCGCCGCGCATCGCCATGCGCTGCGCATTGATCGCCTTGACGGAACCCATTGCGTTGCGTTCGATGCACGGAATCTGCACGAGGCCGCCGATCGGATCGCAGGTCAGGCCGAGGTTGTGTTCCATGCCGATCTCGGCGGCGTTCTCGACCTGGTAGATGCTGCCGCCGAGCGCGGCGGTGAGCCCGCCCGCGGCCATCGAGCAGGCGACACCGACTTCTCCCTGGCAGCCGACTTCGGCGCCGGAGATCGACGCGTTCTCCTTGTACAGAATCCCGATCGCCGCGGCGGTGAGCAGGAAATCGAGCACGCCCTGTTCGGTCGCACCCGGCACGAAGCGATGGTAGTAGTGCAGCACCGCCGGGATGATGCCGGCGGCGCCGTTGGTCGGCGCGGTGACGACACGGCCGCCGGCGGCGTTCTCCTCGTTGACCGCGAGCGCGTAAAGATTGACCCAATCCAGGATCGTGAGCGGATCCTTCAGCGCGGCTTCGGGACGATCCTTGAGCTCGGCCAGCATCGCCGGCGCGCGTCGTTGTACCTTGAGCCCGCCGGGCAGCACGCCTTTTTCGCGCGTGCCGCGCGCCAGGCACTCCTGCATGGCCTTCCAGATGTTTAGAAGCCCGGAGCGGATTTCCGCCTCGTTGCGCCAGACTTTTTCGTTTTCCAGCATCACCTCGGCAATGGTCTTGCCCGAGTCTGCGCACATCTTCAGCAATTGGTCGCCGCTGTGGAACGGGTAGGGTAGCGGTGTCGTATCCGGCACGATCTTGTCCACCGCCGCTTCATCGTGATTGACGACAAAGCCGCCGCCGACCGAGTAGTAGTCGCGCGTCGCCAGTTCGTTGCCGCCCGCATCGAACGCCGTGAAGCGCATGCCGTTGGAATGGTACGGCAGCTTCTGGCGTTTGTTGAAGACGAGATCGGACTTCTCGTCGAACGCGATTTCGCGCTTGCCGAGCAGGTTGATCTTCTTGGTCTCGCGGATGCGTGCGAGACGCTTTGGAATCGAATCCGGATCGATCTTGTCCGGCCATTCGCCCTCGAAACCGCACAACACGGCCTTGTCGGTGCCGTGGCCGCGGCCGGTGTGGGCGAGCGAGCCGAACAATTCGCCGCGGATGCGCGCCACTCGTTCGAGCACGCCTTTTTCGTCGAGCCAATGAGAAACGAAGCGCGCCGCGGCGCGCATCGGGCCAACCGTGTGCGACGACGAAGGACCGATGCCGATCTTGAACAGATCAAATACGCTGACAGCCATGGGGATGCAGATGAGGGCGGGAGGCCGGTTATTCTACGCCGATGCGGCTGACACTCTATCAACGCGACGACTGCCACCTCTGCGACCTGGCGCTCGACGTGCTCGCAAGGGCGCGCGTACCGGACTTCGACAGCGTGTTCATTGACGGCGACGCGGAGCTGGAAGCGCGCTATGGCGAGCGCGTGCCGGTGTTACGCGCAGTTTCCGGACATGAACTCGGCTGGCCGTTCGACGCAGCGGCCGTGCGTGCGCTGTTGAACGGCGCATGACAAACGCGCGTTCCGCTTCGTTCGTGGCGATATTGATCGCAGCCACGTTCCTGATGGGCTCGAGTTTTGTCGCGGGCAAGATCCTGATCGACGCCGG
>Ga0207647_10000437_pt1 | contig 34055 bp, 35 predicted proteins | sample KBSCornC2_FD_184295 | JGI IMG/M metagenome (GOLD analysis project Ga0207647, IMG submission 184295) | Corn rhizosphere microbial communities from Kellogg Biological Station, Michigan, USA - C2 (SPAdes) (version 2) | ecosystem: Host-associated > Plants > Roots > Rhizosphere ... | reverse complement strand
GAGCCCGTCGCAGGCGGGGCAGGCGCCCTGCGGAGCGTTGAACGAGAAGAGGCGCGGCTCGATCTCGGCGATGGTGAAGCCCGAGACGGGGCAGGCGAATTTCTCGGAGAAGAGGATTCGGCCGGAGGGCGCGTAGTCGAGCTTGAAGCCCTCCTGATCCTCCCCGGAACGGGGAGGGGGACCAGCGGAGCTGGTGGAGGGGTCGGGCGAATCGGCCGGATCGAGATACGCCAGCCCATCCGCCAGCTTCAGCGCGGTCTCGAAGCTGTCGGCGAGCCGCGCCTCGATGCCTTCGCGCACGACGATGCGGTCGACGACGACCTCGATGTCGTGCTTGTACTTCTTGTCGAGCGCGGGCGCGTCTTCGATCGCGTGGAATTCGCCATCGATGCGGACCCGGGTGAAGCCCGCCTTCTGCCATTCGGCGAGCTCCTTGCGGTACTCGCCCTTGCGGCCACGGACGACGGGCGCGAGCAGGTAATGCCGCGAGCCTTCGGGCAGCTGCATCGTGCGGTCGACCATCTGGCTGACCTGCTGGGCCTCGATCGGGAGGCCGGTCGCGGGGGAGTAGGGCACTCCGACCCGCGCCCAAAGCAAGCGGAGGTAATCGTAGATTTCGGTGACGGTGGCGACGGTCGAGCGCGGGTTGCGGCTCGTCGTCTTCTGCTCGATCGAGATGGCGGGCGAGAGGCCGTCGATATGCTCGACGTCCGGCTTCTGCATCATCTCCAGGAACTGGCGGGCGTAGGCGCTAAGGCTCTCGACGTAGCGGCGCTGACCCTCCGCGTAGATGGTGTCGAAGGCGAGGGACGACTTGCCCGACCCGCTGAGCCCGGTGATGACCGTCAAGCTCTCGCGCGGGATATCGACGTCGATCCCCTTGAGGTTGTGCTCGCGCGCGCCGCGGACGCTTATGTGGGTCAGCATACGGTGGACCTAAGCTGACGAATATGGGTCATCATTGGGCCAATTCGTTCCGTTTATGTTCCAGTTTAGCGTGGGGAGCCGCGGCGGGTCAACGCGACTTTCAAGAATATGGGTTCGGCGAGCTAGATTGCCAACGCTCAGGGCGCTGAGGACTCTTCGGCTGCCACAATCTTCGCGCGCTTTTCATCCTTGGCGCAATCAGGCACGGACACAGGATCGCCGGGCTCGGTGATGAGTTCCTGCGGCGGCACATGGCGGTGCCGGGGCAGAATGGTCGTGAACGTCACCCGCGCGAGTCCACAATTGTTGCCGTAGAAGCCGCGCCCCCAGAACAGAAACTGGGCATCGTTGGCAAAGAGCCGCAATGCTCCGCTATGCGGTGCCTTGAATCGGACGCGGTAAAGCTCCGGCCAGTCCTCATCCTGGACAAGCTGGAGCTTGGTGATGCTGACCCGATGCATCTCGGGCAACAAGGGACGCAGCCAGTCGACAATCCGCCACCACGGTCGATTTTCCATCGGCGTGACTTCGGCGATCGGCTGCAGATAGCTCGCTTCGATGACTCGGCGCATGGGCATCCCGAAGAACTGCGGGACACTCCCCGTACGAACGCGCGTCAGCAAACCAGGCTTCGACGGAATAGAGGCGTCCCACCATCGAGCAGGGTCGCCCTTCGAGTCGACGGGCAATTGGAAGACCACGTCGTAAACCTGGTCTTTATCGACCGATACGAGCGGTTCAACGCAGGGCTTCGACGTATCGAAGTAGAAGGTGGCATTGCGCTCGAAATGACGGACACTTCCCGTCGCCTCCTTCAGGCAAAATCCGTAGGCCCCTTCTTTGTATTGGATCGATGCCTGGGTGATCAGCGCGATCGGTATGTAGAGGATCACGGCGACCATCAGAATGCCGAACAGGTCGGGCAGCGCATACCATTTCAGATCGCGAAAGAACTGTTGATACGACCTTCCTTCGCGAAATTTGCGAAGGTCCGATTCCGGACATTCAGGCGAACCGATCATCTCCCCGCCGAGCACCCTGCGCCAAAGATGGTAGGAGCGATCCCGGAGTTCGCGCTCCTTCGAACCGCTCCAGCGTGTAAGGAGGTAAATGGCGAGCGCGAAGAGGGCTGCCGAGATCGGATGGTCCGCGATCGCTGCGACCCACGGGTCCGCGAAACCGGGTGTGATCACCCCGGCAGCGCGAACGATGTCAGGGATAACGCAGCGAGCGTCACCGCAAACCCCGTCGAAAAACGGTGGAAGCGGGCTCCCGAGGGGAAGGACGACGATCAGCAAGGTGGCGAGTAGGGTGGCAAAATATGCGACGCGGCGGCGCCACACGAGGTCCCAGAGATTTTCCTGACAGGCGAAGCGGCCGTCGAGACTCCCTTCGACCAATGCGCGCGTCTTCGGCGTGATGAGCGGCTCCGAAGGGGGGCGTTCATACTTGCATTTGGGCTTCGCCGCGTCGGTCTGTTCGACCTTCTCTCCCTCGCGTTGCGGAGGGACGACCTGAATGGACCGTGGCAATGCGATCGGAGCATAGCGGACGGTCCCGCTGTTGATTCGGGCAATGACGCTCTCGTGGACACAGACACAACGAAGCAAACCGCGCGCATTACCCTTGGCGTCGCGAATATCGGGGTCACGCAGCATCAGATAACGGGACTGGTCCTCGGCCGGGGCAGAATATTGCCATGCGGCGATCTTGCGCGGCTGATACCGGTAGTAGGAGCCGATCCCGGCGCGACTGTTGTGCATCGGGCCATAGCTGTTCGCGAGCGCGAAGTAGCGGTCCTTGATCGATGCCAAGGTCCGTAAGTCGGCGTTTTCGGCTTCCTCCATCATCCACAAGAGCGAGACGTAGCTGAGGCTCTCGTCGGGGTAGCCGCCGCCAACGTCCGCGTGCATGCCGGTGAACCAGACTTGCTGCATACGAGTGCGAAAAAAGCGTTTGCGTACACCCCACTTCCGGGCATCGCTGAGATATTGTCTACGTTTCGTCTCGCTGCGCGCTTTCCGAGCCTTCTTTCGTGCTTCGGCCTCGGCAGCTGCTGCTTCGTCCGCGCGGCGCTCCTCCGCCAACTCGTCCCACAAGAGCGGCTGAAACGCGTCCCGCTCGTCGTCGATCGCAAGTGCGTGACGAGCGCATTTGACGCTTTCGTGCAGCTCGTAATCCGGCATGCTGAGCGGATAGATCCAATTGTCGATGGCGCGCGTGATTTCTGCGATGGGGCCGCCGTAAGCGGCGACCGTATCCCAAACGCCGACGAAGCGAATGGTTGGATCGAGATTCTTCGAGCGATCGTAGGTCGTTAGAGCGTCGCGTACTTTGCCGGTCGTTTCCGCAGCCGACCTGAACTTGCGAGGCTTGAATTCGCGGCGCCAGGCACGGTAGGCCTCGAGACTCTTCGTATTGAGGTCGCTTTCGTCCTCGGACTGGACCAGCCCCTGCGAAGCGATAAGGTAAACGACCAGACGGATCGTAAAGGCGCCGCGGCTAAACCCGAAGCCGTAGATCTGATCCCCCTTGCGATAGTTGCGACAGGCATATCGATAGAGGTCTAGGATGTTACGCTTCAGGCCCCAGCCGAACGCCCCGCCAAGCGCCGCGAGGAATTTGAAGTTCGAGGTGCCGACACCGTCGTCATAGAATGAGATCTGATCGCGAATTCCGGTGGGACTCGGCCCCAGATCAACGGCCTCGTACATGCGCCAGACGTTGGTCTTGAACAGCTTGGCGCTGCTATTCCCGGTTCCGTCCGAGAAGAGGATGATCGACTTGCCGCGAGCCTTAGCGTTCGTAGCCCGTCGCGCCATGGTTCCCCCCACCGCTTGGAGGTCGTACCCCCGGGACCAGACTCGGCAACAGCAGTGGACGCCTGTCGGCGGTCAAGGTCAAGGGCTGCCGGCCAAACCACCGGCTGTCCGCCGTTCCACCGCAACTGATCGATACCAGCCGTTGCTTGGTCGATCCGGACTCGCTGGACTTTCTCCGTGTCGGAAGTAGCTTCGGCATATCAATCAGTTGGGGGCCATGATGAATCATCTTTCCTATCGCCGCGCGGCGCGTTTCGCCGCGATTTTCCTCGCCTGCACGGCGATCCAGGCGGTGCCGGCCGGGGCTCAGCAGCAGGCAGCGGACGCCAGCGTCTCCGAACCGAAGGTGGTTCGGTTCGGCAGCTGGGGGGTCGATATCGGCACTCGCGACCTGTCGGTGAAGCCGGGCGACGACTTCCAGCGCTACGCCAGCGGCCATTGGCTCGATACGAACGAGATCCCGGCGGACAAGTCGCAGAACGGCGTCGGGTCGGAGCTCAACGACCGCAACCAGGAGCAATTGCGCGCGATCATCATGAGCGCGCCCAAAGACAGCCAGCTCGGCGCGCTTTACACGAGCTACATGGACGAGGCGCGGCTCGAGCAGCTCAACGCCGCACCGCTGAAGGCCGACGTGGACAGGGTCGCGGCGATCAAGACCAAGGCCGAGTTCACCCGCTACATGGCGCAAACGCTGCGCGACTTCGGGTCGACCCTTTACGCGCTCGGCACGCTGCCGGACCCGGCCAACCCGTCGGTGAACATCGCTTTCATCGGGTCGAACGGCATGGGGCTGCCGGACCGCGATTATTACCTGCTCGACAAATACAAGCCCCAGCGCGACGCCTATCGCGCCTATATCCAACGCACGTTCGAAATGATCGGCGAGCCGAACCCGTCCGCGGCGGCGGACAAGGTGATGGCGTTCGAAACCGAGATCGCGAAATTCTCCTGGCCGCAGGCCGACCTTCGCGACATCGACAAGCTCAACAACCCGATGAGCCTGGCGCAGCTTCAGAAATATGCGCCGCAATTCGCGTGGAGCGCCTACCTCGGGGAGGCGAAGGTAATGTCGGCGCACATGCTCGTGGCCGACAATACGGCAATCAAGGCGATGGCCGCCCTGTACGCGAAGACTCCGCTGGAGACCTTGAAGACCTGGCAGAAGTTCAAGGTCACCAATGATGCCGCCGACTATCTGTCCAAGCGTTTCGTCGATAGCCGGTTCGAATTCACCAAGAGCCTGACCGGAGCGAAGGAGCTTCGGCCCCGCTGGCGTCGCGGAATCGACCAGGTCGACGGCCGCCTCGGTGAACTGGTCGGCAAGACCTATGTCGACCGTTACTTCCCGGCCCAGTCCAAGGCGATGATGGAAGAGCTGGTCGCCAACCTCAAGAAGGCGGCGGCCGAGCGGATCCAGGGCAACAGCTGGATGGGCGAGGCGACCAAAAAGGCCGCCCTGGTCAAGCTTTCGAAAATGGACGTGATGGTCGGCTATCCCGACAAGTTCCGCGACTATTCGAAGCTCGAGATGAAGGCCGACGACCTCTACGGCAACGTCAAGCGCAGCGCGGCGTTCGAGTGGGCCTACCAGATGGAGGACCTCAACAAGCCGGTCGATCGAAAGAAATGGGCGATGAGTCCCGCGACGGTGAATGCGTACAACGGCGGCCTCGAGAACAAGATCGTGTTCCCGGCAGGAATCCTTCAGCCGCCGTTCTTCGATCCGCAGGCGGACGCGGCGGTCAATTACGGCGCGGCGGGAGCCGTCATTGGCCATGAAATCATGCATGGTTTCGACGACCAGGGCCGTAAGATCGACGAGACCGGCGCGGTTCGCGACTGGTGGACCCCGGAGGATGCGAAGCGGTTCAAGGCACTCACCGACGAACTCGGCAAGCAATATTCATCCTACGAAGCCGCGCCCGGAATCTTCATCAACGGCGCCCTGACGATGGGTGAGAATATCGGCGATATGTCGGGATTGGAGGTCGCCTACACGGCGTACAAGATGTCGCTGAACGGCAAGCCTGCGCCGGTCGTCGACGGCCTCACCGGAGACCAGCGCTTCTTCCTCGCCTTCGCCCAGGCCTGGCGCGGCAAGCAGCGCGTGGACGCGATCAAGACGCAGGTTGCATCCGACCCGCACAGCCCGCGTCGCTTTCGGGTGATCGGGCCGCTCAGGAATCTCGACGCCTGGTACGATGCGTTCGGGATCGGGCAGGATTCGAAATTCTATATTCCGCCGGAGAAACGCGTCCGCATCTGGTGAGTTGAAGGTCCCCTTGGGCCTCAAGGAGGGGAGCCGGGCCCGTTCGGCTCCCCTTTCTTTGGTGGGAAAGCGGCTAGTCTACTTGCGCCGCTTCCTGCTCGGCGGCTGCGTCGCGGGACTGATCCAATTTCGCCAGCGGCCTGACGGCCGGCGCATTCAGCACGGTTCCGTCCGGCTGGAACTGGGACCCGTGGCAAGGGCAATCCCAGCATTTCTCGAAACTGTTCCAGTGGACGATGCAGCCGACGTGGGTGCAGACCGCGCTGCGCTCGATCAGTGAGCCGTGTTCGTCGCGATAGACCGCGACCTTGGCGAGGCCGCGGCGAAGGATCGCGCCCTCACCCGGTTTTACCTCATCGAGGCTCTCGACCTCGCCGCTTTCGACATATTCGGCGAGGTTGGAGACGACCGCGCCCTGGCCCTTCACATATTCGCCGAGGGCGTAGCGGCTGACCGGTTTGCGAGCGGGGTCGAACAGGTCGGCAAAGCGCGCCTTCTCGTTGCGGTAGAGCGCGATGAAGTTCAGCGCCCCGGCCACACCGTTGGTCATCCCGGTTCCGCTGTCGCCGGTATGGACATAGATGCGATCCGATCCGTCGCGGCCGGAGAAGGGCAGGCAATCGTCCGGTTCCATGACCTGGCCCGACCAGCGATATTCAATCTCGCCAAAGCTGGGGAAGCGCTGCCGAGTCCAGGCCTCGAGCCGCGCAAAGCGTTCATCCATATCGTTCGCGGTTCCGGTGCGATGATCCTCTCCGCCGGCAATCAGCCAATCGGTCTCCCCATCGGGCTGCAGGCGAACGTAATGATAAGGCCACAGGGTATCCCAGACGAGCGCGTCCTCGACGCTTCCGGCCGGAACTCGTCCGGCCATCGCGTAGGTCCGCATCGGCACCTGCTTGGTGTGGATCGCCACACGGTCGTTGACCGGCGAGTTGGTGGCGAACAGGGCGGCCCCCGCGCGAATGACGGGGCCGCTTTCGGTCTGGATGACGACCGCGCCGTCCTCCTCTTTATGCCCCACGTAAGCCGTGCCGCAGTGAATGCGCCCGGCGCGACTGGTGATCGCTTGAGTTAGGCCAGCGCAATATTTCAAGGGGTGGAAGCGGCCTTGATCGGCAAACTTCAGGGCCTTGGTTCCCGGCAAAAGCGGATAGGGCGCGTGCTCGGTCCATTCGACGGCCACGCCGAGCTTTCGGCATGCGTCAAATTCCTTTTGAAGTTCGTCCATATGGTCCGGCTCGGCCGGAATCAGATAGCCTGGCAGACGCGCGAAATCCGCATCGATGCTTTCGTCGCGGCAGACCGTTTCTATCCGATTGATCGCCGCGACCTGGCTCTCATGATAGAGCCGCGCACGATCGTCGCCGAACGCATCGATCAGCTCAAAATAGCGGTCGTCAATTTCCGAAACGAGATGGGCGGTGGTGCGGGCGGTCATCCCGCCGGTGATTTGGCCGCGGTCGATGACGGCCACGCGGGCGCCGCAGCGCGCGGCTTCATACGCGGACGACAGTCCCGCAATCCCGCTGCCGATGACAATCAGGTCGCAGGAAAGGTCGTCTTGAAGCGGCGGGAACTGCAATTCTTCGGTTATGGCTTTCCACAGGGACGGCATAAATCACCTCCGCGCCCGGAAACGATTATCGGGGCTGTGTGGATGCATGGTCATTCGGGCCGCAGATGTGCCGCAACCGCTGTTGAAACCATTTTTTGCCCAAAGCATTTTCGCGCAGTCAAGCGGTTGGAGGCGGACGACCTGTCCCGCTGCCAACCCCCGAAGGAGCATGAAATCGACGGGAGGGTGAGATGGACGACGAGTCAGTTTACCCGGCAGAATATTATCGGGGCCGCGAGCGAGCTGAGCGGGCGCTGGCCGACCAGGCCGCTTCCCCCGCTATCCGGGACATCCACTTGGAAATGGCCGCGCAATATCGCGCGCTTGTCGAAGAGCCCGAGCCGCCGCCGTCGTCTGAGCCGGCCGGCAGCCGCGCGGATGTGGTCAGGAACCAGACTTAAATTAAGAAGAGAACGCCAAACTATGTTAAGGTAGCCCATTGCCACCGACTCTATCGGGCTTCCCTGGCGACTGAGAGAGAATTCGTGCTCCCGCCCCCCTGCGGGAGACTCGAAGTGCCTCAAGACTCGATCCCAGAGCCGAACGGATCGCCGCTCGAGCCAATGCTCCGCAAGCTCGATTACCACATTCGGCTCGGAGAGGATGACCGCGCAGCGCTCCTCGCGCTTCCGTTCCGAATCCGGACCTACGAGCGTTATCATTTTGTCATCCGCGAAAGGGACGTCGCAAACCATGCCTGCGTCCTGCTGTCAGGGTTCGCGGTCCGGTCGAAGATGGTTGCCAACGGAAGCCGCCAGATCGTCTCCATCCATATGAAAGGAGAGATCATCGACCTCCAGAACTCGCTGTTGAACGTCGCCGACCATAGCGTGCAGATGCTTTCCAGCGGGCGCGTTGCGATGATCCCGCGCGAGGACCTCATCCGCCTCGCGTTCGAGCGGCCGACGGTTGGCCGTGCGCTGTGGACTGACACGATGATCGATGCCTCGATCTTTCGCGAATGGATCGCGAACGTCGGGCGACGCGATGCTCGAACGCGCATCGCGCATTTGCTGTGCGAATTCTCGCTGCGGCTGAAGATCGCGGGGATTGGCGAGGCCACGGGCTACGAACTGCCTATGACGCAGGAGCAAATCGCCGATGCCACGGGTCTGACATCGGTACACGTGAACCGCACGATCCGAGGCCTGGAGAAGGACGGGCTGATCGACCGTTCGAACCCGCGCTCGATTTTTATCGGCGACTGGCGGAGGCTCGCGGAGGTTGGGGACTTCGATAGCGGCTACCTGCATCTGCGAGACGATGAGCAAGCCGTGATCTAATCTACATACATAGATGCTATCGCGGGCTCTGCCCGAGCCGTCCGTGACAGTGCTAGCGCAGCGGTGACACGCCGATTGCGACGACCAGCCGTTCAAGGACCTCACTACCACTTTCGATGCAGACCTCGGCGCCGAAGAAAGGCGACCCGTTGCAGACTTCTTCCACTCCCATCTGGAGAGCGCCCTTCAGCGCCTCCGCGCGCGCTTCATCCGTGGAAGGCCGGTCGACCTCGCTGCTGTCGTCATAATCCGTATTGATGACTCGGATCTGGAATGTCGGCATCGCATCCAACTCGTCGGTAGGGCAGGATCGCCTCTTAACTTCGCCCAGACGCGACGCATTAATCTAGGTTTGGAGGACGTTGCCGAGCACTCGGCCTGGCCGATGCTCCTTGCCGCGGAAGGTTGAGCGGACTAGCCGCGGGCGGTGACATATGCCGGCGTCGAACTCGGAGGCACGAAGTGCATCGCCGTTCTCGCCGGCGATGGCGGAGACATCCTAAAGCGTGAGATCATCCCGACGACGTCGCCTGACGAAACGATCGGCCTCATCGAACGGCTCCTAATCGACTGGCAGCGCGAGCATCGCTTCGAGGCCTTGGGCATCGCCAGCTTCGGGCCCATCGACGTGAACCCGCATTCGGCGGCCTACGGACAGATCCTCGCGACTCCGAAGCCGGGCTGGGCGGGGGCCAATATCGCTCCCCGGCTTCGCGACGCCCTTGGCGTGCCGATCGCTTTCGACACCGACGTGAACGGAGCGGCCCTGGCCGAGCTGCACTGGGGAAGCGGGCGGGGCTTTGCCGATTTCGCTTATGTGACGGTCGGTACCGGCGTCGGGGTCGGGCTGATCGTCAACGGCCGGCCGACGCGCGGTTTCGGTCATTGCGAGCTCGGCCACGTTCGAGTGAAACGCCTGTCCGGGGACGATTGGCCTGGCGCCTGCCCCTATCACGGCGATTGCGTGGAGGGGCTCGCTTCCGGCGGCGCCTTGCAGGCGCGCTTCGGCGACCGGCTGACCGAGATCGGGGAGGACGATCCCGCCTGGGACGCGGTCGCCTGGACGCTCGCCCAATTGTGCCAGGCCATCGTCTGCGCCGCCGCGCCGAACAGGATCGCGATGGGCGGAGGCGTGATCGAACGGCAGCCTCACCTTCTCGGCCGGATCCAATCGATGCTCACCGAAAGCCTGAACGGATATGTGCAGCTGCCGGTCGACGGCTCATATGTGCGGGCCCCTGAACTCGGGAAGGACGCCGGTCCGCTCGGAGCGATCGCTTTGGCCTTATCGAAGGTCGTCTAAGGCGGCCCCCAGCCGGCTCAGCCCTTCTTCGAGCAAGTCCGTCGGGACTCCGAGGCCGACGCGAAAGTGATCGGGCATTTCGAACCACCGGCCGGGAACCACCGCGGTGTCGTAATGCTCGCGAAGACGCTCCGCGAGCGGGTCGGTATCGCCGCGGGTCCAGCGCGGGAAGGCGACGATCCCGTGTTCCGCCGGCATGGCTTCGACGTCGGTGCGGCCGGCGACGAAGGCGTTAAACACAGCGCGGTTGCGTTCGAGCATTGCCGGGGTATCGCCAAGGATCTGATCGAGCCGTTCAAAGGCCAGGCAGGCGAGCCGTTCCGCCTGATGCGCCTGGTTCACCCCGAACAGGTCGTTCAATCGCCACATGCGCTCCGCCACCTCAGGCTCGGCGAGAATCCAGCCGCAGCGAAGGCCGCTGAGGCCGTACACCTTGGTGAGGCTGTTGGTGCAGACGAATTCGGAACCGAGGTGGACGGCGCTTCGCCCCGGCGGAACGGCCGAATCAAGATAGACTTCGTCGATCAGTATTCGCGCGCCGGCGTTCCTGGCGAGCTCGGCCAGCGCACGAAGTTCGCCCTCGCCGGCGAGCGCGCTGCTGGGGTTGTGGAGGTTGGTGATGACGATGAGCCGCGTGCGGCCGGTGACCGCGGCGGCGACGCGGCCGATGTCGATCCTGAAGCCATCCTCCGAGCGGCGGTCGAACCGCCTGATTTCCCCACCGAGAAAGCTCGCCGCGCCGAGCAGCGGCTCGTACGTCGGCTGTTCGACCAGCACCTCGTCGCCGGGCTCGATCAGGGCCGCCATGGCGAGGAAATTCGCCATCGACGTGCCGTCCGCGGCGACGACCTGTTCCGGCCCGACCCCGTAACGCCGGGCGATCGCATCGCGCAGCGGCGGATAGCGGGGATGGCTCGCGCCATCGAGGTCGAGGCCGGCGATATCGATCGGCAGCGAGTCCAGCCGGAAATGCGGAACCTCGCTCGCGGTGAGGGCGAAGCGCGCGGGCGGCTTGAACTTCGCCCAGTGCATATAGTCGGACTGCGTCGTCCTCACGCCGCGCCCCGGTTCTTGCGCTGCCAGTACAGGCACGCCGGAATCCCGGCGAGGAGGATCGCATAGCCGATCAGGCTGTTGGCAAGGCTGTTCCAAACCGTAGCGACGACGGTGAGGGCGCAGGCGGCGACGAACAGGAATGTCGTTAGCGGATGGAGCGGCACTTTGAACGCTATCGGCTGATCCGGATCGCGGCGGCGGAACACGAACAATGCTGCGCCGGTCAGGCCGAAGAAGATGAAGTCGACCGAGACGACATAGCCCAGGATCTGGCTGAACGTTCCGGAGAGCGCGATGGCCGCCGCCGCCACGCCCTGCAGGAGGATCGCGACCACGGGCACGCGGGTGGTCGAGTTCACTTGCGCGACGCTTTTGAAGAACAGCCCGTCCTCGGCCATCGCGAAATAGACTCGCGGGGCGGTCAGCATTCCCTGGCTGAGGAAGCCAAGCGCCGAGATCGCGATGCCGATGGCAATGAAGGTCGCGCCGCGGTCCCCTAGCGCCAGCCGCATGACGTCGGTGGCGGGGGTCTTGGAGGCGGCGAGGCCGGCCGGGCCCAGCGCATGGACGCAGACGAATGCGACCGAAGTGTAGAGAATGACAACTCCAGCGACGCCGAGCAGGAGCCCGCGCGCGAGGTCGCGCTGGGGATTGCGCATCTCCCCGGCGACGAAGCTCGACGTCTGCCAGCCGCCATAAGAGAACATGACCGGGGTCAGCGCTGCGCCGATCGCGGCGAGGGTCGACATGGAGCCGGAATATGCTCCCTCGGGCTGAGGCATGGCGGCCGGGGCGAACAGGAAACCCACGACCACCAGCGCCGCGATCGCCAGGATCTTGAGCACCATCAGCGCGCTCTGGACATTGCTGCCCGACCGCACGCCGAGGCAGTTGATGAAGGTCAGCAGCGCGAGGACGGCGACCGCGACTATGCTGTCGGAGATCGGCAGCTGAATGAGGTTGCCGAGATAGCGCGCGAAGGTGATCGCGACCGCGGCCATTCCGCCCGACTGAATCACCAGCAGCAGGGCCCAGCCGTAGAGAAAGGCGGGCATCGGCCCGTAGGCATCGCGCAGATAGGCATATTGCCCCCCGACCTCCGGACGGCGGGCGGCGAGCTCGGCGTAAACGAAGGACGCCGCAAGCGCGACCAGCCCGCCGAGAACCCAGACTCCAACGATGAGCAGCGGCGTATCGACGTGCCGCGCGACTTCGGCCGGAGTGACGAAGATGCCGGAACCGATGATCCCGCCCATCACCAGCATGGTGGCGTCGAACACTCCGAGGCGGCGGACGAGACCATAAGATGCTGGCGCGGACATCCCCAATCATCACATCAGCGCCGAATGTCCGCAACAGGCCGAAGGCGAAAGTAAGCCATAGTCAAAGCGGCACTAACCTTCTTCCTTTCGAGAAAATTGGAAGGTTGCGGCGTTGAGCCCGGGGGAAGGGAGCGCGACCATGCTCAAGCCGCGATCTCGTCGGGATCACGCACATTCCCCCAACCTGTCGGTGCTGGTGCACAGAAGCTCCGGCGGAAAGACGTGGGCGACGATGACGCGCCTTTGGTACGACGGGTGCGAAATCAGCTCGAAGGAAGCGTTCGAAGCCGGCGAGCATATCGAAGTGGCGATCGGCAGGATGGGGAACATCCGGGCGCACGTAACGGCGTCCAAAGACGGAACCGTTTTCGTCCGGTTCGACGAAGAGTGCCCAGTCTAATCCGCGCTTAGTTCGGTACAGGCCATTCGACCTTTGTCGCCGGCTTTTCGCCTCCTTCCTCGGCGTGATCGGCCGAGACCGGTACGAGCAGCGGCCGCCGGATCGACCTCTGCTTAGAAATCTCGCTCAGACGGTTCAGCGAAACGGGCCTCCTCATTGCGGGTCGTCCCGTTCTTCCGGCTCTTGCGGTTCGGGCGCGTCGTGCGCTCCAAGATCGGGCGATGATCGGGGCCGGATGCGATTGGTAATCGCCATCAGCCGCATCGCCGCGGCTTCGTCCTCTGCGGATCGCTCGGATTCTTTAGCCTTGAATAGCCTCATGAACGGTGCCCCCCTTCATTGCCACCGCCACGCCAGCTGTGAGTGTACCTCCTCATATCTTGACGAAATACAAACGCGTCAGCCGAGCGGGTAGCTCAGGGCCTCCTCATAATGGGCGCCGTGGCGGGAGAGGTGGCTTTCGAACAGGACGAACCGGTCGACTTCGAACGGTTCGGAGACGAGGCCGCGGCGCCGATCGAGGAAGTCGCCGACTTCGCGGGTCCGGCGCCCTCTCCACCGCGCCAGGGTGATGTGCGGATGGAAAGCGCGATGTTCCGGATCGAGTCCGACGTGCTGGCAGGCGCGTTCGATTTTCGCCGCGAGCGCGGTCACTTGCTCCTTGGGCTCAACGCCGGCCCAAAGCGCTCCAGAGCCGCGCTGATCGAAGCTTCCCGCGCCCTTGATACGCAGCGCAAACCGCGCGCCGCGCAGGCGGCCGAGCGCATCGAGCAGATCGGTCGCCATGTGCCGATCGACTTCGCCGATGAAGCGCAAAGTCAGGTGCAGCTGCTCGTCGTTTTGCCAGCGGAAGTCCGGGCTGTCGTCCATGGCGTCGATCAACAAGTCGCGGATGTGCTCGGGGGGGCGGATGGCGACGAACAGGCGGTGCATGGCTAGAGTTTGTCCCGAAGAGCCGAAATCCATACCTGAGCGATCATCGCCATATCGTCCGGTAGGTCGTCCGTCTCGCGCTCGATGATCGCTTCGACCTCCCACGACCAGCGATGCGGACGGTAGCGCACGTCGCGAACGACCAGCAGCGAAGCGAGGTCGTGCTTGAAGGCCGGCCGTTCCTCCAGCTCCGCGGCGAGCTGGACGTCGCCGTGCCCGGTCATCCCGATCTCCTCGCGAAGCTCACGAAGCACGGCATCGCGCGGGTCCTCATCCTCGGCGCGGCCCCCGCCCGGGAGGCGCCATCCGGGCGCGTAACGCAGCCGGACGAGGATCGCCTTGCCCTCTGGAGTAAGCGCCAGCGCGTGCGCTCCGAAGGTCCGCGGACGCCGAATGAACCAGCCGAGCCTGAGCAGGCCGTGGGCCGCGGTGATGACTAGCCTTAGGAAGGCGTTGAACATTGCGGCGGGACTCCTACACTTGCCGGGAGGGGGCGCCCATGGGGCACAAGCTCAGCGAAGACGAATATGCAAAGCTCCTCGAGCCGATGAGCGAGGAGCTCGCGTCGATGGCGCGTTGGGTTTCCGAGACCGGGCAGCGGGTGGTGGTCCTCTTTGAGGGCCGCGACACGGCGGGCAAGGGCGGTTCGATCGATATGATCGCGCGGATCCTCAACCCCCGGCAGTGCCGCGTCGCGGCTCTTCCGACCCCGACGGATCGCGAGAAAAACGAATGGTATTTCCAGCGCTATATCCCGTACCTGCCGGCCAAGGGCGATATCACCTTGTTCGACCGCAGCTGGTACAACCGTGCTGGGGTCGAGCGGGTGATGGGCTTTTGCACCGAACAGGAAGCCGAGGCCTTCCTGCGGGCCGTTCCTGAATTCGAAAAGCAGCTCACCGACGACGGCATCCTGCTGTTTAAGTATTGGCTGTGCTGCGACCAGGAGAAGCAGGAGGAGCGTTTCCTGAAGCGGCTGACCAGCCCGCTGAAGCGGTGGAAGCTGTCTCCGATCGATATGGCGGCGCGAAAGAAATACGACGATTACACCAAGGCTCGCGAACGGATGCTGAGGGCGACGCATACGCCCCACGCGCCGTGGACCCTGGTCGATTTCAATCATCAGCCGCTCGGCCGGCTAACCTTGCTCAGGCACCTGCTCGACAGCATTCCGGATACGGAGCTTCCATTAGCCGAGGTTCCATGGCCGCCGCTCGGTCACAAACTGGCGAAGGAGCGCTTCGGGGTGATCGAGCCGATCGCCGACTTCCCAATCAAGGAGCACAAGTGATGCGCGCGACGAGGCTGCTGGTCCGCCTGACGGTCTATTATGTGGTTATTGGGATCGTCGTGTTCGCCGCGCTGAAGCTGTGGCCGGCAAGTCGCGCTTATCTGCCGATCGGCGGGGTCGAGGCGCTGATCAACCAGCCCGCGACCAATCCGCTGCAGGGGAGCGACCTCATCCGCGCGGCGCACGTCGGAAACCTCGGCCAGAGCCTGTTCTGGCTGATCGTCGCGATCATCGGCGCGCTCCTGGCCTCGCTTCCCGTCAGCTGGGTCTATATGGGGGTTCGCGACGACGAGGATTATGATCAGTCGCTCATCAACACGATCATCGTCCTGCCGATGGTCGTCACCGGGATCGTCATCATCGTCCAGAATTCGCTGGCGCTGGCCTTTTCGCTCGCCGGGATCGCCGGGGCGGTGCGGTTCCGCAATTCGCTGAAGAGCTCCGGCGATGCCTTGTTCATCCTGCTCGCCGTTGCGATCGGTCTTTCGGCCGGAATCGGCGCGGTCGAGCTCGCCGCGGTGGTCACCATCGCCTTCAACTATTGCTTCATGGCGCTGTGGATCACCGAATTCGGCGAACGCAAAGGCATGAAGCGCTATTTCGCCGATTACGACCCCGACCGTTGTCCGCCTGAGCTGGTGCCCCCTGCGGCGACGAAGGCCGAAGAACCGAAGCCTAGTTGAGGCAGCGCTTGAGGAGCGCGGCCACCGCGGCGTCCGTTGATACGCCCCTGAAGAAGCCTTCGAGATAGGATTGTGCCCGGGCGATGGTCTGCGGCTGGAGTCCCGGGGTCGACGCCAAAGCCGCGAGCAACTGCGGACGCATGGTCCTCATCTGCGCGGCAATCGCCGCCGCTTCTACATTGTGCATGCAATAGCCGGCGTAGAAGCGCTGGCGGACGTCGTTGATGTGCAGGACGTCCGGCGGCGTCGCGTATGGCGTGTCGACGAGGCCTGAAAAATCGAAGTCGTAAGGGACCGGAATCACCGCGCCCGACGCCAGTCCCAGGCCTCCGATCAGCTTGGCGTTGTGGCAGCAATCGTCGCCCTTGGGGCCAGCGCGCATCGACCAGTCGTGATTGCCGATCATGTGCTGGAACATCGCGTAGCGCGCCGCTCCGACGGGGCTGAGGCTCGTCACAGGGATCAGCTCGGGCGCACGCAATTCCTTGAGGCCATTGCGTTTCGCGACGTCGCCCGTGTCTTCGAGGAAAAAGCCGAGGCGCTGGACGTAGGGTTTCCCGTCGGGCTGGCGATAGTCGACGTCGGCGAGCCGGACCCGGAAGCTGAGCGGAGTCAGCTGCTGGTACATCCGATAGGCCGCATATTCGAGCAGCAGATATTGCTGGAACGACTCTTGGCTTCGGCAGTGGGTCACGAGCTTCAGTCTCTTCTGCCCGGCGAAGAGCGAGGTCGGTGGCGGCGGCCGGGTGAACTCGACGCGGATCGGCGGGAAGCCGCAGATGTCGGCCGCCCGGCGGGTGATCCCGCGGACGGCGAGGGTCACCGGCAGCGTTTCCGCGCCGATCGTCAATGTCCCGGGGCGCGCTTCGGACGAACGGTTGCGGGCCAGGGTCGAGATCGGGCCCTGGATCGTGATGTGGATCGTGTCCTCCGAAGCGAACAGGGGCTTGGGCGGTGCCGTCGCCGCGGCGGCCGGGGCCGCGAGCAGAAGAAAAACGACAAAAAGGATCGTCCTCATTGTGCCGTCCTCCGGGCGATGTGGGGGATGGCCCGATCGCCCACGATCTCGAGCCAGGTCAGCGGGCCGCCGTAAAAGCGCGAGATGCCCGTATCGATGCGGATCAGCCGGCCCTCGTTCGTGACGGCGATGCCCGTGAGGCTCGGCGTGTGGCCGATCACCAGCCGCCTGGCACCGTAGGCGCCGAGCACGGCCGCCAGTTCTTCGTTGGCGGTGGGGCGCGGGCCGGGCGCCGCGGCGCGCTCGGCCTCTGCGTCGGGATCGCGCCCGGCGAGCCCGCGGTACCAGAGCGGGCCGAGCGGATCGTTGAGGATGGACTTGGCGCTGTCGTCCGCCGCTCCCATGGCGGCGGCGGCGCGGCGGTTGATCTCACCGATGGGGAGCTTCGCATATTCGGCGCTGATGCCGCCGTGAACGAATAATGTGTCCCCGATCTTGACGATGGCCGGGTTGCGCGTCGCCCAGCGCCCGAGCTCCCCATCCGGTCTCCATGCGAGACGATGCTCGAGCCAGCCGAGGGGGGTGGCCGCGATCCAGGCGGCGTGGATCGCGGTTTCGGTCAAAGCTGGGTTCTTGCCGCGATATCCGGCTTCGATCGCCTGGCGGTTGCGGTCGTAGGCGCGATCCCGGCGCGCGCTGGAATCGCCGTCAACGAAAGCTGTGACCTCGCCCGGCGTGGTGTAGCGCAGGTCGCCGAGCAGGTTCATCGCCTCGTGATTGCCGAGCACGACGACGACCTTGCCCCGCGAGCGCGGCGCCTGCTTGGCGAGCTGCTGCAGGCTGCGGATGATCTTCAGGGAATCGGGCGCGCGGTCGGTGACGTCGCCGAGCTGGACGAGAGTCGTGTTCCCGCCCGCCCAACGCCCCTTCGGATCGATCAGGCGCGCGTCGCGGGCGATATCGAGCCAGGCGGAATAGTCGCCGTGCAGGTCGCCGACCGCGACGATCCGGGCAGGAGCAGCCACTGCCGCAGTTGCAGCGATCAGCGATGCAGCCGCTACAAATACGCTACATATCAACCATTTGAGACCGATAATTGCGATGCGATTGGCCATTGCGGCAATTTCGCACAATGCCCGCTTCGTGAACAGCCGTTCAGGAAGCTAGCAACTATGTCCGGTTTCGCTTGAAGTCCCTTCGGGCATCCACGATATTCGCGTACAGCGACCGGGCCCATCGCCCGCGCTAAGGAGATGAAATGCAGAACCAGTTTGACCCGCGCACGAATACGACCGGTTACGACCCGGCCGTTTCCGTCGGTGTTCCGCGCGCCGCACGGGATGCGGGCCTGCGGTCCTACATGCTTTCGGTCTACAACTATATGGCATCAGGCGTGATGCTGACCGGCATCGTCGCCCTGCTATTCGCCAAGTCGAGCCTCATCAGCCTGATCGTCAATCCGGCGACCGGGCAGGCGACGCCTTTGTTCTGGGTGGCGCTCTTCGCTCCCCTCGGGCTGGTGTTCGCGCTCAGCTGGGGGATCAACCGGATGTCGGCCGGCACGGCGCAGATGCTGTTCTGGGCCTATGCGGCGCTCATCGGCGTCCAGTTCTCGAGCCTGTTCCTGGTCTACACGGGTATGTCGATCGCGCAGACCTTCTTCTCGGTCGCAGCGGCCTTCGCCGGGCTCAGCCTCTACGGTTACACGACCAAGAAGGACCTCAGCGGTTGGGGCTCGTTCCTGATCATGGGCGTCGTCGGAATCTTCGTCGCGCTCCTGATCAACCTCTTCCTGCAATCGCCGGCGCTGCAACTCGCAATCAGCGCGATCGGCGTGCTCGTGTTCGCGGGCCTCGTCGCTTACGACACGCAGAAGATCAAAAGCCTCTATTTCGCGGTGGCCGGCCATGGCGAAGCAATGGCGAAGTCGGCCGTGCTCGGCGCGCTGAACCTCTACATCGACTTCATCAACATGTTCCTGTTCCTGCTTCGGTTCATGGGCGACCGCCGCTAAGGCTTCGCACATCAACCAAGGGAAGGGCCGGGGGAAACTCCGGCCCTTTTTTCGTGCATTCGAAGGATATTCATTTGCCGCCCGTTACAAATACGCAGCTGCGGCAGCGGAAACGGGACGAGTGCAAGCACGGCACGCGAAAGGCGGGGAGGCGCCGAGCGACGACGGCACGCTGATGCGGCGTGTCGCCTTGGGCGATGCTCGCGCTCTCGAGCTCATCGCCGATCGTCACACCCCAATGCTCTATGCGGTTGCATGGCGAATGCTCGGCGATTCCGCCGAAGCGGAGGATGTGGTGCAGGAAACGATCACGCGCGCATGGGTGAAGGCGGCGAGCTGGACGCCGGTCGGCGGCGGCCTCGGCGGCTGGCTTCGGCGCGTCGCGACGAATCTCTGCATCGACCGGCAGCGCAAGCGCGCGTTCGTCAGCAATTGCGAAATTCCCGACCGCGCGGACGACGCGCCGAATGCCGACGTGCTGATCGACGAGCAGCGGCGGCAGGATGCCGTTGCGGTTGCGATGCAGGCGCTGCCCGACCGCCAGCGCGCCGCGATCGTGCTCACTTATTATGAGGGCGTGTCGAACGCCGAAGCTGCGGCAACGCTCGGGGTCGGCGTGAAAGCCCTGGAATCACTGCTGGTGCGAGCACGCCAGGGCCTTGGCCGGAGCCTTATGGCTCAAGGCATGCTCGAGGAAGGGAGCGCGGCATGAGCCAGCTCAATCAGTTTCTCGACGGTTTCGCGCCGCCGCCGGTTCCGGGAGGCCTTGCAGCGCGCTCGGCGCAAGCTGCCGCCAGGCTTCCGCAGGAGCGGCGATCGTTGATGCCATGGCGGCGCGGCGGAGTGCGCGGTGGCTGGCGGCGCGGCATGCTCATCGGCGGCGCGGCCCTCGGCTTCGCTTTCACCAGCGCGGTCGCGGCGGAGGTAGTCTCGGGCGGGCGGATCTCAATCCCGGTCGTGCACCAAGTCGTCGCGTCGATTCCGGTCTTCGCGACCCACGCGCCCAAGAAGACCGTGCATCTCGCTTCTCGCAGCATCCAACCCGCGCCCAAGCCGCTTGAGGAAGCGCCCCCGGCACCGGCGCCGATGACTGGGCGCCAGCGCCTGATACAGACGTTCACCGAGGCGAAGAAGGAGGTCGCGGAGCGGCGCGCGGCTGGCCTTCCGACCCCCAACGCCGACCGGATCGAACGCAAGGCGAAGCGGATTGTGGAGCGGCGCGAGGCAGCGGGCCTTCCAACTCCGTCGCTGGACGAGGTCGAGCTTCGCCTCGCGATCCGCGAGTGGCGGACGATGCGCATGCTCCGCCAGGTCGCGCGGGATCCATCCGAGATCACGGACGTCCAGGTCGATCGTTTCTCGCGCATCCTCCCGCCGCAGAAGCGCGAGCAGTTCCTCGCGCTCGGTCCGGATCAGCAGCGGCAGCTGATGGGCCGCGCGGCGCAGCGCTTCCTCGCTCGCCGGATGCGGAGCCAGGTTGAAAATTCGGAGCCGCCGCAAGTCGCTCAGCAGCCGAGCGAAGGGTTGGCCGAGCCGCCGCGTTAAAGCGGTCGAGAGGAGCGGCCGCCCCTCTCCCTTGAGCGACTAGGGAGAAAATCATGACCAAGCTTCTGTTGGCCGGAATTGCGGCCGTCCTGATCGCGCCGGCGGCGCTCGCCGATCCGGTGACGAAGACGATCACCATCGACACGCCCAAATATGAGGGCACCAAGACGATCACCCGCGACAAGGAGGAAGGTACCCTCACTCGCGACACCGACGTGACCCGCAAGAGCGACGGAGCGACGGCGAGTCGCGATTATGAGCGCCAACGGACTGCCCATGGCTATAACGCGGAAGCCACGGTGACGCGCTTCAACGGCGAGACTTACGATTACACGGCGAAACTCCGGCGCGGCGAGTATCGGGTCGGCAAGTCGCAGGTCCTTCGCAACAGCAGCGGGCAGATCGTCGCCGCGCGCAGGGTCGTTCGGCCACGGCGCCACTAACGTTCGAAATCAGCTCCCCGGCAGGGCCGGCGTCCCAGCGGCGCCGGCCCTTTGTACGCGGTCAGTTGAAAGCGCCGTAGGCGATGATGGCAGCTGCCGTCAGGAAGCCGGCGGCGGCGACGAATGCGCCTAGACGGCCGCGCCCGCTCTGCTGCATTTTCAGTTCTCGCCAGGCCATCCACGCAAAGACGAAAAGCGCGATGACGGCGGCGGCGAGGAGCGCTCGCGCGGCGTATCCGCTGATCAGATAGTAGAAGAGCGCGGCGACGATCGCCGATGCCGGAATGGTGATGATCCAGGCGATCATCACGTTGCGCGCGATCCCCCAGCGGACCGCCGACGCCCGGCGGGCAGATCCGGCGCCGATGACGCATCCCGTGATCGTGTGCGTCGTCGACACCGGGATTCCGAGATAGGAAGCGGCGAAGAGCATGATCGAGCCCCCGGTCGAGGCCGAGAAACCCTGGTGCTGGTTCAGCTTGGTGATGCGCGTTCCCATCGTCTCGATGATCCGCCAGCCGCCGGTCAGGGTGCCGAGACCGATCGCGACGTAACAGCTGAGCGCAACCCAGTGAGGGACCGCGAATTCTCCGTGGAGATAGCCGGTCGAATAGAGCAGCACGGTAATGATGCCCATCGTCTTCTGGGCATCGTTGAGGCCGTGACCAAGCGAATAGGCGCCGGCCGAAGCGAGATGCAGGCCGCGAAACGACCGTTCGGCGCCGCGAGCGCTGGCCCTTACCCCCATCCAGCTCGTCATGAGCATGATGCCCATGGTGAGGATGAGGCCGAGCGTCGGTGACAGGACGATCGCGATCAGCGTCTTGTTGAGCCCGTTCCACTGAATCCCCGCGATGCCCGCGTGCGCAACACCTGCGCCGACCAGGCCGCCGACCAATGCGTGGCTCGACGATGACGGAATGCCTTTGAGCCAGGTGACGACGTTCCAGAACATCGCCCCGACGAGCGCCCCGAAGACCACTGCGGGAGTGACCAGGTCCTTGTCGATCAGGCCCTTGCCGATTGTGTCGGCGACCTTGTGAAGTTGCGGCCACTGCAGGGCGAGGAAGTAAGCGGCGAAATTGAAGAATGCGGCAAAGGCGACGGCCGCCACGGGGCTGATGAGCCGCGTGCCGACCACGGTGGCGATGGAGTTCGCAGCGTCATGAAGGCCGTTCAGGAAGTCGAAGGCGAGCGCGACGACGATCAGACTAACGAGCAGGGGTAGAGCGAGCTCGTGCATCGGACGGCCTAGGCGTGATCGATCACGATGCCGTCGATTTCGTTCGCGACATCCTCGAACGCGTCAGTGATCCGTTCGAGATGCTTGTAGATTTCACGCGCGACGATGAATTGCATCGGGGCTTCGGAATGCTCCCGGAAGGCTTTTTGGAGCCCGGTGGCGTGAACGTCGTCCGCGGCGCCTTCCAGACGGACGATCTTTTCGGTGATCTCGTGGATGCGCACGCCGTTTCGGCTGATGTCGCGAAGCAGCGGCATGGCCTCGGCGGTCAGCCGCGCGGCCTCGAGGATCATCGTGATCATCTCTTTCATTTCCGGCTCAAAGGTCTTGAGCTCGTAAAGGTCGATGCCGATCGCGGCCGAATGCATCTCATCGATCGCATCGTCCATCGAAGCGATAAGCGAGGTGATCGCGCCGCGATCGAACGGGGTCAGGAAGGTTCGCCGGACGGTCCGAAGGACTTCACGGATGATGTCGTCCGCTTCGTGCTCGCGGCGCTCGATCTCGGCGATATCGTCCTTACGGCCTTTGCCGCCGTCGGCCAGCTTGTTCATGGCTTCGGCGGCGGCGACGAGCGTCGAGGCATGCGCCTCGAACATGCCGAAAAAATCGCCCGTCCTCGGCAACAGGCGCTGGAACCAAGCGAACATCGGACCCCCCCGTCAGTCCCTCAGTCGAACTGTGACACTTCCATGACAGGCTTTTCGCCGAGCGCAAGGGCGCTGGGGAGGCGCGGCATTCAGCCTAGATATTTATGGAAGAAGGCGATGGTCCGGCCCCAGGCGAGGTCCGCCGCTTCCTTGTTGTACCGTTCCGCCGAAGTGTCGTTGTTGAAGGCGTGGTTGACGCCATCGTAGAGCAAGAACTTCACCGTCTTGTGGTTGGCGCGAAGCGCTTCGACCCAGGGAAATGAGGTGCGGTTGACGCGGTCGTCCAGGCCGGCGTCGTGGATCAGCATCGCGGCCTGGACCTTGGGTGCTTCGGACGGGTCTGGGGCGGGGCCGTAATAAGGTACGGCCGCGCTCAGTTTATCGCCGGCGGCGACCGCGAGCTGGTTGACGAAGCCGCCCCCCCAGCAGAAACCGACCGCCCCGACCTTGCCGCCGCGGCTCGATTTCTTGAGCTCTCCGACGATGGCGACCGCGTCGTTCACGGACCTGGCGAGATCGAGCTTGCCGATCGCATTGCGCGCGGCGTCTTCGTTGGCCGGAGTTCCGCCGGACGGCGAAAGCATGTCGGGTGCGACGGCGCGGAAGCCGGCTAGCGCGACCCGGCGCGCAACGTCGCGGATATGGTCGTTGAGGCCGCGGTTTTCGTGGATCACCAGCACCGTGGCCTTGAGCGATCGGGTACGCGGCTCGGCGACATAGGCCTTATAGCCGCCGGTAAGCTCTTGCGTTCGGGTCGTCAGGTGCGGATCGTTCTCGGCAATGATCGCCGCCGCCGCGGGGGACGCGGCGATGCCGGCGATCAGCAATTCCGCCGCGGCGACGCCCCCGGCGAGCTTCACCATCTCGGCCATGAAGGCGCGCCGTTCCATGCCTTCGTGGGTGAAGCGGTCGTAGAGGTCGATGGCGCGTTGGCGGGTGGTTGGGTCCATCGCGATGGTCTCCGTCCTCCCCTCGATTTCGAGGGGAGGGGGACCAGCGTAGCTGGTGGAGGGGCCTTCTTCCAGTTCCAGAACCCCTCCACCGCCTTCGGCGGTCCCCCTCCCCTGCAAACGCAGGGGAGGATGATCGGTTACGCCGGCTGGGGCTGCGCCTGCTGCGCCTGGATTTCAGCGATCAGCTTGCCGTCGATCTCCTTCGCGCGCTCATAAGCGGGACGGTCCGTCATGCGCCGGGCATAATCGACGAACACCTCGCGCGGTTCGAGCAGGTTGAACGCCAGCATGAAATTGACGTTCGCGCCGACGAACAAATCGGCGGCGGTGAAATGGTCCGCCGCAATATACTCCTTGCCCGCAATCGCTTTCTCGAACGTGTTGATGGCGAGGTCGTAATTGCCATATCCGAACATCCGCTGGCGCTCTGGGGTCGGTTCCCACCCGGCGGCCTTGTTGCTGAACGCTGCCTCGACCGGACCGGAGGTGAAGAAGATCCAGCGATAATAGTCGGCGCGGTCGCTCGGCGGCGGAGCGAGGTTCGCCTCGGGGAAAGCGTCGGCGAGATAGCAGCAGATCGCCGCCACCTCGGTCACCACCTTGCCCTTATGCTTGATGGCAGGAACCTTCCCCATCGGATTGACCGACAGATAGGGCTCCTGCTTCATGGTCGTCGCATAGTCGACGACCTCTGTATCGTATGGCGCACTGACCTCCTCGAGCATCCAGCGGACCGTCTGCCCGCGCGATTGAGGATGGGTGTAGAAGATGAGGTCGGCCATTTTCGCTCTCCAGCTCGAGTCGGAACAAAAAGCGAACTACGCTCCTTGGCCGGGCGGCTCAACCCTCAGCCGCGCTCGCCCTTTCTCGTCGGTACCGTCCCGCCGCGTTCGGAGGCCGACTGGTCGCGGGTCGCGCGAAATTCGCTGTCCTCGCCCCAATTCGGCCAGTCTCGCGAATTGGCGAGATCGCGCCCGAGGTTGTGGAGCAGCTGGACGTCCTCAGCCATTCCCGTGAAGTTCCATTGGGTCGACCATTCGTCGCTCGGCTGGTGATAGTGCTTGTCGACATATTCCTTGCCCAGCGCCTCGCCGCGGGCGACGCCGCCGTTCACCAGGTCGTTACCTTCGCCGAAGCTGATCGCCGGAACCCCGACCTTGGCAAAGGAGAAGTGGTCGGAGCGGTAGAAGTGACCGGCCTCAGGATGCGGGTCGGCGCTGTAATAACGGCCCTGCTTCTTGCCTTCGGCGATGAGCATGTCGAGCAGGCCGAGCCTGGCATTCCCCGAAATGGTGAAATTCTTCGCCGGACCCCAGAGCTGGCCGCCGTCGGTGTTGAGGACGCCGGCCGTCTTCGCGATCGGGAAGATCGGGTTCTGGGCGTAATATTCGCTGCCCAGCAGTCCTTTTTCCTCGGCCGTCACTGCAAGGAACACGACCGAGCGATCGGTGCGCGGCTCCCGGGCGAAGGCGCGCGCCTGCTCGAGGATCTGGGAGATGCCGGTCGCGTTGTCGAGCGCGCCGTTATAGATGGTGTCGCCGCGATCGTCGGGCTTGCCGATGCCGAGATGGTCCCAGTGCGCCGAGTAGATGACGGTCTCGTGCGGATATTTCTTGCCGGGCAGGTAGCCCACGACATTGTGCGACGTGATCGTCGCGACCTGCGCCTGATAATTGGCGCTGAGCGTCGCCTTCAGCACAATAGGTTGGAAGTTGCGGTGCTTGGCCGCTTCCTTGGCCTCGGCGAACTTGAGGCCGCTCGCCGCGAAGATTTTCTCGGCCAGCGGCAGCTGGATCCAGGTCTCGAACGGCGTGTGGCTCGCCGCCGGATCCTGGCGCACGATATCGAATTGGGTGTTCGTGTTGGAATTCTTGACCGTGTTCCAGCCGTAGGAGGCGGGGTCGGTCTCGTGCACGATCAGCACGCCCGCCGCGCCGCGCCGCGCCGCTTCTTCATATTTGTACGTCCAGCGGCCGTAATAGGTCATGGCCTTGCCGCCGAAATCGCCCTCGCCACCCTGAAAATCGGGGTCGTTGATGAGGACGACGATGAGCTTGCCCTTGACGTCCTGGCCCTTGAAGTCGTCCCAATTTCGCTCGGGCGCGGAGACCCCATAGCCCACGAAGACCAGGGGCGCGTTGGCGAGATTGACCGCGGCCTGGCCGTTCAAGGGTGCGCGCACCGAAATCTCGTTGCCCTGGGTCAGCGCCATGGTCTGGCCGTTGCCGAGATTGAGGCTCAGCTGCGGCACGCCCGCGATGTCCGATTTCAGCAACGGCACGTTCTGAAACCAGCCGCGCCGGCCGTTCACCGCATCCCCGCCCGGCTGGAGGCCGATCGCCTTCATCTCGCCGGCAATATAATCGATCGTCTTGGTTTCAGCCCGAGTCGCCGGACCGCGGCCTTCAAACGCATCCGACGAGATGAACTTGTCGACGTCCGACAAGCGCTGAGCGCTGATCTGGGCGGTAGAAGCGGCGGCCAACGGAACGGCGGTGAGCGCGAGCGCGCTCGCGGCGAGCCAACGGAACTTGATCACTTCTTGTCTCTCCCCAATGCGTGGAGTGCTGCGGCCGGAATGACGGCCAGCGGCACAAAAGGTTGCAATGCCGATTAGTTAGCGAGCTTCGCTTCGGGAAGCCCCAGCGGCTTCGATAGTCGCCAGCGGCAAATGCATGGCTGTCCGATTCACTCGAAGGTTCTCTCCACCCGGCAAAGGGACACGATTCAACTTTCGACAGCAGGCAGCAAGCCGCTTGTCGACGAACGGCTGGCCTGAGCCACAGGCGTGCTTATGGCCACGCCGTCAGATTTAATTGGCGGAAGCGAGGTCGCGAATGTCCATTGGCCCATTCAAATTTGAAGAGTCGGTTCTGGAAGCTTCCGACGCCGCCACGTCCTAGCTGCGGTCGACGAATCCGTTCTTGGGGGAAGCCGCTCAATGAAGTTCGTACTGCCGGTCGTTGCGGCCGCATTTGCCTGTTGGATGCCAGGTCCGGCGCGCGCGGAGACGACATCCGACGCTTCGGTGGCGGAGCGGTACCGCGAGGCGATGAAAAACGCCCGCTGGACCGGGCCGCTGCTCGCGTCCAACGCCGAGACCCTGCCCAAGGGGCATGTCTACACCGAGCCCTACTTCTTCGATGTGATTTCGGGCGGCGACCACCACCCGGGATCGAGCGGCTTCTATCAATACGGCCTCAAGGACAATTGGACGGTCGGGATGCAGCCGTTTTTCTCGGTCGGCACCCAAAAAAATAACCGCGAGGTCGCGATCGGCGACTTCAAGCTGCTGTCGCAGGTTCGGGTTAGCCATTTCACTCCCGACCATCGCGTTCCGAGCATCGCCCTGGTCACGAATCTCGTGCTTCCGACCGGCAAGTACGATCACCTCGGCGCGTTGAAGCAGGGTCACGGCAGCGGTTCGTTCGCGCCGGAAATCGGGGTGAACGTCCAGCAATATTTCCTGCTGGGTGACCGGCTGCTGCGCGGGCGAATTAACGTCCTTCATCAATTCCCGCTGCGCACCGACGTCCGCGACCGCAGCGTCTACGGCACGGCGCCGGGCTTTCGCGGACATGCCCGACCGGGCGCCAAGTCGACGCTCATCGTCGGCGCCGAATACAGCCTGACGAAGGAATGGGTCCTGGCGTTCGATGTCGAGGCCGATGCGTGGGGCAAGACGAAGGTCAGGGGCCGCGATGCCTCGGGAGCCCTGGTCAGCGAGACTTCGCCAAAGAGTTGGAACATCGGCTTCGCCCCGGCGGTCGAATATAATTGGAGCGACCGCGCGGGCGCGATCTTCGGCGTGTGGATCATACCCAAAGGCCATAACACGCAATCCACCGTCATCCCGGCGCTCGCCATTCAGCGCTTCTGGTAATTACTTTCTAACGTCCGCTTTCCACCCAAACCCGCCAAGGCTTCAGCGAGTGAATCGTACCACGATCATGCGCGTGCTAGGGTCGCCGTGTCCTGGTCGCGCATCGTGACCTCTTCGATTTCCTGTGGAGGCAGTGATGAGCAACGTAACCCAAAGACAGCGGCTCGACGACAAGGTGGCGATTGTCACTGGAGCTACTGGGGGGATCGGCGAAGCGACCGCGAAACTCTTTCTCGACCTCGGCGCAAAGGTCATGCTGGTCGCTCGCTCCGCCGATAAGCTAGCGGCGACCAAGAGTCGGCTGGAGTCCCATGGCGAGGTTGCAGGCAGCATTTCAGACGCAGCCGACGAGGCAGGCATGGCAGCGGCGGTCGCAGCCACGCTCGATCGCTTCGGCGGCCTCGACATCCTCATCGCCAACGCGGGAACGGAGGGCGTGCTAAAGCCGATCGAAGCGCTGTCGGTCGAGGAATTTGAAGACACGATGCGAACCAACGTCACCGGCGTCTGGCTGGCGATGAAGCATTGCGTGGCGCCGCTTAAGGCGCGCGGCGGCGGGTCGATCGTCGCTTTGTCGTCAATCGCCGGAGTGATCGGCTTTCCGGCAATGGCGCCTTACATCGCCAGCAAGCATGCCGTGTACGGCCTCGTCAAAACCGCCGCGCTGGAGCTTGGCCCGTCGAACATTCGCGTCAACGCAGTCGGGCCGGGTCCGATCGACAACCGCATGATCGATTCGCTTCAGAATCAATTGGCGCCGGACGATCCCGCGGCGCTGCGCGGCGGGATCGAAGCCTCCATTGCGATGCGGCGTTATGGCACCAACGAGGAAGTTGCACATCTGCTCGCCTTCCTCGCCAGCGACGCCTCGTCCTATTGCAACGGGTCGATCCACCTGATCGATGGAGGCTATGTCGCAGCCTGACGGCCTGCGTCTTTGTTCTGGCTAACGTCTGCTTTCGACCCATTGCGGACATTCCGCATGCAGCGTCACGAACCTTCGAGCCTCTCGGTGTAGTCGAGATGCTCTAGCATGGGTCAGCGTCCCAGGGCGCCGTCCACACCATCACCTTAATCTGCGCTAGCCGGCCCGAAGATCCCGCGCGTGACGCCTGCTCTTAGCTTTTGCGCTTCTTCAGCTCCTCGATCTGGTCTGCGAGCTGGCCGACCTTGGCGGACATTCCGGAGAGCGCCTGGATCACCTGCTCGATCCTCGGGTCGGGCAATGTACTGGCTTCGAAGACCCCGTCTCCTTCGAGCTTCTCAAGCTTCTCGAGTTTGATCTCCTTGATCTCACGCTTCTCCTTGCCCTCCTTGTCTTTGTCCTTCTCTTTTTCCTTATCCTTCTCTTTCTCCTTGTCCTTGAAATCCTTGCCCTCCTTCCACCACTTAGGCCCGTCGAAATCGGCCTTCTGCCAGTCCTTGCCGTCCCAGAAGTCCTTCCCGGTTCCGAGCTGGCCGAGAATGGTGACCAGGTCTCGGACTGTGAGGTCACTCAGGGGGGTGTCGGGTTTCAGTCGGACTTCGGGTCGGTCGCTTCCAGAAACGAACGGCTCCTTGTCGGCCTGCCCGGTCTGTTTCTTTTCAACCATCTTCCTGCCTCCTTCTTTGAAATGGGTACGGCTAATTTTCAGCTCATGGCGGCGGCCGCCTCATGCCGGCTTCGGGCGGCCGAGCCTCGCAGCAAGTCGGCGAGGGCGGCGCTGATCGGCTGCCCGGTGTGCCGCTCGTAATAGAGAAATCCCGGGCAGGGATTGGCCTCGAAACAAAAATAGTCGCCGTCGGGCGTCTGCTTGAGGTCGATGCCGGCGAAGAGAAGTCCAAGCTCGTCGGCAAGCCGCAGGCAGGCCGCCTCCACCGCCGGCTGGATCGTGACCGGCTCCAGCGTCGCCGTCGTGCCGTCGAGATGCGCGTAGCGATAGTCGACCGCATCGGAATCGATTCGCGTCGCAAAGATCCGTTCGCCGACGGTGTGGACGCGGATGTTGTGGCCGGGAATGAACGCCTGAAGATGCGCCGGCCCGTTGCGGAGCAGTTCGAGACGCTCGAGCTGGTCGGGACCGAGGCGGCGGACGATCGAGCGGACGGCGCTCGCCGACTTGTAGATCAGCTCTCCATGCTTCTCATGGAAGGCCCGCACCGCCATAGGATCGCTGGTGACGAGCGTCGGCGGAACGCGAAGGCCGGTGCGGCCGATCATGAGCGCCTGATAGGGCTTGGAGTTGTTGGAAACTCCGCCCTGCATCCTGTTGACGACCGGACAGGCGAGGGTTTCGATGAGCGCAATGAGCGCGAGATCTCCCTCGTTCCGGAGCGCCGCTGCGTCGCATGCGTCGAAGCCGGGCAGGAGCGGGCGGTCTTCGGGCCCGAGGAAGCGAACATAGACGCCGCTGATCTCATCGAGGTCGAGGCGCCAGTCCGGCCCGGCGATCCATCCCTCCGATCTGTTTTCCCTCCAGCACCAGCCGAGCTGATAATCTTCGGGGTAGCGGCCGAGCTCGACAAAGCGATAGGCATAGCCGCAGCTCTGCAGCCGGGCACAGACAAGCTCGGTCACGGGATCGGCAAGGCTACCGCAAACCAGGATCATGCCGGCACCCTGGAATCGACCAACGCGACCGCGGGGGCGAGCAGCGCAACGATGGCGTCCAGGATCTGATCACGGGCGTTCTCGGTGAAGTGCTCAAGCCGCGGCTTCGGCTCCACCAGCACCACGGCAATCCCGCCACGGACGCGGGCAAGGGCGATCTCGACAAACGTCAGGCGCGCCGCGGCTGCGAAACGCGAGAGCGCCAATTCCAAATCTGCCGCCTCGGGAGGCAAGGAACCGTCCCAGATCACCTCGTCGCCGACAACGCAGACGAGTGTAACAGGACCATGCGGCTCGGTCAGGCAAACCGGTGCTCGCATCTGCAGGGCGGCGAGGCGTTCCCAGGCCTCATCGTCGCCAAGGAGATAGCCCGCGGCGCCCGTCACCGGGACGTACACGGCGCCGGCAACTCCATCCCTGGCCAGACGGCACCGAAAGGCGCGGGCCGCGTCCGGGTTGCTGGTGACGACCAATTCGGGAAGGAGCAGGCCTGAGCCGTGAAGAAGCGTGCGCCACGCGAAGATCGGGGCGCCCGCACCATACCACTGGGTAGCGTCGGGACGGTTGATGACCGGGCACGCGAGGCTGGCAAGCCAGGCAAGAATCACGGCGCGAGACTCGGCCTGCATGTAAGCATGATCGGCCGGATCCCAACCCTGAGGGTCGAGCAACCCGATGTCCCGTACCAGGATTCCGGCGATCTCAGTATCTGAAATATCCGGATAAAGGCTGCTCGTGACGCCTGCAGCGTCGAGATGCCAGGTGAGCCTGGCCGGCGGCGCCAGTGGCTCCGCGATAACACGAACCGCCAGACTGCGAGCCTCCAGTCGGGCAAACACGCCGGCGCAGCAGGGATCGTCAGGATGACCCAGCAAGAGATGCATCATCCGCCGCCGGTGCTCTTCATCGGACCCTCCCATCTTGGGGGGCGATTCGGCTAGACAGTTGTAGCACAAACAATGCGGCCCAGCGCTGGCAAAGCACCGAGCCGTTCTTCGTGGCCCATTGAGCCTGGCCGATGCGCCGGGCGTTGTTCTAACGGCAAGGTGCGGTCAGTTGTCCGAAACCGCCAATGTCCGTTTTCCACCCATTGCGGACATTAGGCCCGCAGTCGCTCAGGTCCCGGTTTTCGAGACTCCTGCGCCGAACGTGTAGACCAGGCGGCCGCCGAGCCAGCCTCCGACCGAGAGGAGCAGGGCGCTGGCTAAACTGATGGCGATGCTCGCCGAGCCTATGGTCACGCCGCCCGAAAGGGCGTCGCGGCGCAGGTAGAGCGCAATCGCATAGCCAAGCCAGGCAATCCCCATGACGGTCATGTGGCGGACGGCATGGGGCACGACAGCGGCCTCGAGCTTCGTGAAATCGAGCAGGCCGGCGCCCATCGCGACGAGGCCAATGACGAGACCGCCCGCCAACAGCACCGATCCGATATGGACGTCGGAGGTGAGCCCGGCCAGCAAGGCCAGATCGGCGGCCGAGGCGGAGAGCAGCAGGGCGACCGGAAAATGGACGATCGCGGGGTGAAGCGGGTGACCGAACATGCGTGTCGCCTCAGATCAGGTGGAACACGCCCCCGGCGAGGAGCAGGAAGCCGATCACCGCCAGTCCGGCATGAGTGAAGACTACGCCGCGCGACGGCAGCTGCCTGCGCGCATGGAAGGAGGCGAGGAAAAAACCGCCGAGCGCGGCGACGACCAGGACCAGGAGCGCAATCGGGACGACGCTCGATACGGCCTCCGATTTGCCGAGCACCACGATCGCCGTCAGGACCAGTCCGGTCGCGCCAAGCGCCGCATGGAGCAGCGAGAGCGTCCACGGCGCAAGCTGATTGCGCAGAACCCGGGTCGCCATGACCAGGCCGCCGACAGCACCAATCGCGAAGATAAGAACCGCAAGCTTCAGCATGGTTTTCCTCCGTTGTTGTCCGCTTCTATTGGAACTTGGGCCACTACTTTGTCAACTTTGGCCATTACAATGTTGCTAAAGATGCAATTTAGGGTAGATTCGGCGCGATGAACGACATGGCGAAGACCGAACCGGCCCGAACGAAGGATCGGATCCTCAACCTCCTGCTGAGCTCCGAGGAGCCACTCACCGTCCAGGCGCTGTCGCGAGCGCTCGGCATATCGCGCAACGCCGCGAATCAGCACGTTATGGCGATGGAGCGGGAGGGCCTGATCGACCGCGCTTTCGCGATCCGCACGAAGGGCCGCCCGTCGCAAGGGTATCGCCTGAGCGCCGCCGGACGGTCACAATTCCCGCGGCAATATTCGCTGCTCGCGCGGCAATTACTGGGGGAATTGTCGCGCCATCTCGGACCGGACGAATTGCACCGGACGATGCAGCGGATCGGCGCTTCCCTGGCCGACAGCCTGAAGAGCGAAATGGGTGGCGAAGCAGATCGATCGATCCCCGTCATTGCCAGCCTGATGCGTGAGCTCGGTTATGAATCGCGGGCGCTCGCCAGCGGGGGCGAGCTCGAGATCGAGGCGCACAATTGCGTGTTCCACGATCTTGCCATGGCCGACCCTGCCATTTGCGAAGTCGATCTCGCGCTTTTGAGGTCCCTGTCGGGCCAAGCGGTCGAACACCGCACGTGCATGGCGCGGGGCCAGCACTCCTGCCGTTTCGCATTCAGGCCAGACAAGCCGACTGCCTAAGCCGCCGAAAAGCTGTTAGGGGAGCCGGCGTCCCGGCCACCGGTCGTCAAACGCCGTGGCCCAGTCGCGTGCCGTTCCAGGGTGAGCATGAAAGGCGCGTTCCATGGCGAAAATCCTCTGCGTCCTCTACGACGATCCGGCCGGCGGTTATCCGACCAGCTATCCGCGCGACGATTTGCCGAAGATCGAGCGCTATCCCGACGGCCAGACCTTGCCGACGCCGAAAGCGATCGACTTCCGGCCGGGCGAGCTGCTCGGCAGCGTTTCGGGCGAGCTGGGCCTGCGCAAATTCCTCGAGGCGGGTGGCCACGAATGTGTCGTCACGTCCGACAAGGACGGTCCGGACAGTGCGTTCGAGCGCGAGCTGGTCGATGCGGACGTCGTCATCTCGCAGCCCTTCTGGCCAGCCTACATGACCGCCGAGCGCTTCGCCAAAGCGAAGAACCTCAAGCTGGTCGTGACTGCCGGAATCGGATCGGATCACACCGACCTGCAGGCCGCGATCGAGCGCGGAATCACGGTCGCCGAGGTGACTTATTGCAACTCGATCAGCGTCGCCGAGCACGTGGTCATGATGATCCTGTCGCTGGTCCGCAATTATTTGCCGTCGTGGGAGGTCGTGAAAGCGGGCGGCTGGGACATCGCCGAATGCGCCGCGCGATCCTACGACGTCGAGGGAATGCACGTCGGCACCGTCGCTGCGGGCCGGATCGGCAGCGCAGTGCTTCGGCGCCTGAAACCGTTCGACATGCATCTCCACTATACCGACCGCCACCGGCTTCCGCCGGAGGTCGAGCGCGAGCTTGGAGTGACCTTCCATGAGTCCGCCGCGGACATGGTTCCGCATTGCGACGTGGTGACGATCAACGCTCCGCTGCATCCGGAAACGGAGAATCTGTTCGATGCGGCGATGATCGCCCGGATGAAGCGCGGCGCCTATCTGGTGAACACCGCGCGCGGGAAGATCGCCAACCGCGACGCGGTTGCGGCGGCTCTTAGAAGCGGCCAGCTCGCAGGCTATGCCGGCGACGTCTGGTTCCCGCAGCCTGCGCCGCGCGACCATCCGTGGCGGACCATGCCGCACCACGGGATGACGCCGCACATTTCGGGCACCTCGCTATCGGCCCAGGCGCGCTATGCGGCCGGCACGCGCGAGATCCTCGAATGCTTCTTCGAGGGGCGGCCGATCCGCGAGGAATATCTGAT
>Ga0207647_10000435_pt1 | contig 34176 bp, 35 predicted proteins | sample KBSCornC2_FD_184295 | JGI IMG/M metagenome (GOLD analysis project Ga0207647, IMG submission 184295) | Corn rhizosphere microbial communities from Kellogg Biological Station, Michigan, USA - C2 (SPAdes) (version 2) | ecosystem: Host-associated > Plants > Roots > Rhizosphere ... | reverse complement strand
CGGCCTCAGCCCACGTTCTCGCTTCGCCCGCCGTGCGCGCCCGCGCCCGCGATCTCGGCATCGACCTGGCGCAGGTGAAGACCGCCGGCGACCGCATCCGTCACTCGGACCTCGACGCATATCTGCTCTACAATGGCGGCACCGTCCCGCAGCGCGGCACCGCCACGCGGCCCGACGAGACGATCAAGGTTGTGGGCCTCAGGCGCAAGATCGCCGAGAATATGCAGGAGGCGAAGCGCCGAATCCCGCATTTCACCTTGGTCGAGGAGTTCGACGTCACCGCGCTCGAGGAAACGCGGGCGATGATGAACAAGGATCGCGGCTCGAACCCGAAGCTGACGCTGCTGCCCTTCCTCATCACCGCGATGACGAAGGCACTCGCCGAATGGCCGATGCTGAACGCGACCTACGATGACGACGCGAATGTCATCACCCGCCACGGTGCGGTGCAGATGGGGATGGCGACGCAGACTCCGAACGGGCTGATGGTGCCGGTGATCCGCAATGCCCAAGCCTTGAGCGTCTGGCAGATCGCGAGCGAAATCCTCCGCCTGTCCGACGCCGCCCGCACCGGCAAGGCGGCCCGAGAAGAGCTGATGGGTTCGACCATCACGATCTCCTCGCTCGGACCGATGGGCGGGATCACCTCGACTCCGGTGATCAACCGTCCCGAGGTCGCCATCCTCGCCGTCAACAAAGTCGAGGAAAAGCTCGTGCCGCTCGACGGCGAGATCGAGATCCGCAAGCGCATGAACCTGTCGCTCAGCTGCGATCACCGCGTGGTGGACGGCTGGGACGCGGCGAGCTTCATGCAGACGCTGAAGGGCTTTATCGAGAACCCGCTGCGCCTGCTCTCGGCCTAAGGCCTTGGGCTATTTCTCCGGCGCTGCCGCGGCGGTGGCCGAGTAGGTCCAGCTGGAAATCTTCCAGCCTGCAGCTTCCTTCTTCATGACGAAGGTCATGCTGCTGGGTTCGGCCATCTTCGTCCCCTTCTGGACGAAGCGGTACGTCGTCGGAAGGACGATGTAGGCCGTCGTGCCGTTGCTCCTCGCCTGCAGCGGCTTACCGTAATCCACGCGTCCGCCACTGACGCCGTTCACCTGCGAGTCTTTCATATAATCGTCGAGCCACTTTTGCGGCGAGCCGGAGCCAGTCCACACGTGCGGCGCGAACTCGTCGACGATTATCGCATTGTCGTCTTGGGCGGAAAGCCACGCCTTGACGTCGCCACTGTTGAACTTGTCGATGATCGTGGTGACGAATTTTGCCGCATCGTCTGCCGTATTGGCCGGTTGAGCGGGTGCCGGTGCTGCAAGAAACCAAGACAGGGCCGCAGTGGCGGCGAGAATGGACTTCGGCATGGCGGAACCCCCTTCGTCGGCCATGCGAACGCGAACAGGAGGCGCGCGGGCCGAAGCACGCGGGACGCCGCGCAACTGCGTCCGGCATCCCGTTTAGTCAAGCCAAGCTAGGTGCGCGCGCTTCGGTTCTTGCGGATGATCGCGACGATGATCAGCGCGAAGGCGACGAGCCGGAAGAGATAGATCGAGCCCCGTTCCTCGGTAGCGATGTTGGCGAGCGCCAGGATCGATTGACCGACACCGAGCAAAACGAATGCAAGCGCGAAAGCGAGGAACAACTGGTCGCGCGTCCGCCGCCAGAAGCACAGGAAAAAGAGCGAGCAGACGAAAAAGCCGAGGGCCACCGCGCCCGCCAGGAAGTCATAGACGGTCATGAAATCACGCATCTTCGACTTCCCAGATGAAGCCCCAGATCAGGGACACGACGGCGGCGAGGGCGAGCGCCAGCCGGACCAGCCTCAAGTCGACGTCGTCGGGCCAAACCACGAGATCGAACACGAGGGCGAGATTGTTGAGGGCGAGGAAGACGAAGCAGATGCTGCTCCACAACAGCAGCCGAGTGCCGTTGCGCGAATAGCTGCGCCCCAGCAGCCAGGCGCAGGTGACGCTTGTGCCGAGGCACAGCAGATAGACGATGGTCGGAAAGATCTCAGCCATCCTCTTCCCTTCGAAGTTTGAACGCATCGGCAAACGCCGTCGCACTGCTTGTGCCCGCGGTCACGATTGCACGCCGCACTCTATTCGGGCGAGTCCTGTACAGCTGCTCGACTTGCTCGACACAGTCAGCCACGCCGGAGTTCACGGGGAGATACACTGCGCCCTCACCTTCGATCGAGATGAGGCCGGCGGCGAGCAGCGCATCAATCGCCTTGCCGACCACCAGTTCGCTCGCCCGCAGTGTCCTGACGAGCTCCTCGCGCGGCCACGGGCGCGGCTCGCGCTTGAGCGCCAGCAGCAGTTCGAGCGTCCAGACCGAAGGGAAGCTCGCGGCGACGAATCGCAGGATATCTTCCTCGGAGCGGCTCACGCGCCCCGGTTCGTCACCGATTCATGCATGGCCAGACTCTAGCCAAGGCCGGTCGAACATCAACCTTCGATAAGGATCGATTCAGCCTCTCGGCTATTTTTTCCCGAGCTCGTGCCAGCTTTTCTCGTGCACCTCGACGCCGAACTTGTCGGCAGCCTTCTTGATTCGCTTCCAGGCTTCGTCGCGCTCCGAATCGCTGACGCCCTCGACCTGGTCGAAACGCGCGATCGCGTTCCTCACATGGCTGGCGTTGTTGAGCGGTTCCTTGCGTTCCTTGGGGAATGCAAAAGCGCTCTTGGGAAGGTCGTCCTTCTGTTCTTCGCTCAGTTTCGACACGGCTGTTGCTCCTTTCTTCGGGAATCAACGCCTCAACAGCCATGAAGTGACATCAATTTTGAGGGCCCCGACCTCGGCAAGGGAGTTCAGGAGCCGAGGCCGGGGCCCTCATCTGCGGCGCGGGAGGAGGGCACTCGCGCCGGCTTGAACTCAGGCGGCGAGGCGGACCGTTTCGCCCAGCGCCAGGTTGACGGACTGCTCGCGCTGCTCGGGGCTGACGGCGAGGCCATCGGCGGCGACGAATTCGGGCTCGATGCCGATGAAGTTAAAAATCCCGCGCAGATAGGTTTCGAGATGTTCGAGTGCGGCCGCCGGCGAGCTGTCGTTGTAGAACCCGCCGCGGGCGAGTGCGATGATCACGCGCTTGCCCCGTGCAAGGCCCTCTGGCCCCTCCGCCGTGTAGCGGAAGGTCTTGCCGGCGATGACGATGCGGTCGATCCAGGCCTTCAGCTGGGTTGGCAGAGTGAAATTGTACATCGGCGCGCCGATCACGATGGTGTCGGCGGCGAAGAATTCGTCGAGGACCGAGCTGTCGGCGAACGCTTCGAGCGTGAGGTGCGGAAGCGGCTCGGTGACCAGGTCGCGAGTCACGAGCGTCGCCTTGGGGTTAACTGTCAGCAGCTGGTCGACGATCGAGCGCGAGATGGCGCGGCTGGCGCTGTTCTCGCCATTGATGCTGGCGTCGATGTGCAGGATGGTCACTATTGCCTCCTAAGTATGGATTTGTTACCGAGGCACCCTAAATAACCTCGAGCAGAACGCCCGCAAGAACGCACTTTTTTGTCGCCCACGAACAAATTTGTGGCGCAGGAACAGAGAGGGTACCGATGAGAGATCCGAGCAATCCGACCTGCCGAATCATCAGCACGTTGCTGTCGCGGATCGGCGACAAGTGGACAGTGCTGGTCGTCGAGACTCTCGGGACCGGCCCAAGGCGCTTCAACGAGCTGCGCCGCGAGATCCCGAGCGTGTCGCAGCGCATGCTCACGCTGACTTTGCGCAATCTCGAGCGCGACGGCCTCGTCAGCCGCACCGTGACACCGACAATCCCGCCGCGCGTGGATTATGAGCTGACCGAGCTTGGCTATTCGCTGCAGAAGCCGATTTGCGGCCTTGCCACCTGGGCGAAGGAGAATGTCGAAACAATCCACGCCGCCCAAGCACGCTTCGACGCGGAGGCCGACAGGGCGGCTGCGGCTTAGGATTTCCGCGGCGCGTTCAACCGGCTACGGCGGGCGCATGCTCAAGCCCGTTACCACCGACATCGAAGCGCTGAAGATTCTCGACGAGCGGCTGCGCTGGCTCAGCGCGTGGACGATCCATCACGCCAACCACATCCGCGAGAACAGGGACGGACTGAAGGTCGGCGGGCACCAGGCGAGCTGCGCGTCGATGACGGCGATCATGGCCACGCTCTACTTCCATGCGCTGGGGCCGAACGATCGCGTCGCCGTAAAGCCGCACGCAGGGCCGGTCCTGCATGCAATTCACTATCTGCTCGGTTCGCAATCACGCGAGGCGCTCGAGAATTTCCGCGGGCTCGGCGGCGCGCAAAGCTATCCCAGCCGCACCAAGGACAGGATCCCGGTCGACTTCTCGACCGGCTCGGTCGGCCTCGGCGTCGCGGTCACGCTCTTCGCGAGCCTGGTGCAGGATTACCTCACCGCTCACGGCTGGATGGACGATTCCGACCGTGGCCGCTTCGTCGCCCTGATCGGTGATGCCGAGCTCGACGAGGGCAATATCTACGAAGCGATCATCGAGGGCGTGAAGCACGACGTTAAGAACCTGTGGTGGATCGTCGACTACAACCGCCAGAGCCTCGATGCGACAAGCGCCGACCGCATGTTCGAGCGGTTCGACGAGATCTTCCGGAGCTGCGGCTGGCGCGTGGTCGAGCTTCGCTACGGAAAGAAGCTGAGCCGAACTCTCGACGGCAACAAGGCGCTGAAGGACTGGTTCGAGCGGCTGTCGAACGCCGAGTTGTCGGCGCTCCACTATCAGGGCGGCGCTGCGTGGCGCTCGCGGATCGAGGCGGAGCTCGGCAACGCGGCGGCGACCTTCCTCAAGAGCTACAACGATGACGCCTTGGCTTCCCTGTTCACCGACCTCGGCGGGCACTGCATGGAGACGCTCGTCGAGGCCTTCGACGCGGCGGATGACGATGTCCCGACCCTGTTCATCGCCTGGACGATCAAGGGTTTCGGGCTGCCGTTCGCGGGCCACAAGGACAATCACGCCGGCCTCATGAACCCGACTCAGATGGCCGCGCTGCGCGAGTCCATGGACGTTCGCGAAGGCCGCGAGTGGGAGTCCCTCGAAAGCGTCGGCGAGAATGCCCGCCCGGGTGTCGAGGCCTTGATCGAACGCAGCCGCGTCGCTCGCGAGAAGCGCAGCCGCGCATTCGGGCAAGTCGCCGTGCCGGCAATTCCGGCGCCTTCGGGGGACGAGCAGTCGACCCAGGCTGCGTTCGGCCGCATCCTGCTCGACCTCTCGAAGGCGGGCGGCGACCTTGCCGACCGGATCGTCACCACGTCGCCCGATGTCACCGTGTCGACCAACCTCGGCGCGTGGGTGAACCAGCGCGGCCTGTTCCGGCGGAGCGAGATGCCTGACATCTTCGCTCAGGCAAAAATTGCCTCAGCGCAAAAATGGGCAGCAAGCAACGAAGGCCAGCATATCGAGCTCGGCATCGCCGAGAGCAATCTCTTCCTGATGCTCGCCGCCGCGGGCCTGTCGGGCGACCTGTTCGGCGAGCGCCTCTTCCCGATCGGGACGCTCTACGACCCGTTCATCGCCCGGGGCCTCGATGCGCTGAACTACGCCTGCTACCAGGACGCGCGCTTCCTGTTGGTGGCGACTCCGAGCGGGATCACCCTCGGCCCCGAGGGCGGTGCACACCAGTCGATCAACCCGCCCTTGATCGCACTCGGCCAACCCGGCCTCCGCCATTACGAACCCGCTTATGCCGACGAGCTGGCGGCGATGATGGAAGAAGGCTTCCGGCTGATCGACGACCCCGCAGGCGAAAGCACCTACCTCCGCCTCTCCACCCGCAGCATCCGCCAGGTCGAGCGCGCGGATGACGGCTGGCGCGAGGGCGCCCTCAGCGGCGGCTACTGGCTGCGCGAGCCAGCACCGAACGCTGAAGCCGCAATCGTCGCCATGGGCGCGGTCATGCCCGAGGCGCTCGCCGCCTGGGACGAGCTCAGCGAGGACATTCCCGGCCTTGGCCTGCTCGCCGTCACCTCGCCCGACCTGCTCCACCGCGGCTGGACCGTGGCCCAAGCCGCGCGCTGGGGCGGACAGCGCAAGCCGAGCCACGTCGAGCAACTGCTGTCACGCCTGCCGCCAAGCGCTGGCCTCGTCACCATCGCCGACGCCGCGCCCGCATCGCTATCGTGGCTCGGTGGAGTGCTAGGCCAGCGGGTTGCGCCGCTCGGCGTCGAGAAGTTCGGCCAGACGGGGAGCCTAGCCGATCTCTATGCCACTTACAGGCTCGACGGCGACGCGATCACCAAAGCCGTTGCGGAGCTACTGCTGCCCGCCTGAATCGTCACTTGGATCGCCAAGTTGCTGGTTGATGAGCGCGATCAGCGTATCAATCCGCGACCGCATGCCCTCGATCACGCGCAGGTTGAACTCGTTATGCTCGGCCAGCCCGGGCAGTTCGTCGACCGCCGCGCGACGCCGGGCCCATGCAGCGGCAAGGATCCGAGCGCGCACCGGACTTACCGAAGCCATCCGTCTGCAATCGCCGTCGGCCTGCTCGATCGCGATCGCTTCCGACGTGGACAGAAGCCCCGCCGCCTTGCTCTCGAAGCGATCCTGACCCGTACGATCCTGCGCCGGCCGTTCAAAGTCCGCGATGGTGGCATAGTGAGCGGCCAGGGCGCGGCGTAATTCGACCGATCGGATCAGGCTTGTGCGGCCGGTGTTTTGAAGCTCGTCGTATGAGATGTTGTGGACCGGCGGGAACGAGCCCCAGCTGACGGTTGCGAGTGCGCAGACGACGCTTCGCGGCTCGGTGATGGGCATGGCCGGATTTCCCGCGAGCTGCTCGAGCAAAACAATGGCGGCAAGTCGGTCTCTGGCAATCGAGGTGAAGTGGCTCGCCTGACCGCCCTCCATTTGCAGATCTTCCTTCAACCGGAGCAGATAGGCATGTTCTAGGGCGCGCGTTTGGCGCTGCTCCGCCCATTGGTTGAGCTCCAGCGCGACCAAGACGCCAATCACCACCACCAGCAGTTCGATCGCGACGGCGACCCAGTCCTGCCGTTTCAATGCCGCCGACAGACGCGCAGTCGGTCTCGCCGCCCTTGTCGTTTCCGCCACTTCTGATCCCCCCGGACGGTCCGACGAATAGCAGTTATTCGGCCGAAAAGCGTGCCACCGTTGCGGAGCTGTTGCTGCCTGCCTAGGAGAGGCGCCCATGGCTGGGCGTTACTTCGAGGAATGGCAGGTCGGCGATCGCGTCGAGCATACGCTGGTCCGAACCGTCACCGAGACCGACAATCTGCTGATCACGACGCTGACCCACAATCCGCAGCCGCTGCACCTCGATTATGAAGCCGCCGCGAGGACCGAGTTCAAGAAGCCGCTCGTCAACAGCTGCTTCACGTTCAGCTTGTTGGTCGGAATCAGCGTCCACGACACGACCCTGGGCGTGCTCGTCGCCAATCTCGGCTTCGACAAGGTGAAGCTGCCCGCGCCCGTGTTCGCCGGCGACACGCTGCGCTGCGAAAGCGAGTGCATCGACCTTCGGGAAAGCAAATCCCGCCCAAATGCGGGCATCGTCACCTGGGCGCACCGGGCCTTCAACCAGCGCGACGAGCTAGTCTGCGAGATGACCCGGACCGCGCTGATTCAGAAGCGCCCGCAATGATCCAGCCCCGCTCCTGGCTGTTCGTCCCGGCCGACAGCGAGCGGAAGATCAGCAAAGCGCTCGACAGCGACGCCGACGCGGTCATCTTCGATCTCGAGGACAGCGTGGTGCCGGCGCAGAAGGCGACGGCCCGCGACATCCTGAAAGGCCTGCCGAAGCGCTCCAATGGGCCGGAATGGTGGGTCCGGGTCAACCCGCTCGGGTCCGAGTATCACAAGGACGATCTGAAGCTGATCGGGAGCGCGTACGTGCACGGCATCGTGCTGCCCAAGGCCGAAAGCGGCGCCGACGTCACACAGCTCGCACACCGCACCGGAAACATCCCCATCCACGCGATCGTGACCGAGACGGCCGCGAGCCTGTTCGGACTGCTTTCTTATCGTCAGCCGAGCTCTCCTCTCACCGCGATGAGCTGGGGCGCGGAGGATTTATCGGCGGCGCTCGGCGCCTCGTCGAAGTGCAATGCGGACGGCGGCCTGAGCTTCACGTACCAGCTCGCCCGGACCTTGTGCCTCGCCGGTGCCGTTGCCGCCGGAGTGCAGCCGGTGGACGGGATCTTCGCGGATTTTCGTGACGACGAGGGCCTGCGCGCCGAAGCCGAAGCCGCGGCCCGGGAGGGATTTACCGGGAAGCTTGCGATCCACCCGGCACAGGTGCCGATCATCAATTCAGCGTTCACCCCATCAGACGACGAAATTCGTCACGCCGAGGAAATTGTCGCCGCCTTCGAAGCACATCCCGACGCAGGTGTGCTGTCCGTCGGCGGTAAAATGGTCGATCGGCCGCACCTAGTGCAGGCCAGGCGCGTACTGGAACGAGCACGATAGGAGGTTCTTATGGCGACGACGGTGCAGCCTTCTCCCGCAGAGACCGCCACCCGGACCACTCAATCGCAGGCATATGGAGTCGCGAACTCCCAATCGCCAATCGAACCGATGACGATCGAGCGACGCGCGCTTCGGCCCGAAGACGTCGCGATCAAGATCACTCACTGCGGAATTTGCCATTCCGACCTGCATATGGCGCACAACGATTGGGGCATGAGCGTCTATCCGATGGTCCCCGGTCATGAGATCGTCGGCGTGGTGACCGGCACCGGCTCCGCGGTGACCAAGTTCAAGGTCGGAGACCGCGCTGCCGTCGGATGTCTTGTCGACAGCGACCTCACCTGCGAGCACTGCATGGCGGGACACGAGCAATTCTGCCCGAACTGGGTCATGACCTATGGCGGCAAGGATCTGCAGGACGGGTCCGTCACCTACGGTGGTTACAGCGACCATGTCGTCGTTCGGCAGGAGTTCGTCTGCCGCCTTCCCGCGAGCCTGGACATCAGCCGCGCTGCGCCTTTGCTCTGCGCCGGAATCACCACGTATTCGCCGCTTCGCAAATTCGGCGTCGGGCCGGGCACCAAGGTAGGAATCGCCGGGCTGGGCGGCCTCGGGCACATGGGCGTCAAGCTCGCTGCGGCCATGGGCGCCGATGTCACGATGATCACGACATCCCCGGAAAAAGGACAGGACGCGCGTGAACTTGGCGCGCATCACGTCCTCATCTCGACGGATCAGGCCGCGATGGACGCCGCCGCCGAGCATTTCGACTTCATCCTGAACACCATCCCCGTGACTCACGACGTCGCGCCTTATCTGAACCTGCTCAAGCCGAACGGTGTCATGGTCATTGTGGGCGCGATCGACATGCTCCAGGGGGTGCACGGCGGAGCCCTTGCAATGCGCAATCGCGTGATTGCCGGCTCGTTGATCGGCGGCCTGCCCGAAACTCAGGAAATGCTCGATTTCTGCGCCGAGCATAACGTTCATCCGGAGGTCGAGCATATTGGGCCCGCACAGATCAACGAGGCATGGGACAGGATGGTGAAAGGGGACGTCCGCTACCGCTTCGTTATTGACATGGCCAAGACCGAAGGCGCCGCATGAGCGAACCGATCCATCCCGTCCCCCAGGATTTCAACGCCCGCATCGGTCCGGAGCAGTTGCGGCAACTGCACGATTTCGCCGAGTCCGATCCCGACCGGTTCTGGCTCGACCAGGCGCGGCGGCTGACCTGGAACAAGTTCCCGACCAGGGCGGGCGACTGGTCCTTCCACGAGAACGACTTCCACATCAAATGGTATGAGGATGGGCAGCTCAACCTGTCGGTCAACTGCCTCGACCGGCACCTCGCCCAGCATGGCGACCGCACCGCGCTCATCTTTGAGGCTGACGAGCCGGGCCACGGCCATAGCGTCACCTATCGCCAGCTCTATGAAGAGACTTGCCGCTTCGCCAACCTGCTGAAGGAACGCGGCGTCGGACGCGGCGACCGCGTCATGATCTACATGCCGATGATTCCCGAAGCCGCGGCGGCCATGCTCGCCTGCGCGCGGATCGGAGCTATCCATTCTGTCGTGTTCGGCGGCTTTTCGCCGGAAAGCGTCGCCGGACGCGTCGCCGACTGCGACGCCTGCGCGGTGATCACGGCGGACGAGGGCGTCCGGGGGGGCAAGAAGATCCCATTGAAGCGCAACGTCGATACCGCGCTCGAGCAGCGCGACGTGCCGACCGTGATCGTCGTCACCCGCACCGGCGCGGACGTGCCGATGAAGGAAGGCCGGGACGTCCGCTACTCGGACGTGCGAGAGCGCCTTTCGACGATATGCAATCCCGAGATCATGAACGCGGAGGACCCGCTGTTCATCCTCTACACCTCGGGGTCGACGGGAAAGCCCAAAGGCGTCGTCCATGCCACCGGAGGCTATGCGGTCTGGGCGGCTACCACGTTCGACTGGGTGTTCGATTATCGCCCAGAGGACATCTTCTGGTGCACCGCCGACATCGGGTGGATCACCGGGCACAGCTACGTCGTTTACGGCCCACTCGCGATGGGCGCGACGAGCGTGATGTTCGATGGCGTTCCCAATTACCCCGATTTCGGTCGCTTCTGGGAAACTGTCGATCGCCTGGGCGTGACGATCTTCTATACCGCGCCCACGGCTATCCGCGCGCTGATGCGCGAGGGCGACGAGCCGGTGAAGCGATACAAGCGCACGAGCCTGCGCCTGCTCGGAACGGTCGGCGAGCCGATCAATCCCGAAGCGTGGGAATGGTACTGGCGCGTCGTCGGCGACAAGCGCTGCCCAGTGGTCGACACCTGGTGGCAGACCGAAACCGGCGGAATCCTGATCTCCCCCTTCCCGGGCGCGACCGAAATGAAACCGGGATCGGCGACCAAGCCACTACCGGGCGTGAAGCCGCTGCTCGTCGATGCCAGCCACAATGTCCTCGAGGGCGCGGCCAGCGGCAATCTCTGCATCGCCGCGTCCTGGCCGGGGCAGATGCGCACGGTGTGGAACGACCATGGCCGTTTTTTCGAAACCTACTTCAAGGCTTATCCCGGGCTCTACTTCACCGGTGACGGCTGCCGCCGGGACGAGGACGGCTATTACTGGATCACGGGCCGGGTCGACGACGTGATCAATGTCTCGGGGCACCGGATCGGCACGGCCGAGGTCGAAAGCTCGCTGGTTTCGCACCCGATGGTCGCGGAAGCGGCCGTCGTCGGCTTCCCGCACGAGATCAAGGGCACTGCGATCTATGCTTTCGTGACTCTCAATGCCGGCGAGGAGGGCAGCGACGCGCTTCGGCAAGAGCTCAACCAGGAGGTACGCCACGACATCGGCGCGCTCGCCGCGCCGGAGAAGATCCACTTCACGCCCGCGCTTCCCAAGACTCGGTCGGGAAAGATTATGCGCCGCATCCTGCGCAAGATTGCGGAAGGCGAGACCAGCGGTTTCGGCGACATCTCGACATTAGCCGACCCGACGGTCGTCGACGCACTGGTCGCGGGCCGCCAGTGAAGTTCGCCGCGGCTGCGCTGCTCCTGATTGCCGCCGGCATAGCTCCAGCGGCCGCCGACCCTGGTCCCAGGCTCGACATGACCGGCTTTTTCACCGGCAAGACCCACGCCGACAACGTCATCAAGATCGCGCTCCACGGCCCCCACAAGCTGATCGTCGACAGCGTGGGCGGACATAACAAGGAAGGCGAGTTCGTCCTGATCGATACCGTGCGCGAGGAAGGAAAGCCCGTGCGGACTCGGACTTGGGTCATGCACCCGGTCGGGCCCGATCATTTCAGCGGCGTGCTCAGCGATGCGATCGGGCCGGTCGATGTCGTCGTCCGCGGCGATTCGGCGACCATCAGCTACGTGATGAAGGACGGTCACCTGAAAATCACGCAGCAGATCCAGCTGCAGCCCAACGGCACCATGTCGAACCACGTGATGGCCAAGAAATTCGGGCTCAAGTTCGCCCAGGTCGACGGCACGATCCGGAAAGTCGACTGAGTCGTCAGCCGGAGCGCTTGACGAACAGCCCTTCGAACTGCCGCAGCTCGGCCGCGGGGATGTCCGACACCGCCGCGTAGCGAAGCCCGTTGCGGCTCCATTCGGTCACCGCGAAGCCGTCCTTCACGAACGAGCGCTGGGCGCTGTCTTTTGCCGGCCAGATGAACAGGTTCACGGTGTGCAGCCTCCGGTGATAGACGATGGCGGCAACGGTCTTGCCCTCTATCGAATCGAGGCGGCCTCCCGCAAGCGGGAACCCCACGTCGGCAAGCTCAGGGACCGGCGGCGAGAAGTCGATCTTGCCGTTGAACCATGGCTTCACGATGTGCTGGTTGGTCGTCTGCACGTCGGTCAGGTGACCGGGCTGAAGCGAGCGGACGTGGCTCGAGACGATCTCCTGGTCGAGCACGGACTGGCTCGATGGCGGAACGAAGGCCACGAATGCGAGCGTCGCGGCAAGCGCACCGGCGAGACCCGGCGCGAGCCATCCCGGCAGCCAATTACGATTGGCCGGCTCGGGCGCAAGCTCGGGCAGCGCGGCAATGCGGTCCGCGAGCGATTCCGGGACGGCATGGCGTACGCCCTCGGACCGAAGCAGGTTCCTCACAGCGTGGAGGCGCTCCAACTCCTCGCGGCAATCCTCGCATCGCGCGACATGCGCTTCCACGAGTGCCGTGTTCGCCGCGTCGAGCTCGCCGTCGACTAGCCCGCCGAGCAGCAGCTCCTGGTCAACACAGGCCGGCATCTATTTCGCGCTCCTTGATTGCTCGCCCTCTTCACTCCGTGCCGGCAGCAATTCCTTCGCGAGCATCGCACGCCCGCGCGACAGTCGCGACATCACGGTCCCCACGGGAACGCCGGTCACCTCCGCAATCTCGGCATATGACAGGTCCTCAAGGTCCCTCAGCACGATCGTCTCTCGAAAGGGCTCGGGGATGGCCTCGATCGCCGACCGGACACGACTGGCGTCCGCCTTCCGAAATACCTCTTCCTCGGGACTCGGGCCTGGGTCCGGTTGCTGGCTCAGCTGAGCGGCGGCATCGTCGCTGAGGCTGCTTTCGTGAACGACGAGTGACACCATGCCGCCGCGGCCAGCGAGCGCCGTCCGGCAGCAATTGCGCACGATCGTGAACAGCCAGGCGCGTGGGCTTCCGCCGCGGAATTGTCCGAACCCCCGAAACGCGCGAAGCATCGCATCCTGCACCACGTCCTCGCTCAGCACTGCGTCGCGAGTGAGGTAGCGAGCGAGATTGTAAGCACCGTCGAGGTGGGGAAGGATCAAGCGCCGGAATTCGTCGCGCTGGACGGCGCCCGGCGAGGAACGACCGGGCGCCGCACCGTTGCCGGCCGCAGCATGTCGCGTGAAGAGCGTGGGGGGCGGTGTCTTCACGATGTTGCGGCCAGTCCCATGCCTCACGCCTTGACGACGATGGTTCCCGTCATGTGCGGGTGCAGGGAGCAGAAATAGCCGAACTGTCCGGCTTTGGCGAAAGTGAACGAGAACTTGTCGCCGGTATCGAGCACCTTCGACTTGAACACGCCGTCCCTGGACACGACGGTGTGCGGGATGTCGTCGGCGTTGGTCCAGGTCACCGTGGTTCCCGCCTTCACGGCCAGCACCTGCGTCTTGAACGTGAAATTTGCGATCTGCACCGAAGCTGCGGCGGGCGCCGGGGCGGCCCTCGTCATGGCCGCTGTCGCCGACAGGATAAGCCCCGCAGTCGCAAGCGTAGCGGCCTGGAACGTCAGCATCTTGAATGCGCGAGTCATTGGGAAGTCCTTCAGGCGGAGAGGGTGGAGTCGATCAGGGCGATCCGGTCGTGACCGCGCACGAACAGAGCGTCGGTGACGCCGAGCATCGAATGGAGCTGCTCGGCCGGCACCTTGAGCGGTCCGGGCGACGGAGCAGTACCCGGCGCCGGCTGCGGGAAGGCGGTCGAGCGCGCTGTGTGGAACGCGATGCGGCCTTCGATCTTCTGGGTGATCTGGTGGATGTGCCCGTTGAGGACCGTCACCGATCCGAAGCGGGCGAGCAGCTTGAGCGCCTCGGCCGCATCGTCGGTGCCCCAACCCCAGTCGGCATAGACCGTCCACAGCGGGATATGGGCGAAGACGACGATCGGCTGCGATGACGGACGGCCGGCAAGGTCGTCCTTGAGCCAGGCGAGCTGCGCCGCACCAAGATTGCCCATGCCACCGGGCTTCAGGTCCGCGACATTGACCAGAGCGACGAAATGCACACCTCGATGATCGAAGCTGTACCAGCCGGCGCCTATGCTCCCCTTGCCGAAGCGGTTGAGGAATGCCTTGCCGCCGTCGGGATCGAGCATGTCGTGCTCGCCCGGGACGAAGAAGACCGGAAGCCCGAGTCCTTTGAGCATCTGGTCGGCGTCGTCGAATTCATCATCGCGCGAGAGCTGCGACACGTCGCCGGTGTGAATGACGAAATCGGGCCGCTGCGGCAGCGCCTTCACCTTTTCGATCGCTTCGCGGAAGGTGGCGCGCGCGTCGGCGTTCGGCGGCTTGTTGAAGCCGATGTGGCTGTCGCTGATCTGGGCGAAAGTGAAGGGCGCCGCAGCGGCCCGCTTCAGCGGCGCGGCAAGCGCGGCGTCGAGCCCGATCGAGCTGCCGATTCCGCCGTCGAACGCAAACAGCGCGCCGGTTCCGGCCCAAGCCATGCATTTCAAGAATCCGCGGCGGTCGCCGTCCATGTCATCGAGCATTCGAAGCCCTTTCTCGTGTGGCATTCGGATGTGATGACCGGCCGAGGCGCGGACTTATTCCCGGTTCGCGAGAAAATTCCTCCCACTCGCACCCACCCCTTTGCCCCTCCCTTGCAGGGAGGGGAAACTAGGTTATCCCTCTTGCTCAAGGGGGAGTGACGATGGCGAGCGTAGCCGAGCAGCACCAGCACAAGCCCTGGACGATGGCGCGCGTCGTCATCGCCTCTTCGGCCGGCACCGCGTTCGAATGGTACGACTTCTTCATCTTTGGAAGCCTCGCGCCGGTGATTTCGAAGGTGTTCTTCGCCGGGCTCGATCCGACTCCCGCGCTGATCGCCGCCTTGGCTTTATTCGCAGCAGGCTTCGCCTTCCGGCCACTCGGCGCGCTGATCTTCGGCGTCGTCGGCGACAGGCTCGGACGCAAAGGCGCCTTCCTGATCACGGTGACGCTGATGGGTGGGTCGACCTTCCTGATCGGCTTCATCCCGACCTATGCCCAGGCGGGGACGACCGGCCCCACCCTGCTCATCCTCCTCCGAATCCTCCAGGGGATCGCGCTCGGCGGAGAATATGGCGGGGCCGCGATCTACGTCGCCGAGCATGCGCCCAACGACAAGCGCGGAGCATCGACCGGATGGATCCAGTCGACCGCTTCGTTCGGCCTGCTCGCAGCGCTTCTGGTCATCGTCGCCACGCGCACGGCGATTGGCGAGGACGCCTTCGCGGCATGGGGCTGGCGGGTGCCGTTCCTCGTCTCCGCGGTGCTGCTCGTCATCTCCGTCTATATGCGCGCGAAGCTCGCCGAGAGCCCCGAGTTCGCGCGGCTGCGGGAGGAGGACGACGTCGCCAAGGCGCCTCTTCGCGAGGCGTTTTGCAAATGGACGAACCTGCGCCGCGTGCTGATCGCCTTCTTCGGCATCATGTGCGCGCAGGGTGCCGTCTGGTACTTCACTTTCTTCTACATGCAGGTGTTTCTCGAGAAGTCGCTGGGTCTTCCGAGCCAAACCAAGGACCTGCTGCTGATCGTGATGACCGTCGTCAGCGCACCGCTCTACGTCTATTTCGGCTGGCTGAGCGACCGCCTCGGCCGCAAGCCGGTGATGGTCGGCGGAATGGCGCTTGCGCTGGTGATGTATTTTCCCGCCTCGCACTGGATCGCGGGCGCTGCCAATCCGCAGCTGGTCGAAGCGCAGCAGTCGACCCCGATCTTCGTCGACACCAATCCCTCTACATGTGCGGTGCAGTTCGACCCGCTCGGAACGGCGAAGTTCGTCAGCGCGTGCGACATCGCCAAATCGACGCTCGTCACCAAGGGCATCAACTTCATGACCCGGCGCTCATCGGACGGAGGCACCTACGTCATCGTCGGCACCGAACGCATCGCCGTCTCCGGCGGCGAAGGCCTGACCGGCGCCGGTTTGAAAGCGCTGAAGACCAAGACCGCCGACGCGATCGGTTCGGAGCTGCACGCGGCCGGCTATCCCAGGTCAGCCAATCCGGCGCATGCGAACATGACGCTGCTGATCGTCATCCTGCTGGCCTTCGTCGTCGCAGCGACCGCGCTCTACGGGCCGCAGGCCGCGGCGCTGGTCGAGATGTTCCCGACGCGCGTGCGCTATACGGCGATGTCGTTCCCGTACCATGTCGGCACGGGCTGGGTCGGCGGCTTCCTGCCCGTCACCAGCTTCGCGCTCGTGGCGGTGACGGGCAACATCTACTCGGGCCTGTGGTACTCGGTCCTGTTCACCGGCATCTCGGTGGTCGTCTCGCTCCTGTTCCTCAAGGAGAGTGCTGGGCGGCGGCTGAAGGAAGTCTAGCTCAGGGACACCAATGGATGTCGATCGGCTGCTCGATCTCCGCGAGCACGCGGCCGATCGGTAGCTTCGAGCTCTGCCCGTCGGCGATCGCCTGCTCGAGCACTTCGCGCTTCTCGGCACCTGTAATCGTGATCAGGATCGTCCGCGCCGACAGGATCGCGGAACGCGTTAGAGTTACCCGCGCAACCGGCGCTTCGGCTGGAAGTGGGTCGGGCATCACGCCGATCGCGCGCCGTGCCTTGGGCGCGTCCAGCGCCGCCTGCAGGTCCGGCCCCGGGAAGATCGAGCCAGTATGTCCGTCCTTACCCATGCCGAGCCACACCAGGTCCGGCGGCCATGGCAGATCCTGAAGGCGCGCGTCGGCGGAATTGCCGGCGAGCCGATAGTCGGCAATGTCGGCGGCGATGGGGATCACGCGCGCGCCGCTCGGCAGGAAAGCCTTGGCAATCGCGCGGACGTTGCTGCGATCGTCCTCCATCGGCACCAAGCGATCGTCGGTCGGGATGATCGTCACCTTCTTCCACGGCACCTTCTGCGCGGCGAGCTTTCCAAAGACGGCCGGCCCGGTCGTTCCGCCAGGTACTGCGACCAGCGATGCATCGCGCGCATCGACCGCGCTTTCGATGATGAATCCGACGTCGCCGGCGACTGCGTCGGCGAGCTCGTCAAGGGAGTCGTACTCCCACCATTCTGCTTCGATCATGCGAATCCCTGTCGGTTAGCGCGGTGCTGGTTGCGCGTATCCGAACCAACCTGCAACCGCTTGTCCGCTGCGATTGAGCGCCGGGCGGAATCGCAACCGGTCGTGCGCGAGGTTGCACATGACTGAATCGATGCCCGGAAATCCGGTGCCGCGGTCGACCGAGCATTCGCTGACGTAGCCGCGAGCGTCGACCCGCAGCCGCAGGAAGACGGTGGTTCCATGCGGCCATTCGTCGATCAGCCCGCGTGGGAAATCGCGCCCGCTGAGTACGGGACTGACAAGGTGCGGCGGCTCCGCGACATCCCCGCCGCCGCCGCCCGAACCATTGCCCCCGCTCCCGCTGCCGGTTCCGGTGCCGGTCCCGCCGGCGCCGGTCCCCGGCCCGCGCACGTCGGAGGCGCCTTGCGTGGGTGCGCTGCCCGTCCGCGGAGTGTCGCTCGCAACGATGCGCTGCACAGGCGGAGTGACGATCTCAGGCTTGGGCGCAACCACCGGCGTCGCTTCGCTCTTGATGTTCTTCGGCGATGATGCGCCTTCCTTTTGCTTCGGCTTTTGCTGCTCGCGCTCGGGTGGAGGCGGAGGAGGCGGCGGGTTGCTGATGTTGAACACGCTCATCGCGTTTTGCACCTGGCCGATATCCAATTTCCCGGACAGGTGCAGGAATGCGAACAGCAGCGCGGCATGGATCGCGATCACCGCGGCGATCGCTCCGCCCCTGTCGCGCGTGTTGATGTCCGTGCGATAGGCCACGGCCGATCAACGCCAACCGCGACCGTGCGTTGCGAGCGGCACAAACCGGCAACAAGAAAGCGCCGGACGCATGCGACTGCCGTCCGGCGCTCTCCGGCACGGAAATTATACGATTTTAACGGTGCCCGCTTGCTTTGCGGCCGCCGCCGTGGCTCGCCTTGCCGCCCTTGCTCGCGATCTCCCGTTGCTTGGCGGGATCCATCGCCGCAAAGCCCCGCTTCGAACCGCCGCTTTTTGTCGCTGCCATGTTCCTTCTCCCTGGCTGAATGACGGCTGGCTAACGCCACTGCGAACGTGCAGTTCACAATGCTGATGGAGGTTAACCTACAGCTGTCAGCGCGGCTGTTTCGCCGTAACAAGGGTTAATCCAGTTACAGTTGCGGAACCGAAAACAGCCCAAGCGGATTGAGCATCGTCGGCAGGCACTCAGAAGCTCTGAGCGCTGTTGCCGGCGGCTTTCACGGGGGCGTGATGCGGCGAGTAACAGGCGCGTTATCCATCGCACTTCTGTACGCAGGGGCGATTCCGCTCGGGGCCTGCAACCGCACTTCATCAACGCCATCTTCTTCGCCAGTCGCCGAAGCACCGATCCCCGGCGGAAACCACGCCCTTCCGCCCGCTTCTGCGGCACCGGCGGACGACGGCAACTGGGTGATGCCGGGCAAGAATTACGCGGCGACGCGGTTCTCCGCTCTCGCGCAGATCAATCCGGCAAACGTGTCGAAGCTCGCGCTCGAGTTCACCTTCTCGACGGCGACGAACAAGGGCTTCGAAGCGCCGCCGCTCGTCGTGAACGGCACGATGTATGTCATCACGCCATTTCCCAATTACCTCTATGCGCTCGACCTCACGAAACCCGGCGCGCCGACCAAATGGGTATTCAAGCCGAAGCCCGCGGCAGCGTCGCAGGGTGTCGCGTGCTGCGACGTGGTCAACCGCGGCGCCGTCTATGACAATGGCCGGATCTTCTTCAACACGCTCGACGGCCAGACCTTCGCCGTCGACGCGAACAGCGGCCAGATGGCGTGGAGCACGCAGCTCGGCAACATCCAGCGCGGGGAGACCATCACCATGGCGCCGCTGGTTGCCGCCGGCAAAGTGCTGGTCGGCAATTCGGGCGGCGAAATGGGCGTGCGCGGCTGGATTGCCGCGCTCGACGAGGGCAGCGGCAAGGTCGCATGGAAGGCGTACAACACCGGCCCCGACAAGGACGTGCTGATCGGGTCGAGGTTCAAGCCGTTCTACGCGATGGACCAGGGCAAGGACCTTGGCGTGAAGTCCTGGCCGCCCGACGCGTGGAAGATCGGCGGCGCGAGCGTGTGGGGCTGGCTGAGCTACGATCCCGAGACTCACCTGGTCTTTTACGGGACCTCAAATCCGGGCCCGTGGAATCCAGACCAGCGGCCGGGCGACAACAAATGGTCGACCGGCATCTTCGCGCGCGACGTGAATACCGGCGAAGCCGTCTGGTTTTACCAGAGCTCGCCTCACGACCTGTTCGATCACGACGACGTCAACGAGATCATCCTTGCGGACATTCCCTGGGGCAGCGGCCGCCGACCGGTTCTCTTCCATCCCGGGCGCAACGGCTATTTCTATGTGATCGACCGCCGCACCGGCCAGGTGCTGAGCGCGACGCCCTACGGCTACATCAATTCCTCGAAGGGCGTCGACCTCAAGACCGGGCGGCTCATCCCCGCTCCCGACAAGGAGCCCAAGGCCGGCCGCGTGACCCGCGACATCTGCCCCGCCTCGCCCGGAGCCAAGGACTGGAACCCCGCGGCGTTCAGCCCGGTTACGGGCCTCGTCTACATCCCGCACCTCAACCTCTGCCAGGACGAGGGAAACATGGAGGCGAACTACATCTCCGGCACGCCCTATGTCGGCGCCGACGTGAAGATGTACGCAGGCCCCGGCGGCAACCGCGGCGTGTTCACCGCCTGGGATCCGATCAATCGGCGACCCGTCTTCGAGATCAAGGAAGACCTGCCGCTGTGGAGCCCCGCTCTCGCGACCGCCGGCAACCTCGTCTTCTATGGAACCATGGACGGCTGGTTCAAAGCCATCGACGCTCGGAATGGAAAACTGCTGTGGCAGTTCAAATGCGGCAGTGGGATCATCGGTCAGCCGATCAGCTACCGCGGACCTGACGGACGCCAGTATATCGCCGTGATCGCCGGCGTCGGCGGCTGGGCCGGCGCGATCGTGTCCGCGCAGATGGACCCGCACGATCCGACGGGCGCGCTCGGCTTTGCCAATGCGGTCAAGGACCTGCCGATGAAAACGACGGCGGGAGGCATCCTCTATGTCTTCGCTCTTCCGCGCTAGCACGCTCTTTGTCGTCGTCGCGGCGCTCGCGCTCGCGCTCGCCGGCTGCAACCGCGAGGAGCACCACGACCGCGCCAAGCCGATCGGCGAAACGGTACCCGCCGGTGAGAGCCCCGACACGATCTTCCCGGGGAGCAGCACGCCGCCGCCGCTCGATCCGCGCGCCGCGCTCTACGACAATAACGCCAACGCGATCAGCAAGGGTCAGCAACTCTATCTCCAGATGAACTGCGTCGGCTGTCACAGCCACGGCGGCGGCGGAATGGGACCGCCGCTCATGGATGATCAGTGGCGCTACGGCGGGCGCATCGATCAGATCGCGACGACGATCGCCGAGGGGCGGCCAAACGGCATGCCGTCGTGGCGCGGCAAGCTGACCGAGGACCAGATCTGGGACCTCGCCGCTTATGTTCGCTCGCTGTCGGGCCTGCCGAGCAAGGATGCAGTGTCCAGCCGCTCGGAGGGGATGAGCGCGGGCACTCCGCAGACGCTGACGCCACACGCCGAACCCAAGAACTCGGACGCGCCGCAGCAATGAAGTCGCGCGCTCCTGCGATCGCTGCCCTGATGCCGCTGCTGCTCGGCGGGTGCCAGTACCAGCGCTACCAGAGCGACTTCGGCAGGGGCGCGGTCGAGGACACGCAGTTCCTGACCCTGTTCACGATCTTCCTCGTGGTCTGCGGAATCATGTACCTGCTGGTGATCGGATTCCTCTTCGCAGGAATTCTTCACCGGCGAAGGCTTGACGCGAATGTCGTCGAGACCCGGCGGCATCACCAGTCGCATCCGTTGATGCGCAGCACGTTGATCGGCTGGGCAGCGCTGATCGGCGTCGGCCTTTTCGCACTGGCGGTCGCGAGTTTCGTCACCGACCGGTCGATGGCTGCGGCAGCGGCGAACGACAAACTGTCCGTCACCGTCACGGGCAACCAATGGTGGTGGGATATCGTCTATAATTCTGGCGATCCGTCGAAGACGCTGCATACCGCCAATGAGCTTCACCTGCCGCTCGGCGTGCCGACGCGGATCCTGCTCAATTCGAACGACGTGATCCACAGCTTCTGGGTGCCGAGCCTCGGCGGCAAGCAGGACCTGATCCCCGGTCGCCAGAACGACATCACGATCGTGCCGAAGAGGACGGGCATCTTTCGCGGCCAGTGCGCCGAGTTCTGCGGCGCTCAGCACGCGCATATGGCGCTGGTGGTCGTCGTCGATTCCTATCCCGACTTCATCAAATGGTGGGACCATCAGCTGCAGCCGGCGGCGGCACCCGCAACTCCGCTTGCCCTCGCCGGATACAAATATGTGACGACGGGTCCGTGCAGCTCCTGTCACAACATCGGCGGCACCGCCGCCGGCGGACAAGTCGCGCCCGACCTCACGCATCTTGCGAGCCGCAAGAGCATCGCCGCGGGCACGCTCCCGATGAGCGAGGGCAATCTCTACGGCTGGGTCGAGGACCCGCAGTCGCTCAAGGCCGGCGTCCACATGCCGACGATCGGCCTGGAGCCCGACCAGCTGCACGCCGTCGTCGCCTATCTCGAGACTCTCAAATGACGGACATCCGTGCCGGCACATTCGAGGGAGCCGCCGGCCGTCCCGCCGGAGCGGAGCGCGAGCGAGAGCGCGTCGAGGCCGAGAACCGCCGTCTCGCCGAGGAGCGCAAGAAGATCGTCCGCGACGGTCCGAAGCTCAAGGGCGCGAAGCTTGCCGCCCGGCTCGAGACCGCCTGGCGGCGGCCGCCCGGGATCATCGGCTGGCTTGCGACGGTCGATCATAAGGAGATCGGCCGCCGCTACATCATCACCGCCCTCGCCTTCCTTGCACTCGGGGGCGTGCTCGCGCTGCTCATGCGCATCCAGCTCGCGCGGCCCGACAGCGCCCTCATCGGCGCCGAACGCTACAATCAGCTGTTCACCATGCACGGCTCGACGATGATGTTCCTGTTCGCCGTGCCGGTCATGGAAGGCGTTGCCGTCTACATCATCCCGCTGATGCTCGGCGCGCGCTCGACGGCGTTCCCGCGCCTCAACGCCTTCAGCTATTTCATGTACCTGTTCGGCGGCCTGATGCTTTGGGTCGCCTTCGCGCTCAACGTCGGCCCCGATGTCGGCTGGTTCGCCTATACGCCGCTGTCAGGCCCGGAATTCACGCCGGGCAAGCGCGCCGACGTCTGGGCGCAGATGATCACCTTCACCGAGGTCTCGGCGCTCGCCGCCGCCGTCGTGCTCGTCTGCACGATCCTCAAGACCCGCGCGCCCGGAATGACCCTCGCGCGAATGCCGCTGTTCGCCTGGGCGATGCTGGTGCAGGCGGTGATGATCATCTTCGCCATGCCGGCCGTCGCCCTGTGCTCGAGCATGCTGATCTCGGACCGAACGATCGGCACCAATTTCTACAATGCGGCGGAGCACGGCGACGCGCTCCTGTGGCAGCATCTGTTCTGGTTCTTCGGGCATCCCGAAGTCTACATCATCTTCATTCCGGCAACCGGCTTCGTCAGCGTGCTTTGCGAGACATTCTGCCGACGGCCGGTGTTCGCTCACGCAGTCGTCGTCCTCGCGCTGATCTCGACCGGAATCCTCGCCTTCGGCCTGTGGGTGCACCACATGTTCGCGACCGGGCTGCCGCGCGTCGGCTACAGCTTCTACACATCAGCAAGCATGTCGGTGTCGATCCCGACCGGCCTCCAGATCTTCTGCTGGCTGGCGACGATATGGGACGGCCGCCCCCGCTTCCAGGTGCCGATGCTCTACGTCGTCGGCTTCATCATCACCTTCGTGATCGGCGGCCTCACCGGAGTGATCGTCGCTGCCGTGCCGCTCGACCTCCAGCTGCACGACACCTACTTCGTGGTCGCGCACTTTCATTACGTGCTGATCGGCGGCGCGGTCTTCCCGCTCCTCGGGATTCTCACTTACTGGTACCCGAAGATTACCGGCCGCATGATGAGCGAGACATTGGGCAAGATCGGCTTCTGGCTCGTCTTCCTCGGCTTCCAGCTCGCCTTCTTCCCCATGCACTGGAGCGGTCTGCTTGGCATGCCGCGGCGGGTCTATACCTATCCCGCCGGGCTGGGCCTTGAAGTGCCCAACCTGCTCTCGACGATCGGAGCGTTTGTCGTCGCACTCGCCGTGGGGCTGTTCGTGATCAACGCAATGGTGTCGCTCTACCGCGGAGCCATTGCAGGGCCGAACCCCTGGGGCGCCGCAAGCCTCGAGTGGGCGACGAGTTCCCCGCCGCCGGTCTACAATTTCGAACATGTCCCCGTGGTCGAAAGCAACACGCCGCTGTGGGACCTCGACGGTGAGCTTCCGGTCGTGACCGGCCTTCGGGTCGACCAGAAAGAGATGCTGCTGACGACGGTCGTCGCGGCAACGCCCGACTTACGCGAACCCGTGCCCGAGCCGAGCCTATGGCCGTTCATTTCGGCGGTTGCGGTCGGGATCGTGTTCATCGCCTCCATCTTCTCGCCGTGGGCGATCGCGGTCGGAATCATCCCCTGCGCCATCGCGCTCACCGCCTGGTTCTGGCCCAAGGAGCTGAAGCGCCATCCGGAGCCGGTGATCTCATGATCCTCGAGCCGCGCTTCACCGACGATCTCGCCGACCTGCCGACCTTCAAATTCGGTCCGAGCAGTCTCACCTGGTGGGGCGTCGTCGGGTTCATGGTGATCGAGGGCGCCGGGTTCGCGCTCGCCTTCGCCGCTTACTTCTTCATCATGGGGCATGAGCAGGGCTGGCCACCCGAAGGCCGGGTCGCTCCGGACGTGCTCGCCGGCACCCTGTTCACGATCATCATCCTGTTGAGCGAAATTCCGAACACGATCGTCAAGAAGGCGGCTAACGTCGGGGACATCGCAGCGATCAGGCGGCTCCTTCCTGTCATGGTGGGCGTCGGCGTGGTGCTGCTGATCATCCGAGCCTTCGAGTTCAACAGCCTCAACTGCCGCTGGACGGACGACGCCTATAGTTCGATCATCTGGGCGCTGCTCCTGCTCCACACGGGACACATCCTCACCGACTGGATCGACACGGTCGTGCTCTGTGGACTGATGTTCACGCCGGTCGCCTACGAAGGACGGCGGCAGGTCGATGTCGACGAGAACAGCATGTACTGGCGCTACGTCTGGCTGCTGTGGATCCCCATTTACCTGATGATCTACTGGGTGCCGCGGCTGTGAAGACGGACCGCGCCCGCGACCGTTTCATGCCGTGGGCAGGACTCGCGCTCGGGACCCTCGGCGTCGGCCTCACCCATCAGATCGGCTCCGATGCGACCTTCCAGGACTGCAGGTTCAGCAGCCCTATGATCGTGATTCTCGCGGCGATCCTCGGACTGGTCCTCGTCGGCCTCGGGGCGCTCGGATCATGGCGGGTCTATGGCGCCGGCGCCGAGACTCCCGCGCGCCGAATGATCGCGATCGTGTCGCTGATGGCCTGTGCGATCTACGCGATTGCGATCATCCTGCCCTTCATCGCTTCGCTGGTGATCCCGCGATGCTGGGAGTGAGACTCTCCGCCGCGCTCGCGCTGGCCGTTGCGGCGGCTCCGGCCTTCGCGCACGGCAGCCACGAAGGGCCGATCGGCTGGACGCTCGATCCGCTGCTGACCATACCGCTTGGCCTCGCGCTCCTCATTTATGGGGTCGGCTGGCTTCGCCTGTCGAAGCGCGCGTCGACGCCCGTCCGCCCCGCCCTGTTCCTGTGCGGCTGGGCTGTGCTCACCCTTTCCCTCACCTCGCCGCTTCACGAGGCCGGCGAGCGCAGCTTCACGATGCACATGATCGAGCATGAGCTGATCATGCTCGTCTCGACCCTGCTGCTCGCCGCCTCGGGCGCGGGCGGAGTCCTGGCCTGGGGCCTGCCGCGGCCACTGCGCCTTTCGCTTGCCGGCGCCTGGAAATCGCCGCTCCAGCGCCCGTGGCGACGCCTCACCGAGCCGGTGACGGCCACCGCCATCCAGGCGATCGTGATGTGGGCGTGGCACGCGCCGCCATTGTTTGACCGTGCGCTCGACAGTTTCGCCTGGCACATCGCGCAGCACGCCTGCTTCTTCGTCGGCTCGCTGCTCTTCTGGTGGGCGATGCTCCATCCCCGCGAGCGCAGCTCGGGCTATGGCATTTCCGCGGCATGTTTGTTCGCGACGTCGCTCATCGGCGGCGCGCTCGGCGCGCTGATGAGCTTTTCCTCGAGCCCCTGGTACGCCGATTATGCGGCGATGGGCATGACCGGAATCGGCCTCGATCCGGTCGACGACCAGCGGCTCGCCGGGCTGATCATGTGGATTCCCGGCGGGCTGGTTCACGGCGCGGCAGCCCTCGCGCTCGCCTACAAGTGGCTCAAATCATCGGAGGCCGCCCGTGCGGTCACTCTCCAGTAAGAGCTTCTTCGCCACTCTCGCCGGGCTGCTGTTCGTCGTCGCGCTGATCGGCGTCCTCTATGAATATGTGCAGCAGCGCGAACGGCTGCGCACCCAGGCGGCGATGGACGTCGGTGGCGATCCGAGCCGAGGCGAAGCGATGTTCATCCAGTACGGCTGCGGAAGCTGCCACGCGCTGAAGGACGTCCGCAACGCCACCGGAACCGTCGGACCGCCGCTCGACGGAGTCGCGCTCCGAACGATCATCGCCGGTCACCTGGCGAACAAGCCCGAGAACATGGAAAAATGGATCCGTGATCCGCAACAGGTTTCGCCGGGAACCGCGATGCCCGATCTCGGCGTCGGCGAAGGCGATGCGCGCGACATCACGGCATTCCTCTACACGCGCGCGAAATAATCCTCAGGCCGGCCTAGAAATTGAGCCCGAGCGCCACATAGGCATGATAGCTCGTCTGTCCGCCGGAAAAGCTTGGACCGCCGGCGAGGAGAAATGAGTATGGGCCGCCGACCTTTCCGATCATGCCGGCGTCGACGCCGGTGCTGCCCTTGCCGCCGTCAGTATCCGCCGACTGCCTCGTAACTTCGCCGCCGAGTTGCAGCTTTTCGGTTACGTCGTGGGTGACCGCGACTCCGGCCTGCCAGAAGTTTCGGTTGCCGCTCCCGGGATTGATCTCATAACCGCCGCCGCCGAAGACCGAGGTCTTGCCGAAGTCCTTCTGGAGCCACAGCGGCAGCAGCAGGCGCGCGCGCCGGCCGCCGAGATTTTTCGCGGAGGTCGGAAGGATCACCCGCGGGAATAGCGCCGCCTCCCAACCGCTCTTTTTATCGTTCACCACGCGGTATTTCGCGGCGAGCTCGAGATCTCCAGATCCGCCTCGCCAGCCGCTCTCCTTCGAATGCGCAAAGGCGAGCGGAACGGTCGCGGTGAGTTGCAGGCCGTCCGCGGCGCCGTAATTCAGATCCCAGCCGCCTTCGCCGTCGACGTCGCTGCGGCGGCCGTCGAGCGTCACGAAATTGTAGATTTCCCACTTCCCGAACTCGGTCGTTTCGGGATCGTCGGTCAGGTACGGCGGTCCAGCAATCGCTGGAGCGGCCGCTCCCAGCAATGCGAGCGCCCCGAGCCAGCAAGCGATCCTCACGTGCGCGCTTCCGCCGGTCCTGGATGGCTGCCGGGGCGCTGCGGAAGGATCAGGATCAGCACGACGATCGCGATTGCCATCACTAGCGATGCGAGCGGCCGGCTAAGCTCCAGCCCGCCCTTCGCCAGCGGCTTGTCGAGAAAGTCACCGACCGTCGCGCCCAAGGGTCGTGTCAGGATGAACGCCGCCCAGAACAATCCGACGCGGTTCGCCTTGGTCGTGAAGTAAAGGATCGCGAGCAGCGCGAGGCCTGCGCCGAAAACGAGTGCCGCACCCGAATAGCCGAGGCCCCATCCGCCTTCGCTGAGGTCGTCGGCCGACCAGTCGCCGAGCGCCGTTCCGAGCGTTTGCGAGAAAGTGATCGTGATCCAGTAGAATGTCTCTTCGCGCGGTCCGGTGACGCGGTTCACGTCGACATGTCCAAGCGACCGGTGCCAGATGAACAGCGACAGAAGCACGCAAGCGAAGAGGAGCAGCGATCCGCCCGGATAGCCGACTCCGAGGGAGCGGTCGCAAAAGTCGGCTAGCGTCGTTCCGCAGGTGGTCGAAGCGACGATCGTCGCCCAGTAGAGCCATGGACTGAATCGCCGCGCCCGGATCTGCAAGAGCACGAAGGCGATGAGCGCGATCCCGAACATCGCAGTGCCGATCAAATAGCCGCCCGGGACGGGGTTATCGGTCGTCTCGCCAAGCCAGCTCATCGTCACCGTGTCGCCGCCCGTTTCGCCGAGCGTCGTGGCGAGGATCTTGATGATCCAGAAGCCAAGCGTGATCGCCGGAACCTTGCTCAGCACGCCGGAGCGCTCACCCTCAATCGCCATTCGAAACCTTCCCTCGGCGGTCCCCCTATCGGAGCATAGATGCCGCTTACGCAACCGGTTCATTAAACCTCGCCCAGGGAGTAAGACGAGCTATCGCATTGGGAGGCAGCCATGGGGGGCAGGCTTTTCATCATTTGCGCCGCCGCACTGTTGGCCGGCGGCTGCTTCAAGGATCAGCGGCGAGACGATACCGACAAGTCGGCGCTCGAAATCCGCCAGCTGATCGATCGCTGGACGAAGGCGTTCGAGGCCAAGGACCTCGACGGCGTCATGGCCTATTATGCGCCGGGGGACAGGCTCGACAGCTACGATATCGTGCCTCCGCTGCAGTACAAGGGCGCCGCCGCGTACCGGAAGGATTACGCGGAGTTCTTCAAGCAGTTCAACGGTCCGATCCATGTCGACGAACGCGACGTCGACATCGAAGCCGACAACAATGTCGCCTTTGCCCACGGCCTCGAGCGGCTGACCGGCACCTCGACCGATGGAAAGCCGGTCGATACCTGGCTGCGGTGGACCTCGGGATATCGAAAGATCGGAGGTCGCTGGTACGCGCTCCACGATCATGTGTCGGTGCCGGTGGACCTTGCGACCGGCAAGGCGCTGCTCGACCTCAAGCCCTAACGAAGCCGGATTCCGATCCACAAGGTGCGCGGAGTCGCGCGCTCGATCGAGCCGTCGCCGTTGATCGTCGCCATGACCAGCGCATTGGTCAGATTCTCCGCCCGCGCGACGGCCTGCCAGCGCCCCCCGAGCGGCCATGAGACCGAAGCGTCGAGCGTGGTCGCCGCCTTCAGCAAGCGCGTGTTGAGATCGTCCTCATACTGACCGCCGATCCGCCGCAGCTCGAGCTCGGCGCCCTTGCCGTCCTGCTGCCAGCTCGCCGATAGCGTGCCTGCGAAATTCGGCGTCTGCGCCGGCCGAAGATCGCTCAGGAGCGCGGCAGCGCCGCTCGCCTCCATCCGCGCATGCGTGAAGCTGGCGGATGCGCGCAGCGCCCACGGTCCGCGTGTCCACTCGGCAGAAGCCTCGATCCCATGCACCTTCACCGCATCGACGTTCTCGCGTTGGCGGAAGGTCCCTCCCGCGGCGACGAACCCCACCTCGGGGAAGCTGCCCGGCCCCTGCCCGAGCGTCACATTGGCGATGGCGTCGCTGAGGCGATTGACGAACCCCGTCGCCGACAGGCGCCAAGGTCCATGCGCATATTCCACCCCGCCTTCGATGCCGGCGAGGCGCTCGGGGTCAAGGTCCGGATTGGCCGCGGTCGCATCGCTCCCTGCCCTGAACGGCCGGAACAGCTCGTTGAGCGTGGGCATGCGCCAGCCGAGATAGGCCGCGCCGCGCAGGCTGAGGCCGCCGCCGAGCGGCGCGAGCACTCCGCCGCGCGCGGTCGGCAGCCAGCCGTGACGCTTCGGATCGAGCTCGTCTCGAGTCACGGCGCCAGCGGCGATCGTCTGCTCGAACAAATGGCCGCCGGTCACCTGCCAATGGTCAATCCGGGCGCCACCGCTGAGAGTCAGTCCGCGAAGATCGGCGGAGACCTCGGCGAAGGCGCCCCCGGTCCAGGTCTGCCCGCCGGCCCGCCGACGCCGCATCGGCTCTCCCGAGACATAATTGGCAAGCTCGCGAGTTTCGCCGGTCGTGCGCCGGGTGTCGGCCCCGAGCCTCAGTTCGATGCCCTCGGGCATCGGCGGACGCACCTCGACACTACCGCCGAGGCCGTGTGACGGAACCGAATCCTGCAGCAGCACGCGCGATGCTGTCACGCGACCGGCGCTCAGGCCCGCGGTGCTGCTGCGCAGGTTGCGCCATTGCCAATAGCCGAGCGCACTCCATTGCCAGCTGCCCTTGCCGACGAGCCGCACCGAAGCATCGGCGCCGTTGGTGCGGTCGCTGCTGAAATCGGTGCCGCGGGTCCGCCAGTCGTGGAACCCGTCCACGCTCGCCTGAAGCTCGGTGGAAGCGCCGAGTGGAGCAAGCCAGCGCCCGCGCCCGCTCCATTCATGATAGGGGCCCCGCTTGTCCGCCGGCCCGCGGGTGTCGTCGGTGATCGGAATGAAGCCGTCGCTGCGTTCGCCGCGGCCCGAGAGGCTCAACACTCCGCCACCGATACCGACGCCGGCACGCCCGCGGCCCTCGAAGGAATCGCGGCTTCCGGCGTCCAGTTCGCCGCTTACGCCTTGGTCGACGCGGCTCGTCATCTCGATCGTGCCCGCGAGCGCGCCAGGGCCGTTCGCGACGCTTCCGCCGCCACGCACGACGCGGATATCCTGGAGATCGGCCGGATCGTATGCGGGCCAGTTGACCCAGCCGCCGAACGGATCGCTCTGCGGCACGCCGTCGAGCACCAGCAACGCACGGCTCGATGCATTCCCGCCGAGCGCCCGAAGCGTCACACCCTGGCTGGTCGGATGCCCGCTGCGCGCGTCCGAGCGGCGGAACAGCTGCACCCCGGGTACGTCCTTAAGGAGTTGGTCGAGCTCGTGGGTCGGGGATTGGTCGATTTGCCGGCGGTTTATCCGTTGGATCGCATAGACGCGTTCTGCCTTGGCCTCCGGGAGTGCGGTGCCGGTGATGATGATTGCCGGCGGCGGTGGCGGCAGCGCGTCGGCCACGACGTGCTATAGTATGTCGTAGAGAGTCGCGGCGATGGTGAGCACGGACGTGGCGGCGACGGCGAGAAGCGCCCACGACGACCACCACGGCCACGACAATCTGCGCGTCTCGTCCATCTTCGCCACGGCGGTAAAAGCACTGCAGCAAGGCCGCGGTTCCGTCGAGTGAATTTGAGCCGCGTGGAGAGCACAGCTATGCGCAAATATAATCGTGGTTAAATGTGGGTTGATGAAGAGCAGTTAAATTGCTCTAATTCGGCCCTTCTTTGAGTTCGACTCGACCATTGCGGGGAAAGGGGCGCCCCCGGTGCAGCTCGGATACAGAAGGCAGCTATCTCGCGGCTCGGCGCGCCGGGGCTGCGCATATGTCGCTGCGGGTTTCATTCTTGCGACGCTTCCAGCATCGCTGTCCGCACAATCCACTCCGCCCCCGCAGCCGCTTCCGCCGACGCGCGAGGAAGTGACTCGGCCGGTCGCGCCGACTCCGCCACCGCCGAGCAGGCTCGAGGTCGAAGGCGGCATCCAGCGCGCGCCCTGCGCTCTTGATGGACCCGAGTTCCGGTCCATCCATTTCGTGCTTCGCGGCGCCGAGTTCGATGGCCTCCAAGGGCTGACGCGCGACCAGATCGCATCAGCCTACGCAGGATTTGTCGGCCGCGACGTCCCGATCTCGACAGTCTGCGAGATCCGCGACCGAGCGGCGACGATGCTCCGCGACGCCGGCTATATCGCAGCCGTCCAGGTGCCGCAGCAGCGGATCGAGAGCGGCGTGGTCCGCTTCCAGGTGCTGATGGCGCACCTCACCGCCGTCCGCGTGCGCGGCGAAGCGAGCGGCGCGGAAACGATCCTCGCCGCCTACCTCAACCAGCTCACGAGGCAGCCGCTATTCAATCGCTACGAGGCCGAGCGCTACCTCCTGCTGGCAAGCGACCTTCCTGGCTATACTGTCCGGCTGACGCTTCGCCCGGCAGGCGACGGGCGGCCCGGGGACGTGATCGGCGACGTCACCGTGCAGCGGCTCCCGGCTTACGCCGACTTCGTGGTGCAGAACGGCGGAAGCCATTCGCTCGGACCGTGGGGCGGCCTCGCCCGCGCGCAGTTCTTCGGCCTGACCGGCCTTGGCGACCGGACATCGATTTCGCTCTACAGCACGGCCGATTTCCACGAGCAGCAGACGGTCCAGCTGGCGCATGACATGCGGATCGGCCCGGAGGGACTGAGCCTCGGCGGGGCATTCACTTATGCCTGGGCACGGCCGACGGTCCCCGACGCCCATGTGCTCGCGAAGACGCTGCTCGGCACGGTCGATCTCGGCTATCCGCTGGTGCGCACGCAGGCGCAAACGATCCGCGGCTCAGTCGGCATGGACGTCATCAATCAGGACGTCTGGCTCGATCATGCAAGGCTCAGCCGCGACCGGCTGCGCGTCGCCTTCATCCGACTCGGCGTCGATGCCATTGCGACCAATTTTTCCAACCCCGGCTTCTCGGCCGCCGAGCCGCCATGGCACGTCACCGCCCTGCTCGAGCTTCGGCAAGGCATCGAGGGCCTCGGAGCGACGCACGATTGCGGGCCGGCAGGAGTCGATTGCCTGGGTCCGGGCGACGTCCCGCCGAGCCGTATCGAGGGCCAGTCGGATGCGACCGTGCTCCGCTACACGCTCACTGGCGAGTACCGCCCGATCCCCGACCTCACATTCGCGCTCAATGCGCGTGCGCAATATGCGTGGAAGCCGGTCCTTAGCTTCGAGGAATTTGCGGCCGGCAATTACACAGCCGGGCGCGGCTACGATCCGGGCGCGCTGCTTGGCGACAGCGGCCTCGGAACGCAGGCGGAAGTCCGCTTCGGAAGCCGCGTCCCGGTGAGCGCCTCCAGGGCCGCCGCCGAATATTATCTGTTCTGGGATCATGCCGAGGTCCGCCACCACGACAGCCCGATCATCATCACCGAGCGCGAACATCTGAACTCGGTCGGCGCCGGAGCGCGGGTCAACTGGGACCGCTTCGTGCTCGACGCAGCGCTCGCCGTTCCGCTCACCCATGTCGGCCCGCTCAATCGCAAGCCTGACCCGCGAGTCCTCATCTCTCTAACGACCAGGTTGTGGCCCTGGAGGTACTAATGTCCGTTGCGTATCCACGGTATCGGCGACGTCGGCAGAAGCTCTTGCTCTCCTGCGCAAGCCTCGCGCTAGCTGCCGCAGCTCTGGCCCCGGGTCGCGCCCGCGCCCAGGCCTTTCAAGGCACCCCGACGACGGCTTCCGGAACGATCACCTACGACCGCTCGACAGCGGGCGTTGAGACGGTGACCGTCGGCAGCTCGAGTGCGACAATCAATTGGGCGCCGAGCGACACGTCGGGTACCGGCAACGTCAATTTCCTGCCGCTCGGCAACACGGCGACCTACCAGGGCGCGACCGGCCTCGCCGGGTTCACCGTCCTCAATCGCGTCGTCCCGACCGATGCTACGCGCCAGATCGAGCTCAACGGAAGCGTGCTTTCGAAGCTCGACGGCGGCGCGACCGGCGGCAATGTGTGGTTCTACAGCCCAGGCGGAATCCTGGTGGGGTCGAAAGCCGTCATGGACGTCGGCGGGCTGCTGCTCACCAGCGTCGATCTCCCCAATGGCTTTACGCTCAACAGCAACGGCTTCTCGGCGAGCTTCTCGAAGAGCGCGACCGGCGCCGGACCGATCCAGATCATGCCGGGCGCGACGATCAACGGCCGCAGCTCCTACGTCGTGCTGGTCGCCCCGCGGATCGAGCAGGGCGGAAACGTCCAGGTCAAAGGCTCGGCGGCCTATGTCGCGGCGAACCAGGCGTCGATGACCTTCAACTCCGGGCTGTTCAACATTTCGATCCCGTTCGGCGGTGGAACGACGGATTCAAACGGCATCGTGCACACCGGCACGACCGGGGGTCCAGCCAACAGCGTGAACACGGACAATCATAGCATCTACATGGCGACCGTGCCGGTGAACCAGGCGCTGACGATGTTGCTCGACGGCAATATCGGCTTCGATGCAGCGACCAGCGCGACCGTCGTCAACGGGCAGGTCGTGCTGACTGCGGACTTCACTACGGCCGGCGGCACCACCGGCGTGACGATCGGCTCTCAAGGGCCGACGAACGTCACCTCGGATGTCATCGCGGGGGTGGATGGCCCCGTGTTGGTCGAGGCGACGAAGGGCGACACGAGCTTCTCCGGCGACCTCAGCGTCAGCAATTACGCGTCGACCGGCCAGGGCGCGATCAGGCTCCTCGCCGATGGCGGGCACAAGCTGACCGTGAACGGCGACGCGTTGCTCGACGGTGGAGATTCGATCGACCTGACGGCGCAGAACGGCGCGAGGATCAACGTCACTGGAACGCTCGAGGCCGATACATTCAACGGCCCGGTCAGTTTCTCGACGGGCGGCGCGACAGGCACGATCAGCGCGGACACGCTCGACCTGTACGGAAGCACCGTTGCTCTCAACGGTGATCCCGATGTCACCAATCTCTACATTTCGACCAACGGCGACTTCACCGTCGGCGATCTGTCTGTCCCCGGCGACCTCTTCGTCAGCGCCGGAAAGAGCCTGACGACAACGGGCACGCTTTCGGGCGGCAGCTCGGTGGACCTCTATGCCGAAGGCGGGCCGCTCTCGGTCGATAACGTCAGCGTCACCGACACAAGCGGCAGCGCGTTCTTCTACAGCTCCGGCCTCGCCAGCTTCACTGGAACGGTGAGCGCGCCGAGCATTGCCGTAACGTCGGGCGACATCGACATCGCCACGGGCGCCTCGGTCGGCGTGCAGGGCGTGACCAACTACGTCAACTTCAACGCGTACACCAATCAGCCCGTTTACATCGGCAGCGGTTTGCAGGTTCCGACGGGAGCTTATGCCCTGAACGAGGACGGCGACATTCACGGCAAGTCGGTGACCGTGACGTCGTCCTCGACGGACG